>Ga0214923_10000451_pt1 | contig 62144 bp, 52 predicted proteins | sample LL1510_MetaG_FD_177993 | JGI IMG/M metagenome (GOLD analysis project Ga0214923, IMG submission 177993) | Freshwater microbial communities from Lake Lanier, Atlanta, Georgia, United States - LL-1510 | ecosystem: Environmental > Aquatic > Freshwater > Lake | place: USA: Georgia | collected...
ACGCCACTGGGTGGGGATTGTACGGAAACAGCTGCTGCACCCGACACAGTACCTGACCCACAACTACCCGTTACTGAAACTAAAGTATAGGTACGTGTATTAGTTGGACTTACCGGCAGAGGATAATGCTGACTTAAGATGTTATTCAACGTGGTAGTGGTAGTTCCATCTGAATATTGAATATTCCAGGGACTATTTCCAGTAAAACTAACCGTAAGTGTAGCAGAACTACCCACACAAATGGTATTGTTACCACTGATACTTGCAGATAAGGTAGGAGACAATGTTACGATTGCATTGCCTGAGACTGTCCCATTATTACAACCTCCTCCAGATACACTCACCAAAGTATAAGTTGAATTAATACTCGGTGTTGTGGATATAAAATAAGGAGAGCTCGTAAGACCTGTTACAGAGGTATTGTTAGTACCATCTGACCAAACAAAAGACCATGGCAATTGACCCGTTAAAGATACAGTCAAGATTGCGGAGGATCCCGCACAAATAGTTTGAGTACCCGTTATAGCTGCAGTTGGAATAGGAGCCACACGAAGTATATGTTGACCACTAACAGTACCAGAACATACATCTGTTATAGTTAAGGGTGCATAGGTAGAGGAGATTGTAGGGGTAACTGAAACGATATAGGGAGAGGCTGTTATCCCTGTTTGTGTAACGGTGGTGGTACCATCGGTAAACCCTAAACTCCAAGGTGAACTACCCGTTAAGGCAAAGCTTAAATTACCACTACCGCCACTACATATAGTTTGAGATCCACTCAAACTAGCTGTTGGTAATGCCCTAAGAGTAAGGATGGCTTGACCTGAAAAAGTTCCAGCACCACAAGTGCCACTTAGTCCAACAAGAGAATAGGTAGTTTGATTAGTTGGGGTAACCCCTATTAAATAGGGTTGATTAGTAATTCCAGAAATTGAAGTAGTATTCGTTCCATCTGAATATTGAAGGTTCCAAGGTCTTATCCCAGTAAAATTAACAGTAAGCGTTGACCCACTACCAGGGCAGATTGTTTGGGTGCCACTCAAGGTTGCACTAGAAATAGTATAAACGGTTACTATCGGGGTTCCTGCAAAAGTACCTGAACTACATCCTCCCCCACCTAAACTCACTAATGAATACGTACGGGTAGAGGCTGGAGTCACATTGATTAAATAGGGACTACTGGTAATATTGGTAACGGTTTGGGTATTGGTACCATCTGTCCAAACAAAATTCCAAGGAGATTGACCTGTAAATGCAACCGAAAGTTGTGCATTATTTCCCGGACAAATAGATTGTGTTCCACTGAAAGTAGCAGTTGGAATAGGTGAAATAGAAACTATAGCTTGACCACTCACCACTCCAGCACAAGCATCATTCACTGTGGTTAAGGAATAGGTGGTTTGACTGCTCGGACTTACCCCAATAATCAAAGGAGAAGAAGTAATCCCGTTTCTATTGGTGAGATTGGTTCCATCGCTATACGTAAGGTTCCAAGGTTGTATCCCTGTTAAAGAAATACTAATATTTCCAGATCCTCCTGAACAAATAGTTTGTGTTCCACTAATTGCTGCAGTTGGGAGGGAACTTACCGATACCACTGCTTGACCCGATACTGTCCCGGTTCCACAGGCATCTGTAACTTGAGTTAATTGCCAGGTCCCTGTACTTGTAGGCGTAACGGTAAAGAGATAAGGGGATGATAAGGCTGTTGCATTTACTGTAGAAGTGCCTTGTGAATAGGTGAATTGCCAAGGGGCAGTTCCGTTTAAGGTGATGGATAAAGTTGCAGATGATCCTTGACAAATACTTTGACTTCCTAAGATGGAGGCAAGCGGTGCAGGCATTTGAGAAATAATCGCTTGCCCAGTAGGACTATTATTTACACAAACACCAGAAGTAATTTGAATTAAAGAATAGGTTTGGTTTCCACTTGGAGTAACCGTCCAGCTGTAGGGGCTGGAAGTGATTCCAGTTACCGTAGTATTGGTTGTACCATTTGTCCAAGTGATAGACCACGGAGCGGCTCCTCCTAAGGTAGCTGTAAGAACAGCAGTCCCTGGACCACAAAGGGTTTGAGACCCCGTCAATACAGCTGTTGGAGGTGTACTAATGGAGATAATCGCATTTCCACTTATTGTACCTGAACAACCACTTGAAGTAATGGATACCCCTTGATAAGTAGTTTGTGAGCTAGGGGTAACCTGCCAAACATATGGGCTGGAAGTAATTCCTGTTATAGTTTGATTAGAAGTACCATCTGTCCAGACTAACGTCCAGGGAGCTACGCCATTTAATGTCGCAGTAAGCGAAGCCACCTGACCTACACAAACGGTCTGACTTCCACTAATGACGCTACTTGGAGTAGTACCAACCGTCGCAATTGCCTGACCTGAAAAAGTACCTGCCCCACATAAATTAGTAACGGAAGTTATTAAATAGGTGGTAGTTTGCGTTGGGGAAGTAGTTATTAAATAAGGACTGGAAGTAATCCCGGTTTGCGTAACTGTACTTGTGCCATCTGTATATCCTAAACTCCAAGGCGAAGCACCCACAAGGTTTATTGACAATGTAAAAGCATTACCAGAACACAAAGTATTATTCCCACTGAGAACCGCATTTGCCAATGGATTCACTGTAACGATAGCTTGTCCTGATACACTTCCTCCTGAACAAGTACTGGAAGTGACCTGTGTTAAGGAATAAGTTCGGGTAGAAGTTGGGGTAACAGTAAACACATAAGGATTTTGGGTGATCCCAGTAACCGTAGTATTGGAAGTACCATCTGTATAAATGATAGAGAAAGGAGAAGTACCTGTAAACTGCACAGATAACGGAGCTCCTACCCCATTACAAACAGTTTGAGTACCCGATATTACTGCAGTTGGTCCTGAGGCTACCGTTACAATAGCCACCCCTGTGACCGGACCCGAAACACAAGCATTCGTTAACGAGGTTAACGTGTAAGTAGTAAGAACAGAAGGAGTAACGGTAAATAAATAAGGATTACTGGTGATCCCAGTTTGGGTTACTGGGGTGGTTCCATTGGTATAGGTTATGGAATAAGGACCCGACCCTGTAAAGTTAACAGTTAGGGTGGCAGCCCCTCCAGTACATAGGGTTTGCGTACCGCTAAGATTTGCACTCGGTGGAACACATCCTGTGAAACAAACTGTAAAGCCATCATACGACCCACCCTGATATCGAATCGCACTTGGGGTTAAAGTGGCTATAATCGAAAAGTTAGCATTGCTAATATCGAATACCGTTCCCGGATTGGTATTGTCTTTTACCCGCACCAAACAAGTAGCACTTACGGTGGATGGAACAGTCCAATTATAAAATCCATTGGCGGAAGGGAAATTTGTAGCTATACTAGTCCAATTGGTCCCATTATTAGTAGAATATTCAATATCCACATTCAACACAGATTGTACGCTCCATACAATAGCCTGTAAACTCCCCACGGGCCATTGTTCACCCCCATTGGGTTGCAACACAGTTACCGAAGATCCAGGGATGGTAAAGTTTGCATTACTCTGGTCATTGGTTAAAGCATTTTGCGCATCGCTTACTCTTACCAAACAAACGGTAGATCCTAATGGCCCAGCACCAGGCACTAACCAAGGATAGGATCCTGCGGTAACCGGCCATGTAGTAATGGTTGTCCAAGAACTTCCATTATTGGTGGAATACTCTAACAACACATTGTTGGAAATATTGGTATATGTCCAAGTAATCATTTGCTGCGTGGCTCCAGACCAAACCTCTCCTCCATTCGGCGAAGTAAGCGTAACCGCAGGCGTTGCGGTACTATTCATGGTAAACCCATCAAAGGATCCCCCCATATATCTAGTGGTAGATGGGGTTAACGCTCCAACAATACTAAAAACAGCATTACTAACATCAGTTACTAATCCATTAGAACTGTCGGTTACTCTTACCAAACAATTATTGCTGATAGCAGAAGGAACAACCCAATTATAAAAACCTAACTGCGCACTTTGATTGGTAGCAATGGAGGTCCAATTGCTGCCATTGTTGGTAGAGTATTCAAGATTTAAATTATTTACACTTTGTACTGACCAAACAATTGACTGTAAACTTCCTACTGGCCATTGCTCTCCCCCATTGGGTTGTAACAAAGTAACAGAAGCCATGGGTATGGTAAAGTTTGCATTACTTACATCCTGAACAAGGCTATTTTGGGCATCACTTACCCTTACCAAACAGGTGGTTGAGCCCGCCCCAGTAACTACCCAAGGGTAAGAACCAGCAGAGGCTGGCCAAGTAGTAATAGTGGTCCAGTTAGAACCGTTATTATAACTTACTTCAATACTTACATTATTAGGAATATTACTGCTAGTCCAAGATATCGTTTGTTGTGTTGCTCCTGGCCATACTTCCCCTCCATTCGGGGAGGTAACTGTAATGGTTGGGGTTGTATTTGCACAATAGGAAAACCCATCAAAACTTCCCCCTTGATAACGTATAGTGCTAGGAACTAAAGCAGCTGTTATGGAAAAAACAGAATTACTAACATCATTTACGGTATTTGGATTAGCTGAATCCTTTACCCGCACAATACAAGTGGAACTTACAGTTGAAGGAACTGTCCAGTTATAAAACCCTCGCAAAGCAGGATAACTTGTAGTGATTGTTGTCCAAGAAGACCCATTGTTAGTGCTATATTCAATATCAATATTAAGGATGGAGTTATGCTGCCATACGATTCCTTGTAAACTTCCAACTGGCCATTGCTCCCCTCCGTTGGGTTGTAATACGGTTATGGAAGATGGGGGAATCGTAAAATTAGCATTGCTTAAATCAAACACCCCTCCATTGAGTACATCACTTATTCTGACTAAGCAAACAGTAGAACCTAAAGGCCCTGCACCGGGCACTGTCCAGGAATAAGTGCCAGCTGAAGCTGGCCAAGTAGTGATGCTTATCCAATTACTTCCATTATCTGTGGAATACTCTAAGCTAACATTCGCAATATTGGTTGAACTCCAAGTAATGTTTTGAGTAGTCGCCCCAGACCATACTTCCCCCCCATTAGGGGTTAATACCGTTACAGAAGGTGCTTGGGCAAACAGTAAAGTAGCAAATAAATTTACTATTACTAGCCCCAACCCTATCCAGCTATATCTCCACCTAACGATGGAAAGTATGTTACATACTATTCCCATAATTATGGTGCTGTTCTGCCTGAACGAAAGCCTAAGTTTGCACCACGACCGTAAGAACCAAATCCAAACCGTTGTGACACTCTGGTTTCACAATCTTGAAAAGCACAAGGGTCACTTTTAAGCATTATACCTGATTCAGAGGTTACTCCGGTTGATCCTCCAAAACTGGTGTTAGCGGTATTATTATTACCATTCCCGTTTATCCCTGGCCAAAAATTTACATTTGCTACCCCTGAAGTGCTGAACAATGCCCCATCCCCATGAACACCTGTATAGGATCTACCGTTGACATTGCCTAACGTAACATAATACTCAGCTATATTGCTTCCCATATCCATAACCCCATAATAGGAAGCTCCTGAATTCGTGCGGCTAGAAACATTACGCCCGAAAATCCCAACACGCACCGGACCTGTTCCCCCATCGCCCCCATTTAATGCGCTTACACTTCTATGGGCATTGCGAGTTGTTCCTGCTGCTGTTTCAGTTCCATTTTCTGCCATGTTGGAAGTAAATGCCGGATTGTCGGAATGGATATAACTATGACTTGTAGTCCCATTAGGATATTCATTTAATAAAGGTGCCCTTGAACCTCTGCAAGCTTTTTCATACTCACATTCTGTTAGGGGTCGTAAACATGCCCAATCTGTATAGGCACATCCATCTATCCAATCAATATAATTACAAGCTCTATCTGGACGAGACGCTGAATATACCCCACCCGATACGGATATTGTATATCTGTTTTGTTGGGTGGTATAAAACCTAGCGGTTGCCTGTGCAGTGGTTAAGGTATTTAAAAACTCTGCATATTGCCCTTGGGAAATTTCATATTTCATAATATAGAAATGCAAAAACCCTAACGGAAAATCAGGATTATCAATGGTTCCATTGGCATCATTATCTACCCCTAAAGTCCCGTGAATACGGATGGAAGTCATTGCTCCACTTCCATTATGCATTAAGGCATCCGCAGATAACAAAGGAGACAAATTACCACTCACTGCATACGCATAATTATTCGCTCCTGCCCAAATTGAATTATTAGATTCAGTAGTACCATTTCCATCTCCTAATGCATAAGTGCCAGTAGGGATATACACCATTTCAATTCCATAAATACGAACCTGAGCAGTGGTGGCTTGAGTTTGCGTAAGACCGTTTGCATTAAAATTCCATTGTAATTGCTGACCCGTTACGGTAAAGGTTCCTGAACTTACGGAAGATCTATAAATAAAGGCTCCCCTAAAATCGGAGGAAACATTTATGGTGGCAGAGGGAGTTGAGGTTCCTACTACATGCCCGGATGAACTTAAGGTTGCATGATTCCAACCCGACCCTGTATTGTATTTGACAAACACCCAAGCTGCATCCCAATTCTCGGCATCTCTCCAAGAATTTTCCCAGAAAATATCATACTGCACTTGAGCAGTGGTAGAAGTTGCCCCAGTAACTGTTGCATTCTGTATGGTTATATAGTTGGCCTTCACCTGACCAATACCACTCCAAAGAATAAGCAGAAGGAAAAAGAAAAAAGACAATCTTAAACGCATGGGTTTCATTTCCATTTTAACTAAATTAAATCCTAATTATAATAATTATGAACATGCAAATTTACTCTTTTCTATTTCTTCCCAATCCTTTAATTGTTATGTTTTGATTATCAAAATCAATTTACTTGAGTTTTTTGATGAGTTGATCAGGAGTAAAGTTCTCTAACCGAAACATAAATCTAACCGGAATCTGGTATTTGTTATATGGAGCAATATGGTCGGGATACATGCTTCCCAAAAATGGAAAATATACTTCCCAATAATCCGGGATCACCCGAATACATATCCCTGCATCCCAAACTACCGATTGAAGTCTTTGCCCAAAACCTTGTCCAATATCCCCAAACAAAGCAAAATACTTAATTCCTGGGAGGTCCACTTTCAAATTTGCTGAAATTAATCCTTGGCTATAAAGCGCTGAGGTATATCCTCCAAAACCACCCATGGTTCCATCGGTTTGTCGCATGCCCATTTTAAAATCATTACTCTGCCCCAATCTATCAAACATCACCTGACGCATCAAATAATCTGTACTTCCGGAAAATTGAAATTGAAAAACCGAATCTACCGAAGGTCTCCAAGGCATTACCCCTGCAAATAATCGAAGTTGAATATATTCTTGCTGGAAATATCTTTTCCGCCCTAACAATTCTTGCTGTAAAGAAACAAATCCTCCAGGCTTATACTCAATTCTCGAATGAATCACGCCCTTATGCTCACGAATTTTATGGAAAGCCTCATAGTCAATAGAACCTATTCCATACGATGTAAGTTTGATTTCAGGAGATACATCTCTCCACTGAACTTCATTCCAAGCAACAGCCAAGGTATGCTCTACCCCTCTCCCCCCTCGAAAAGGAAGCCATGACATTTCTATTTGTGGACGGTATCGGGTATATCCTGAATATTGGTCTGCTGTAAAACTCACCCCCCATTTCCCAACATCAGGGATTGGCATCGTCCACATAATTTGCCCTGAACCCCTTAATTGATGGGCATTGAAAGCATACATGGGTAATAAAGTAAACCTAAATCCAGATAAAGGAATCGAGAGGTTGCTAAAATAAGCACCCGCCAATAATCCATCGTGGTAGTTACCCCCAATTGCTGGAGTTACTAAAATAGGAAATCGCTTCGGAAGCTCGTCTTTTGGAAATACCCATTGAATCCGGGGTTTCCATCCCCCCCATAATTTCCCTGTTATCCAAACCTGATTGTTTGAATTACGATCTAAAAAATTCTTCTCTGGATCTAAAACATAACGCTCTGCTTTAGGCAAACTCCAACGACTAACCCCCGGACTTAATACCAAAACAGTATCTCTAAACTCCAAACCTTTATAACTTCTAATTACAACCGGAAGGGTTATGGAGGAACGATTTTTTACCTTAAGGATTTGAGAGGATGAATGATAACGTTGGATGCCCAAATCAAGTAAATGGGAGGATTCCATGTAATTATCCATAAAAGTATCTAAGGATACCCCCCAAGATTTTTCAAGACTATTCTGAATGTCATTGGGAAGTGGATGCCTTAAGACCCAATCTTGATAGTACTTTTGCATCCCTTGATCAAATCGGGCTTGTCCAACATACGCCGATAATACATCCATAGATCTGCTGCCTAATCCATAAACAAATAGACCATAACCAAAGTTAGTATATTGGGTAGATGCTAATCCAGGATTAGAAAATCTGCCGTACCTATAAAATTGTCTTGCCCCTAAATCAAAAAGAGATTTATTGTTGTTGATGTCAATATTCAGGTTAAACCCCATTAAATTGATTCCACCCTTTTTTATAGCAGTATCCGGTGGACTAAACTCATCCATGTACCGATTTTCATAATAGCTATTAATACCTTCATCCATCCAGGGATACTTTCTTTCATTGCTACCCAACATTCCATAAAACCAGTTATGCCCCACTTCATGTAAAATCACTTCCTCGAGACTTAAAGTATCCAACATTTCATTAATCAAGGTGATGGTAGGATATTCCATTCCTCCCCCAGCAGGCATTACCCCTTCAACCACTTTTACTTCAGGATACACATAAGGACCTACAAGTTTGCTATAAAAAGCTACAGCTCGAATAGCACGTAAAGGCTCTGTAATCCCAAATGAATCTCGATAGGGCTGATAAAAAGCCCAAGCCCGTAAAGGCTTTCCTTGAATAAAAGTATCTTGATAACTCGCTTTGAAATGGGCATCTGCAAACCATGCAAAGTCATGTGCCTGATCTAAAAAATAAGTAAAGGTTCGGGTAGAATTAGGCGAACTGGGAAACGGAATAGAATCCACTCGTGTGGTTAAACGTTCTAGATACGCTTGTTCCCCAGGAGTTAAACAGATGCCGGAGGCAGCAACACCAACACTATCGGGCACAGTTATTTCAACCGTAAAATTTCCAAACTCACCAAAGAATTCCCCTTGATCTAAATACGGCATAAGGTTCCATCCTTGTTGATTATACACCGCTGGTTTCGGGTACCATTGGGTAATTTGCCAGGAAGATCCATAATACCCTAATCGAGATCGTGTTTCCGGAAGTTTAACCCGAAAAGGCGTGGTTATGGTTACTGAATCACCAGGCAACAAAGGAGAGGACAATTGAATTTCTACTACCTCTCTAGACCATGATTTTTTGGGATGAGGAGATATTGTTAAAGGGATGCCATTTCCCTTCCAAGAAAAACTATCAATTCCTCCATATACAATTGAATCTTTATTCTGCAACTCTTCATCTCCTCCCGATAACTTATGCTGTGCGTAGGTAGTATGATTATCCAAATAAGCATTCGGCCAAAGATGAAACCAGATTGAAGACAAGGTATCTGGAGAATGGTTATAGTAAACAAGTTTATAAGTTGCCGACAACTCATTTAGTTGCGTATTGAACTTAACCTGCATAGTATAGTTCACCCTTTGTTGCCAATACGGATTGGTTCCACCCATCAAGGCAAAAGGAAGTAAAGTGAGTAAAATAAAAAATCTGATTCCCATGGTTAGACTAATTTATTCTATAAAAATGGGGAATAAACCCTAAAATTGCATGGAAAATTATCAATTGGAATGTGTTTTTCCGGTCAATAATTTGAATTTTTAAATAGATAAGTGTTATCTTTACTTTCCCTAAAAATAGTTTCATGACAACTGGCGCACGCCTTATGGTTCTGTTTATCTGTTGCTTGGTTAGCGTTTCGAGCTGCCAACGCAACTGTTTGTCTTCCCCTAGGTGCTCTGATAGGCCCAATAGTGGTCCTTGTCCAGATAGTAATCTTAAATGGTATTATGACCGGGTAGATAATAAATGTAAATCATTTACCTGGGGAGGTTGCGGAGGAGTTGTTCCTTTTCAAACAGAGGTAGATTGTAAAAAAGCCTGTAAATGTAAAAAGTAAGATAGTTTTTCGTCTTACCCCAATACTCTTAAAGCACCTTTTTAGGTGCTTTTTTTGTGCCCTTTTAGTACCTAAAGTCCCTTCGTTTCTGAATAGATAATACCATCCATTGAAGTCAATATACTTTATATATACTATCTTTTAGTATATATTTTTTACAATTTTTAATATGTTTATACATTATTTATTAGTATGTTTACTAATATTATTTTTATAATTTATTATAGTATTTAATACTAATATTTATTAACGTAATTTAGTATATATATTAATGTATATTAATATATATACTGAGTCAGATATTATTTATTTTTATATCTTTAAGGCATGAAATCATCCTCCGTTTTAGAACTCATCCGTTTGTATGAAACCTACGGACAAGAAACTGGCCAAGAAGACTTTATTGGTTTTTCAGTTTGGCTTCACACTCAGCAGTCAACAGGTGCTGACCCTGAACCTAAATCTCGTCCCCTAGTAAAATCAGGAATTGACACCTTAGATCAATTGCTTCGGCTCCAGAAAATTGCTCGCCTGTATTGGAAAGAATTTCACTCTGATGAAGAAACCATCGGCCCTGAAGGATTCTTTCTCCTTCGCCAATTGCAGAAAGAAGGAAGTATGCCGAAATCTAAACTGTATCGTTTATGTATGATGGATGTTCCCGGGGGAAGTCAATGGATGAGAAGATTGGAACAACAAGGATGGGTAAGTGACGGCAAAAAAAATCCTGATCAACGGGTACGAACCGTTCGTATCACTCCGAAGGGAAAAAAGAAACTGGAAGCCTGGGAATCTCAAATCGCCCGTTGGTCTAAATGGCTGTGGACCCCACTTGAAGAAACAGCCCGCAAAAACTGGGTGGAAGGACTTCAAATCTTAACTCTTCAACATCAAAAAGTAAGGGAAAATAATGACACCCGTGATTTTGATTGGCTTAAAAAAAGATATCCTGAAAAGGGAGGTTGGAAATAATCTCTACTCAAAAAAATGTTGCGCCGCTGACGCCATAGAATCAAACCAGCGGTCCGCTAGATTCGGGCTTACTTCAGCACCAATCCCAACTGTCCTGCAACCCGCTCTAAGTCCAGCAGCGATATCTCTCGGCTTATCCCCTATCATCCAGGATTGTTGAGGATCAATCTTATGAATCGAACAAGCTCGGGTTATCATCCAATCCGAAGGTTTGCTCATAATATTTTTAGAAATATCCTTATGAAAAGGACTGTAATAAATCCCTGTTAAGGAACATCCTTCTGCACTGAACATAGATTGCATCTGTGTATGCAAGTGTTCTGTCTGCTCTCGTGTATAAATCCCTTTGGCAATTCCACCTTGATTGGTAATCACAATTAACTTATATCCTAGAGAAGTTGCTTTTCTGCAAAAATCAAAAATACCAGATTCAAACTTGAAATTCTCCCAAGTATAAACGTAAGTTCCCATCTCCTGATTAATTACACCATCTCTATCTAGAAATATAGCCTTGTACAATATTTCCGAGGTAGTCTTCATAAAAAATTACAAAAAGAGAGATAGGGAAAACGATATCCCCTTAGATAATAACGACCGTTACTTTCTCCAAACCGGCACACGTGCAAGTCCTTCAGATGTATTACACTGCAAATAATACATACCTGAAGTAAGGGACGATGAAGCAGGAAGAGTCCATACACGATCTCCTACTTGAGGAATACTAGATAAAGTTTCTATTTCCTTGCCTTGAATATCTATCCACTTCATCGACAATATATCCATTCCCTCAGGGATGTCTATATGAATTTCGTCAGCAGAAGGTTGAGGATAAACCTTTAATCCTAAGGTTGCATCATCCCTTAAACGATCAGATGAAACTCCTGTAACCACAGAAAATGCAGTATCCGAAGCACATGCATTTGAGGCAATTAACATTACATTATAATTCCCCCCAAAGAAATAATAATGATAAGGAGAAGCTAACTGGCTGGTTTTATTATCTCCAAAATTCCAAAGATAACTGGTTGCATTTGTAGTGGTATTGGTGAACCAAACCGTATTTCCATTCATAACCCAGTTAAAACTAATATTAGGAGGTGTGGCATCTAATGCAACCACTACAATCTGATTGGATAAATTATTACGGGTACAGGTAGAATCAGAAATACTAACCAATCTGTAGGTAGTAGTTACCAAAGGGTTAACTACAAAAGTATAGGCAGTAGAATTGATTCCATTCACAACAACATTTCCAAAGCCATCAAAATATTCAACATCCCATGGCGGGTTACCTGAATAATTTATGGTTAATACAGTACTTTGATTATTACATAAGCTTTGGTTACTACTAATGATTACCGACGGAGGAGTAAGTACTCGAATAGCTGCTTGACCGGAATAAAAACCAGGGCATCCATCATTAACACTGGCTAAAGTATAGGTGGTATTTGCATTAGCGGTGATATTGATAAAATAAGGACTAAAGTTCACGTTGGTAGCCTGATATTGATTTACCCCATCTGAATAGGTAAAATCCCATGGGGGAGTACCTCCTGTAAGGTTTACACTTATCTGCGATATCCCTCCTTGACATATGGTTTGATCATTTCCTAAAACAGCGGTTGGAATCGGAGTAATTGTTAAACGACTACTAGGACTTGTATCCTGAGCACAAACACTCGTCAATACAATCCGTCTGTACCAATGCGAACTACCCGAAACTTGAGGTTGCCAAGAAGCGAAGTTCCCATTTAATAAGGTACTCCAAGTACTATTATCTGGGGAACTTTCCCATTGGTAGGTAAACAATCCATTCCCTCCAGTAGGTTGAGACCCCGTAATTAATCCTGGATTAGATCCTGCACAAATGGTTTGTCCGGATAATATTTGATTGTCCCCTAAAGAACTTTGTAATTGAATTAATATTGATGGTGCTGTGTCTTGAGGGCAATTACCTGAGGTAATAACTCTTGTAAAATAAGTGTCTTGGGATAATATGCCGGGATTTAATCCTGCTGAAGTTGCTGAAGGTATTGGACTCCAATTGATGCTATCTGCACTGGCTAACCATTCGTAGGTAATTCCGCCTAAACCGCCCGTAGGGGAAGAGCCTACTAATGCTGCTGGCACTGCTGTTCCACACAGTGTTTGACCAGACGTTATCATGTTAGGACTAGGCAATGGATAAAAGGTGATGGAAACTATATTTCCGGAATCGGCGGAACAAACTCCTGAAACCACTATCCTGCGGAAATAAGTGTTGAGCGATAATCCAGGAGATTGATAATTAGGCGTGATTTGAGTTGGGATTAAAACCCAACTCACTGAATCAAGTGCTGATGCCCAACCATAATTATAAATACCGGTTCCCCCAGTTGGAACTGTACCCGAAATAATAGCAGGAGTTGTAGTTGCACAAAGGGTTTGGGCACCTGATATTAAGTTGTTTAAGGAAGGTACATCTACCTGAATTCTAACCCCAACAGAAGTAAAGGGAATACAAACTCCTGAACTGGAAACTCTTCTATAATAACGATTTGAAGTTGGACTTCCGGGAATAAACCCTTGGGTAACAATTCCTGAATTAAGCCAGCTTAAATTATCCGTGCAGGTCTGCCATTGATAGGTATAAATGCCATCCCCGCCAGTCGGAATAGAGCCTGTAAAGGGATTTGCTGTTGCTCCGTTACAAATGGTTTGGGAAGAGCCAATGAGATTATTACCCACTGGAGATTGAACATATATACTTACCGAAGGAGAGGTAGATGGGGTACAAAAACCAGAAGTTACGATACGACGGAAATACAAATTTGACGATGGAGATCCAGGAACATAATTCTGACCTACAGCACCGGTAAGGGTTGTCCAGGTACTGTTATTGGGGCTTTGCTGCCATTGATAAACAAATATACCATTTCCCCCTGCAGGCAAAAGCCCTGTTAAAGTAGCAGCAGAAGTACCTGAACAAATGGTTTGATTTTGCAATAAAATATTACCATTGATTACCTGATCTACCAATATAGCTACTGAACCTGTGGTTTGTGGAGGGCAAATGCCGGAAGTTACTACTCTACGATAATAAAGGGTAGATAATGGGGTCCCGAGGGTTTGATTTTGTTGGGTAGAACTCACAAGTGAATTCCAAGTGAGTTGGTCAGCAGAAGTTTCCCATTGATACCCATATGCTCCTGTGCCACCAGTGGGTATAGTTCCGGTTAGGGTATTAGCAGGAGTTCCTGCACAGATTTGTTGAGAAGCACCCACTAAATTATTTCCGAGCGCCGGTTGAACAGTTATGAATACATCATTTCCAAATTGTTGGCTACATCCAGAAGAGCCTACCCTTCTTCTAAAATATTGACTATTGGTAAGTATCACCGGGGTATAGGATTGTGTGGTGGCATTGGTGATAGATCCCCAGGTAGATTGATCAAGGCTTGATTGCCATTGATACACGTAGGTACCATTACCCCCAGTAGGTAAACTACTTGTAAGCTGCGCTGGTGCTGCGCCTCCACAAATGGTTTGTGCAGAACCGATAGCAATATTCCCTAATACTGGGAATATTTGTACTGATACTGAAGAGCTTACCGAACCTGGACAAACACCTCCGGATACCTGCCGCCGAAAATAAGTGTTCGAACTTACTCCAATAGATTGATAATTTGCAGAATTTGAGAAGTTTAAAAAACTCCAAGTGCTGTTATCTGAAGAGGATTCCCAAACATAGGTAAAGGAGCCAGATCCCCCTAGAGGAGTGCTTCCGTTAAATACCAAAGGGATATCTCCTAAGCATATACTTTGGGATGGAGATACGTTGTTATTAGTGATTTGAGCTTCCACTGTAATGGGTGCAGTACCAGCAACAGATCCGGAACACAAGGAAACTACAGAACTTATCGAAAATGTGCGGGTACCAGAAGGAGTAACATTGATGATATATGGATTGGAGGCAACTGCATTAATCGCTACAGGGGTAAATCCATCCGAATAAATAATATCCCATGGTGACGTTCCGGTAAAGTTGACGGTTAAATTCGTGTTGCCACCTGTACATAAAGTTGCGCCCCCACTCATGGTGGCGGATGGGTAGGTAGCCGTAAAGTAAGTAGCAGTACCATTTGCTACCCTAAAAGTTCCACCACTACTAGAGGCACCATAACCATAAATCCTAATGGTTAAAGTTCCACCCACCGGAACATTTATTGCCGGTCCCGTAAACAAAGTATTGTAAGGAGTAGCATTATTAGGTATGGATTGGCGAGGACCAAAAGGAACAAAAGAACCTCCATTTACTCGAAGTAAAACATAGGCAAGTACTGGTCCTGTTCCACTACTTTGGGTAAACAATCGCAAAGAATCTAATTGAAAAGAAGGGCAGGTAGACGTAACTACCACTTCATAATATTTGGCATTATTAAAAGCAGTTAATGAGTCTACCGAATTAAAACCGCTACCATTAAAGCCATTGGTGGCTGTATTACAATTTACTCCTGCACCTCTTGTAAATTGACTAAAGTTAAAGTTAGAAGCCGTAGGCAAGGTAAAAGTTGAGGAGGTATTCGGACAAGCAGGGTTTCCTGAAGCCGTCCATGTTCCTGACACTAATGACACTTGTGCCTTCAATTGGGGGATGATCAGTAAAAAGAGCAGCGTCAGTATTGCTAAAATTCGTTTCATGCGTGTGACCGTTGTAACTGGTTAGTCCCTAATAAAAAGAGAGGGTATGAAATTATCCAACTTAAAATTAACCATTTTTATGGCAGTTTTACAACTTTCTTTCTAAACAATACCTACATTTTTGGCTGAATGGGCGAGCTTTCGTTCTGATTGGTTCATGTTTTTCACTTAACTCTAATTACTCTTTATCTTTGCCAAGGATGTTTACTAGGTTAACTATTTTTTCGGGTAAGTTAATAAGCAAAGGGTACCTTCAATGCCTATTGTTGTTATTGTTGCCCATCTTATTTGTTTCATTTAGTTCTTTGGAAGCACGTCCTTTTTCCTTACCCATGAATTCTTTTCGGCATTCCATGGCAATTAAGGGCTTTAAAAAAATTCATCCCAAACACACCTTAACAAAATCATTTGTACCTATTCAGATAAAAAGTATTACACAAGGAGAATCTAAATTTCGCCCTGGTAGATTTGCCCTGGTAAGCACGGGAGTAATTGGTACAACCGTAGGGGTTTTTTTATACTTCCAAAATATATGGTGGGCCGGCGAAATAGGAAACTTTCATTTAGATCAAGGGGCAGATCGTGTATATTCGTTGAACCTTGACAAATGCGGACATTTTTGGTCTTCAAAAATTGCCTCTGATGTTATTGGAGATATGATGCAGTGGACAGGCGTAAAACCTACCACCGCTTTATGGATGGGAGCTGGATTTGGAATTTTAACCTCTGGCATTGTCGAAATAAAAGACGGACTAGCACCCTACTGGGGTTTTAGTATTGGAGATATGACTGCAAATTCGTTAGGTGCTTTCTTTCCCGTTGCACAACATTATTGCCGTCCCTTAAGACATTTTTCAGTGAAATGGAGTTATGACTTTCAAAACCCTTCTTTTTATAAAACGCTGGATGGGAACCAAGACAAGGCTTTTATGGATGATTATGAACGGCACAATTACTGGCTCTCTGCGAATGTTCACGGTTTGTTGCCCATGCCTTTAAAACCTTATTGGCCTAAATTCCTGAATCTTGCGCTTGGCTTATCTGCTCAACACCTTACCGGAAAAGGCGGAGGGACCCATGAATTGTTTCTTGCCTTGGATTATGACCTTACCAAAATTCCTATTAAGTCGCCTACCTTACGCAGAGTTTTTCATTATTTAAACAATCTTCATTTTCCTGCGCCTACCATCAGAATATCTCCGCAATTCAGAATTTATGGAATGAATTTTTAATGAAGATTAATGTTGTCATTTTTGGGATTTTTTCCTTTTTACCCGTTCTGTTAGGGTTACCCAAATTAAATTCCGTTCCGACTTCTTTTCAATTATCCTTACCCTTTCCGGAAAGTCATTTTACTTATATTGATCAAGTTAAAATACATTACAGGTTATGGTTACCCATTGAAAAGGCAAAAGGAAATGTATTGTTAGTGCATGGTTTTGCGGGGTCAACTTATTCCTACCGATTTATGAGCGAATGGTGGATAAAACAAGGCTTTAGAGTTATAGCGGTTGACTTACCCGGTTACGGATTTAGTGATCGGCATTTAAGAGAAGATCAACTTCCAGATCCTGTTTTGCTTTGGGCATTAATACAGGGAATTGAAAAGGAAAATCATTTTCGTGGAACCTGGATTTTGATGGGCCATTCTATGGGAGCGGCAACTGTTGCCCAAATGGCGGGGATATTACCGAATCGCACGGCAGGTCTAATTATGGCGAATGGAACGCCTCGATTGCAACCCGGAAATTGGGGCATGAAAATGTTCATGTCTTTTAAACCTGCTACCAATCTGATATCCACTTTTGCTGAAAATTATTTCTTTGTAGAAGAACGGGTGGAAACACTTCTATCTAGTGGTTATGGAAGAAGTCCGAATGCCGCAGAAATAAAGGGATATCTTACTCCCCTTAAAATTCCTGGAACTGCTCAAGCAATACTAAAAAAGTTTAGTATCGTTAAAATATTACCCGAGCCTACGCTTCCCGAAACCCTTCCCCAATACATGATTTGGGGATCAGCAGATAAATGGATTCCCTGGGAGGAAGGTGAAAAATGGATCGCCACGCACCCTACCCTTCAATCCTGCTTAATCCCTGGAGCCGGGCACATACCCATGGAAACACACCCTACTGAAGTACAAAATTGTATCCTTAATTGGTTAATATCTCACAAACTTTTAATCCCCTAAATTAATAATCTGTATTGCCTTTTCTTAAATAAGAAATAACCGCCATTCTTACATCTCTGCGTGGATCTTCATTTCCAGTTGAACCCTGAACCCCACGAATTCCGGGATTCGTAGGAAGTAGCCAGCCTAAGTTCTTTTCTTTTCCGGTTAATAAGAAATCAGTTAAGGCAATAGCATAGTATTGATCGTCAGCTATCGAATTACCTTGAATTTCCCAAGTGCCTAAATCAGTTTTGGTAATCCCAGCATATTGTAAATAGCCTCCACTTCCTTTGTTGGTTTCTCCTGCTTTCAATATCTGTTTTATCAAACTTCCTTTCATTTCAACTTCAACCACTTCTCCTCCAAAAGGTAAAATTCTGAGCACATCATATTCAGTAAGTTTGCCGCTAACTTCATCATCAATACGAATGGATCCTCCATTTAAAATACCGGCAACTGCCGATGGACAGGCCTGTTGAAAGGATTTAGCAATTAAACCTCCCAAATTCGTGGGATGATTTCGAACACTGGATTCAAGTCCATCTAAAGGAACTTTAAGGTTTACCAAAGTACTATCTGGAAAGAATCCTTTTTGTCGAAACAGAGAATCTGAATATTGTTTCCATCGCTGGGCGATTATTAAAACTTCAGGATTATCCTTGATTTTAGGGGTAATTTTTTTGAGTTGAGAAGATACTTTCCCAGCCTTTTTTAGTTTAGAATATTGAAGGGTATGAATATAAACAGAACGCACATTAGCATCTGCCTTTGCAATTACCACATTCCCTACCTTCTCAATATGATTTTCATGTTCATGTCCTCCCATAATTAAAGCTAACTCGGGTAAAGCCTGCGCCAATGCTCTATCTTCTTCAATAGATAAATGGGTGATGGCAATTAGTACATCGGCATGATCCCGAATCTTTAGGGTATCTGCCCACTTTCTGGCAGAAGGAATAACAGAATCAATTTGTGCATAAGAAGGAATAAAAGCTTGTAAGGTAACCCCAATCACACCTACCCTAAGGGTGTCATTTTTTGCGTTAACTGCAATCAGGGTTGTACAAGGTTTAAAAAATTCTTGACGATCAGGAAGGGTGCGCGCAAATCGTTGCATTTGATTTCCTTCCTTAAACCACACGTTGCTACTTATCCAATCAAACTTAGATTCATTAATTCGCTTTTGTAAGTTTGGATATTTTAAATCAAATTCATGATTGCCAAAAGTCACCAAATCTACCCCAACTGCATTTAATACTTCCACCAACTGAACCCCCATCATTTGAGCGTCTTTCCAAGGCAATTGATTCATTACCGAGGGACTTAAAAAATCGCCAGCTAATATTGTCCAATGCGGGATAGCTTTATGCGAAAGTTGTTGGTGTAAAGTAGCTACTCTTGCAGGCCCGCCTTGCATTCCTCCAGAAAGCGGACTGATTTCATAAATATCATTAATCTGCAAAAAGGAAAACCGAAAAGGTTGGGCAAATGCACTAGCCTGAACTAAAAGGAAAAGGGATAATAATAAAATTCTAATCATACGGCAATTTACCTCCTCTGTTTGGGATTACCATAACGTATTAGTAAATAGGCTAATCCATATAACCCCACTGCCCAAAAGCCGGGTCCCCATCCCTCCCGAAAAGGAATAGGAACACTAACCCCTGGTAACTTATCTAAACCGACACTAATTAAATCTAATAGATAAAATAAATAGTAAATTAATTTACCAATCCATATTCCTAGAAAAGAAACCCAACTCAAACAAACTAACACAAAGGCTAAGCCGGTCAATAGACTTGCCAAAGGGACAATAAATAAATTAGCCGGTATAAAATACATGGGAAAATCAGCTCCCAAAGGCAATAAAAAAGGCAAGGTAAACCATTGCGCAGCAAGGGTTGCCGTAATGGTATCCCAAAGATATTCTAAGCTTGCTGCCGGAGGTTCCCAGAATTGCTTAAGCGTAGGTTGTAACAAAATAAGTCCTGCCAATGCCATATACGATAATTGAAACCCGGGATGGAACAACCAAGTGGGTACTGCCCACAATTGTAAGAAGCAAGTTCCACACAACAAATTCATAGCATTGGTTTCTCGCCTGAGCAAACCTGCTCCTGAAATTAAAAGGGTCATCGCCACAGCCCGACAAACCGAAGGAGCCAACCCTGTCATCAACGCATAAAAGATTAGGACGAAGGATATGCCTGCCCAACGCAAACGTTTTACCGAATCCCCCCATCTTCCCATCCATCCTATCAAACTCATTAATACCCAACAAATCAAATTTACATGCAACCCGGATACAGATAAAATATGGGTAGTCCCTAATCTTCGATGACGGGCCGACATCTCCTTGTCCATTCCACTCCTTTCTCCAGTTAACAATGCCATACACAATCCAGCAGCCGAACTATCTGGGACATACTTGGATAACTCTGAATTGCTGTAATACCCTACTTCATCTGCCCAATCTTGAATAGAATTTCCGGGTGGTAATCTTTTAAAAGCTTTTCCTGACAAAGAAAAATGAATCCCATTTAAGGACAACCAGGCATTATACCGCCCAGTATCGGGTAAAGGTTTTAACCATCCTTTTATCAAAATTCTTTCTCCAGGTCTAACCTTACTGGTATCCCCGGTAAGCTTGATGAGCACGGGAATCGCGCACTTTTGCCCTGAAAGGGATTGAATTACCGCCTCTGCTTTTTGTCCCCATTTACTAGGTCTTCCAGTTTGGCTAATTCTTGCCCAAGCAATCGTTCTTCCTGCAATAAACTTAGGTAATTGTTGCCTGAGATTTTGGTGAAATTGACTGTATCTTACCGCTCCAGCGCTTATCAACAGGAGATATAAAATTATGGAGGCTACGAATCTGTAAGAAGGATACCGAATGAGGAGGCCCAGCGCAACCATAGATAATCCTAGGATGATTCCATGGTAATTAGGTAGCTCAAAGAAAATATATGAGAAAGGGTCGTACCCAGAATCCAAGCTAAGGCGACCTTAACTAAGGGATATCTTCCTGCGGGATACAGACTCTGCATATCCTGAAAATTAAGGATTGCAGTAAGATTCTAACCGGAAAGTTTCATCCCAAAAAATGAAATATTTTTACTTAGTATCTTTTTATATTATAAATATATTTATAGAATTATCCCTTCGATCTCTATTAATTCGGTTTATACACCATTCTAAAATGAGGGATATCACATTCAAAAAATCGTTCTCCTTCTGCTACAAAGCCTGCTTTCTGATAAAATCCCATAGCAGCCTCCTGGGCATGTAAAATAACGGGCATATTGGAGGGTATTTCTTCCAGCATTTTGAATAACACAGCCTTCCCTATTCCCTTATCTCTCCAAGGTTTACGCACTGCAAAGCGTTCTAATTTCACTTGATGATAAGGGGTTACCCTCCAACGGGCACATCCCGCAGGAACCCCATCTACACAAGCTAAATAATGAATACTAATGGGTTCATACCCATCATACTCTTCAATCTCCGGAACCCCTTGTTCTTCTACAAAAACTTCTTTTCGAATTGCAAATACTTCTTCAAACTCTTCATCAGAGGCAACTCTTTCTACCGAAATCATCTTAATTTAATTGGCCAGGCTTTTCCTAACTGATAAACATCGGCCTTGTCATCACAAGCTCCATCTCCATATTCAATTCTTTGGGTAGGCGCCCCATCTGTTTTTAATTCCACAGATCCTGCTTGATAATACCGACAATCATATCGAGAAATCAAGGGCTTTAATACCTGAGCATAAAAACTTTGTCCTTTGGTAGCGGTTCCTTGTGAACTTCCCCGAATGATAAATTCATCATCCTGAAATATCCGAGGCGTTAAATACCCCCGGCTATGTTCAATATATCGATCACAAGTCCAATTAATTGTTCCATCCGGAGCATGCACAATGCACTTTGTAACTTTTTGCCTAAAGTAGGGATGATATTCAACTGCAAATCGTACTAATCCTAAGTTGGTATATTCTTGAGTGAACTCATACCAAACATTATTTAAATAAAAACTATCCGCAACGGTGGTAATCACATTCAAAGAGTCATGAGGGCTGCCAGTCCAGGTAGAAATTAGTCTTCCTCTTCTATTTTTACCATCCCAACAAGCGCAATTGGTAGAACCGTAATCAATCACATATCGCTTAGGATTTGACAAGGTGTCCAAGGTTTCGGTGGCACAAGGAGGAATTGCAAGGGTATCTAGAGTGGTTTTAGCAGATAGTCGGCGGTCCATGCCCCCTTTACTCATAGATAAAATCATTTGACTTTCGGTCTCAGCCCGATTATTATCAACGGCCATAACGGTATTGGCCTCTGCAACCTCTTCTTCAACTTTTTTACAACTTAAAACAGTAAATAACAATCCTAAAATCAGTAAGCTATATATTCTCATAATGGGTTATTTTTTTTAATATTAATGAAAATTCCAATATCCTTTGAAGACTTTTAAAATTTGGTGTATTCTTTTGGGTTTACTTTCTGGATTTCTCCTAAAGGCTGAGGATATTCCAAAATTGGAAGCTGCATTACAAACTGCCGAAGGAAAAGAGAGAGCCACATTGCTGAATAAACTTTTTATCGAATGGTATTATCAGGATCCTGAAAAAGCATTACAATATACCCTTCAGGCTTTAGACCAAAGCAGAGAATCTGAAGATATTCGAGGAGAAGCCAATAGTGAAAATAATATTGGAATATATTTTTTAGATCGAGGAGATTTTGCCTTTGCTAAAGAACATTTGAGTCGTTCACTTGAACTCAGAAATAAGTTGGACGACAGTAAAGGTTTGTCGGATACTTACACCAATCTGGGAATGTTGTTTTATTACCAAAATCTCTTTGAGATGGCATTGGAACATTATACCCGCGCATTTAACGAAGACCGAAAAGAAGGTGATTCTCTAAGGATCGGAAGTACGTTAAATAACATTGGCAATTGTTGGAAATCGCTTCGACAACCAGACTCGGCATTTTTTTATTTGAAGCTTGCATTAGCCTTTAAATCTGGGTCACCGGAACAACAAGCAAGCACCTATTATAGCTTAGCCGAAGTTATGACCCTGCAAAAGCAATACATTCAAGCACAACAATACTATGAAAAGGCAGCTTTCATTTATTTATCAGAAGATAATTTATATGGATTGAGTGAAACCTGGTTAGGTCTGGCGCAATTGTTTTATGAAACCGGAAAACAACCTCAGGCTATTGAACAAGGGGAAAAGGCATTTAAAATGGCCAAAAAGATTTTGGCACCAGAATTAGAACAGCGTGCCAGCAAATTATTATCAGATACTTGGAAAGCATTAAATCGTCCCGAAAAAGCATTACCCTATCTTGAATTATATTCTCAATTGCACGATAGTTTATTAAATGCCGAAAATATTGCTCGATCCTCCGGATTAGAAGCTGCATTACAATTAAAACAACAAGCCGGAGAACTTGATTTACTTAAAAAACAAAATGAAATTGAATTAGAACAAACCCGTCAAAAAAGCCTATTGTTTTGGGCTACCGTAGGTTGTTTGTTTCTGACCCTATTATTATTATTAATTCTAACCAATCGAAATAGAATAAAAAATAAATTATTAGAATCTATTCAAAAAAGTCATAAAGAAATTGAAGAAAAAAATAAATTAATTCATCACCAACATGCACAAATTACCAGTAGTATTCAATATGCTCGAAACTTACAAGATGCAGTTCTGCAAGAGGCAAATGCAGCAAAAGAATTCGGATGGAAACTAGCAATTATTAATCAACCGAAGGATATTGTTTCAGGTGATTTTTATTGGTTTAGCCAATTCGAAAATCAAAGAATATTGGTTGTTGCAGATGGAACAGGTCATGGAGTTCCGGGTGCTTTTATGTCATTATTGGGATTAACATTAGTGAAAGAAGTAATTCGTCATTATCCAGATAAAGGACCAGATTTCTGGTTAGAAAAAATGGATGAAGATCTTAGGTCGTGGTTAAAACAAGAGAATGAACAGAATTTAGATGGAATCGATATGGCCGTTATGGTATGTGACCCATATCGGAATAAGGTTTTATTTGCCGGCGCACAACGACCCTTAGTTAGAATCCGCCGAGGTAAGGTTGAGGTCTGGAAAGGAAATCCAAGACCTATCGGGGGAATGGGAAGAAGAGATAGACCCTTTGTTTGTTTAACCTTGGACTATGAACCCCATGATCGTTTTGTATTATATACGGATGGAGTAACAGATTTTTATGGAGGCCCCAAAAAGAGAAAATTAGGAACCCCAGGATTTCTGGAATGGCTTCAAAATACAATTGATGACCAACCCGGTGGACAAGTTCTACAACTAGAAAATCTGTTGTTTAACTGGCAAGGAAATGTTCGCCAGGTAGATGATTTGTTATTGGTTTGTGCTGAACCCCTACCGTAAATTTTAGTAAATTATTTTACTAAATCTGCAAAAACGTTTCCATCCAAACTTACTCTTCCCGGATCATCCGGACGATATTCAACAGGTAAGCGATCTTTGGCAATGGATTGATTTTTTGAATTAAACTGAATCTGAGAATAGCCTACAATTTCAGCCATAGACTGCAGAATCGCCGGATCAATCACACTAAAGTGATGCCAATTGATCCATTCCCCCACATATACTCCTGCCTTACCTTTCTTAAAATCACTATGCTCCCGCATGGAAGCACGCAAGTTTGGGGTATTAATTCTATGCACCCCTCCGGGTTTCATCACCCGATAAGTCTCAGCCAAAAAAATGATTTGTTCTTTTTGAGGTAAATGTTCAAAAAAATCTTCGTGAAAAATCAAATCCACACTATTGTCAGGTAAGGGTAGCCCTTCCGTAACTATGTTAATCGCATAAAAATCATCCTTCGTTCCCCGCACTGCTGGTGCATAGGCATCTTTATAATATTGAAGGTAATTTTCATAGGGTTCAAAAAATAAATCCAAATTAATCCAACCTTTTAGCACCCGTGGTCCACAACCGAAATGTAATTTTAACTCAGGTAGAGAGGGATATTTCCGCTCTAAATCAGCATATCCTTGTGCAGGAGGATGCACAGTAGGCGCATGATACCGAACAATATCCACTCCAAAACTACGAATTAGGGGACGAATAATTTTTAACATAGGTAGGATTAATATCTTCCCGAAATTAAGAGAATAATATCAGATGGAGAAGTTATTTTACAGGATACACTGTGTAAAGTTTGTATTAACAACTCAATATCCTAAAAATATCCTTCCGTCGTAATCAAACACTGAATGAGGAATTGATAATAATTACTGAAGATAGAAAACTGTACGAACCTTATCTCTCTATTATATATACTCATAGTAAATAATATAATTATTCATATTATTAAATAGTATTATACAAATATATTTAAACCGATATATTAATATATAATATTATTATATTGAATGTTTTACCAAACCCTTTACATAGATTTGATTCCAAAAAATAGAATTACTTGGAAGGATTTTCCTTTTCGAAAGAAAGTGACAAGGAATTAACACAATATCTTAATCCGGTAGAAGTTGGACCATCATTAAACACGTGGCCTAAATGTCCTCCACAACGACCACACATAATTTCTGTTCGACTCATTCCTAAACTATTATCAGTAACTGTTTTAATTTTTCCGGATGAAATTTCTTTATCAAAACTTGGCCATCCGCAGTGACTATCGAATTTTGAATTAGAGTCAAATAATTTTTGTCCGCAAGCAGCACACGTGTAAACCCCTTTATCTTTATGGAATAAAAACTTGCCAGTATAAGGCTTTTCCGTTCCTTTTTCCCGCAAAACATAATATTGTTCTTCAGATAATTTTTCTTTCCATTCAGCTTCTGATTTTTCCATTGGAAAATCGTGTTTTGGAGAATCAGACTGAGCACAGGCGGAAGAAAAGCTTAGGAAGGAAACCAAAGCCCAAAAGGAAATGACAAACTGAATATTTTTCATATAATTAAGGTAACTGAATTTAAAACGTGAGAGTTCCAATTGTTTAGGTAACGCTTTGTTTTAATAATTATTTGCAGTACCAGTTTCTAAAGTGAAAATGTTTTCACCAGCCATTCCTTATGGTCAATTATATCATCATTATCTTCTTTAGGATATTTTTTAATCCAATTCTGCGCTAGCTTCATCATTGGATGTTTAGGAGAAGGAGCGTCGCTTTCGGATAATCCTTGTAATATTTCCAGTAGTATATAATCTCTTTGTGCTGTTTTTACAGAAGATTGCTTTTGCAAATCTTTTTCAATTTGTTTTGCACGATATAGCAATTCATCCGACTGTCGAGATTCATATCGAAGAATTAATTCTGCAATAGCTAATTTTTGTTTTAATACCGGATTTGCATTTCCATAGGCTTCAGTTAAGGTAATTTTAAATAATGTTTTTACTCCTTTTTTAAAATCACCCGATAAATAACTTAAATATCCCAAATTAACTTGTAAATATAAATAATGAATAGGGTCAGCACTTTTCATACGTTTATGGCCTGCCATTTCTTCTAATAACCGAATGCCTTCTTTAATTTCGCCTAATCCCACATGATTAATCACTAAGGCATTTAAATAAAAAACAAAATATTTATCATAGGCTACTTGATTCCAATCCTGCATCGCATTTTCCAATTGGGTACATAATTGAAGGGAGGCTGCATATTGACCAATAGAATATCTTGCATTAATCCACCAGGTCAACATTTCTAGTTTTAATTCTTGACGAGTTCTTGTGAATATTCCATCTTGATTAAACTCATTGTAGGTTTGGTGAAGATAGGCTTCCAGTGCAGGCCAGGCTTGTTGTTGTTGTAATTGCCGACTCATCAGTTGATATACCCGAATTCTAAATGTTACGGATTTTAAAAGCTCAGGTGTTCTATTGAATTTTTTTACTACTTCAGCTAATACTTTTAAACTTTCTTTCCCTTTATCCCCAAAGCGTTGATGCCGCCGTAACCGATAATTTAATACAGCCAATACCTCTTCTGTTTCTCTTAAATGCGCTGAATTTTGGGCATTTTGTAATCTTAATTTAACATATTTTTCAGGGTCGAGGGTTGCAGACTGCTGGGATAATCGAACTAATTCTGCATATACTAAATCGAGTAAATCATATAATTCAGATTTTTCCGCTAATCGTTCTGCTTTAATTAATAAATGAAGGGCTAATTCATATTGCGACCTGCCAATCATTAATCTTCCGGTGCTAAGATATTTCCATACTCTTGATTGAGTATCCGTATCCAAATATTGAATATGTAAACTCGTAATTAAATCTTCTAACAAACGATTTCTCAAACGATACCAAGCTGGGGTTTGGGAATCTCCATAAATGGCGGTGGCAATTTCTTCTTGGGGTTCTTCTTTAGGTATTTTTCGAAGGGCATCTAATAACTGAATATCTTTACGAGCACCGGTTTCTCCATTTCTTAAACTTAAGAGTTTAAAAAAACGCAATTCCTCTTTTCGCATTTGATCAATCCATTCTTTCAGAAAATCCATCGTTTGGGTGCGTAATATTTTACGAAATTAAGATTTACTTTGTACTTATGGTTTCGTTATTTAGAATTATGAACTTACGATTGTATATCTACCCCTTGATTGCTCTCTGGATGGGAGCTATTTGTTTTATGACAGAAGCAAAGGCACAGGTGTTATGTCTTGATTTTCCAAGTCAGAATCCTCCAACCCTTCCCAGCAATCAATTATTTTTTGGGGATACCCTCAACATAAGTTATGTTTTGCAATATTCCACCACTTGCGGAACTTCCACTCCTTTTTCAGACACATTATCCTTAAACCTATTGGTATTGGATAGCAATGCTACGATTACCTATCAAGGGATTATTGATAGTGTTGTAGTTGCCAATTGGAATCCCGGGGATACTATTCCTACTCGGGTAGGTAGTTTTCCAATAACCAATCCAAGTTTTCGGGTAGGGGGAGGCGTAGTTGTAATTTGGCCTACCTCAGCGTTATCCGACTCTGCTCGGTCCTATTCGTTTCCGGTAACTGTAGATTATCATGTCAATCGAAATGCGCTATTGGATTCTGTTTCCTTTGAATTATATCCAAATCCCGGAAATGGGGTTCTAAACTACCGAGAGTTATCTTCAAATAATAAAGTTGAACACGTAAGATTACGAGACATCAATGGACGTATTTTGGGTGTGATTACTCCTTCTGAAAATCAACGATTATCATTACCGGATGTATCGGCTGGTATTTATTGGTTAGAACCTTTTTGGGGAAATGAATATAGTAAGCCCATTCGGTATATTAAGTTACCTTGAGAAAAAAAATGAACATTAAATATAATTTTACATAAAAATAAAAGATAAAAGAAGGTAAGGTTTACCTTCTTTTTTTTTGAATTAATTTATTCTCGAAATTTTTATCTGTTTTAAGAAAATAATTTAATCAAAATAAAAGTAGAGTAATCAAATTTAATACTCAATAATAAATAATATTTTCTAATATAGATATTATTTATATATTGATTAAAAATTTATCTTCTCTGATCAAGAATATTTGAGAGATAATTTTTTTTGAATTAATTTAGAATTTAAGATAGAATCGCTTTTTTTAATTAAAATACATAGCGAAAGAATTGGACAATTAAATGCCTTGCTTAGCTAATTCCTTCCGTTAATTTATTGGTATTTTCTTCAATCCGTAAGGGTTCAATAATCTCATCCAAAGCACCTTCTAAAATGGTAGGAAGATTATACAGCGTCAAACCGATTCTATGTTCGCTAATACGGCTTTGAGGAAAGTTATACGTTCTGATTTTAGCACTTCGATCTCCACTCGAAACCAGCGTTTTTCGAATTGCGGATTGCTCTGTTTCTCGCCGACTCATCTCTAAATCATATATTTTGGCTCTTAAATTTCTTAAAGCCTTTTCCATGTTTTTGATTTGGCTTTTTTCATCTTGCATAGAAACCACAATTCCTGTTGGGATATGCGTTAATCGAACCGCAGAATAAGTTGTATTAACCGATTGCCCACCCGGACCAGAGGAACAAAATGTCTCTTTACGAATATCACTTTCTTTAAGATCGACTTCAAAATCCTCAACCTCGGGAAGAGCGATTACGGTAGCGGCAGAAGTGTGCACTCGCCCTTGTGTTTCAGTAGTGGGCACACGTTGCACCCTATGTACCCCACTTTCGAATTTAAGATGCCCGTAAACATCCTCCCCTATTACGGTGGCAATAATTTCTCGAAATCCGCCCGCAGGCCCCGGAGTAAAGTCATTCACCTCATATTTCCAACCTTTTCTTTCGCAATATCTTTGATACATGCGATTTAAATCTCCAGCAAACAGACAGGCTTCATCCCCACCTGTGCCCGCACGAATTTCCATAATTACATTTTTACCATCTTCCGGATCTTTGGGAATTAACAATTGCTTGAGGTCATTTTCTAAACTAACTACCCGCGGTTCTAATTCAGAAACCTCAGCCTTAGCCATATCCCTTAATTCCTCATCTTGCTCATTCGCAATAATATCTTTAGACTGTCCTAAATGAGCCTTTACTTGTCTTAACTCCTGATAGGCTTTAGCTATATAACTCAGTTCTTTATACTCCCGATTTAATTCTTTGAATTTTTTTAAATCATTAATTAAATATGGATCTGTGAGCAATCTTTCAACCTCTGCAAATCTGGAAACTACATCTTCTAATTTTTCTAACATATTCAGCGTATTCTATACAAAATTACGGCTTGTGGAGTTAATAAACTCAGAATACGTCCGTTCATTTCAACATCCAAAATTCTTCCGGTTTGTTTCGGAAAATGTAAGGTGTGCCAAGTACGGTGAAACAAGTGATATACGTAGGCTTCCTGTTCATTAAAACAAATTAATTGATCTTCAAATGAGGTAATATGTTGCCATTTTAAATTTTCCGGAGTAGCGATGGTATATAAGTAAATTCCAAATAGGTCAAATACTTTTACAGTTTGTTGTGATGAATCTGCTACCAATAATTGATTATCCTCAGTCATCACCATATCCGAAGGATTTAGTAAAGAGCCAGGTCCATAATCTAATCCTCCAAATACGGTTTGTAATTTCCCAAAAAGGTCAACTTTATAAATTTTGTTATCTTCTTGATTTAATAAGAACAATTCTCCAGTTCCTCCAATTTCCATATCCACCGGCCATATTTGTGCATCGAAATCTAAGGTTCCGCTACCGCTTCCCATTTGAAGAAAATTAACTTCTTTTAATATTTTAAGATTAGTATTACAGATTAATAGCCTCCTATTTTGGGTATCGAGCAAATACAAATTTTGTCGGTTAGTCGCCCGAATACGTGTTGGGCCATTTAACCCTTCACCCGACAAACCCTTGCCCCCAATGGTTTGCATGGAATCATAACCTTGGTTACTATAATATTTTGCTAATCGGTGATTGCGGGTATCTAACAAATAAAAATTATCTTCTTCATCGAGTTCAATATCTTTATAAGGCTTGTTAATGGCTTTAATTATCCAAGGATTAGCGAACAAGGTATCTTGTGCAATAAGCGGAAAGGCAGCAGGGAAAAATATTCCCAAAAAGAAAAATAGTCGAAGCCCCATCACTAGTTTTTCCAGACAAGTAAATCAGCGCCTGCTTCTGATATTTTTAAATAAGTATTAGAATGCAACCAATCTCCAAGGTTTATCATTTCTGCCTTAGAATTAGGAAGAGACTTTCGCAAAGGGAAATGTCTATGTCCAAAAATCATCCATTCGATTTCAGGATGAGCTTGAGAAAATTCTTGAGCATAAATCCATAACCACTCCTTTTCGCCCAGATCCACCTTGTCGGTGATGGCATGAGCATACCGACTTTTGCGAGAGAGGCTATTCGCCAAGCCTATCCCTATATCTGGGTGTATCCACCGAAAAAGGTATTGAGCCAGTGGATTTGTAAAAATCTTTTTCATGGCTTTAAACCCGTGATCTCCAGGCCCTAATCCATCCCCATGTGCCAATAATACTGGATGCCCCTTCAAGGTGGTAGTAATTGGAGCATGAAAAACTGGGATGTCAAGCTCATTGGGGAAGTAATCTCTCATCCACAAATCATGATTACCCGTAAACAAGTAAATGGGAATACCCGCCATTCTCCAACGTGTTAATTCACCCAATACATGTAAATATCCCTTCGGAACAACATGCTTATACTCAAACCAAAAATCAAAAAGATCGCCTAAAATTATTAATGCGGCAGCCTGATCTTGATGAGCACGCATCCAGTTCACAAATCTAATTTCTCTTTCTTTTGACTGCTTAAAATCTGGAACCCCTAAATGAAGGTCAGAAGCTAGCAACACCGATGGTTTATCGGGCAATTGAAAGAGAGGTACCATCAAGACTGTGAAGCCGAATCTATTCTTGGTTCAGTCGGTAACGGGGATTCAAGCTCTGCAGGTTTTTCCGAAGAATGGTCTGAATCCTTACTTGTTTCGGTTGGAGTTGGCGCTGGATCTGGAGTAGTAGTTTCAGCTGCAGGAGGAGTTACCGGAGGATTAGCCACTGGAGGAGGTTCTACTGCATCCAAATAGGCTTGATAGGTAGTGGGATTTTCAAAAGGTCGTTTTCCGATTAATCCTTCCAAATCATTTTGAAATATAACTTCCTTTTCTAACAAGGCTAAGGCTAATATTTCTAATTGTTCCCTTTTTTCTACAATCAAATTTCTAGTTCTGATATAAGATTCAGAAATAATTTTTCTTACCTCCTCATCAATGGTTTGTGCGGTAGATTCAGAATAAGGTCTGGCAACAGGGAACTCTTGTTGAGGATCATTAAAAGAAACATTTCCAATTTTATCATTCATCCCATACAAGGTTACCATGCCGTAGGACAGTTTGGTAATACGTTCCAAGTCATTCTGAGCACCGGTAGAAACTTTACCAAACACTACATCTTCAGCAACTCTTCCGCCCAATGACATACATATGGTATCAATTAATTGGTCATAGGTATATAGATATTGTTCTTTGGGTAGATATTGCGCATAACCCAAAGCAGCCACGCCTCTGGGCACGATAGAAACTTTTACCAAAGGATCTGCATGTTCCAAGAACCAACCTGCGATGGCATGTCCGGCTTCGTGATAGGCAACAATTTTTTTCTCTTCAGGGGAAATAATTTTGTTCTTTTTTTCTAACCCACCAATTACCCGGTCAATTGCATCTTGAAAATCTTGCATATCAACGGCCTCTTTATTTCTACGAGCAGCAATCAAAGCAGCTTCATTACACACATTCATTATATCAGCTCCTACAAACCCAGGAGTTTGCGCTGCAAGTTTTCGGGCATCCACATTAGGCGATTTTGCAATTCCTGCAAGATGCACCATGAATATCTGTTCTCTTCCTTTAATATCTGGGCGATCAACCGATATTTGGCGATCAAAACGACCAGGTCTTAACAAGGCAGAATCTAACACATCTGGACGATTGGTGGCAGCCATGATAATAACCCCAGTATCTGTTCCGAATCCATCCATCTCCACCAAAAGCTGATTAAGGGTATTTTCCCTTTCATCATTCCCTCCGGTGAAGGAAGATTTTCCCCGACTTCTACCAATCGCATCTATTTCATCAATAAAAATTATACAAGGTGCTTTTTCTTTGGCTTGTTTAAACAAATCCCGCACTCTCGCTGCCCCTACTCCTACAAACATCTCCACAAAATCAGAACCTGATAGACTAAAAAACGGAACTTGTGCTTCTCCAGCAACCGCTTTTGCCAACAAGGTTTTACCAGTTCCCGGAGGACCTACTAATAAAACTCCTTTCGGGATATGACCTCCCAACTTGGTGAATTTTTTAGGGTTCTTTAAAAAATCAACTACTTCTTTAACTTCTTCTTTTGCTTCTTCTAAACCCGCAACATTATCAAACGTTACTTTAACGGTGTTTTCTTTATCAAACAAAGAGGCTTTACTTTTTCCGATATTAAATATTTGTCCTCCCGGACCAGCACCCCCCATTCTACGCATGAAGAAGATATAAATCCCAACAATAATTAGGATAGGCAATAGGAAAGAAAAAATACTGGAAACATAATTCGTTCTTTCAATGGCTTCGTAGGATACGCCATTTTCTTCTAACTTTTGAACAAACTTATCAGCGGATACAATTCTAAGAAAGAGGTGTGGTTGTTCCCTACCCCATACGGCAGGCTGGTTATATTTACGGAAGTCCTCTTGCTGGAGGGCTTCTTTGGTAAGAAATATTTCTACTTCTTTATCATTAACAATAAATACCCGCTGTATGTATTGCTTTTCGACTAGCTCATCAAACTTTCTGCTATCAATGACTTCATGGCCTGCGGAGGAGTCCATTGCCATAACTGCAATAAAGAGGAATACTAGTATCAGACCATAAATCCAGTAAAGGTTGTTTCCTTTTTTTGGGTTTTTATTATCTTTTCTTTTTTCTGAGGTAAAGGGATTTTCTGCCATTCAAAGCTATCCTAATAGGGAATCGGGGTATTAACGTAAAATAGTAAGGAAGTGGTTCAAAGTTAATTAAAAAACGTCATCCAGAGGAACTAGTATCTCTGTATGACGTTACAAAAAACTTAAAAATTAATATTAGGATTTATTATAGACTTACACTTGTAATTGCACCAATGGGTATATGTATACCGTTTTTTAAGCCAACATGATCATTGGAGAAGTTCCAAATCGTGGTTGTAACTTGATGTGGCCCCTCACTACTAATAAATTGAATGGTAACCTTTCCTTTATGAGCATTGCCTAAAGAACAAGCTCGCATCAAGCGTTCGTTCCTGAGCTTAATCGCATCAGGGTCTTTTAACATTTCTAAGCGTTGAAATCTGAGCCTTTGAATTTCCTCTTTTTCAATACGTTTAAAATCTAGTGTTTCCATAAATTAATGTAGATAAAAAAGTTCCTGTATAACTTCAAATCTAAAAAATTACGAAAACAAAACAAAATTTATTTTTCGAATATTTGTCAACACTCGAAAAATAACTAATGAAGATCAGGAATAAAATTTTTCCTGTATCAGTGCCATTCGTCGTAAAAGCGGTGCAACCTTATATCGATCATCATGGGTATCCTCATAAATGGCATCCAAAATTTCCACCACTGTACCTACCCCAATTGTATCGGCCCATTCTAAGGGTCCAAAAGGATAATTTGTCCCTAGTTTCATTGCGGTATCAATTCCTTTCTGAGTAGCCCCTTCTTCCTGTAACAGAAACGCCGCTTCGTTAATAATCATGGTTATAATTCTGGGGCTTACCATTCCAGGCCTATCGGCAACTAAAGTATAGGGCAATCCCAATAAACTCATAATATTTTCCAGGGTATCCGTTTCTGTGGATTGAAATAAGGAAATCTCTAAATGAGGTCTAAAATCAAACCCAGGTAAACAATTGATTCCCATCAATGCGCACTCAATATTTTTTCCATATTTGCTGGCCATAGCTGCCAAAGAATGTTTAACTGCTCGGCCCATTACCGGGCGGTTACTATAGGTAGAGTATAAGTCCAAACGCTCGGGATTATCATCTAAAGTGGTATCAATTAAGAGATTCCAACTTCCAGGTTCTTGATGATAAAGATCTTGAAAGTTCACCCACTCCACGATATGGGTTGGGGGAATTAACTTCTGTAACGCAATAAATCCTGACGTTTCTCCAGTAACTAAAATATGCATAGCCATAGCCTCAAATTTAGGAATATTCCCCTGTAGGTTTACTTTCCTTTTATCTTTACCCTCAAAAAATAATCATGGACAAACATATCATCGAAACCGCCGAGGCACCAGCGCCTATAGGTCCTTATAGTCAAGCTGTTTCAACTGGAGCCCTTTTATTTGTTTCTGGACAAATAGCCTTGGATGCTCAAACTGGCACTTTAAAAACGGAGAGTTTGGAAACTGAAACCCAAAAGGTCATGGAAAACATTGGGGCTATTTTAAAAGCCAAAGGAATGACTTATAAGAACATTGTAAAAACTACCATATTCTTAAGGGACATGAATGATTTCGCTTTGGTGAATCAATATTATGGTTCTTATTTTGAGTCCGAATTTCCAGCGCGTGAAACGGTTGAAGTATCTCGCTTACCTAAAGATGTAAATGTTGAGATTTCTGTTATTGCAACGCTTTAATTTCTCACTTTTTGAAATAAATTTTAAAGGGATAGGGATTCTGATATCTGCTATCCTTTTTATTTTTAGTCTGGATCAGCCTTTTTGGGGAAGAAGTGCGGATATTATTGCACTCACCCAATACCCTTGGGATAAATTATTTCAAGGGAATTATTTATCGCTTTATGGGATCTGGCCAATCGTTCTTAAAGCAGGGATAACCCTTGGGGGTAATCATATTTGGATTCCATATTGTATTGCCCTTCCTTTTCAACTAGCATTACTTCGGGAAATTAATTTATCTCTTATCTGCATCCCTGAAGGCAAATGGATTCTTTTTCCAGGTATATTAATTTTCTTTCTGCCGATATGGACAGCCCAGTGGATTGCCATTACTCCATTTGTAGGGTTAGCTGCTGGCTTTTTGTATTTGGCAAGAACGCGATCCTCCTCTTTTTCTATTTTCACTTGGGGAGTTATTTTAGGATTCAATCTATTGGGCCCGGAAGGAAGTTTATTGGCAGCACTTGGGGTAATGTTAAAAACCCCATTTCAAAAAACTTACTATTGTGGGTTTGGAATTTTAGGCTCTTTGATGTGTTGGTTTGGATATATATACGAGATGGATTCTTTTCAATTTATAGAAAAAGGATGGGATTGGGATCGTTATCAAATGGTGTTGGACTTTATTACGGGCAATGGTCACTGGGTATTAGGAGGAATGGGGTTGATGATATTGTGGCAATCGCAGGGAATAATCCTTCCAAAAATATCTTTAGTTAATATATTCTTTTATATATTATCTGTATTTATTATAATAATACATATTATATCCGTAGATATATTTAATCCCTTAGGCTTAGGCTTTCCCTTAATCTGCCTAGCTTTTATATTTTGTGCCAAGAGGTGGTCAACACTTCAATTACGCTTTAAGTCGGTATGGGCAGTGGCAATTCTCATAGGGGCGCTATCTGGCAATATTTGGGGGAATACCGATTTAGGTCATCATTCCCTGTTATCTTATACTTGGGTTTATGGAAAAGAAGATCTTAAAAACTTAATTCTTACCTCCGGATTAAAACCAGATAATATTGGTGCGGCTTGGCCTTTGACTTATCCAGGTAAAATCACCCATTTAAATGGGGAGGAATGGAAACTAGCACCCAAAGACCTGGATCGACAGGCATATATTTTTTATTCTAATTTATGTTCAGACTTTTCAACCGCTGAAATCAAAAGGCTAGAGCGGGAATGGAGGGTAGTGGAAGACTTTAGTCATGGATCCGTAGTTTTTCTGTTGTATCAAAACCCCGAACAAGTTCCGGTAAACAATGATCCTAAGGAGATGGCTAAGCTGGAAGTGCCTTAAGAATTTGATAAAATTCGTTCGCCTTTAAGCTTGCTCCGCCTACCAATCCTCCATCAATATCCGTACAGGAAAACAATTCAGAAGCATTCGAAGCATTAACACTTCCTCCATATAAAATGGTACAATCTTCCGCGCTAGTTGCTCCATATTGCGTATGAAACTGTTGGCGAATCCAGGCATGTACTTCCTGGGCTTGTGCTGGAGTAGCCGTTCTTCCAGTGCCTATTGCCCAAACGGGTTCATAAGCAATGATTACTTTTTCAAACGCCTCTTTAGACAAGTTTAAAATTCCAGGTTCAAGCTGAGCACTAAGCCTATCAAAGGTTTTATTTTCCTCCCGATCAGAAAGGGATTCCCCAATACAAAATATGGGTATTAATCCAGCTTCTAAGGCTCTATGTAACTTTGCGGTTAATCGATCCTCTCCTTCTGAAAACAATTGTCGTCTTTCGGAATGACCAATAATCACATGAGTTACGCCAACCGAACGTAGCATGTCTGCTGAAACTTCCCCAGTAAAAGCGCCCGAAACAGATTCATGAAAATTCTGAGCTGCTAATTTAAAGTTAGAATAAGGTTTTATCTTATCCGAGACAACCGATAACAGGGGAAATCCAGGAGACAGAATTACATTCGGAGGATTGGGCAAATCCTTTATCTGATCTAGAAGTGCTTGAGTTAATTCAAGAGCAGAGCTGAGATCCAGATGCATTTTCCAATTTGCAGCAACCAATTTTGTACGCATGAGTAAATAGAATTGGGCGCAAATAACGGAAAATTATTTTCCTACTCAGAAAGGAAGGTCATCTGAATCTTGAGACATCGAATCCGAAGGAGGTGGAACAAAAGTAGCATTTGCAGATTGGCGTTCCTGATTTTGAGCATCGTTGGATCCTCCGCTTGCCGACCCCAATAATTCTACCCGATTTACTCTCAACCTTAATGCTGCAGCCGGTTGGCCGGATTTATCGGTGTACGCTTCGGCACTCGGAATTCCTTCTACAAACACTTGGGTTCCCTTTCGAAGATACTGAGCCAAAGTTGTTTGGTCTCGCCAATAAGCACAGCGAATCCAAACTGTTCGATCTACCATTTGCCCATTCCGATCTTTAAATCGTTCATTATGGGCCACACTAAAATTAATTACCTGGTTATTGCCTACTGTGTTGGTTTCAGCATCCGCACCAAGATTTCCAATAACTTGAAGACTTATCATAAGACGTATTAAAATTTAACCCCAAATTAGGGCTATAGAGGTAACGAACCTTGGACAAATTTTGAGGAATAACTGTTATCGTTTTTGTTGATTTAGCAAATTGTTAAAATAAGTAATTGATAACCTTTGATTTGAAATAACTTCATAAACAAAAATAAACCCTTAAAGAGGATTTTAAATTATTATTTTGGTGGATCCTTTTGTTTGTATTTGACTTTCTAACTTCTATTTAATTCTTGATATATTTTGATTTTGATGAATACAAAACAAGCCTAATTTTTCACATTATAAAACCACATCCCCCATTGACTCCAATAGCTTGGAAATGATTTCTTAACTACTGATGCGTCGTTTAATACTAGGTCTGGGTGATCTGCCATTAATATACTAAACGCCATAGCCATGCGATGGTCTGAATAAGTATTAATGCATTCCGGTTTCTTTAATTGTTGCGGCGGAGTAATGGTTAAACTGGAAGCAGTAAATTCCATCTTTGCCCCAATTTTGGTAAGATTATCAGCGATAGCTGTGATCCGGTCTGATTCTTTTAGCTTAAGGGTTTCTAATCCTGTTAATTTACATTCCCCTCCACTATACATCGCCAACACTGCAAAAGTTGGGGCTAAATCCGGCATATCTTTTAAATCAATGGTAAAAGGTTTTACTATGTTTCCAATTTCATTCACCACTCTTAATCCTGCACCTTCTGGGATTACTGTAAGTCCCCATTCTTGATAAACATTCAATTGTTGTTCATCTCCTTGTAATCCTGATAAGCTCAGCGGATATAAAAGTATGTCTGCTTTTCGGGTTGCTGCTAACCCTAAAAAATAGGAAGCCCCAGACCAATCTCCATTAATTAATAATTTTAATGTTTCTTGTGGAATCAAGGAAAGCTTCCATCCAAACGATTTTTCTTCCCAATTAAATCCTAATTTAAATAACATCTTTAAAGTCATCGTAAGATAAGGACGGGATACTATGGTTTTTAAATCGGTATGAATTTCACACCCTTCAGGTAAATTAGGTGCAAGTAAAAGAAGGGCACTGATTAATTGTGAGCTCATACCAGCTTGAAGTTGAAACTGGGTTGGTTTCCAATTCGGATTTCCGGTTACCTTACAGGGCAGGGATTGAAACTCAGAAGGGAAAATTATTTTTGCTCCAGCACTTTGTAATGCCTTTCCTAATTCATAAAATGGCCTTTGAGATAATCTATCTTCCCCAATAAAGGTTACCTCTAAGGGCAAACAAGCAGCAAGGGCAGGAAGAAATCGTAAGGCAGTACCGGCTTGTTGAATGTCCACCAATATTGGCTTTTGAGGGGATATTCCCTTTTGGATTATCAATTTAGTTCCAAAGGATTCTAACTTATATCCAGCAGCCTCCAAAAAAGATAAAAACACTTGTGTATCCTCAGCGGTAGAAAGACCTTCAATGCTGATAGATTCTTTGGAAAGTGCAGCAATAATTAAGGCTCTATTACTTTCGCTTTTGGAACCAGGCAATTCAACCTTTCCGTAAATCTTCATGATTTCGACTCCTCCCAAGCTTGAATCCAAATAGAGCGAGTGATAGGCCAAATTCTATCCCATCCTATTTCAATATCATAAACACATTTACCAATTTTAGATAACAAGGAAAATTTAATTGCATTTCCTTCATTTTTTTTATCATTCTTAATAAAGGCAAAAAACTTCTCCCGGTCTTTTGATTCTTCCTCAGGGGGTAGGATCGGGAATTTATAATCAGAAATTCTTCTGGCAATGGTTTTAAAATCCTCAATGGGTAAACCACAAGCTTCAACAGATAATGCTGACTCTACGATCATTCCGAATGCTATTGCTTCTCCATGTCGAATATCGAAACCTCTTTCCATGCTTAAACTTTCCATCGCATGCCCAATGGTATGTCCAAAATTTAAAGTTTTACGAATCCATCTTTCTTCCATATCCTTATTTACTATCTCCGTTTTTATCAATAAGGATCGGTAAATAATATACTCCCATTCCATCTCCTTCCAAGGGGTGGTAGAAATTATTTCCCAATAGGTATCATCCGCAATCAGCCCATGTTTCAAGGCTTCCGCAAATCCAGATTTAAATTCTCGTTCATCGAGGGTGGATAGATATAAAGGATCTATTACCACTAAATCTGGAAGGGAAAATAAACCCAACATGTTTTTTTGATTCGACAAATTAATGGCTGTTTTCCCTCCAACGGATGCATCTAATTGAGCCAATAAACTGGTTGGAATTAATACATACCGAATTCCCCTTTTCCAACAGCTGGCCGTATAAGCACCTATGTCACAAATCATACCTCCTCCGAGCATCAGTATTACTGCATTTCGATCTGCCGAACCGGCAGCCAATGCGGAAGCAATATATTCAACGGATTGAAGACTTTTGGAAGATTCTCCTTCGGGTAAAATGATAAGTTTATGAACCGGTAATAATTCTTTTATTTTGGCATAGACTAATTCAGCAACTTTATCATCGGTTAAAACCCACAATGAACTTGGATTATATTGTCGAATTATATCCCTTAAATAATTTTCAGGATCTTCCCGATACCATATTTCATATTGATCCTTAATGGATCGAGGATGATGTGCCGTAATAATTCGTTGTACCATATTTTACAAACCTACATAATTACACTTGAGTTCAAACTGGTATTTTTGTAAATGCGATATATCCTCCTACTTGTAATAATTTTAATCCTAGCGGGATTATTTTATCGCCAATATAGGAGAGATCATTTAAATACCTATGCCCCTATATTTGGGGTATTACCCCCTGTTCAATACAAAATATGTGGGATTGATGTATCCCGATATCAAGCTAATATTAATTGGCGAGCGGTAGCAAAGGCAAAACAAGGAGGACATAAAATTCATTTTGCATTTATTAAGGCAACTCAGGGTACTCTAAGAGTAGATCCACAATTTATAAATAATTGGAAAGGAGCCCAAAGTGCAGGAATTAAAAGGGGAGCGTATCATTATTTTTCTCCAGATGAATCACCAGTTACCCAAGCTTTATTTTTTATTAAAACATTAAATAATACTCCAGGGGAATTACCGCCAGTTTTAGATGTGGAAGAAATGGGAAAATTAAGTACTAAACAATTAAATAATAATATTGAAATTTGGTTGACGCTGGTAACGAAATATTTACATAAAAAACCCATTATTTATGCGAGTTTAAAATTCCTGGATCACAAAATTTCGGACGAAATAAAAAAATCCTATCCCATTTGGATTGCACATTATTATAGGACAGAAATGTTATGGAAAGGTCACTGGATTTTTTGGCAATTTAGTGATAAGGGAAAAATACCTGGAATAAAAGGTGCGGTGGATTTTAATGTATTCAGAGGGGATTCCATTGAATTTTATTCAAAATTGGTAAGGGATTAATCTTAAGTTAAATTTGTTAGGGATTAAATTTCCTTTTTGAAGCATGTTATCTTTTAAAAACACCCAAGAGGCCTTTCGGCATCAATCAGATTCAGAACTTACTGCTGCCTATTGGTTATTTTATACGATGCGATTTCCTTGGTTGGTGAAGATTGGTCCTGTGTTCGTTACCACTTTTTTGCGCCTTGGCCTTCCGATTAAATCCATTTTAAAGAAAACCTTATTCAAACAATTTTGTGGGGGCGAAACCCTAACTGAAACCATTCCACGACTAACTCAAATGAATAAATATGGAGTTAAAACTATTTTAGATTATTCCGTTGAAGGGGAGAAATCAGAAAAAGGATTTGATGATTGTTGTACAGAAATCTGTAACACCTTAACCTTCGGAGGACAACAAAAAGCGGTATTATTTTCTGCCTGTAAAATATCGGGTTTAGGAGATACGGAATTATTAACCAAAGTTCAGGCTCGGTTACCTTTAACACCTGCCGAAGAAAAAAGCATCAAAGCCCTAGAACAGAGATTAAAAAAAATTGCTGAAACCGCGCAAAAAAATAAAGTTCCCGTATTTATTGATGCTGAAGAGAGTTGGTTTCAAGGGGTAATTGATGAATATGTTGAATTGTTAATGAAAACGTATAATCGAAATGAAGTAATTATTTATCACACCTTACAGATGTATCGTCATGACCGATTAAATTATTTAAAAAAATTAAAAGAAAAAGCTGCAGAAGAAGGATTTATTTGTGGTGTTAAATTAGTTAGAGGGGCATATTTAGAAAAAGAAAATGAACGGGCAAAAACAATGGGATATCCCACGCCTATTCAACCTGACAAAGATTCTACGGATTTAGATTATAATTTAGCGGTAGAATTTTGTATTCAAAATATATCCTATTTTTCAATTTGTGCGGGAACCCACAATGAAGAAAGTTGTTTGCGATTAACCGAATTAATGCATCAAAATAAAATTCAAAATTCAGATGTTCGAATTAGCTTCGCTCAATTATTAGGAATGTCGGATCATATTTCTTTTAACCTTGCATCGGAAGGATATATTTCTGCAAAGTATTTACCCTACGGACCTGTAAAATCAGTATTACCTTATTTATTTAGGAGGGCCTCTGAAAATACTTCTATTGCCGGACAAACCGGACGTGAATTTTCTTTACTTAAGACGGAATTACAACGTCGGAAGCAGGCTTGATTTTTCTTTGTCTATACAGCATAAAGCCCAACAACAAAGCATATACTCCAAAGGCTGAATAAGAAATCATTAGATTTCTAGCATAACTGGGAATTGAAAATTGAAGTTTAATTTCATTCTTACCAGGTTTTAAATAAATCCCGCATAATCCATTATCTACAATATTTATCGGAGTTATTTCTCCATTAATTTCTGCAGACCATCCTCGATCCCAAGGCATAGGTAAAAATAACATTCCATCTTTTTCAAGATTAATATTTCCTTCCCAATGATCCTCGCCCCACACGGTCCAGGATACAGTATCGTGCTTAAGCGTATCTATCATTTGTTGATATTGCTCAAAGGTAAAATCACCAGCGGTATCACCAGGCGCTAATTGAGTAAGACCTTTGGATAATTTTTCATCTGATAATACTACTGCTTTTAATAAGGTTTTATCTTTTACAAAAGGACTTAATCGGGCAAAAGAAATACTATCTATCCATTGATGATACACCACGCCAAAAGGAAGTGAAAATTTATTTCGGAACACTTTTACATCTGAAAATGCAGTCAGGGAGTCATATCCAAATCCATATAAATAAGGATTATCGCCTTTATGTAAAGTATATTTTCCAGCTACGAGGCTCATTAATAATGGACGATTATTAATTCCTTGTGCCCATCGAGTTGCAAATTCATTGGTATCTTCTACCTGACCTACGGAAGTAAGAAATGAAATATAATATTTTTGATTAAAAGAATAATAACAGGAAGTTCCATTATATCCCTGAATGATTCCATCATTTAAACTTCCATGATAAGCGGGCCCTGAGAAATAATCTTTTGCTATTCGATAAAATCCATTGTCTCGTTGTTTTATCCAATCAATTGCTTCTACAGAATAATCATTATATCCTTTCTTTTCTTTAAGGTCTTTTGCTTTTACCATATCCCGTTTATTGGCAGTTAATTGCCCCATATACACTAATTCAATTACAATTAACCCTAACAATATAGGTTTAAACCATATTTGTTTTCCTAGATAAGGATAGAGAGCAAGCCAAGCAGCACCACCAATAATAAACATAGTTATCATATTGCGGAGTTGCTGATCTACTAATTGCTTTGTTAAGGAAAATGGATAATATAACAACAACAATAAAATACCAGTAGTTACGGCTAAATAAATTAAAGGGACTTTTCCACTTTTTAATAAATTATCCAATGCTGACATTGCACCAATTAATACTGCTAATGCAAATACTAAGGAATAGGTACGATAATAATCGCCAGTAAATCCCCAATACGCAAATCGGAAATAGGGGTAAACCACTGGAAAAAGAAACAGCAAGAAAAATATTAAATGCAGAGAAACTCTTTTATTCTTAGGAGGTTGAAAACTTAATCCCAATAATAATAATGGCAATAAGCCAATATAAAAAATGGGTGCTTCTAAATAATTATTCCATCCTCGAAAATTTAATCCTCCGCCGACAAGATCACTGGAGAATAAACGATATAAAGCGGTAAGATTATGAATTGCTGGATATAAATTAAATGTCTGGAAACTACTTAATGTTTTTGCATAAGAAGAAGCCCCTCCCCCTCTGGGACTTTCCAGCATGACATTTAATAATACTTCCCCCATAAATAAAGCCATGGCTCCGCCTAACAAAATAGAAACGATCGCTAATCCACTTAATTTACCTAATCGAGGTAAGGAAATTCCATATATTTCATAAAATCTAAACAGTGTGTATATTATCATGAATATTCCCCATGGCAATAATAAAAATGGAGATAAAATGATTAATACTGCCATTGCTAAAGGGAACCACCACCAACTTCTTAATTGAATTAATTCCTCTACTGCAAATAATAAAAATGCCACATGAAAAGCTTCCATGGATAATCCTGACCATCCACTCCCCAAAACCATATATCCACTAAAGGCAAAAAATAATCCTCCGCAACAACTGGTTAATTCATTACATCCTCTGGATTTAAGAAATAAATAAAAGAAAAATCCTCCGCCCAACATTTTAATTACTTCAAACCAAATGATGAGATATGGAAATTGTTCGGCGGAAATATTTCCTGCTAAGAAAATCAAAGGACCCATTAATCCGTAGGTAATTCCGGGACCGACGGGGAGATAGGTTTGACCCATTCCTTGTTGAAACGACCAAGCAGTATTCCCGCCTTTTCGCGCCAGTTCAACGTAATGTTGCCAATGCACATAATTAAAATTCACGGAATCACTACCAATATCTAAAAAGAGATAAATATTTTTCCCTAATAGATAATCTTTAAAAATAAAGAAAGCGATTATCCCCATTAAAGCTGGAAATAAATACGGGATATATTTTTCCCAATTCGCGGAAGATGGAACAGGAATAAATTTGACCGATGGTGGGGTCACTGCGGATTTTTTTGCCATACAGAATTAATGGTTCCCGAAATTAAGAGATTCTAATTCAAATCAGGGTATTCCTTTAATTTAAACTAGGATTTTCTTCGAAAAAATTAACGAACCATTAAACGAGTATAAATCGGCAAAGGTAGATCCACCGATTCGGGGCTAATTTCAGGAAGCACCTGAAAAATATAGGTACCCGCAGATAAAGCAGGAATCGGAAGTTGAATATTCTGGCTTCCGGCCGAAAGTTTTGTGGATGGACTCTGAAATAGTGTTTTTCCAGTGGTGTCAAATAAACGAAAAACAAAATTCCGGTTTACAGAGGAATAAAAATCAGGTCGCAATTCACTAATTCCATTTTCATAAACCGTAGGCATATCTAATCGGATACCCGATGGAGCTATAAGATTCACTTTTTCAGCCAAAGAATACAAGGTTTGCCCAGAATTTAAAACCTGACGAATGCGATACCATCCTTCTCCAACCAAAGGTTGATTATCTTGATAAGAAAAATATGAGGAAGAGGAAGGTGTAATTTTAAATTCTTCTAAAGATTGATAATTTTTTCCATCCCCAGATCTTTCTAAAAAATAAGTTGAAACGTCTGCTTGTGGGGCAGAAGACCAACTAACCGACACTTGTTTATCTTCAACGGGTTCCACTTCGAAGGTAGCAACAGTTAAAGGCAATGCAGTATAACTCATCACACAGTCATTAATGGCAACAGATCTAAATCCACCTGAATTGGTACCATTACTTACCCAACGAAAGCCCATTCTGATATTAGGATTATGGGTAGCAGAAGGAGGTAAATTAACTGAATAGTTGACAACCCAAGTTCCTTGTGGGGCACATCCATTACCAGTAGAGGGTAAGCAATTTACAAGGGTTGACCAGATGCTTCCATCAAAATATTGCACTTGCAGATAATCATTTGCGCATCCATTCCCAACCAGTAAATAATTGAATTGAAAAGCAATTCCTGTGAGATTAGTAGCATTTATAATAGGGGTTTCTAATCTAGTATCGGTAGCTTCTGAAACAGAAGTATCATCATAGATAGCACCACAATCCCCAGCCGGACAAATTATTCCTGCATTCGTTGAAGTGGATACATTCCCAACATGGGCGGTACCATCTGCAGGTACAGCTTGGCAGTTTCCTCCACAGGGAAATGCTGTCGGAAACCCATCTTCCGCACAACTTACATACCATACGTTTGCGGTTGCTCCATTTAAGCCAGTTGAAGAAACTGACCAAGCTCCATTAACACCACTTATGTATCCTGAGCCGAGGCAACCTATTGCACAACCGTTGTTAAAATTGTCTTGCCAAAAAGGCTGCTGACACCATACAGTGGTAACACTAAAGTAAACCAGCGTAAGAAAAAGGGAGATTTGCTTCATTACACGAAATAGGCTTCCCAAATATACAAAAAATAAATATATCTAAGGTCGTATTATTAGTAAGGGTAATAAGATTTACCTGTTATTTGATTTTTGGAATAAGATATTGGGTAAAAAATTTAAAATAATCTAATGATGGTATTATAAATTAAAATACAAACCGAACTTGAATTCTAACATCAGAACGTCTGGGTCCTTGTGTCTCTTCCAAGCCTGAACTTACTACATTTCTATCTCTGTAATAAGTTAAAGAATATCTCAACCATATATCCATTCCTTTGATAGGATTGAAATTCATCATCGCATAATATCGGGAACCTCTGCCACTTAAAGCTGGAATTGAATATACTCCGGGAATATCATTTTCATAGACATAAATCCGGGTATTAAAATCTTGTGTTTCAAAAATTGCAAATCTTCCTACCAACTTAATGGAACGCATTACATCCCAAGACAAATCCTGGTAAAACATGATTCCTCGGGAATTAGACTTTCCATTTTCCGTGTACCAAGAGGTTTCAATTCTCGATGCCATTCTAAATTGTTTACTAATTTGATTTCTGAAATTAATTCTCAGATTATCTCTTCTAAAAGGGATTAGAAAATCCAAATTTTGGGTAGGAATAATTTCAGAGGAATTTCTATCTTTTCTTTCGGTTCTAAATCTTACATACACCTCCATTTGTTTGGTGGGGTTATAATTCACTTGCCCTAACCAATCTTGACCATTGGAGGGATAGGTGGAAGTAGATAAATACCAGGGGAAATAATATTTATCAAAATAAGTGGAAACGGTAAATTTCTTTAGGGGTCGAATTCGAATACCGGTATAAATTCCGGTTTCATTCGCCGGTTGAAAAGGTCGTTCGGCAAAAGCAGATGCGCGAAGGCTATGAAAATCCCGATCAAAATGCCGCACTTGAATAGCCACATCCATTTTCGGGTCGATAGCAGCCAAAACACTAGCGGTTGCACCAATCCCCCCAGATTCACTTCTGGCTACTTCCCCAAATAAATTCAGGTTTCTAACTACCCAATCCCAATCTAATCCATTTACAAAATTTGCATTTCCTCCAAAGTCATATTGTTGATAGGGCTTGGTTCCTTTCAGAATAGGTTTTGAAAATTCTTGGTGAAGGAATGAAGTTCCAATGGTAAAGCTTTTTCCTGCATATTCTACCCTACCTCCGGCTGCTCTTTCGGTAATATTATTTCGAGCAGCTAACTCCTTAGTAGTTCTATGTAATCCAGATTGATTTAAACTTGAAATCAAAAGATCTTCTGAAGTAACAATTGAGTCTCCAGAAGAAACCGGGCGTAAATTAGCATCTACCCCTCTGATGCTTGCAAATCCTATAAGATTCATTCTACCGATGGCATAGGCAACAGCACCTCCACGATAATAAGTAAATTCATTTATAGAGGTATAAGGTCTAATACCAAAATTTGGTCGCTTTAAGGTCATGATTACTTCTGAGCTTTTACCGAATCCAATTCCACCCGAAAGCACCAATCCTTGTCCGTATTGAATGGTATAATCTCCAAGTGTGAGGCATTTTAAATTTTTATAATTCCGAATTGCAATATGTCCTGAAACAAAATCATACCCATATTGTTTGTTATCGGGTTTCCAGGTAAACTTTTCGCCAGCATCTTTTTCACCTACTAAACTGAAGCTAAAATTTTGTCCGTATCGTGCTCTAAACCTGGTAAACGAACGCACTTGTTCCCCTAGGTATCGCGTGTTTAATTGTCCACTGGAATTAGTATCGGCCGGCGTATATCCCTTTTGTTCTTCAATAATGGTAGAATATCGTTGGGTTAATTCGAATTTCATTCCCTTGACTAATTCACTTATTGGCGGACCCGCGGGATGCTGAAAACGATTTGAAATATCGTACTTAGAAATCTCCTCTACCTTAATATAGGGGCCAATGGCGGTAAAGATTTCAGGGGTATATCCCTCTATTGCTTGTAATTCAAAAATTGAAGTTAAAGGACCAAAATTTTGAATATGGGTAAACAATCTGGAAATTAATAAATCCGTAAACCCTGGGATAGGACTTAAATCCTCTTTGGAGGCTTGATTTAAATTAATGGGTTTACGTCTAAGGTCTTGAAGATAATCGGTAAGGATGGTCCAATCCTGTTCACTATTTTGGTTATCGGAAGTGGTCATGGCATCTTCGATCAACAGATTTAATTCTGCATCAGCAGAGTCAGGTAGTTGAGCGAATGCTAAATTCACCCCTCCTAACAACAGGATAAAAAAAATAACCTTAGTTATCATTATTGGGGAGATTTATTTCCTGATTTTTTTTCAGTTGGAGGAGGAGTGGCTGGTTTTCCAGAAGTACTATTTTGAGGAGTTTTGGAAGGAGATACTTTTTCGGCTGGTTTACCTGACGGGGCTGGGGTTTTGGTTCCCGATTTTTCTGGAGTTAGGGGTTGAGGTTTAACGCCGGGGGCAGGTTTCGGGGTTATCGTACCTGATTTGGGAGTTGAAGATGGCGTTGGAGTTGGTTTTGCAGGGGTTGGACTTGGCTTAACTACCGGGGCGGGGGGAGTAGGTTTAGGCGACCCTAAATTGGGAGCTGCGCCTGTTTTAGACTTGCCTAAACGAACCGATACAGATAAGTGGGGTGAATATCCTAAGCGTTCATGATAGGTATTGGCAAAATCAATGCTGAGGTTAGGTAATTTAAATCCAACTCCAGCTGCTAATTGAGAAGGGTATGTTGTGTAACCCGCACGAATACAAAATTGATTAATAAAATAATACTCAAATCCTGCATTGATACCTAAGGCATAATCTAAGGGTTTAACCGCATCTGCAGTTACCACAATCTTTGACGATGGTTTATAACATAATCCCCCACTTAATTGAGTAGGCAATCGTTCTTCTCGCACCGATCCTATTCTAGCCTGATTGGCATTTTGCACCCAGAACCCAACCGAAAATTTAGGGGAGATATCTGCGGTTAAACCAGGATTCACAAAAAAGGTACTAGTAGCTCCATATTGGGCAATCGCTAGATTCAACACATTTACTTTTACGCCTAAATGTAGAATGTCATACAAAGTTGTGGCATAAGTCAACCCAATATTGTTTTCTCTATAGGAATCAAAACCAAAAGTAGAGAGAGAAATTCCGGCATGGTGAACCTCTTTGAAGGGTAAGGCTGCTCCGAAGGAGGCGGTATTTAATGTATTTACCAGATAGCTACTTTTTGCATACAATCCACCTTCTGCCTGCATTATTCCAGAAAGAGAGGCAGGATTTGCCCATAAAGACCAAACATCTCCCCTAAGGGCACTATATCCTCCCCCCATCCCAATTCGCCGAGCTCCCGCTGGATTTTCTCCCGCTGCATTTGCAGAAAGTAACTGTGTTGCAAACAGGATAAAAATGAATATTCTCAAAAACATACACATGGTTTATGGATAAAATTAGCAACTCAAAGGAGAAACCTTGGGGAGTTAACCAGAATTTTACAGTAAGTTAATTTGAAATAAATACTACCTGAAAAAATGAAAGCAGGAAGAAATTAAAAATCAACAACAAACAGGAAGAATTCTAGTAGCTTATGTTTTCTTATTTAACCCGTTCCACGTAACTAGCTGTGCGGGTATCTACCTTAATCTTTTCCCCTTGCGCAACAAAAGAAGGTACTTTAATAATGGCGCCTGTTTCGAGCGTAGCTGGTTTAGTAACCGCATTTACGGTATCTCCCTTAACTGCAGGTTCGGTATAGGTAATTTCTAATTCTACAAACACCGGAGCTTCTGCACTGAGGGGAATTTCACTTTCAAAACTTACTTTGGCAATATCTCCTTCTTTCATAAATTTTGCCCCATCTCCAAACAATGCTTCGGGTACGATAAATTGTTCGAAGGTTTCATTGTTCATACAAATCAGATTATCATCTTCTTTATAGAGATATTGTAATTCTAAATATTCAACGCGCAACACTTCTACCTCTTCTCCAGAACGAAAACGATATTCTACGAGTTTACCGGTTTTTACGTTTCGCATTTTAGCCTGATAAAAGGCACGTAGATTACCAGGGGTACGATGTTGATATTCTACGATGGTAACAATGTCACCATTGAATTTAATCACAGACCCAACTTTAATGTCAGAGGTATTCGCCATAATAATTTTTTAGTAGGCGAAAATACGCAGCCTACAAGAGACCTGCAAGTTAGATCACAATTGCAGATACCGTAAAAATTCGTTTTTGATCGCTTCTTCTTGAAACTTTCCTTGATAAGAGGCAGTAACCGTTGATGAGGTATGATCTTCAATTCCTCTGGAGGATACACATAAATGGGTTGCATCTACAACCACAGCCACATCCGGGGTATTTAGTATTCGGCTGATATAATTTGCGATTTGAGCGGTTAATCTTTCTTGCACTTGTGGGCGACGTGCAAAATATTTTACGACCCGATGAATCTTAGACAAACCAATTACATGACCCGTTGAATAATACGCCACATGTACCTTGCCTACAATAGGAACAAAATGATGTTCACAGTTGGAGTACAAGGTAATATCCTTTTCCACCAGCATTTGATCATAGTTATATTTATTTTCAAACAGGGCGATTTTCGGTTCTTGTTCAGGATCTAAACCTGAGAATATTTCTTCTACATACATTTTAGCCACCCGATACGGAGTACCAGATAAACTATCGTCGGTAAGATCTAACCCCAAGGTTAACATGATTTCTCTGAAGTGAGATTCAATTCTTTTTACTTTCTCCGCATTGCTTAACTCAAATGCATCAGGGCGTAAAGGGGTATCCATTGCACCAGAGGCATGTTGGTCTCCCATCTCAAGATATTTATCCAAAATAGATATTGACATGAATGAATTTACTAAAATTAATTAGGAAAGATTTTGAAGAAAATAAATTTTTATTCTCCCCGGTATTCAACAAAATTCCTTTCTGTCTCAAAAAGTTTCACAGCATACAACTTTCTGGTATCAGAATTTATTTCTCGAACTATTTGATGCCAAATTTCGAAGGCAAAATTTTCAGAAGAAGTGAGTTTTCCTTGCATAAAATCTACATCTAGGTTTAGGTTTTTATGATCCACCTTTGATAATATTTTTATGTCGAGCAATTCTTTTAATTCTTTTAAATCCATAACATAGCCAGTATCTGGATTGGGCGTACCCACGATGGTAACTTCTAATACATAATTATGTCCGTGCCAGTTTACATTGCTGCAGGGCCCAAATACCTCTTGGTTTTTGGTTTCATCCCAGTTCGGGTTCCATAATTTATGGGCAGCATTAAAATGAACTTTCCGGGTGATGTAAATCTTCATCCTAAATTATTTTTCCTGTGCAACAAATAAAGAAAGAAAGGGATTCCCAATAATGAAGTAATAATGCTAACCGGCAAACCTGCGGGGGGCAATAAGATTTTCGCCAAGGAATCGCAAGCCAATAAAAAGGTTCCTCCCAATAATGCAGCAAAAGGAAGTGCGTTTCTGTGCGAAGCCCCAAGCAAAGCTCTGGTAAAATGGGGAATCATTAATCCTACAAAACCTATCGGCCCGGTAAATGCGGTGGTTGCCCCTACTGTTAATGCAATTACCCATATCACTTCTTTCCGAAAAGTTTTCACCTTTAATCCTAAACCAGAAGCAGTATCTCCCCCTAAACTCAATACGTCCAATCGAGAGGATCGAATCCTACCATAAATCAAACTGACTCCTAAACAAATTAAAGCTGTATATACGCCTTCCCAAGAACTTCGATTAAAACTTCCTAAGGTCCAGAACATCACACTTCTCAATTGTAACTCATCGGAAAATTGATAAATGCAATAGCCGGTAAGGGCTGTAAACAAAGAAGAAACTGCTATTCCTGCCATTAATAACCCGAAGGTGTGTTGACCCCGGGATAGCAGTAATACCAAAAATAAACTTGCCAAACTTCCGCCGAAGGCAATCAAGGGTAAAAACCAAATGGAATATAATCCTATGAAGGGGATTATTCCTGTGGTGAGCAAGGTAACGCCAAATCCAGCTCCAGAAGAAACGCCCATTAAATAAGGATCCGCCAATGGATTATGCACCAAAGCTTGAATATAAAAACCAGCCATACTTAACACCGCCCCTGCTAAAAATGCAGTAAATATTCTACTCAATCGAAAAGATAAAATTTGCTCCTGAACAACCGTTAAATTTCCATTGGTCCATGCCTCAACAATAGAAAGATATCCGCCCTCTAAAAGAGAAATACTAAACACAATTATAGTTGTGAGTGATAATCCTATCCAAACAGTCGCTTTCAACTTCATGGATGAAGCCCTGGATGTAAGATTTGTTGGAGTTCCTGCAAGGCAGTAAATGCTCTGGGTCCAGGTCTTAAAAAAACTGAGGGGTTTACCAGAATAATTCTTTTTTCTCTAACTGCTCTTAATTGAGATAAAGCTGGATAATGACTTAAAAATTCAGTCGCCTGACTGGGTTCTTCAGCAGGAATTAAAATAAAATCCGGATCCTGTTGTAAGATAAAATCCGCAGTAAGTTCTGGAAACGGTTGAGATAAACTTTCTGCAATATTCTTTGCACCCGCAAGGGTAAATATTTGTTGCATTAAACTTTTCCCGCCAAATGCCATAATTGGATTGCTATTTACGATGAGCAAAACTTTATAGGCGATTTGACCTTTTCCAAGTTCCTGCACTTGGGTTTGAATTTTTTGTAAACTATCTATTATTATTTCTGCTCGTTCAGAGGTTTCGGTTATTTTTCCCAGAGCTTTTATTTGACGTAAAATATCTTCTAAAGAATCTGTTTGGGCATACCAAACCGGAATATTCACCTGATGAAAGCGCGCGATTAAATCTTTAGGAAAAATATCCGCAGTAGCCAAAACCAGTTGCGGTTCATATGCAATGATTCCCTCAATATCCATTTCTGGATAAGTAATAATTTCAGGAATAGATTTAATTTCTTCAGGATAATCACAAGCTTGAGATCGGGCAACCCATACATTTTGTGCCCCTAATAATGCCATTATTTCCGATAAAGCTGGACTTAAAGAAATAATCCGTTGAGGTGGATTCTCTAAATGGATTTTTTGACCTATATCATCTTCCAAAGAAAGGGAGAGTAAAGGAATTTTTTCTTCGAGATTAGGATTGGTTGGTCCAGGATTACATCCTATACAGATTAACAAAAAACTTACTCCGATTCCGAAAAGAGTAGTCGAGATAAACCTGTTAATCCACAGGGTAGATTTGGAAAGATAGCCCATCGAGTGTAAAATTACAGTTTAATGCTAAGGTAACAGGAATGAATGAAGCTCTCTTTTCGTATTATGATCAACCCCTGCAAGGAAATCACCTACCGAGTAATCGGCTTAATGAGCTGATTAACAGTAATCGAATTGTAATTATTCATTTTCTTCGGCATTTAGGATGTTTATTTTGTAAACATACAGTAGATGAGTTTTACCGATTTCGTCAAGAAAATCCGAGCTTTCCGCCGGTTTATTTTGTTCATCAAAGCTCAACCGAAATTGGAGAGAAATTTTTTGGTCAACATTATCCAGGAGCCGCACATATTTCCGACACCTCCTTAAATTTGTATCATTTATTTCATATTAAAAGAGCCAAGCCTGCAAACTTATTAAATCCATTTATGTTATGGAAAGGAATGCAATTAACGCTTAAGGGGTATCGAAATAAATCAGGTTTTGGAGATGAATTATTATTGTCGGGTACTTTTTTATTTTTGGATGGAAAATTAGTTTGGTCGCATTTAGCGAAAAATCCAGGCGATGTAATTGATTGGAAAAAACTACCAGCCTAATTTTCCTTACTTTTTATTATTCTTCTCATGCCTGTAAAAATTACCAAAAAATTCAGTTTTGAATCTGCTCATTACCTTCCCTTATTTCCAGAGGGGCATAAATGCAAGCGCTTACATGGTCATAGCTTTAAATTAGAAGTTAATCTAATCGGTGAAATAAATGAGCAAGGAGTAGTATTAGATTTTGGGGATATTAAAAAAATTGTGTCTCCCTTTGTAAATAAATTAGATCATTATTGTATTAATGAAATTGGATTGGCTGAACAAGATCCTTTGTTAAGTAATCCTACTTCAGAAAATCTTGCGAAATGGTTTTATTTACAATTAAAGCCCCTTTTGCCCTTGTTAGAGAATATTCGGATTCAAGAAACTTGTACAAGTAGTTGCACCTATTCTCCAAATTAATTTCATTTAATACTTTAAAAAAACACCTTACTCATTAAAGGTCAACACTATATACACAGAATTTTGTTGTGTGACGAATATTTCATTTGTCTGGAACTTATTTGCCCTCCAAATTTGTAGTAACGATTATATTTAGAAACCATGCCAGAAGCAATAATTGTAGGCGCAGGCCTGGGAGGATTATCCACAGCCTTGCGTTTAAGCAATAAAGGATATTCAGTAACCCTTCTGGAAAAAGAAGATCGTGCCGGTGGAAGGTTAAATATATTGGAACAAGAAGGATTTACCTTTGATATGGGACCTTCTTTTTTTTCAATGTCCTATGAGTTCGATGAATTGTTTCAATCGGTAGGAATACCCAATCCCTTAGTATTAGATAAATTAAATCCGATTTATCAGATTTATTTTCGAAATAAACTAAATCCCATAAAATTATATACCGATATTGATTCTTTAGAAAAGGAATTTGATTTTGAACCTGACTTTAGAATTAAATATGAAAAATACATGAAAAAAGCGGGTCAGTTTTTTCATGATACGGAAGGCCCAATTATTAAACAAAATTTTGATTCCCTATTAGATTATTTTGCGCATTTCTTTCAAGTACCCCTACAACATACTCCGTATTTATTTAAATCCATGTGGAGTCATTTGGAAGATAGTTTTGAACAAGATCGCACACGAATTATATTTTCCTTGGTAGCTTTTTTCTTAGGTTCAACTCCTTTTAAAACGCCTTCTATTTATTCCTTATTAAATTATACTGAATTAAAGAATGATGGATATTGGGCGGTTAAAGGGGGGATGTACACGATTGTGCGAGAAATAATCAGCATATTGGAAAGTAGAGGCGTAAAGTTTGTATATCAAACCGAAATAGTAGATATTAAATCAGAGGGTGAAAAAATTGTTGCCCTAATAGATCAAAAAGGAAATCAATGGAATTCGGATGTATATGTAATCAATAGTGATGCAGCCTCTTTCAGAGGAAAAATATTAAAAAGAAAAAAATTCACTGAAAAGAAATTAGATAATATGGATTGGACATTAGCCCCATTCACTATTTATCTGGGCATTAAAAATAAAGTACCCAATTTAATGCATCATAATTATTTCTTAGGTGATAATTTTCAGTCGTATGCAAGTAAAATATTTACTTCCTCGGTTCCTCCTGAAAAACCTTATTATTATGTAAATGCTTCTTCGAAATCAGATCCAACTTGTGCACCTGAAGGAATGGAGAATATTTTTATTTTATGCCCAGTGCCGGATTTACGATTTAAAAAATCATGGCCTGAAAAAAATCAATTTGCGAAAGATATCATTCGTGATTTTGAAGAAAGAATAGGGTTTGAAATATTGGGAAACATCAAAACCAAAATAATTATGTCGCCTGAAGATTGGGCTCAAAAATTTAATTTATATAAAGGTTCTGGATTAGGATTAGCCCATGGAATGAATCAAGTGGGGGGCTTTAGACCTAAAAACTTTGATGAACAATTCAGTAATTTATTTTATGTAGGTGCTTCTACTACTCCAGGTACAGGATTGCCCATGGTGGTTATTTCTTCTCGTTTGGTAACAGAAAGAATTGAACAATCTTATGGAAAGATACCAGTCCGGTAATTATAAGATTGTTCGGAATATTACCCGTCATTATTCTACCTCATTTTCATTGGGGATTTCGCTATTACCGTTAAAAACAAGAAATGCGATTTATGCGATTTATGCATTTGTAAGATACGCGGATGAAATCGTAGATACCCTTTATGATTACAATCCCAGTAAATTATTAATGGATTATCGTAATCAGGTAAATGAAGCCCTTGAAAATAAAATAAGTCATCATCCAGTATTAGATGCATTTCAAGATACAGTTCATAAATATCAAATTCCATATGAATATATTGATGCATTTTTATATAGTATGGAAATGGATTTAACCGCTAAAGAATTTACGAAAAAAGAATTAGATCAATATATATATGGTTCCGCTGAAGTAGTTGGACTCATGTGTTTATATGTTTTTGAACCGGATAAAGAAAAAATTAAAAAATTAATTGAACCCGCAAGGGCATTAGGTTCAGCTTTTCAAAAAGTAAATTTTTTGAGAGATGTAAGTAGCGATTATTTAGAAAGAGGTAGAATATATTTTCCGAAAGAATATTATGGCAATGATTTTCGTTCAGATGAATGTAAAAAAAGATTTGAAGCGGAAATTGAAGCGGACTTTGCCTTAGCCCTCACGGGTATCCAACAATTACCCGAGGTGATTAAAGTAGGGGTATATGCAGCTTATTTGTTTTACAAAAAATTATTTAAAAAAATTCAAGGTCAACCGGCTGCTGAATTATTTAAAAGAAGATTTAGAATTAATAACTTTCAAAAATCATGGGTAGTATCCCGTTGTTTAGTGTACGATAGATTTTTATTATGATTACCAGATTTATTATTTTACTTTATATTCTTTGGGGAATTGGTATGCCTAGTGTTTTCAGTAAAACCAGTGAAAAAGATTCCTTATTACGGGTTGCCAGTCAGTTGGAGAAAGTATTATTAAATCATCCCACCAACCCTACCCATCAATTAGAATTAGGCAGAGTATATTTTTATTTAGCGGTGGATAATGAGGAATTCATTTCTAAAGGAGATCAACATTTTCGTAAAATGAATCAACATTCTCCCAATTTAAAAGGGGAAGCAAATATTTACCTGGCTGCAATACATGCGTTACGTGCTAAAAATGCGACTTGGCCTATGGATAAATGGAACCTTGCAAATAAAGCCTTATCAGATATGGATAAGGTTGTAGAACGTTATCCGAATAATATTGAAATACGATTTATTAGGGCTTCTACTTGTTATTACCTTCCTTTCTTTTTTAATCGAAAAGATCAAGTTAAATCTGATTTTTTAATTCTTGTGAATCAACTTTCTACTAAAGAAAATAAATATCCAGTTTCCTTATTAAAAAGTATCTGTTTATTTATCATGAACAGTCAATACCTCGAAGCCCCATATATTGCTTCTTTAAAAAATTATTTTAATTCTATTAAAGGATAATTTAATTTTATTCAGTATTCATTCAAAATGAATACCCGTATGGGGTAAAAAACCTGAAATGGTTTTGAGCATAATTAATCTAAATTCAGGATTTTCTTTAAATAATACCTCGTGTTTCAATTTACTTAATTTCCAATAATAGGAGGATTGATTAAATATTGCAGTTCTGGAAAAAGGCAAATGGGCATAAATTTCTTGGAGACCCAGAAAGGCACCCGGTTGAAAATTAATTTCAGAATGACCCTCTTTTTTTGCAATAATTTCTCCTGCTTCTAATAAAAAAATAAAGGCTACAGGATCCTGCGCTGTAAATAAAACTTCCCCTACCCTACCCAAGCAGAAGGTTCCATACTGCCGCATCATTTGTTCACAATACATAGGGCAAGGATAAAGGTAAATTAATAACACAAAAAAAGGGACAGAAAGTCCCTAACAAAATGATAATTATCAACCTTTCAGATGACATCGCCCATTAATCATACATATGGCTAATTTTCAATAGTTTATCCGCATCGATTATGGTAATTGCAGAACCTTGGGTGGTAACCAATCCTTCTTCTTTAAATTCGGATAAGAATCGAATGGCGGTTTCTTTGGCGGTTCCTACCAAACTGGCCAAATCATCTCGAGTAAGGGAAATGGTAAATGGAGTTTGTTCATTATTCCCATACACTTTTAGCAATAATAATAAGGCTTCTGCCAATCGTTCGCGAACGGGTTTTAAAGCAAGTTGAGCTAAAGCAGATTCAGCATCTCCTAAGGCAAAGGATAACATCTTAATCATATCTTTTGCTATTAAATAATTATTAGCTAATAATCGGTTGAAGTCTTCCGCGGCGATAAAACAAACTTGGGTACCTTCCAAAGCAATGGCCGATCCTGAGTATCTAGTATCCGACATCAAAGCTCTATATCCTAAGGTATCGCCGGGTTTTGCCAAACGAATAATCTGTTCTTTCCCATCACTGCCCAACTTAGAAATTTTCACTTTTCCTTCGTTAAGACAAAAAACGCCAAATGCCTTATTTCCTTCTTGAAAAATCATTTGACCTCGTTTATAGGAGGAACAGGATTTATTAGAGGAGATATTGTTCAACTCATGAACGGCACAATGTGTAAAAATGCTTTCACTTTTACAATGGCAAGTTTCACATTCAGGATAAGTAGATTTCATAAAGGGGGAATATGCAATCACCCCTAAATTACAATAAGTATTAGACGTTTTAAGCAAAAAAAATCCGGACCCTTTTTGAGGATCCGGAAAAACTGATAAAAATTAGGATTATCGGGTTGCAGCGATATTCACATCTAATTCAAAATCGTTTGAAATGGCTTTGTCGCCCAATCCTTCGAAGAAAGAAGCGGAACCATAACGAATATCATATTGCGTGCGATCAATTTTTACTTTAGCAATCGCCACGAAATTTTTGTCGGTTACTTTTACAGTTGCTGGGAAAGTAATGTCTTTGGTGATTCCTTTGATGGTTAAACGACCTTTGATATCATATTTATCTCCAGTGGTTTTAGTACCTGAAACAATTTCCAATAAAGCGGTTGGATGTTTAGCAGTAGAGAAAAAATCATCGGATTTTAAATGTTCGATTAATTTTTGATTGTAGGTTTGATCTGTTAAATCAGCACAGGTTACAGAAGATAGATCAATTTCAAATTTTCCGCCGGAAATTTTAGTACCGTCAACGGAAACTGAACCACTTTTTAGGGCAACGGTTCCGTTATGTTCCCCAGTAACTTTACGACCTACCCATTTGATTGCGCTTTTATCGGTTGAAGCTTTGTATTCAACACCAGAATTCGGGCGAACGAAGGTAAAGCCTAATAACATTGCCACACCAACGAAGGCTGTGGTAAAAACAAGAGAAGTTGATTTCATAATTTTTAGATTAATGGATAAAACTAAATGTATATACATATATTTGAAAGTAAAAATTGCATATACCTACCTAAAACTACGCAAACTATTCTAAATCAGCGATTTATTTTTCCATAGATACTCCCTACCATTCTTTTCCCAAAATTCTTTCCCCATCGGGGAAGGTTCCTTTTAGATTAAAACCTTCGGAACGGAATAAAAATTCGGCCGCATAATTTTCCGGATGAATTGCAGTTCGTAACTCCCCTCCCCTTACTCTTAAAGGAATTTCCTCCTCCAATAATTGCAATGCTTTTCGTCCAATTCCTTGATTTTGATACGCCGCATCCACCAACAAACGAGCCACCCAATCATATCCCCCCCAATTGCCCCAAGAGATTAATCCCACTGGCATCTCAGGAGTGCTGATTGCCCATACTTTTAAAGCGCAATATTGGGCTTGTAATAATATCCAAGGAGCTGAAACCTGAAATAACGATTGTTCTGGAGATGGGGAAATTCGAGCACAAACTTCCCAATTATGGGCATCAACGGGTATTAGACGAATAGGAATCATTCTTTCTCGGCATCATGCCGGATTAATATCCAAGCGGAATCTGCTTCTATGGTAAAATACTTTATCGTTTCATCCTCTTCGTATAAACATAAAGTGGATTTTCGGGGAGTAACCCAATTTAACTTACAATTGATGGAATCAATTTTAGAAATCTCAGCTTGAATATGCAATTGACGGGTTAAATTTCCAGAACAGACATGCAGCACAATATCCAAAGGTTGACCAGGCCACCAAGCTCTATCAGCGGTTACTTTAACTTCTGTATTGATTACCCCTTCCGGATGCACAAATTCCTGCACCCCGCCGGGTTTACAGCCGATCAATAATCCTCCGATAAACATTCCTATGGCCTTGTGTTTCATAGTTCAGGTTTTCGTTCGGTTACCCGATAAGGCTTGAGATATTGAGGTTCGGCATGTACCAAATCATCCCCTGGGGAATGGAGCATTTTTTCTTTCGCTAACCAGGCAATCGCTGCTGCATCTGCCTGTATGCCGGAAACCCAATAATCGCCTGAATTTCTGCCTATCAAAGGGGTAGCTTTAAAAGCTCCTGGTCCGCCGTAACAACAAGGTAAATCTGTAAAGGAAGGAGGCAAGGTGTCGGGTTCTAACACCCAAGCAACTGGATCTAAAACTTTCTCCCCCTTAACATCATACAAACCTGCATACACTTCATTTCTGCGGGCATCTAACATAGGACAAACTATAAATCCAGGAGGGGTAATTCTTCGAATTGACCAAGCTAAGCCGTCTAAAGTTGGAATTAAATATAATGGGGTGGAATGTGCCCAAGCAATTCCTTTGGCAGTAGATAATCCCACTCGAAGTCCAGTATAAGAACCCGGCCCGGAAGCCACTGCCACAGCTTTTAATTGGGCATATTTAATCTCGCACCTTTTTAATAAATCCTCAATTAAGGGCGATAATATTTTTGCATGTAATTTTTCACCATACATCTCCACATTACCCAAAAGGGTACCTCCACCCAATAAGGCAACACTACAAACAGGAGTGCTGGTATCTATGGCAAGTATATAATTGGAAGGATTGAGCTCCATGCATTACAAAGATACGGAAACCCTAATTTGCAATATTTCGGCAATAGGATTGTGTATCTTCGTAGATATGAAGCTGACTTATACCCATGGACTTGAATCCCACATTGCGATTGAAAAGCTGAAAACTTTTGCAACTGCCTTAACTGAAAAACATGCGAATAAAGTTAAGGTAGTCTCGGAAGTTTGGGAAGGAAATACATTAAAATTTCGGCTGAAAGTAAAAACTCCGATCCCTGGGATTGAGCCTGAATTAACGGGTTGGATGCAGGTTGAAGATAAAGTTATGGAAATAGAAGCGCCTTTACCTTCTTTTGCAAAATCATTTGAACCTGAAGTGAGCCGCATAATTCAAGAAACCCTAGACCAACTCTTTATTGCTTAATTGTATGCCTAGTTATTTTTGTCCTACCTGGATTACCTTTCCTGCTATAGGAGACCACTCGATAGGATTTATTTCTATTGCCCAGAATACAATATTACCCTTTGAATTAGCGCGGGTATTTTGGACTTATCATACGCCACCAGGAGTAACTCGGGGTCGTCATGCACATTATGAGTTAGAACAAATATTAATTGCTATTACGGGAGAAATTAAAATTCAAACTGAAAATCGAAAGGGAGAAAAAGAATTATTTATTTTAAATAGTCCGGAGAAAGGGTTGTATTTACCTCCGCATTATTGGCATACAATGGAATATTCTACGCATGCGTTGCAATTAACGTTAGCCTCTGCGGATTATACGGAAGCGGATTATATTAGAAGTTATGAGGTGTTTAAAAATGGGACAGATCCGGAATAAAATTTGCAATACAAAATGATTTATATTTAATACTATTGTATATATTAATTATAATCTTATAATATATAAATTTAAAATATAATCTAAATAAACATTATAAAATAATATTTTTAGTCCTTGCAGAAGTCCTCGCCTGTAACAATTAAACGTGTTTTGTATTGTATTTATCCTTGCAGGCGAGTGCGAATGTAAGGGCGCAAGGGTTTAGGACCGCTTGCATGGGCGAAAGGGTTTAGAGGTTACAAGCAAGGACGTTTCAAGGGCGAAAAAATAACAACAATTCCCCGCCGTTACAGGCGTCCTCGCCTGCAACGAATAGAAGGGTTTTGTATTTATCCTTGCAGGCGAGGACGCCTGCAAGGGAAAGG
>Ga0214923_10000452_pt1 | contig 62139 bp, 87 predicted proteins | sample LL1510_MetaG_FD_177993 | JGI IMG/M metagenome (GOLD analysis project Ga0214923, IMG submission 177993) | Freshwater microbial communities from Lake Lanier, Atlanta, Georgia, United States - LL-1510 | ecosystem: Environmental > Aquatic > Freshwater > Lake | place: USA: Georgia | collected...
CGGAACCTGAGTCCAGAGCAGGTGCTTGTAGCCACACACAGCCACCCCAATCGGCTTGACGCAAATGATGGTAGTGACCAGTCACAAGAATGTCAGAATTGCCTATGTGCTGTTTACCGCCAGCCATCTTGTTGTACCAAGCATGCAATTTGGACTCAGCCGTACCACCTGAACGAGCGACATGCCCATGGGTCAAACCAAGAATCCAACCAGCAATTTCCACCGTAATTGTTAAATGGTCTTTCGGCAGTACAAACTCAACATGTCCGTACGCCTCTTTATTTGACGCTAAAATTTCAGCAACTTGTTCCACCACAGCCAAATCATCGTTATCACCAAAAGTTGTAAACGCTTTTCCAGCACCACCACGATTTTCGCCATGGTTGCCAGCAACTGCCACCACAACCACTTTGTCAAACAATTTTGACCAGCGAATTAAGGAATCACGCAACAATCTACGGGTCAATTTAACTTGGTCACGCCTGTCTAGTTCGGTGGTGAATGTCTGCATCTCATAATGCCCCACACAGCCCTCTACGCTGTCACCAGTCCACAAAACAAACAAAGTACCTAGTGGGCGACCTATCTTACGCAATTCCTTTACACGGGCTTCTACAGCGTCTATGCCTTGCAAAACCCTGTGAACTGTGCCGTTCGTGCCTTCTTTACCAATTTGCCAATCTGCAAGAACTACACAAAAAGCCCCATCGCCAACGGGTAATTTTTTGGCAGGTTTGTGTTTTTTGATTTCATCAATTAATTCGCTAATGTCCACTCGTTCATGTTGAACTCGGCGGATAATTTTGGCTTTCCATTGCCTAAAAAGTTGTGGACCCTCAGCCGTGGCACCATGCCAAGCGTTGAATAAAACAGGCTCTACCACCTGATACTCGTCAGGATTTAACTCAAAAACGGATAATACGGCACCCCACTCAGGGGCATCAGTCCCAGCAATCGGGTCAGTCGTGACTGTTCCAGCACTACCATCCCAAGTTATTCCAGAACGCCACTCAGCATCTTTTTTACGGGTCGGCTCCATTGTTTTGCCATTTTCAACTGGCTCCAACAACTGCTGAATGTCGTCATCAAGATTCACTTAGGGCACCTGCACCCTGAACCGCTTTTAAACCGTTTACGATGACGCAAAATGCTTTGATACGAAATGGTAAATCCGTGACGAGCCATCATTTCAGAAATTTTAGTGGCTTGAACTGACGAATTATCAAAAATTGCTGACAATTTTTCTTGTTGGTCAGCAGGGATTCGCTCCAAAACCCAAGCAACTTTACATTGTGAAGGTGGACGAAAATCCAAATTCATTAAATTTTCAATGTCGTCACTGAGCGTTATTGGCTTTGCATCTTGAACATCTGATGCTCCAAGGTCGGGTGACTTTGAGGGCAAGAATTCTGTTGCATCGCCAACACCTTGGGAGTTCGTCTGTTTTGATACCCCTGCCATAAGCGTCTGGTTTCCCTTCGGTCACTGTGGTGGCTCCCATTGCAAGTCGCAATCTAAGCACAAGGACACTTTTCTTCCACCCATCATTTCAAAATTTTGTATTGAATTATGGGAACAAGCACCTTCTGGCGTGTCGCTATTTGCAACTTCAGTGGTGTTTTCAACCACAGAACTTACAAGAGCAAGTCTAATGGCTTGCAGTTGCATAATCGCTGAGTCAATAGCCTTGATAGAAGCCAACTCTTTTGGGGTCATGACTGAATAATACACCTGAAGTTGGCACTAACATGGGGACGGTCATTTGTGTCATCACCCATAGGTAAAATTGAGCCAACAGGAGCAATTCTAAGCACTGTAATTCCTGACAAGGTGGTATTGGCTACTTGAGCCAACAAAAGCCGAATGGACTGTGCTGTGTCCCTTGCAGTGGGATAATCTTCGATGCCAGCCCGAACGATGATTTGAATAGCAGGATTGTCCAGCAAAACAGTTCCCATAGTGAAATCGGGAACCCCACCTTCGTTTTCATAAATACCAATGCAGACATCAGGTTTATTTGGCATTTTGCCAAGAAAAATGTTAGTACCTAGCGTTCCGTAGCCCTGAGCCACAAGATAATCGCCAATAGCCTCAAGAATTGTACTCATTTGCCAGCCCACAATCTACGCAACATGTCATTCATACGAATAGCAATGTTTTTCTGCAAGAACCTAGAACGCTCGTTTACAGGACGCTCCAAGTATTTACGCTGAGTTGGCTCAGTGTGTTTTGCAAAAGATTCGTGAACCCACATTGCATAACTGGCCGCAGGTCCACCATAACCAATGTCCTGATAACTGACATCCCCAGAACGCTTGACTGGTGTTACATAACCAGAACCTTTTAAAACGCCCGTGGCAACTGGTACAAGCATTTGTGAACGAGCAAAAATTACTGCCGATTCTTCAGCCAAAGCCATTTCAAAAATGTCCGTCAAGTAGGGTGGCGAGTTTTTTAGGGCAAATTTCAACTCATCTAACCCTTCCCATTCAATTCCAGTTTTAGCCATGATTATCTACCAAACCTAATAACTGCATGGTGATACACGGCAGTTTCATCAGAAATAACGGACACAGAAACAATTGGCGGAGTTGAACCATCAGGCAACAGCAACTTAGAATCTACGGTTACGGTAGATACATCGTCAGCCGTTATGATGCGACCAGACGACAACACATCACGCCCATCTTTATCTTTGTTTAACTGCGTATCGTAAATAAGACGACATTTAAATTTTTTACCCGAACCCCTAGAACGCTTACCATAAGCATCAGTAGTTGTGTACGGATAGATGGTAACGGAATCAACCATTAACTCAACAAGTTCAGCATCAATAGCCATTAGAACGACCTGTTATCAGTCATGCCTTCAAAGAAATCAGTCCTACGAGGGGAACTAAAATCACGGTCAGAAGTAGCAAGCAAATTATTGCGAGCAACCACAGGAGTAGCAGGGAACAATCTAGCCCTTTGTTCAGCCAACTCATCGGACAATTTGGTGTATTCGTCAGCCTTAGCAGTGTAAGACTTAGAAATTGTTAAATCGCCAACAGTACGAGTAATGTGGTCAGCCTGACGGGTAAACTTGGCCGCAATTCGTTCAGCACAAGCCCTACCAGCCTCATACACATTGCCCCAAGTAGCCAACATGTAGGTGTACTCTTCATCCGACATCAACACATCAGTGCTGTCTGTATCCCATAGCAAAAACCGAATCAAATCCAAATCAGAATTTGCTGGGTCGCCAGTGTAAGTAAAAGACATAATGACTCCTTAAAGTAAAAGAGCGACCCTTTCAGGTCGCTACTTCTACTCTACTTCTGTAGTAGGTTTGGCAACCTTTTTGGTTGCTGTAGTTTTTTTAGGCTCTTCAGCCTTGGCTTTTTGAGGTTCGTTCTGCTCCTGCTTGACGAGGAAGGAACTCAAGTACCGAGTAGCCACTAATTTGTGAGCATGTTTCCATGTTGACACCTCAACGATGTCGCCAATCTGGTAACGAGTTCCGTTCCCGTCAAACGGACGCAGTACCTCTCGGTACTGCTTAGTCATGTTATGCAACCACCGAAGCGAAGTAAACGCCTAGGTCAGCACCGATAACCTTGTTATCGAAAGCCATTTCAGCCTCAACACGGGTAGCCTTGATGCTTTCCATGCGGAACTGTGAAGTACCGATGGTCTGACCAAGACCGCCTGAAACACCATTCCAAGCGAAGGTGTAACCAGCCGAAGGAGTTAGGAGGCCTGGGTTGGTAGCAACATGGCAAAGTAGAGCAGACTTACCAACATTGAACGCATAGGCACCAGTGGCACCTTCGTTGTTGGTTGCCTTTACTGACTTAGCAACAAGCACACGGTCAACGCCAAACATACGAGCAATCATGTCTTCGGTGATGACATTTGAAGAGGTGTACTTGATACGGTCAACCAAATCAGGGTGATTCTTCAACTTACGGAATACCTGATAGCCAAGAACAAGAGTGTTTGCCTCAAAACCAGTGGTTGAAAGAATGGTTTCTTTTGCAAGTTCCATGTCTTCCAATGGGTCAGAGTTAGTGAAATCACTCCACTGAATGAACTGATTGGTAGTAGCATTTGAAGCAACACCAGTTAGGTCGGTACCCCAAACACCAGTCTTGATGTAATCGGTAACAAACTGAATTTCCTTGCGAAGAAGCATACGATTTGTTACGAACTCAGCGGCCTCACGAAGAGGTGACAAAGGTGCGTCAGAGTTAGCGATGGTCTGGTCGCCGACATCCTTGTGGAATGCGAATACATCTGCACTGTAGGTATCAGTGTTCAGGCTGTAGCCAGAACCTGCTGATTCAGTAGCATCTGCACGGCGTTGTGCCTCATCACGGAACCAGTCGTTCTTGGTGTAAGTGAAGAACTTATTGCTCTTCTTATCTACAGGAACAACAGGGAAAACCTTGTCGGCAATGTAATTCTCAGCCTTCTGCATGTAAGCAACTGAGATGTTGGTGAGAATAGCGTCAATGTGAACGCTATTAATGGATGGCTGTGGCATGTGTTAACTCCTCTTAGTTAGCCCGTGTAGCGTTGGCACAGTTGATAACGGCTGTAACAACATTTCCGTCTGCTCCAGAAGCAGTAATCAATGAACCGACAACATACTTGGTGGTATCTGTTGTGGTCAAAGCAACTGCTTTACCTGTAGCACCAGTACCGATTGCACTTGGAAGCGTGATTGAAGCACCAGCGACAACCTTGGTTCCACCTACAATTAGAACTTCTGCTTCTTGACCTGAAATTGGTGCGTTCTGAAGAACTCCAACAGGAACATCGGTAGCGGCCGCAACGGCAATAGCCTGACCACTTGAATTCAACTTAACAAAGTTGTACTGCTTTGCGGAAAGGTCTTCACCTGCAACAAGTGTCACCTTTACGCTGTAATTACTGAACTCGTATGCCATGGTAATTAGGCACCTTTCTCGTTTAGGTACTGTGCGTACAGTGATGGTTCGGCAGATGCTACTTCAGCAAAAGCCTGTTCAAATGTGTTTGCTTCACCAGCAGAAACCATGGACTTAGCCATTGCTTCCATCTGAGAAAAAGCATTTCCCGTATTGGCTGAAGTGCGACCAATTTCGGCAAAAATGTTTGCTGATTCAGCCTGAGAATTAACACTCTCAAGAACTGCTTCAACTGATTTTGCAAGAACAGCATCGGTTTCTGCCAACTTACGAAGGGCAGGTCCAACATGTTCTGCGTCTAGTGAAAGGTGTGTCCATGAGCGAGCCTTAGCAACAGCCTCTGCATCTGCACGGGCATCACGCTCTGACTTCAAAACGGCTTCAACTTCTTCAGCCTTAGCAACTGCTTCTTCCGCTTGCTTACGCAAAACTTCAAAAGCCTTCTGCACAGGCTCTGGGGCTGACTTAATTACTTCATCGGCTTCATCAGCAGGAGCCTTAACTTCTGCGTCAACCTCTGTTGCTTCCTCAAGTTCAGCAATTCTTTCTTCTGCCTTTTGAAGCAAATCCATTGCTTCTTCAAGACGGTTTTCAATGGTTTCCGACATTGATTCCTCCTGTTTGATAACGGATGATTCAAGAATTTCACGAACAGCATCTGAATCGGCTGATTTCATAACTAGCCAACCATCATGCAAATGTGCAGGACGGTCAACTCCACTGGTTTCCTCAATGTCGAGATTAACCATCTTGCGAGTTGTGGTGCGAGCCATAACATCCTCTGTTCCGAACATGCAGGTTTAACTGCAAATCTTGACTTGCTCAAAATTAACACAAATCAATTACACTGAGGGTTCGACTTTCGGCGTGTCTTATTTATCTACCTTGGTAAAAACCAGTGGTTGCACCAGTTGGATTAACTTTAGTAGCACCAGTAATTGTTCTTTTTGTGGCACCATTACCAATGCGTAAATTTAAAGTTGTTTGATTTGTAACCGCAGTAACAATCGCATGATACACACGACCAGATTCACGATAACGAACTGAAGTGCCAGCCTGAAAAACTTGCATTACATCCCCAAACTAGAACGAAGTTGCCAATCCCATTTTTTATGCATGTCAATGCGTTCAGCAAGAAAATTTGCAATTCCTTGCTCATTAGATGAGTTTGCAGAAGCGAAAGCCATGTTTAATGTGTTAATAAGTTGAAGGTTTGCCTTCTGCAAATCTGATGCCATGGAACGGGGGTCATCAGCAGAACCAATGGTGGTTTCTGGCAGGGTTCGGTAAGCAATAAAATCTGACAACTTAAATGGTGCATCAACGCCAAGTTTCAACATGTTTTCAGCCATAGGGTCAATTGAACTGTAAACATCTTCATAAATAGATTCAAAAAGTTCGTGGTATTGAGCAAAATCCGAACCTTTAACATTCCAATGAAAGCCATGAGCACGAGTGTAAAAAGTGACAACATCAGCCAAGGCTGTACGCAATAACGAGGCAACATCGCCAACGGCTTTATTCATCGCTCCAAAAGGAACATAATCACTATCGTTAGTCAGAAACATCTTCGTCAGACACCTTTACATCTTTTTTGGGCTTCTTCTTTTGCCCACCCATAACAGTATCCACATGAACAGTGTTCACTGTAGGACCCGACACGGTAGATGAACTGTCTTCTTTAGCAACTGGCAAATCAACTTCAAGACGCTGGGCACGACCACCAATCGAATAACCCATCAACTTTCCAGCCTTGACCATTTCCCAAGCCCAAGGTTCCCAAACAACGCCAAGGAAAACTGTGTCTTTAGGAAAAGTTACATCTTCCATGGTTCCGTCAGATTTCTGCATGGGAACTGATACTTCGTAAGGCCACGCCATTACTTCAACCCATTCACCAGCAACGATGTCTTTATTGTGCTGTAAACGAATACGGCGGTCATCTTTACGCACATAATCCCAAACTGATTTCTGCAACTCAGCAGAATCTGTCCATTCACCATGAGCATCAACACGGTCAGGAACATACATTGGACCTAGGGTGTATCGGTTTTCGTTGACAGCCTTGGAAACCAAAGACATTTTTTTAACTGGTGTTTCGATAAATTGGTCAAAAAATCCTTCGCTGTAGGAATCCTCAATGTCATAGTCGGCATCGCCCCATTCAGCAGGAATAGCCATAGCAATGTCGTAATTTTTTAAAGATTGATAAGTTTCTACAAGGTCATTGTAAATTTTTTTTGTTTCTTCGTTAGAAACATACTTACTATTAGACGCTTCAATTCCTGCACAAACTTCCTGCGTCATTAAATCAATAATGCGAGCATCAATCATTATTTAACTCCCCCTTTCTTAGTTGATGCAATCAAAACTGGCGGTGCCCCTTCGGGGCGAGTGTCATGATTTGTGTCGAATAACACAAAATTATCAAACTCTTTTGACATCTTTGGCATTATTGAAGACACAGATTTGTGATTAGCCAAAAAATTATTTGCTGGAACTAATCCACGATTAGGGTCTTCAATCGCCCTTTGCATGTTTTGTTTCCAAGCCAAATCAATACTTGCACTTACATAACAACCGTTAACTTTGTATCCAGCGTTTCTCGCTTTAGCAATTTTTTTGCCCAAACTGGCTTCACTTGAATTTCCAGTTCCATCTAAGAAAATGTCCATGCCAGCCTTGGTAGCGGCCGCATCAATTGCTTTACCCAAATCAGATGATTCTTCGTGCGTCCAACCTGCAACATCCAATTTTCTGCCATTGTCAACAAATACTTGAAAATCTGGCAATTTTGCTTTTAACTCATCCGCATCAATAATAACAGCCTTGCCTTTTTCTGGCAAAATTACACCATGTTCTTTGGCTAACTCAAGGGCTTGTTGATTCCTTCTAATCGTTCCTTTTCCAGAACCGCCACCGCCACCCATCATGGTAAAAGTTGGGTCACTAGAACGAGGAATTCCTTTTAAGGCTTCTTTAATAATTTCGGCGTGTAAAGCCTCACGCTCAGGAGTGTAAATGTAATTACCATTTCCATCGTCCATCAAATAATGCCAAAGACCAGTTGTGTCAGCCGAAATTTCCTCGCCTTTGTATGTAATAGTGCGAGGTTTCGCCAAAACTTCTGGACGATTGCTTCCGTAACCCCAATCGTAGGTTTCAGGGTCAAAAGATTCGTTTCTTTTAACCTCAACTACATTTTGAGTTTTTAAAAATTCAGCCCATCGGTTATTTAAATCAGAAACAGTTGTTCTATCAACTGATTTATTAATAAAATTTTGCCAAGCAGTGCTGTCGTGAATTTCAAGACCGTCAGCAAAGTTTTCACTTGCACCGCCATGTGCCCAGTTTCCGTGCGTTTTTTGGTCGTGATGTCCATGTTTCAACAATGGAACCGTGCTTAACTGAGGTATTACTGGGTCAACTAAAAGACGGCGATACCTGCGTTTTGCACCATTTAAAGCATCAAAAAATCCTGCGTCTGTAACAATTTGGTCAGCATAAACTGGGCTGGTTGACCAATGCTGATTTTTACGGAATTCGTCTAACAATCCATGCAATTCTTCATGTCGTTTCATGACAGCAGGAATGGCAAAAGGGTTTGAATTCGTGCGTTTTAACTCAAGTCCTTGACCGTAGCCCTCGTTGTAAGACAACCGAATAGATTTTTTACTTAAAGTTTTGCCAATCATTTGAAAATCAGAAGCACTTACAGAAGAGCCATGTGCCCAATCGCCGTGAGTTGATTGGTCGTGTTTGCCTTGCATGTGCTTAGACATGCCATTTAACAAATCTTCAGGAATCACCCAGAACTTGCACAAAGCCATGTGGTCAATTTGACCTTCAACAATCTCACAACCGCCACCGCCTTCATAAAAAATGCAGTTGGCACACATCAAACCTTCATCAACAAACGGGTTATCTTCCATGTAATGTGCCCCGTTAGCATCTGAACTCTGATTAAATTTGCCAACCGCTTCGGTTAAAGATTCCAAAAACTCGTAAATAGCATTTTGCGTGGGGTTTAATCTATCTTCGGGTTCGCCCTCTTTTTTAACGGTATCAAACTTTAGGGTGTAGCCATCAACCGTCAAAATAGTGGTTTTTGAAACTAAATCGGGATAACCCAACTCAGCATTGACCGTATCAACTACATCAGCAGGAATTCCGTTAAAAGCCTTATTTACGGGGACATTGTTTTCAACGCCTACCTCAATAACAGCCCGATTCCATTCGTCCCCACTATGCCCATGGTCTAAACCACGAACCAACAATTCCGTTGTAACAAGGTGGTGGGCTTGAACTTTTACGGGGTCATAAACATCCGCATGCAATGATTTATGCAATTCCTCTAATTGAGCATTGCTTAATTTGTTTAAATCAAATGACATTTGAACTCCTCACCGAAAGAATAGCAAACAAGGTTGACTATTGAGGTTCCATCGGCTCAGGCAATTTTCTTGGGTCAATAATGTCCACTATTTCGTCTTTTTCGGTCATACTGGTATTCCTTTGTCTAAATAACCCTGTCTTAAATTATCAGCAACTTCTTTACCTGCCACATGCTCCCAAATAAATAATTGATTACGAGCAAATTCAACTCCGTGACCTTCGTATTTATTATCCGCTTTTAACATGGTTGCATAGTGAGCAAGTTCATGAATTAAGGTTGATTCATCTTTTGCATAATTTTTGTGAATCAAAATTTCATTAATTTCTTGATAACCTTTACTGCCACTTATTTTTATGCCCCAGCGATGCCTACCAGCAAAACTGCCAGACTTTCTTACTGCTATTTTTAACTCAGGAACACGAGAACCATCGCCAAATTCAGCAATAAACCAATCACTGCTGGTAATTTCTTTGTAAAGATTTTTAATACCTTTTACTGTTCCATCAATGTGTTTTTTACCTAATTCTGAAACTTGTAAATCGTTTGCTGAAGACTGCCAATCGTCAAAATTTTTACTGTATTGCGTCCACGCCTTTTCGTATGCCTCATAAGAATCAAAATTTTCTCGTTTGGGTGCAACTGGAGGAGTTCCACTATCACGGTCAAATACTTCAGATTCAGCCTTGTAAATGTCACTTTGATAACGGTCTGAACCCAATTGCAAATCAACTCTGTCCCGAAAAACCAAATTACTACCAGAATCATTGACAGTTATGTCGTTGTTAGCCCAGTTGCCATGAGTCCTTTGGTCATGTTTGCCAGCAAGATGCTTGAAAACATTATTATTTTCTTCATCTATTAAAAACAAAGACATTCTTTCTTTTAATTCACTCATTTAATAAAAACGCCTTCTTCTTCTGTATTAAAATTTTTTGATGCAACAATTAACGGGTCATAAGGCAACTGATTTTGAATCACTGTTACTTCATAAAAATTATCGTTGATTTTTTCAACTTTTGAAACCGTGTATGTACCAGAAGCAATAACTTCATTGCCGTTTGACACTTCTTCGCTTTTATTGCTTGTATGTGGAACTAATGGTATTCCACGCAATCCATCAATTTTCATTAAAATGGATGTTTCTGCTGGGTTGCCATAATAATCTTTTGCAAAAGTTGTTGCCAGTTCTTCATCAGGAGTCCAAGATGCAATTCCTTCTTTAAATGTGGAACCAACCGTTGTTAATTTTTTAACTTGTTCAGAACCCCATTTACTGAAAGACAAACCTCTGTACATTTTTTCATTTAATGGTTTAGCGGTTGTCAAGGCTAAAAGAATTTGTTTAGTTGAATCAAAAATTTCTTTGTAGTCAACATCTCTTCTTATTTTGCCATCTTCATCTAATTTTGGATAATAATTGTCTGAAACATTAGTTAATACTCTGTAAGCACTACGAATGTTGTCAACATTGGCGTATGGGTATTTATTTGTTCCGCCTATCCAAGCATCAGCAAAAGCATTAATCATTGGAATTTGAGAATTATCAGCCCAGTTGCCGTGAGTTGACTGGTCGTGCTGACCTGCAAGATGTTTTTGAATTTTTTGCGTATCAAGCCAATCTAAAACATCCCCATTGGTCAAAGTAATAATTGAACTCAAAGACACTTTGCGACCATCAGCCAATTGAAGCATGGTTTCAGGGGTCAATTCTCCGTCCCAAGACCAAGAACCGCCAAAATCAGGTGCAAGCAACTTAAACATAGTAACCCTTTTCAATGTGTTCCCCGACAACAACTTCAATGCCTTTGCCAGCCAACATTTCCTTAGTAGCCTTAGTCAAACTTGTTGATTTTGGAATAACAATTGTGGCAACATCATCCAACGATAAACCGCCATGAATTTGAGTTTCAACATAACCGTAAGTAGCAATTTCTCTTAAATCAGCCTTGCCACTGTATCCAGTTATTCCACCCCACTCTGGTTTTCCAGTACTAATGCTGTTTTTCCAATTGTAAGTTTTGCCAGAACGATTTGAATTGTTAAAAGTGTTAATTAATAAGCCAAAATGAGTGTCCCATAAATCATTTACAGAAACTTTGCCATTAGCGTAATCTTCCAGCCAATGAGTTCCATTAAGAAATCCGTCTAAAGAATCGCCAATTGTTGCTGTTGTTCTATGTTTTACCGAATCTTTAAAAATTACTTGGGCATCGCCATAAGTTGATTCTTTAGAACTGCGTCCTATGACTCCGTAAACGGGACGCTTATCGTTAGGTGTTTCGCTCGGAATGCCCATAATGTCAAATTCAAATTCATTTCTTCTTTCCATGTATTTTTGCCTAGTAGCCCCTTTTCCAGACAAAGTGGTTTCACTAGCAGTTCGATAATGGTCTTCAGTTATGAATTTTTTTAATTTACCTGTACTCATGGTTAAAGAAACATCATTATTATTTGCAATTTCTTGCATTTGGTCTAACAAACTTTGAGCCACGCCATCTATGACTTCGCCAACAGTTTGCCCACTTGGAAATTTAATTTGACGAATTTTATTTTGAACAAATTTATTTTCCGCAACAAGATAAGCCCGTGCTGATTGAAAATCTTGTTCAGCCCAAACATTTATGGCTTTTCTTCTCAACTCATCAATGTTTGAATCAGAAAATTCTTTGTTTTGTTCAATAATTTGTTTTGCCCACCAAGTATTTGCAATAGCCGTATCCATAAATTTTTTAGGGATTTGAGGATAATTTGGGTCGTTAAAAATGGTTTTTGTCAATTTTTTTATTGCGTCTAAACCCGAAAAATTTTCGGAACTTTTGGATGAATTTTTTAATGCTAAAACCGCATAATAAAATTCTGCTGTGGAAACAGGTGTTCCAACCCAACTTGTAGAATCTGTTTGCAAAATTCTTGCAATAGGTCCGAAACTGTTAGCAACATCTTCTTCATAAGACATAGCAGGAATTGAAGAAAAACTTTTTTTTCGCCCTGAAAAATCTAACTCATAAGGTCTGTCGGTTGAATGACCGTGTGCCCAGTTGCCATGACTGGACTGGTCGTGTTGTCCTGCAAAATGTTTAAAAAAAAACGAATTTACTGGAACCTTGACAATTACTGAGGTTTTGGCAACTTCTTGTAAATCTGTTCCGCCCAAGTCATAATTTCCTCGTCCGTCATCTCGTTTAACGGCTTCGGCGACTGAGCGATGTTGATTATTTCTTTTTTCGACTGTTCCACCAGTACCTCCTGTTTGAATCTCATCAAAGTTGACGACATCCCAAATACTGATTTGGTTACGCCTTCTACCTAACGAAATTGCTTGTTTCTTGTCAACGATTTTGTCCGTAACATCCAAATGAACTCGTTGCTGGTCTTTTGGTATTTCTACCGTAACACCATTAACCGTTTTGGTTGTTTCGTGCCAAACACCGAGATAAGCACGACCAGAACCTAATTCTGCTTTGTTCTTAACCAAGAACGCACCCAGAATTTTGGCTCCTTTATCCTCATTAAAGAAGTCTGATGCCATTACAACGGTGCCGAACTTGTCACTGTTTCGAGATACCATGTAGCCATCTGGGGGCAGTGAGCCGTCCGTTAACTTGATTGATAAACCACCATTTTCGGCTACTTGACTCAAAACATCATGAACAACTTCTGGTGCAACATGGCTGTTGAACCTGCGTCCGTGAGTTGATTGGTCGTGTTGACCTTGAAGGTGTTTCTCAACCTCGGTTGATTTAATCTTAGCCCGTAATACCGCAATGTCAAATGCCAACATTTTCTTCATGTTTTCTTTATTTGACTCACCAAGAGCAATTGGCTTAATTCCAACGGTTTTATTCCAAGCCAAAACAACTTTAATTAATTCGTCATGAGGCAAATCAACTTTTAAAGCCTTCATTTTCACATTTTTATGTTTTGGTTTTAAACCAAGAAACAAAGCGGCCGCCCAGCGATGGTGTCCGTCAATCACATAATCATCTTTAGAAATAGTAATTGGAGTATCACCAACTCCATCTTTTTCCATTGACCGCATAATTTTTCCAGATTTAGAAGCAGAAATTTCAGCCTGAATTGGGTGTAGTCCAAAGGGAGCAACATCAACCATTTCAACTTTAACTCCACGGTCTTGCATAGCCTTAATAAAATCATTTTGAGTTCCAGCAGGAATTTGAGGCATTTTGTCACGCATAATTCCAAGATTGTCCCTTGTGAAATACTGCGTTCCTAAAATTTCCAAATTAGTTAAATCGGGATTATCTTTGCGGTCAGCCATTGCATCCAACCATGCTGGAGCGTCAATTGGGCTAACAATACCTTCTTCGCCAGCAACTACTTTGTCGTAAGCGGTTTGAACTGGATGTGGATACGGATTGCCTTCGGCAGTGTTTTTACGGTCAACAGCATGTCCGTGATGTCCAGCCCAGTTGCCATGCGTGGCTTGGTCGTGCTGACCTGATAAATGTTTTTGAACTGCTTGCGGATAGTAAGACCATTCGTACAAAGAATTGCCATCAGTGTAAATTTCATTAGCGTGAACTGTGGTGTGCAAAATGTCGTAATCACCAAAACGAGCAGTCACACTACTTTCGCCATGTAATTTGGCGTATTCTTCGGAAATAGTAACCCAATCACCAGCATTAACTTTAGTAACGCCTTTGGGTACAGCACGATAAATGGTCACATGAGCATCGGGTTTATTACGAATACTTACAAGCAAATCATGGATTTTTTTATCTTCAGCCCTATTACTGCCACCGTGCCCATAAATTCTGGCACCATCAGAATCATAAACATCTTTTGGGTAAATGTTTCCATTGCCAGTTAAATCGTATGCAGGGGCACCATCTTCGGGTTCTGGAGGACGGTGACTCATTTGATAATCAGTTTCATTGTTGGCACCGCCATGTGCCCAATCGCCGTGTGAACTCTGGTCGTGTTGTCCTGCAAGATGTTTTTCAACTTTCACACCATGTTTAACACCCAAATCGGGGTAAACCACATCAAAAGTCACATCATCTAAAATCATGAAAACACCCCATTGCCACTTGTGTCATAAGTAAAGAAATCCAAAACATTAGCCTGTTTTTCTAACCCTTCATTGCGTAAAAGGTATTTCCAAGTGTCCAAAAATGGCAAATTATGACCGCCGTGACCAGCCTCACCTTTAATCCAGTTTCCTTCCAAAATGTGCGAAATTTCATGTAACAAAACAAATTGGCTAACACCTGAAGGTTTGTAAATTAATACGGGAATGTTTGCACCATGCAACGGATGACCTTCTGGGACATCTCCACGGGTAATTCCAGCCTCAATACCGTCAACTAAGTATTGGTCGTTTTCGTCAGGATACGGTTTCCAAACCCTGTTACCGTAACCGTATTTGGCAAATACTTCATCAACATAAGCCACAAGTTCTTTTGCATCAGTGAAAATTTTTCCTTGCCCAACTGCTTGCAAAGGTGCTGAATCCAAAGACAACCCTGCACCAAATTCAATGTTTTTATCGTCAGGGGCATCAGTTGGGACAACATCGCTCCAGTCTTTACTGTCTTTCCAAGGTATTGCTACACCAGTCAAATTATTTGGCTTATGGATAACACCACCATTTTTAGCCCAATTTCCGTGCGAACTCTGGTCGTGCTGTCCCTCTAAATGCTTGATTAAAACAGCATCAGAAGATTCAACCACCCCAATGAACTTGGCGAGCCGTGCAATGCGTGACACAAAACCTCCTGAAATACTAAACAAGAATACCTCAGAAGCATTACCTCAAAAGGTCAACTCGCTTTAGAACTAAACAGTATTTTCATTCCCTTGATTGAGCCACCATTCAAGAGCATCACCATTGGTGCGACTAATTATGTGACTAAATAAAGTTTCTGACCCATCAGCAACAATAATTTTAGTTTCAGGAGTCAACTCACCGTCCCAAGACCAAGAACCGCCAAAATCAGGGCAAATAACTTTATGTTGGCTCATCCTTCTAACCCGTAACTTTCATAATCGGTTTTTTCAATTTGACTAATGTTAGGTTCAATAATTATTTTAATTCCTTGTTTTGTTAACTTATTTTGCAATGCTTTAGGAATCGCCGTTTCGCTAGTAATAATAACTTCAGCAATGTCAGATGCTTTAACACCACCATGAACTTGTGCTTCCACATAATTGTACATAGTGCTTTGTTTAAAATCATTTTTAGAACCAGTAATAAATTGGTTAACATCAAGATTTGAATTTGGATTATCATTTTTGACAGAAGTAAAATTCAATTCATAATTTCTGTCATAAATTGACCTAGTGGTCATTTCGCCAGAATAATGCCAAAAAGTTTCAGGTGAAATTTTGCCGTCCCTGACTTCGGAAGCCAAAAAACCACCTTTTGCATTGCCATCTAAAGAATCATCAACAGTTAAAGTGGTTCTACTTTTAACTTCATCTTTTAAAACAATACGAACATCGCCATAATTAACAGTATTTGCATTTGCCAAATAGCCGTAAACAGGTCGTTGCTCATTTGGAATGTCTTCTGGAACTCCCATAAGCGTTTCAGCCCGTTTACGAACTGCAATGTAATCATTTCTTGTACTGCCTTTGCCTACAGATGTAACTTCATAAACTGTTTTAAATCTTCCATCATCTATTAAACGCTTTAATCGTGAAGCAGATGTTTGAATTGTAATTGGTTGTTCTGTAGCCATTTTTTTCAATTTACTCAATTGAGATTTAGCCAACCCGTCCATAATTTCTTTAATGGTTTCACCCGATTGCATTTTAATTTCGCCAAGTTTTTTAATAACAAAAGCATTTTCTTTTAAAGCATACTGTCGAAATTCTTCCGCAGAAACAACTTTATTTAAATTATGAAATTCTAATTCTTGTTCACCGTACATACCGCCTTTAGGCATTGGTGGGTCAACTAAACCTTCATCACGAGTAGCCCATCTGTACTGGATACTATTTCGCCATTCTTCAAGTTGCCATTTTTGCCATCTTTCTTCCCATTCTTTAGGCATAGCAGGATAATCAGGGTCAGATTTTATTTTTTCTAAAACCCTATTTTTGTAATTTCCCCAATCTCTCCATTTTCCTTCTTCAAGGTAAGTCGCCTCTTCGCCTGTCTGTTGTGCGTAGCGACTATTAGCCAAAGTAAGCATTGAAGCAAAATAACCATCATAAGTTCTTTTATTTAAATCTAAAGGTATGGCATGAATGTTTGGGTCGCTTATTTGAAAATAATCATACAAATCTCTGGTAATGCCACCGAAGGAATAAATTTTGTCATCGTATCTACCTAGTAAAGTTCCTTTATGATAAGCCAAAATCGGTTTAAGTTCATACGGCATTTCGCCATGTGCCCAGTTACCGTGGGAACTTTGGTCATGCTGACCTGCCAGATGCTTGACCAAACTTAAAGGAGGAACAACAAAAATTGTTTTAGCCACAGGTTTATCTAAGCCAAAAGTACAACCAATTTTTTGACCCGAAAACATTGGAGGACTTTGCAACATACTAAATCACTTCTTCCATTTGTACTGCATACCCCATTTATCTTCTTTAGCCAAAGCCTGAACAATAGGAATTTCAGACTTACCATCAGTCATAAACCATTCAGCAAACGCTTCAGCATAACCCTCGCCAGTATTGCTTCTACCATACGGACTTAACTGATTTTCATGAGCCATTAACATTAAACCTGTAGTTTGTTCGTTTTTGTAACCGCTTCCAGCCATTGTTCCATTGCCACCTTTATGGAAAAGGGCATCGTAATTAGTTGCATGACCCCATTCATGAGCCAAAAAGTATTCCATAGCAAAAAATTGTTTGGCATTGGCTGAAGGCATCCAACTCTGACGAGCCGTATCTTCATCAGCGTAATGATTCATGTCTTCAGGACGAACAGCAATAATAACTTTGTGAATTGCAGGTTTTACTAATTCACGAACAGTTCTAAGTTGTTTTTCATCAAATACCGTTTTCATTGTTTCTGGTTGAGATAAATTAACAGTCCAACCTCGTTGCATTTCGGAATCGTAATCAAAATCATTACTTACAACAATTTTTACTTCAGACATTGGTGACAACGGTGCAATTGTTTGCAAATCATGAACTAAAGCCAACACATCTCGTTTTTGGTCTTCAGTAATGTTGTCCCTGTTGTCAAAAAAAGTTGCAAAACTAGAACCGTTAATTTTCGATTCATGAACATCAGCGTTTTCAAGTACAAGGTCATTTACGCCAAAAGCATGCCTAAAATTAGTTTTTGTTTTAGCCCAATTGCCGTGGGTAGATTGGTCATGCTGACCTGCAAGATGTTTACTTACATCAGGCAACTCAATAAAAGAAGGGGGTGGTGTTTTACTAAAAGTATCAGCAATTAAAATACTTGAACCCATAGTTTTAACTAAATTAAAAACACCAGTATCCCAACCATACTTTGAAGCCATTTCTTGAACATGAGGCAAAGAGGTTTGTCCAGCCGAAAAAAACCATTCCGCAAAAGCCTCAGCATAAGACTCCATTGTGTTTTCCATCCCATAAGTAGTTTGTCCTTCTTTTTTCCATTTCCATTCTGATTTGCTTTGAGCAAGATAATTTTTGTATTCATCATGAGCCAACTGGTCATCAACGAGTTGGCTTTGTGTTCTTTTATCAAGAGCGTGACCCCATTCGTGGGCTAAAACAGACATGATGTAATTTGCTTTTGAATCTGCACGGGCAGGGTCGCCTCCCCATAAATTATGTTCTTCCTGTATTGCTGTTTCCATACTAAGAACTATTTCGCCTTTACCCAAAGTACAAAAACCTACAACACCAGACAAATGACCTTTGGCTTTGTAGTCTTCCATTTTGCTGTCATCAAATTCAACACGCATTCCTTCAATTGGAAAATGCGTTTGCAATTCGGCAATAGTTTGATAAATAAGTTTTTTTGTATCATCACTTATTGTTCCATTTACTTCTTCAAAACCAACAAAAACTCTAGGAAATTCACCAGAAACGATAACATCGTGAGCAATGCCCACCAGTGTTTCATCAGTTATGTCTTGTACTGTGTATTTTGCTTCGCCATGTGCCCAGTTTCCGTGCGAACTCTGGTCATGCTGTCCAGCAAGATGTTTATTTACAGATAAAGAACGCAACCAAAAAGCATTAGCACCAGCATCAATGTCAATTATCAACTTAACCACCACCAAAATGACTCATGATGCCAGCCAAAGCAGACCTAGGTTGACTTACCCAAACATTTGCTTGAATTGTTCCACCAAGTAAAACATGTTCTTGTTCAACTTCTGCACCTAACCCAGTAGCGTAAGTAGAAAAAACATTTTCTACAGGAACTACAATTTTAGTAACAGCATTGCCAAAAGTTTTAGCCACACTTTCCTTACTTGTCCAGCAACTCAAAGGTTGCATGCGAATTGTTTGTTTTGATTCTGTTCCATACAAACTTTCATCAAGTAAATCAAAGCCACGCCATAACTCCACAGCCTTGATGCCTTCGTCAGCAAAAGTTTTTTGAGTTTCCTCATACATAGCCGTAGTAATAGACTGCAAAACATTATGATTTTTAACTAAAATTTTTGCAACTTGAGATGCAATTTTTTCAGGATGCCCAGTAACAAAAGTATTTTTCAACCCAAAATCCTCACGGACGACATCATTTAACGCATAATACAAAGGATTAGAGTTCTGCAACTTAGCCCATTGTTCCATGACTTCAACAACAGCAAATTGCTTAATCATTTTTTCTTTTTGAGCAACAGTTTGCGTTTTATTATTAGTTCCATTTAAAGAAGAATTAGTTCTATCAACCCAAAGAGTGTTGTAATAAGACCATTTAAAAACAGCGTTAGGGTCATTGATGGCTTCTATTATTTGTTGAGGAGTTGTAAAAGTTGCAGTTCCTCCTGTTTTTACCGATTCTTCAGATACATAATTGATGCCATTAGAAAAACCTTCTGGAATAATCATTGGTGTATTTAAAAATTCTTCAATAGGAACATCTGTAAGATGTTTTACAACATTGTTGGATGCAATCCATACCGTTTTATCTTTAGATGAAAAATTACTGGAATTGCCAACTTGTTCATAAAATTCTTTAGTTGATGGTCTGGGAGCAATACTGTAATAATCTGCTTCAACATCATGTTGTGCCCAGTTCCCGTGTGAACTCTGGTCGTGTTGTCCTGACATGTGCTTGGCAAAAGCATCAACTACTGTCCAATTACCAACTTTTTGCCATTTATCAAATAGCCCAACTGTGCTTGTTGTGCCATTTTTCTGGCGTAAATACCCGTATGGATAACCGTCAGCATCAACGAAATCAAAAATCAACTCGGCTCCGTCAGCCCTTACAGCGTAAACACTACCTTTGGTTAGTTCCATAATTAATACTCTACCACCCTAATTCCCTTGGGAACAAGAGGGCTGATGTCAGCAAAACTGTCGGAAGGAATGTAAACAGCCTCAACATCACTCAATTTTGCTCCATCGTGAATTTGGGCTTCAAAATAAGAACCTTCATTAAGAAATCCAATTTCATAAGATTCATTGTTCCAGCCTTCGTCTTTTGCTATGTTGTACAGAATTCTGTCTGAGGCTCGCCAAGCATCGTAAGGGGTAATTTCTTTTTGAGTCATAGAAACAGGAATGCAACCAGTTCCCAAAGAATCCCCAACTGTCACGGTTGACCGAGGTTTAACATTATCTTTAAAAACTATTCGGATGTCGCCATACTGCCACGGTCCATTAATTAAAACATTTTCATCTAAATCATCTTCCGAAACATAACCATAAAGAGGGCGTTTAGAAACAGGTTCGTTTATGGGAATACTTTGACAACGCAACTCACTAGCAAGACGGCTTGCTTTACTAAATAACCCATTGCTTTTTTGTGTTTCAAATTGTGTTTTAAATCTTTGGTCATCGCTTTGTAATAACTCAGTAAACGATTCTTCGTCAATAGCCATGCAAATTTTTCCATCTGTTTGCATGTTTTTTAAATCATCAGCAATAAAACTTTGATAAAGCAACTCAGAATTATCTAATTTGCGATAAGTGGCTAATTTAACTACTTCGTCAGATAATCTACGAAGCATTGCTTCATACATAATGACTGCGGAATTGTCTTGAGTAATAACTAAAGCATTTCTTTCCCCCTTAAATGTGTTATCGTCACCACCACCAGTTTTTAAAAAAACAGCATTTGGATAAACTTTTTTAACTTGTTCTTGCAATTCTTTGCAAATTTTAGAATTAGCGAAATCATCTGTATGAAAAAATTGCACCAGTATGTCTTCAGATAAACTTCCAGCACTTAACTGATAAGAGTCTGTACTAATTTTGTCAGCCAAATCAATAGAAAATTTCTTAACAGCATTTAAAAATGTTGTTGTGTCAGCAAAATCATGTACCGCACCGTGCGACCAATTGCCGTGAGTGGATTGGTCATGTTGTCCTAAATAATGTTTTGACAATGAACTTGGATTAGTCAAAACAGAAGTAAACGCATCTACTCGGTCAAACGGAATTGGCAAATTTGTTTTTTCATAGCCATCAAAATCCAAACGCCAATTGTCAACGGGGTCATAACGAAAACGAACAATTCGATAATTGTCCCCATTGGTAGGAGCGTAAAATGCTCCCGTTGAACGATGACTGGCAACTGTTCCTTCGTTATTATCCAAATTCATTCTGGCATCTGATTGAAAAAATCCTCGTTCTTTTGCTTGATTGAACTCGGCTTCCGATACGACACGGTACAAATGTTTCAAAGGTTTTCGAGCAATAATTTTTCCGTAAATTGGAGAAGATACTCTTTCGGAATCTGGAACTTTAATCCATTCTTGCGGAGTTACTGCCATTACTTCTAAAACTTCAGGAGCAGATTGACCATCCCGTGTAGAAGCCATACGCAATGCAGTTTGTCCTTCAATCAAGTTGCCTCTTGAATCGTATCTTTCAGGATGTGCATTACGAGGAGATTGTAAAGATTTAGATTCTTCCGTCAAAATAGCATTCCAAGCAGATTCATTATCGGGTGAATTTAATTGAATTTCTTTGCCATCAGCCCAATTGCCGTGGGTAGATTGGTCGTGCTGACCAGCCAAATGTTTTTCAACTGAATTAGGATTTTTAACTACTAAAGCACCAGCATTTAAAACAACCATTTCTCGGTCAGGCAAACTTGTATCGGCTGGGTCATAAAGCATTGGACTGTCATTAATTGCGTCATAGCCCATTGCCAAAGCCATAAGATTTCTAGTTGTTAATCTATCAGTAAAAAACCAACTTGTTGGAAAATCTGTTAAAGCCGTATGACGAAGTAAATTAATTTGAGATTCTAGCAATCCACTATTTGCCAATACCAAATTTGCTTCAGAAGAAGGAATAGTTAAAATTTTTGCATTAGGTTTAAAAGCCATTTTAACTATTTGTTTTTCATCACTTTTGTAACCCCAAATTTCAGCCTCTTTTTTCGTATGAGCACCATAAAGACCAATTCCATTTCTACCCATAGAAATGTAAGGCAACTCCGAAGCCATAAATTGTTTGATTTTATCTTCAGCAGATAATCTAATGTTGTCTGAAGTTTCCAAATCAAAAGCAGAACCTTGCTGAAAAGTTCGCCAAAATTCCATACCCTGTGAAGTATCACCAAAAGTAGGTTTACCAGTTTTGCCTGTGGCTTTTAAAACATCTTGCAAAGTTTTACGCCAAACATCAAGGCTGTCGTATGGTTTATTCGCGTTAATTATTGACGCAAGTTGCTGAATGCTAATTTCATTTGACCCATCACCATCAGCCCAGTTACCGTGTGAACTCTGGTCATGTTTACCCTGAAGATGTTTAACCAAAAAAGACTTAACGGGAACTTTTACAATTACTGAAGATTTAGCAACATTATTTAATAACGCTTCAGTATCAATGTTTGAATACTGTTTAACCCAAGCAAGTTCTTGTTCATACTCTGGAATTGGATTTCCGAAAAGTTCAAATTTTCCTCTTTCTCTAGCAAGTTTTATTTTTGTTGCTTTTTGTTCTCTTGTTGCTGGATGAGTACTTGGAAAATGAACAACAATTCCAGCCTTTGCACCTGCTTGAAGAATTTTTTCTTTATTTATTTTTGAAACTTGTCCGTTAATAATAATTTCTTGAACATCTTTAGGAGTTAAACCACCAAAAATTTGAAACTCTGGATAATCATCAGAGGTGGTGTAAATAATGTCATTTGGCAAACTTTCTTTGTCCCCTAAAATTTGTTCATTAGTAATTTTACCTGTTGCTGAAACAGGAGTTTGCTGATAAAGCAAACTATCTGAATTAGTAAAAGTTGAGCGTTTTTTTACTTCATCTTTTAAAACAACAAGCACCTCACCAAAATGTTCGGTAGCCCCCATCAAAAAAATACCGTTAGGTTCAATGGCAGAAGCAAAAATAGGCCGCATTGAAGCAGGAGCATCAAGAGGAATCCCCCAAGTTCTTAACTCTGATTGTTTTCTTCTATCAATCCCTAATGAACCTCTAGTTTCACCACTTTCGTGATAATTTTTGAACTTACCTTCATTGAGAAAAGCCAAAACTGCTTCTTCTGGCATCTGAATACCCATAGTCGCGTCACGATGTTTTCTAAAATTTTCAAAATACCATTTATGAGATTGCCTAATCATTGTTTTTAATTTTTGAGCATTACTATCAGCCCAGTTGCCGTGTGAACTTTGGTCATGTTGACCTGCAAGATGCTTGGATACGGGAACTACAACATAAACAGATTTCATGCCTGTTCCCCCGAATACCTCATTTGCCCAGTCCTAATCCACTCAGCATCATTCAAACCACGGCTAGGAGGCACCAGAAACGCCGTACAGCGACAATGAGGATGGGCAGGTGGCATAAGTAGTCCATTGTCAAAAGCACTGTCCCAACGCACCTGAACTCCATCTAACGGAGCACATTTATCACAAGGGGGGCCACCAGCATTATTTTTGTAAACCGTTTGCCACTGTTTCATGGAATCACCAGCAACCCAACCACCATCAACAGCCTGTTGCCAAGCCAACTGACGACCCATGTTTTGAGCAATCTGAATCTCGGTACGAGCAATCATTGTGGCACGGGCACGAATCAATTTTTGGCGATACTTGTCGGTCAACAAATCTGTTTTTTCAAGTGCTTTTTCAGGCTTTAACCCTTGCTTTAACAAGTTTTTGTAGGTGCGGTCATAAAACTTGTCAACTGCCTGTGCCCAACGAGGATGCAAACCAATAACTTGACGCAATTTCTTAGCCGTGTAGGGAACCGAAATCTCTTTGCTGAAAGAATCGCTAATAATCTGACGAATTGCCAAACGCATTGAATCGTTAATCGCTGTCACTAAACGCCCAGCCTGACGCTCTGCATACAAATCCGCCACGGGGTTATGAATGTTAAAAGTGAACTCACCTTTAGGTTTACCCGTCAAAGTGTTAGCGTTACCCCAATCAGGTGTTGCCTCAATTAACGGTTTTATTTCCTGACCAGCCAAAACACCAGCATTATTGATAACTGCGGTAATCGAATCACGAATAATTTGACCAATGGTGTCAACATTAATTGTCAATAATGCTTGCTCAAGCAAATCAGGTTGCAGATTGATAATCGCTGAAGCCAATGCGTCTGCATCTGCAATTCGCCCAGCACGATACAAAGCATTACGAATAATGTTGTACAACTGCTCTTCAGTTACATTAAAAACTGGAGGTACAGGTACCGAAGATTTGGCTTTCCTGACTAATGGCATCAAAACCCCTAGAAAGCATTATCGGATTGTCCAGCATCCTGTTTGCTAGGTGCAGGTTGTTTAGCATTTGGTTGCTGTGCAGGAGGTTGAACTGCTTGACCTTGCTGTGGTGGTTGACCTGTAGTTAATGGCATTCCCGTAGCAGGGTCAACGGCACCTGTGGTTTGAGCATTGTGTTCAGCAGGTGGAAGCGAGCCAAGTTCACGCAAATAATCTTCAAGATTCGGGTCAGAAACAATGATTCCTGCATTAGCCAACTTGGTGACATAATCTGCAACTTCGGTCAAATCAACATGAGCAATGTCACCATAGGTCAACTTAGGAAGGCGTGAAGTATCCATTCCGTTCAAACGCATTAAACGAGTAATGGCATGCTGATTGATAACTTCGGCGATGGACTTGGCAATAGCGTCAACTGCCATTGACCACAAATCCATTTTTGCGGTGCCCAATGCAAAAGAACCAACATTTTCATGACCCAACAAAATAAAGTCAGATAGCACCGACATCGCAATTCGCTGGTCGTAACGAGAAATAATTTTGTCCGTATCGAACTGACGGGAACCACCAGCCGACAAAAGGGTTAAATCAAATAGTTTTTTGCCTGATTCGTCATACTGTGCAGGAAAAACTACGCCTTCTTGTTCGTTTCGCTTTATGTTCTGAACAATTTCAACAATGCTATTTAAAACCGCTTTTTGTGCATCTGTAGCCGTAGATGAAAGAAACTCAGGTGGAACATAAGCGACAGGAAGACCAGCCAAATCACGCTCAATACCAATTGCTTCGATTTCTTCAACACGCTTTTTAAAGAAATACGGACGGTAAGCGTTCCTAAGCATGGAACGACCTTCAGGATTATTTTTTTGGTTTGTGGTACGGAAAAGTAATGCTTTTTCGATTGGGACATAATGGGTTCCACCGCCTGAAGGGTCATTTTGAATCATGCAGTTCACGCCACCATCGTCATCAAATTCCCAACGCATTAAGGAATCTTGACTACGGATGGCAAATTTACGCCAACCAATTTTGCCGTCTGTGTATTGTGAACGCTTTGTGGGGTCATTTTCGTCAGGTCCAACTCGGCGTTTGTAAACAATTTCGTGGTATGACCAGCCGAAAGTAAGCATTGACAGGATGCTCGCTAAGGTTGCGTCCCATGAATCGGACATGTCAAAAAGACAAGATTCAATAAAATCGGAAACTTCGACATCTTTTTCTTTTGGGTCACCTTCAGCATTTGGCTCAAGATACGGGTCAACTCGCCATTCAAGGCGAACAATTACTTTTTCTATTGCGTAAAGGATTGAGCCAATTACGGGGTCGTTATCAGCCATTTCACGGTAAGCACGAATACCGTTCTTGTTGCGTAACGCTGTAAGGAACTCTTCAAAAACTGTACCGCCAGCACGGTGAAGCCCTGTGGAGCCTAACTCAGAAAAATCTGGTTTTGGTGCCATGTAAACATCCTTACCGTAAAATAAACCTCATTGAATGATACATTGAAAAAAGCACTATCTTGAGGTGGCTCGCTATTTAATGTACAACCATGCTTCAAAATTCAATGATTTCCAAATCAACTCACCTTGCTTAAATCCAGCATCGTAAGCCATTTGTTGATTTTGCGATGAAGTGTTTAGTCGCATCAATTTACGCAAATCTGCGTCTTTGTCTAAAATTTCTGTCGCCTCAAAATAGGGTCGCTTATGCTGATGCAAGGTTGAAGTCAGGATGTCTTGTATTTTTCCCGATTCGGCATAAACTTTTTCAGCCCAAATAAATGCTCCATTTGGTAGCAGTCCTTGATAAATGCGGTCTAGTAATCCTTGTCGTTTGATGGAATCAATAAACTGCAAAGTAAAAATTGCCGTAATTAGTGAGCAGTTTTCGTAGCCCCAGTATTTTGTGGCATCGTAATGAAAATACTCAGCAGTTTTGTTTTCGTAATTTCTTGGCAAAATGTTATGCGAGGTGTCAATGCCTATTTTGACTCCATCATGAGAAATGGTTTCAATTAATTTGCCTGTACTGCAACCAATGTCAATAAAAGTGGTTTCAGGAACCAAGAAATAATCGCTTATTGTGACAATCGTTTCAAATAATGTGTCATAGGCAGGTATTGAACTCGCTATGTGCTTGTCAAAATCCTTGACGGTATCAAAAGAAAACATTTAATCCCCTGCCTATTGCTTCCACAATTGGAACTGTAATTGTTCTGCCTAATCGTTCGTATCTGACATTATCGGAAACCAATGACCCATCTTCGTAATACTTGGTGAACTCATCTGGCAAACCCTGTAGCCGTTCGCATTCCAATGGCGTTAACCTGCGAATAGTCACAGAATCACCATCACTAATGGCAACTCCATGCCTATCTTGAGCCGTTAAAGTAAACGATGATTCGTTATGTTCTTTGAATCTGCGTCCATTTTGGCGTTTTTCTGCACGATTAACCGTCAAAACTGGTCGAACTGTTTTTGTTAAAATAGTTGAGGTTCCTCTTCCCCATAATTCGTCACTTCTTTGGGTTGATTCAACAATTCCGTTTCCCGATTTGCTTTTGAAATCATTTGTTGAACTTGTTCGTCCGATAGGAAATACTTTGGGTCGGGGTTTTCCTCTAAGATTTGCGACAAGGAAAATGCGTTCACGGTGTTGTGGGACTCCAAAGTTTTCGCTGTTAAGCAATTCCCATTGGCAGTCATACCCCATCTCATCCAAGACTCCGAGGATAACTGCGAAAGTTGTTCCATTGTCGTGGTTGAGGAGTCCTTTGACATTCTCAAAAACGAGGTACGGTATTCGCTTATCTCTGGCAAGTCTGAACATTTCAAAAGCCAAAGTACCTCTTGTGTCTTCCAGAGAGAATCCAGTTCTTTTTCCTGCAACTGAAAAAGTTGCACAAGGAAATCCTCCAACGATGAGGTCGGCATCAGGGAGGTCGCTGGCGGAAATAGTCCGAACATCTCGTCCATCTGGTTGTTCGCCGAATTGTCGTTCATAAATCCTTCTTGGTGCTTTTTCCCATTCGTTTGCCCAAACACAGGTATGACCAGTGCGTTCCAGCCCTAGCCGAAACGCACCGATACCTGCGAAAAGTTCAATAAACTTCATTCGCCTATTTGTTCAATTTTTGTTGCTTGAACTGGTGGCGACCATGTTGACCAAGCATCAGCACGAAACGCAATTCGCCCGATGTCATTGCCCCAAGTTGTTACAAGAATTTGTGAACCGTCAACCATGTCGAAAATGTAATTGCGTCCAACTGTTTTTTCTTCTTGTTCGCTCATGCTGTTACCAATCCTGCTTCAATAAGTGCTGTTGCGGTGCGTCCGTAGTGTCCTTGAAGCGTCCATGCTTGACCAGTGTTCACAAGTTTTTGGAAAAGGGTAACAATTTCGTCTTCGGTTAATTCACCATTTTCATACGCAATAATTTGATTAATTAGTTTCACCATTATTTTTGTCCTTCCTTGTAAAGTTTTAACTCATGTTCAATAAGTGAAATTGCTTCTTCAATCGTTATTAAATCTTCTTGCTCTGATTTAATAATGCTTATGACCGTTGGAATCAAATTTGAACTCACGGCATTTGTCCTTCCTGTTGGGGTTACATTTCAAAGGTAACACACTTGAGGTTTATTTACAACTCTTTAGATTCTGTGTCATTTTTATCCCGACATTTGCAGTCATCACTATCGCAACTACCTACGATGTCCCAATCAAAATTGTCCCACTCAAAACCCTGTTTTTCACGCTTCGGAAGGCTGTTACGAATCCAACTAATAGCAGTCATAATCAAAGCAATCCAGCCAAGAATTTGAACGGTGTACTCATGCCAATAAAAAGCCAAACCAACAATTGTGGCGTTAACTATGAATTTGAAATAGTTGTACATCAGAACGGAAACTCCTCGGTTGGAGCAGGTGTACCCCAAGGGTCAACTTGTTCAGAAACTTGCGAACGACCAGCACCTTTATTGATGCTCACTGGGTCACGCTTCAAATCAACTGCAACATTGTAAGCCTGAATTTGCATAGCCCCACCTTTGTTGCCATCTTTGGTTTCCCATTCTTTCCACGATGCTTTACCAACTACAACAACAGGCGAACCTTTTGCAATTGATTCTGCAACATTTTCAGCCAACTTGTCCCAAGCCGAAACACGCCATGCGGTTACATCGGTTGATTCCCAACCAGAATCTGTTTTCTTGGATGTTGAAGTTAAAACTGTAAAAGTTGCTACAGCCTTACCATCTTTTGTAAATCGCAACTCAGGGTCGCCAGCAAGATTTCCAATCACCGTTACTGTTGCACTCATTCTTTTTCCTTTTCTTTTTGGAGTTCTTTCAATAAAGCCCTTTTTTCACGGGCTTTTATTGCTTGTGGTGTTGTTGACAAAAACTCAAAAATTGGTTTTGCAACAATTCCTCTAGTCTTTCTTATCACTTTTCGTTGCGGATAGGTAGTACCGCCCCAAATTCCTTGCACATCAACTTGAACTGCGTACTCCAAGCATTCCGTAACAAAGTGACATTTTTGACAAATTTTCATGGCATCTCTGTTTGCTCTTATTAAAGAACCTTCGGGAAACCAAATTTCTGGGTCAACTTGGGCACATAATTGTGACCCATCAAAATCTGGGTACAACTATTCTTCCTCTTCATCTGAAGATAAAATTTCGTCTAACTCAGATTGTGATTTTGCCAAAATTCCGACATGGTGCCATGGTGGGGCTTTATCATCGGTAAGCGTTACCGTGTAATACTCACCGTTGATTGCGACCCATTCAGTTGCCAAAACCCACGCTGTTGAAATTGCTCCTTCGGGAAACATTTCCTTTTGGATTTCATACAACATGCTGTCCACTGGGGACTTTTGCAATGCTTCAACTGCATCGTCATCTTTTGGCATGCCTTTATTCTATTGTTTGTCCTTAGAATTTTTCAGCAACTCGCATGTCGAACATTTGCCAAGTTTCAGCATTGGTTCCCAAACCCGATGCCCACAATTGGGGCAATTTACAATTTTGGTATCTGGCAATTCAGCCATTAATACCAGCCATTGCGGTTATGGAAATTCAAAGCCGAACATGGTGTTCCGTAACGATTTTGAATGTAACTAATTCCCCAACGGATTTGGGTTTTTCCATTTGTCAGGTAATCGGCACCAGCCGAACGCATTTTTGATGCTGGTAACGCTTGTGGGATGCCATGGGCACCTGAACTGGAATTGTGTGCCCGTGGATTCCAGCCTGATTCCTGATTCCACAATTTCACCAAGCAAGAATGTTGGTGTGAACTCCAACCCCGTTTAACGCCCTGAGAACGGGCGTAGGAGCGTAAAGAAACCTTTACTGGTGGCTTTGTGTGGGCAATTACTGAAACTGCCTGAGATTTGTTTTTAGCATCGTATTTGGCTAGGGCAACTGCATCTGTAAATTCCAATGAGCCACAGAACCCAATTGCCAAAAACACCAAAATTGCATAAAAAGTGTTTACAACCGCTTTGCCTCGTTTGGTCAATTTCATGTTTCCTCCGTGTGTCCACAGTTGCTACATGTGTGAATGCGTTTTTTACGCCCGTGAGGGCTTGTCTGACGCTCGTTGACGAACTCAGGCAACACATACACCGCAGAGCGACTGCGTTTCTCTGTTAGGCGATTTATTCGGTTTTCTAGGTGTAGAACCGACAACACACTTGTTGCTTGACCATGATGCCAGCCAAAGTGGGAAGCCAACTCTTTCCAAGTTAAGCCCAGTTTACCAGCCTTGGCTAATGCCCTGATTGTGGTTAATTGCCGTCCCTTGGTTGTACCGTCAGAATCTTCAGCAATTGCACGGGCTTTAGAAGTTTCAGAACCTGACCAGCCCGAAGTGTCGGAATACGGCAAAAATGGAAATTGGTCATCGAAATTGTTGCTGACCCATTTCGATTGTGGAGTCAACACACCAGTCATTTGCTCTAATGCCTCAAGCCGACCACAATCCGAACAGACATGAGTTTTATTGTCTGTTCGAGATAAGGCAGGATGAACTGTGCTTAATACACCGCATCGGGGACACTTAAATGGATTTGAATGGGACATGTTAATTACCTACCGTTCGTAGTTCGTAGCCTTCATACTTAAAAGCCCAATCAGCCGAGTATGAATGGTGTTTGTGGATGTATGCGAGAACACCTAGCCAATCATCAAATTGTTGGATAAGTTCCCCGTCACGGAACAAATGAAGTTTTGCTGAATCTGACATGTTTACCTTCCTTTTAGACTTGCTCTACTAATTGACCGAATTCAGGATGTGAACGAAAACAACTTGCGTAGTAAGCGATTTCGCCAACTTGGTCGAAGTACACACCTTCAACTGAACCCTTGATGTTTTCGCTAATTCCCTTTTTGGTGTTTTTGACGATTACTCGTTGCACCGTGTAAGTGTCATCCCAATCAAGGAAAATGCGAACTCGGTATCCGTGCGATACTGGCAATTCGACTTGTTGGGTCAAACCGTCTTGGTAAGTTTTGCCGTCAATGTAAAAGCGTCCACCAGAAATGGCGAAGATGTTGCCAATTCCGATTTGTGCTTTTAGCACCTGTGGGTCAAACGGACGGGTTTCTTGCTTTGTCATGTTTTGTCCTTCCTAGTAGGTTCCGACTGGAGATTGACCAAGTTGCTGACCTGACCAAATGTTTTGTGCGAACTTGTAGTCATTGATTCGGATTGACCACCAGCCACCGTGCGATTCGTAAATTTTCAACTTTCGTGAGAACGCAATGCCATCAAATTCATCTTCGACTGGCACCACATAATCGGCGTAACTGGTAGATTCGCCAACAAATTTTTTCGCAAGTTTTCGCAACTTGACGCTTTTTTCGGTGACACCTACGACTTTGTAGAAATCATAAAATGTCGCATCGTATCCGTATGAGGCATAGAGAATGTCCCCCACTGCTGGCTTTTGAACTTCCATTTTTTGTCCTTCCTTTTTGCTTACACTTAATTGTAACACACTTTTGGTTTAGTTTTTACCACTCGCCACGCAGACGCTTCCAAGATTCACGGGCTTCCAAAGTTTCCTTAACTCGCTTGGCAACCTTTTTATCTAGGTCGGCACGGACATCATCAACTGATACACCATGTTTACCAGCAAGGGCTGACAAAATGTTTTCCAAAGATTCTTGGATAACCGCAATCTCATCTTCAGGCTTGTTTTCTTTCCAAAGAGCCAACGATTCGGATTTGTCAACATACCAAATTCGAGCCGTCCGTTCCGTCTTTAACTCTTCAACACGGAAGTTGCCATTGGACAATTTCCAGCCATCCGAAACCAAAAGCGGTGAACCGTCAACTGTTGGTGCCGATGCAATTCGTTTTGCTTCACGAATTTTTTTGGCTTCTGCCCGTTCAGCCTTCCGTGCTTCTTTTTCTAATTTTTCCTCGGTGACAATTACCGATGGACGATTCAAAACTTCAGCAGGAGCCGATGGATAACACACGGTACAAGCATCTTGACCTGCATCCGAAACGATGTCTTCTTCAGCCGAACCACTGTATTGGGTCAACCACAAATAATTGGTTGATGGAAAACATGTTGAACAGTCTTGACTTTTGTGAACATGCCCGTTGGTGTTGGTGACAAGGTAAGCCCGTGTCCATTTGTGCTGAAGGTAAATTGCATTCAGCGAATTGATGGTGGCTCGAATTTGATTTGCGTCAATTCGTGCCTGTCGGTATTTTGCGATAAGTTCCTGAACACGAGTGTTGTCTGGACTCACGCTGTCAATTACGCTTCCGATTGATTCGCTGTAAACCCGTTCGTATTTGACGATTTCGTATTTGGCATTTGAAGCCCAATAAATTTCTGACTTGTATCGTTCAACTTGAAATTCTGCACCAACAAGTTTTGATAGTTCTTCTGCGATTGCTGTGTCTGTCGCAACTGCGAGGGTTTTGATGTCGGTCATGTTTTGTCCTTTCTGACAAATTCAGTGTAACACAACTTTAGTTTAGTTTTGACATTTAACGCAAACTCACGCCACGCAACGAGAGGCATGGGTACGCTTGCTTCGACTCGACACCGCCGATTATCTGCTTGCACTGGATACAGAACCCGTCAACATTTTTGTGTCGCTCTAACAGACCTTCTTGAACTTCACGGTAGGTCAGTGGTTTTTCTTTACGCCTTCGTTTTTGAACCCCGTACTCTAATAGCAGTTGTTCTCTGGACAATTTGGTTTTTGCCATTGCTACCTCCTACTACCATTCTACCACAACTTTGGTTTAGTTAGAACCATTGGTATTAAAGGGTTTTTGGCTGGCTTAAACTAAACCCCCGATTTCATAAATGTCAGTGGACCTGCTACAATGGTTATGTGGGAGGAAACATGACAAAGCAAGTTCGATGGAAATGTCCATCGTGTAATCATGGTGTCTTGAACTCGTCACGCCCACGCATGAATGATGTCAAGCGATACTGCTTGCCGTGTTCTTCAAAGTCTGGGGTGCTGGTTCAGCGAATCGCACCTGCACTTGAAAAACAGCGTGACGCATCCAAGGCAAAAACTGTAGCGAAGCAAACTGCCAAGCGGAAAAAAGAATCTGCCAAACGCAAAAAGCAAAATGAGCGAACTAAAGCCCAACAAGCAAAATGGCGTGAAGAACGATTAACCGCAGAACGGGAACGCAAACGCAAACAAGCCGATTTGAAATGGTCTGGCGACTTGAACATTCCTAAAGAAGCCGAACGGCTTTGGAAATTGTTGGAACCGTATCACCGTGGTCGGGCGTTACCGCCGATTGAGATTCGGGAAAACAATTACAGGGGCAACTTGGGCTGGGCACATGTCGGTCAATCGTGGCGTGGCATCGTGATTAAAAAACAGAGCAATGAAATTTGGACTTGGGGAATCTTGCTACACGAACTGACGCACATGGCTGTTGGTGTTCGATACCCCAAAGGTCGGGATGGTCGTTGTTCGGCACACGATGAAAAATTCTACAAAGCACAAAAAGATGTAGCCGAACGCCGATGGAAAACTAGAATTTCATTCTACGAAGTCACCAAGTATGGCTACAATGTGGATGGAATAATCCTGAGCCAGTTACGCAAACAGGGCGTGGTGAAATTCTCACCACGCTACAAGACCAAGAAGCAAATAACGGAAGAGGTAGCATGAGGCTTTATCACGGTGACGACATAAATCGAACTCCTCGACAATACGAAGCAAAACCAATCGGCTACAACTTCATGTGCCGATACAATCCCCGAACAAAAACTTGGGCATGTTGGGAAGTGGATGCTGTCGGCAATCCTGTTCCGCAACTCAACGGGGAAATCGAAAAAGTCTTTAGTACCAAGAGCGAAATGGTTAATTTTGTATTTGGCATGTAGCCGTGGTACCGTAATCACAACAGGAAGGACAACATGGAAAAGTTCAATGTAAAAGTTGGCGACAAGATTCAATACCGAATCGCATCGGGGGAACTTCGTTCGATAGAAGTTACCAGTATTGAAATCGAAAATAGTCAAGGTGTATTTCTTGGCGAAACATTACCTGAATACCACGATGGAAAAGTCGAACTCGTTTGGGGTTGGGCTGACCAAATCGTAAAAGTTTTAGAAAAGGACTAAACATGAAAAACAAATACGGCATCGAATACGCCGACAGTAAAGAACTGCTAGAACATAACATCAGCGTTTACAAAATGCGTATTCGTGAATGGGACGGATGCACATGCGAACTTGCAAAATTGGAAGAGCGTTTAAATCAATTGTCGGAAACACTTGACGAATTAATTCAAGAGGTTGGTGCGTAATGAATCCTGATGAATGGCGAGGTTCTGGTGTTTTGTCATACGACATTTCGATGAAGGTTTCGTGCCCGAATGAGAAATGTGATTTCGATGAAGTAGCAGATGTCCATGTTGATGATTGGAAGAACTATTGGTTCGATTGTCCCAAATGTGATTTCGATGACCAACTGGAAAACGACACACCGTTTTAGGTTGTTGCGGAAAACTAACGCCAATGCTAAATTGGCAACTAACCCCTCATGAAAGGAACCCCATGAAGAAGCCCCTAATAGCCGTAATCGGCTCTGTACTGTTGGTGCTGACACTTACCGCTTGCGGTGGTGGGTCAACATCGGCAACCGATACAACAGACACCACAACTAGCAGTGATGTTGTTGATACTCCCGTTGATAGTGGATTCACAACCAACGAGGATGAATTTTTGTACGATGTGCATGGTGTTGATAATTCGATTATCGAACGAAACACCGATTCAAGAATTGTCGAAGTTGGTCACACTGTTTGCGACACATTGGATTCTGGTGAAACCGTCACCACGATTTCAAATTACCTAATGTCAACTGGTGATTACGAAGGCGATACCGCAATCGAATTTGTGGCATCAATGGTTGCTGGTGCAGTAATCAATCTTTGCCCCGAATACAAATACCAGTTGCCGTAATGGTGACAAATCAATTTGGTACAGAGTGCCCACACTTTGTAATCAAAACCGCAGATGCTGTGACGCTGGCAAATGTCACTGGTTCAGTATTTTGCGAATTATGTAAAAACCCCGAAACTCCACAAACTTTGTGGGAAAGGAAATTTGGTCAAGATGGCGAAAACTAAAAACCTAACTGGTATGAAGTGGCTACGCTCCGAGATGGAACGCAATGGCTACACATCGCTAGAAGCGGTAGCAAGTGAAATGAGCATCAATCGTGGAAATCTCTATCGGTACTTTACTTTTGAGAATCGTCCAAGCATTGACATGTTGCCTGTAATCGCTGTGGCATTAGACACCACAATTGACGATGTGCTAATTGCCCTAGAAGTGGTTTAATCAACTCAGGTTGTTTGACCCCATAATCTTGCCGACAACAATTTTGCCTCCTATCTCAAATTTGTTGTTCATCAGACTGGGTTGCTCCGCCAGTGGCAAACACGGAGCCTCTAAACTTAAGCAAGAATTTAAAAAAAGGAACTCGCATGGCTGAAATTGTCGAATTTGGTAAAGAAGATGTTGGTCGCCTAATTGACGCATCGCAGGGCTGGAGAGTAATCGGTGGTGCAATTCGATTAGCGGTAACTGCTGGATACCAAATCACTGCATCGGACGCAATTGCCGTTGAAGCGTTTGAAAATGAATTTCCTAAATACACTGATGCGTTTGGAATAGTCCGAGAAACGGCTCAGACGCTTTTTGACGAGAACGGATTGGCTGACCGTGCAATTACATGGCTTAACAAAGAAAAGGCTCCAGAGGGCTGTGTTTTCCATTTTCATGAAGGTGCTTTTTATTTGTCTGAACTTGAGGAAACGGATTCTAAGGAAGAATCACATGGCTAGTGAAGAAGAACTAAACAAGATTTTTGGTCAAGCACACAATTCGCTGGTGCAAGGTGCAATTGCAATGCACGAACTTTATTTATCTTTTATCCAAGCAGGATTTACCGAAGAGCAAGCATTAAAACTTGTCGTTGAGGTCATGAAGGGGAACTGATGATTGGTTGGGCTTTTGTCGGCATCATGATTTGGATTCTTGGAATCATTTTATGGATTAACTATGACAGAAATCGGTAACGAAATTTCCGTTAGATGTAATTGGTGCGACAAGCCAACTCATGAACCTCAAGTTTTCAAGGGCTGGAACATTTTGTGCCCAAAGTGCTTTAAATACGCCTTTTCTGAGTGGTTTGAGGATGGTAATAACTAAACCAAAAGTGTGTTACAATGAAGTGTAGCGATAGGAAGGACAAAATGAAAACCTACAAGATAACACTGGAATGCGATGAAGCCACAGCCAAGCAAATTTTGGCAATAGACGGAAAAGTGCTAAATGACAGGTGGCTGAAAATCATCGCTGTCGAAAAAGAAAAAAAGAAGGCAGGTAAGTAATGGCGACTGTAACTAAGAAGCAAGCAGAAAAAGCCTTTACTCAAATCAAAAACAAATACAAGGGTTATTGGTCGGTTGAAAATAATGCACCTAAATTGGTGAAGGATTGGAACTGGTCAGGAACCACTGCACCATACGCAATCATTTGGGAAGAGGGTCCATTTGAATGGGCAATTGACGCATCGTTCAGCGTAAAAGTGGAAGGCGTGTTTGCTGAACCTTACACAAGTTGGGCACTAGGAATCTTTAAGGACTAAACATGAACTGTCAGATTTGTGAACCGCTACTAGGTCGGGTTGTTCCGATGGAACGAGTCGTGCATAAGAAGCGAGAAGTCACGGGTTACACAAAACGACCTCGTGGTGGTTGGGCATACAAACGCAAAACCCTTGGTGAGAGTGTTAGTTGGTACTGTCCAAACAGTTTCTCGCATACAATCGTGGAAGAGGAAAATGATGAAACGGATAAAAGCGACACCTGAGCAACTCAAGGCTCGGCTAGAACTTCGGCGTTCATCAGCGTCAGGTGCCCACACATCAAAAAAGGTTTACAAGCGGAAACCCAAACATGCTTGCAATCTTGACGATTAGTCCTTAGAATCAGACATAGAAAAACCCCTGAAGGTTAATGGGAAGTCACCTTTAGGGGTTTTTTGCTGTTATTTACCCTTGTAACGGAAAATCCATTTAGGGTTAACGCCTTTACCAACTTGCCAAAATGGTGTTGGTTGTGCTTCAAAATGTAGATGCGAGCCCGAATGAGCGTTGCCTTCAACTCCGACATCTGCAATGTGCTGACCCATCTTTACGAAATCGCCAGCCTTCACATAAACCTTTTTTACATGTGCGTAGGTGCAGTAATAAGTTTTGAAACGGAATTTGTGTTTGATTGTTGGTGAGAATTTTCCTAGGGCTGAACCTTGGGCACCAACTGATGTAACGATTCCATCGGCAACCGCATAAACGGGTGTTCCAAGCGGTGCCCCGAAATCTACGCCTTGATGCCATCCCGACATCCACTGCGTACCTTTTACCCCGTATTCACAAGTGACTTTTGGGTTTTTTACTGGGTATGCCATTATTCTGCACTTCCTCTACCGTATCGGGAATCCTGTGGATTCAAATAATTAATAGCAATGGTCAAAATAGCAATTACAACTGCTGACAGGGCTGGTGACAAATTAAATGCACTGATGTTATCCAATAACCACACTGCACTAGCACCAAAACCAATTTTTAGGGCTGTGCCAACTGGACTGGTCGCAACCATGTGTAAAAACTTTTCCCAATACTTTTTCATGATTTGATGGTACCTCTGTTTTTTGACAATCGGGTTTTTAGCCACGGGATTTGCGTAAATGTGCAAGATTAAATTGAATTCCTTTACAGCAATCTGCGTATGATTCATGGTCTTGTGTTGGACATCCTTCTCTGCAATTTGGATTTCTTTCCATTACAACATCACCGTCCAGTTTGTGCCATCTGTTACCAATAAGGCTGAACTGCCAGCCGTGGCAGGAAGAATTGCGTTACCTAATGTGCGTGAATTTTTAGGGTAAACATTGGATGACGCTGAATTTATTGCTCCACCGCCAACATTTAAAATACGGATTTCCACACCAGCCAATGCTGTCGGCAATGTTACTGTGCATCCTGTTGCTGAAGTTAAAACAACATTGATGTTTGTTAATGTAATTGTGTATGTAGTTCCTGCTTGAACGCTTGGTGTTCCGTTTGATAAACGAATGTTTGGCATTACAGGTGTGCCAGTAAAACTTGGTGAAGCAGACCTTACTGTTGAACCTGTGCCAGTAGATGTCGTTACTCCTGTTCCTCCGTACAAAACTGGAATAACTCCAGCATTCCAAGCACCTGTTGTAATTGTTCCAACTGTTGTAATGTCTGTTCCAACAAGGGCTGACGCTAGCACCGTACCTGCTGTTAAACCTACACCAGAACCGTAAAATTGGCTTGCTGTTACGCTTGATGTTGTAGTAATTGTTTGATTGCTTGTGATTTGACCAACATTTAAACTGTTAGCAACAATTCCGCCATCTTTTTGAACATAGGCAACAGGACTTGTAGCACTGCTACTGCCTTGTTTCCATTCGGTTAAATTGCCAGAAACCGTAATTGCTGTAACTGTTCCATTAACACCGCTTACATTATTACCTCCAGTTAAAAGTCCAATGGTGCTACCACCCAAGGTACCAATTTGATAAGTACCATTACCTGCTGTCATTCCACTTAAAGTAACCCATTGGTTTACAAATAATCCAGTAGTAATACCATTTGTTACTTGAACATAACTAAATGGCGTATTGTTATTTAAAAAACTAACAGAATAGGTAATTGTTCCTGTTGGTTGTATTACTAAAGGTGCATTTGAACCTGTTGACGATGAATTAACTAAAACCTGACCACTACCACTTTGGGTAATGTTTCCTGTTCCGCTACTTGTAATACTTCCTGAACCAGAAACATTTATCGAACCATTGCTGACATTTAATCCAGAACTAGGAATTGATGCTGGCGGTGTACCAATCACCATTCCTTGAACTGAAACGCCACCTGACGCATTGTAAGCAACAAGGCTTGATGCGGTTTGACCTAATGCACCTTGTAAATTTCCAGCCATAGAACGAGGTGCCCAGTTTGTTGAATCGGCTGATGGTGCTGTAGTACCTGCACCAGCAACACGGCGAACATAATAACCCGTTTGATAAAGAACAAGGTCGCCAACTGCATAAGTGGTACCAGAAACCCATGTTGTAGCAACAGGGATAGCGGTTTGACCCGTGCCACCATTGCTAACTGGAACCGTACCTAAACCAATTGTTCCCGTAGATGTGATTGTTCCACCTGTTAATGGTGAAGAAGCGGTAATTGAGGTTACACCCGTAACAGGAAAATTAGTGTTTTTCCATACAGAATTTGCTGAATCGTAAGAAATGGTTTGCCCGTCAGCAAGTGAAGAAATTTGTACATTGTGTAATTCTTCCAACTCGAAACCGTTTTGAGGTTTTACATAAATAACGCCATTGTTTTGTTGGGCACGAAGAACATAGCCAACAAAAACCATGTGTGTTGGGGCTGAAGGTTTATTAGCAATACCAAAAACCATGCCACCAGCCGTAGTCCCAGATAACCAAATTGGGTCGCCATCTGAAGCAGAACCTGTGTTTATTCCTGTCAAAATTCCTTCGGTGGCAACATAACCAAAAGCGTTAACTGCTAAATCTTGTTCCAATACACCAAGAGTTTTTGATGATGTTGCCTCACTATTTGCTTGGGCTAATGCAATAAGGGGATTGGCTCCAACTGCACTGTTGATGTAAACAACTTGACCCTTGGTCATTACTGACCCTGACCCATTTTTTACATAAACATGAACTTGTTGGGCTGTGGCACTATTGGTTGCTATGTCGTAAACCGTTTTAACGCTGTTTGGTGTAGCACCCGTTGTGGTGCTTGTGCTGGATACGGAATCTTCCAACTGCACTGCACCTTTTTGTGCGGTGGTTGCGTCATTGATAGCCACGGTTTTGGTTGTGCTGTTGTATGTAATTGGGGATGTTGCGTTAACAACCCCTGATGGACCCTGTAGCCCAATGTCGGACACGGTAACAGCAACTGGTGATTCTGTAACGCTTACTGCTACAGCATTTTCGGTAGTTGTAATTTCAACTATTTGTTCAGTGGTACTAATTTCACCAGCCATGAAAACCCCTATTTGTTGGTGCGGTTGCTTACGGTGATGGTTCCCTGCATAAGTGATGTTGGATGACCACTGGTATCTGTGATTTCAAAATCGTACACAAATTCGCCAATACCCATAGCGGTGGCTTGGGCACTTGTAATTGTTATGGTGAAACTGCCGTTAGCAAGGGTAATGCCATTATTTTTGGTCAGGGCTAATAACACAGATGAATCAAGGTGTGCCCGTACAGTAAATCTGGCTGTGTAATCGGTTAAATTGTATCCAGCCATGGTGAACTGTTGGCTCCAATAAGAAGCCGTAGGTACCTCAAAATCGTATGTGCCGTATTTCATTAATCATCAGCCTCTAAAGATTTTTTTAAAAGATTTTTAGTAGTAGCAAATTTACGCAAATGGGCTTCCGCATAACCAAATCCAGCCAAATAAGCCGTAGCATAATCGTATGTACCAAAATCATTAGTAATTATGTATCGTTTTGGTTTTCGTAAACTACTCAACTTTACAGGTTTTTCACCGTGGCTAGTTTTTTGCTCCCAATACTTAATGCCATCCTCAAACGCTTTACGCCCAGTGTTTCTGCTATTACCAACTGATGCATAGGCTCGCATGGCCGCTGTATGTGTTAATTTTTTAAACACTTCAATGTCATCATTTTTTATTGCGTCTTCAATTTCTTGTGGACTGAATTTGCGTTTTGTTGATGCTGGGCTTACATAATCTGATTTGGGTTTTGTTGTGTTGGTGGTGCTGGGTGCATTATTAGTGGTGTTAGGTGTTGGATTAGGTGCAACATCAACATTGGAATTGCCACCATTATTGGAACCACCATGTGCCCAATTACCGTGTGCTGATTGGTCGCCTGAACCATGCTTCTCTAGTTTTTCTGCTAAAGATTCCATCTGGTCTTCTAGTTCTTGAAGAATTTCGCCAAGATTGCCCATCGTTAACTCCTAAATTTTTAATAATTATTTGCGTTCGGATGATGCTCTGCAAGATACATGCCAAAATCGTAAGCATTTCTTTCTTCGGGAGTCATGTCTTCAACACCCCAATTGGTGTCATAGCCCATTGTTGATGCTAAACCTGAATCGTATTTTTTCCCATGATTAATGCCATCTCGCCCCATGTCTATGGCTTGTTTAAATTTTCGACCTCGTTGGCGTTGTGTTGTTAACCATTTGCCCAATTGTGCATTTGAAGCGGTTGACCAATCTTTCTGGGTAGTGCCAGCAAAAGGTGCTGAAGTTGATGGTTTTACATCTTCTGAAGTCAATTTTATTTTTTGTCGGGTTGAAACAACGGCTGGACCTGATGTGGGTTTACCGCTAATAATTTTTTTGTCCCCACCTGAACCACCTGTAGCCCAATTACCATGAGAACTCTGGTCATGAGAACCGCCACCATGTTTTTCTAAACGGGTACGCAAAGATTCAATTTGTGTTTCTAATGCTTTTAATAAATTTTCCACAGCAACTCCTTAGTTTGGTGCGATTTACTTTACCAAACAAAAATAACGATTAGACTACTCGCCACCCGTTTGCTTGACCCAATGACACGGGAACAGCAGGAATAACGGCTCGACCCTTTGATGGTTCGTACATCGCTAAAAGGATTGCTTCACCACGGTCAGGGGAAGTCATGCCACGGCGTTTCATTTCCACCTTTGATTCGATTTGGATGCGTCCAGCAGAATCGGATTTGAATGTTGGGGTAGATAATTGGGCTAAGGTTGCTCTATCCGTATCAAGGGCAACATCTTGCTCTTTAGCGTCATTAGGTTGTAGCAATAATCGCCCGTTCCACCACATTTCGGCTCTTTGATTGCGGAACTTATCAGGGTCATTTGCTCGTTCTGAAACATTCACACCAATAATGTTTGCGTTCCACTGTTTTTCGTCACACCACTTTTTGAGCAATGAAACGACACCCCAGCCCACGCCAATGGTGTCAATTTTTACATGTAATTTGTCTTGAACTCCACGCTCTTCATGGATTGCTAGGCATTCCTCGATTTCACGGGCTACAACACCTGCAACATCCACGGCGTTATGGTTTTGAATACCAGAGGATTTGTGGGTGATTTTGACCCTGTAGCCGTCCATACGGGCAATTACGAACTCGTCACCACCATCGGATGCAACATCCACCCCAAGCCTAATACGGGGCGATTCTAGGGGGTTTTCGTTTTGTGATGCTAAATCAGCCCACATAAACGGAATTACCTTGTTGGCAACTGCTCGTGGGAATCTTGCATGAACACGGGCTTCCACGAAAGGGGAATCCTCACCGAATTCGCCTACAACATCGTCAACCCACCTTTGGTCAACTAAATGCGTTGCTACAGCATGCGGAGCGATGTGAACAGGGCAGGATTGGCACATTCCCGTTTCTTCCCCTGTGAAATTGGGTGTGTCATAAGCACCAATGGGAATTGTTTTGTACAAATCGCTATTACAGGCTCGCTCAAACCATGAATCTTCTTGGTCGGTAGGTGGATTACCCAAAAGTAATAAACGGGTATTTCCACCCGTCATGAGGGCTTCTAATGAGCGTCCTACAACTTCACCAATACCGCCAGCCTCATCCACGATAATGAGCAAATTGGGCATGTGAATACCTTGGGCCGCCGACTCATCATAGGGATTTGGGCTAAATCCGTAGGCAACGATGTCCCCGTTAACTTTCCATGTCTGGGTCAGCACCTCACCCTTCAATTTCGCTTTTGTGGCGGTTTTGCGAATGTGGGGCCAGATAATGTTGCGTACCTGACGGTGTGTTGGAGCGATAGTAACGCATAGCGTTGTACCTACGGGATGAGCCGATACCCACCAAGCGGCCAGACGGGCTGAAAGGTGAGATTTTCCAGGTCCATGGCATGCTGGAACTGCTACACGCTGGTTTTCTAGGATTGCGTTGGCGATTTCACGCTGTTTTGACCACATGACCTCACCCAAACCTTCGGTGATGAAGCCAACTGGGTCTTTTTCCCATTTTGCCCACGGGTTATCAATTTCGGCATCCAGCAGGTTTGATAATGCTAGTCGTTCGTCAGGTTCTAATCCTGCGTAGATTCGCATGCGTTCCTGTGGGTCGGCTTGGAGCAAACGGTCAACTAAACGCATAACCGTAGTTTACTCTTCCGTTTCTCGCTTGCTTGCTATCTGAAGGATTTTGCGTTCCAATTCATCTGAGGCAACATCAATTTTGATTGCTCCACCATCGGCTCCTGTAATTTCGGTGTGGTCGGTGCGTCCCCATTTCTTCGGGTATGAGCGTTCCAGATACCATGCTGATGCTTGCCATGTTCCCGTACTCGCGGCCTGCTGGATTTGCATGACGGCTCGTAATTCGGATTCTGCCCGTACCTTTTCGACTGCCACCAAGAATTCTAGAAACACTACCTCGGTTTCATCTGGTTGGCTGTCAGGAAATACCTCTAGCCTGTCCCGTTCTTTCTTTCCACGGGCTAACCAATTGAATAATGTGGCTTGACTGATTCCTGCGTAACTGGCCGCCGTATCTAGATAACAGCCAGATTTTAGGGCTTCAAGGATGATTTCTGATTTTTCTAGCGTTAATTTGGTTTTGCGTCCAACGGTAGGTTTTTTGGCTGTCGCTTTTTTTGCTGGTGTGGCTTTTTTAGGCGTTGCGGTCATTTTTCTTGTTCCTACGCTTGTTTGAATTTTTAAAGTCTTCCCATGTCATCAGAAATAAAGTGGCAATGAGCAGAAATGATGTACTCGCTAAAAATACAACTATTGTTCCTGTAATTATTTCGTCAATGCTCACGATTCCTCCAGTAACTCAATTGTTGGGCATGGGTAAATGTATTTGTAATGAAAGCCGTTAGTGCCGATGGTGACATTTTGCTCGCTAATCGTCCAGCAATGCTTACACACCGTTAAATCAGCAAATTTCTGTGGTTTGTGTAATTCACGGATTTTGTCTTTGATTTCGTTTTGTGCTGAAATCCATAATGTTTGTTGCCATTTGTCTAGGCAACTCTTAAAGGTGAAACGGTGTTGAGTCATTTCTGCTCACCGTCTAACGCTTTGATTGTTGGGCATGGGTAAGGGGTCAGGTATTCTTCCATTCCTTGCTCTACCGAACATTCGTAACACCAAATTGTTACACCATGAAGCACACTGTCTTTTACATAATGCTGATTGGTGTCTTCGTATGGTTTGTGCAATTCTCGAATTCGCTCAATTGCTGATTCTGCAATTTTTAAGCGTTCTAGGGCTTTACGCACATACTCGGTAGTGAATCTCATGAATAAATTATGCCCTGCTCTGGTATTTGCAAGCGATAACTGATGTCTTCGTGTGTTAATCCTGCACACCATCTGTTTATGTCTGCTTTAGGCATACGGAATGCAAATGAGCCAACTTTGCATGTGGTTTTGCCCGTTGTGTCTGGTGCTGGGCTTGGTGCCCCTCCACCCAATAATTCGGCTACATCGGCTGGTTCGTATCCTGTGCCTTTCCAGTCGGGTAGGGAACTGATTAGGAGCCGTAATGCTTCCCTGTCGTATGTTCCGTGGTCGCTGGTGCGGTTATCTACCAAAACTATGCGTGAGGCTTCATCGTCTGTGCATTGAATGTAGGTGACAGCGATTTGTTTCCATCCGAGTGCTTTGACGGCTTGGTAGGTGTGGTTTCCTGCGAGGATTGTTCCGTCTGTTCGGGCTACGATTGGTCGGTATTGTCCGAGTTCTTTGAGGGATTGAGCGATTGCTCCGATGTCCCCTTCTCGTGGGTTTTGTGGGTATGGGCGTAGGTCTTGAATGTCCACTAGGACTGCTTCTACCCGTTCTGGTGGGCTTAATAATGTCGCTGGGTCGTTGTACATTGGCAATGCAGGTGTGGGCAACTGGAGCCATTCCTTGATTGTCGCTATGACTCGTGGGCGTTTCTGGTCACAATCTGCCAGCATCGCTTCTTCCCATGCTTCGTAAATCTGTGCATCTAGAGTCCCCCTGAATTTACCTAGCACCAACTGGTATTCGTCATCTTGTGCTTCACGCATTGGTTTGTCATCTGGAGTGAATGGGCTGTTTAGGAGTTCGCTGAGATTAGCAAGGTCGTCATCTGTAAATCCTGTCCCTGCGAGGTCGGGAAGTTCACTGAGCATGCCAAAAAGTGCGTCCTCATTGTATGAACTCAAATCGGAAGTGCGATTATCGGCAATCATGATTTTCTTGGCTGTGGCTTCATCCACATCTACCCAAACCACGGCAACTTTAGTCCAGCGTAGTTTTTTAATTGCTTTGTATGTGTGATTACCTGCAAGAATGCACTTGTCACGCTTGTTAACCACAATGGGCTTGTATTGCCCGTGCCTGTCTAGGGACTCAGCAATCTTGTCAATGTCACCCCGTCTAGCGTTTTGTGGGTGAGGCGTGATTGAGTTGACTGGAACTGTTTCGGTTTCGGCAATCCTGATGTTGTTGCCCATGGATTTACTCCGTGTTTTTCAATGCGTATGACGCACGAACTAGGGCTTCAGCATCTGATTCCCGTCCGTCAGCCATTTCAAGGTTTGCTCGAACCTCTAACCAATGTGCGAACCATTCGGTTGCTACTTGTGCCACGGTTTCGTCAATGTGGCTGGTTTCCTCGTTGCAAGCAAGTGCTTTTACAAGGCTTTGAGTTGCTGTGTTGGTCATTTTGTATCCCCTCTCAAGGATTTCGTGGTGGTCGTCCAACTCTGGCTTTGCCGTGTTCATCTCTTGGGATTTCATCTTTGATGATTTTGTAAATGTTCTGGTATGTGGTGCCCATGTACTCAGACATTGTTTTGTAGGTAATTTGTTTTTCTTTAAGTTTCAGGATGAGTTCTTTACGGCGTTTCATGAGCGTTTCAATCTGGTCGTGGTGTTCTTTCATCATTCCCGAAACCAATCGAAGTTCTTCAAGTTGGCGTTCGGTTTCTTTACCTGCTGGTCGTAAAAATGCCATTATGAGGTTCCTGTTCCTTTTATGTGTAGTGTCAATCCGTTTTTTGCTCTTGTGGGTTGTAGAAATGTGATGGAAGTTAAAAATCTTGGCGAGTCGTCCACCATCACTCCTGCATCTACAAGTCCGTCAATGGCCGCTTTACATGCTGGGTTGCATGCCCCAACATCTTGAAGTCGTCCTTTTTCTTGCTGTACCGCTACTGTGATTTGCACATCCGTCAGTTGCGGTATTTGTTGCTGTTTGGCTAGGTAGTAAAAGGCAGTTCGCCATGTTTTGACATTGTTTGCCCTTTCCCACCTGTTTCCTGCTCGTTCTGCGTTTGTCGTCCACGGTTTTTGAGCAAAATGGAGCGTGAACTCATGGGTGTGAGTCGTGCTACACATAAACCGTAGTTTAACAACTCAAGTTGTGTATTACAAGTCATTTTGAGTGCCTTTTTCTGTGGTTTCTACCCACAAAAACTTGGTTCCATCGTTCAAAATGGTGAACATTTGCCCTTCTTTGTTGGTAAACGGTACAACTTCAGCGTCTTGTCCCCGTCTTACAAGCAATCCGAGTTCGTATGCTTGCTCACGGTTTGACTCAACCCAACCGTGGCATCCTGTGGTTCCTGAGCCACATAAAACCAATAAATTTGCTGGTTCATTGATTTCTTTGACTCTTGTACCACCCATTCCTCTTGGAGTTCGGTGATGAATGTTTAGTGAACTGTTTTTCCAGCCACAGTATTCGCAAGTGAAATAGGCTCGTGCCAAAACTTCACGCCTTGTGTCTGGATGCACTTTTTGAGATTTGCTCATTTTATCCTTCTTAGTTTTGCTAGTGCTTCTTTGAACTCTGGAGTTGGCGGTACGCCTTCTTGGGCACTACGCTCCAAACTTGCTTGTTTTTCGCTCTCAGTACGCTTGTGAGCCCTCCACGGCACATTCAGGTGGCTGGGCATGATTCTTTCGGTAGAAACGCTGTAGTGGCGTTTAAGGGCTTCTACGGCAAATTCAAAAGTCAGGTCGTCATCTAAAATGAGTTCCCACGCATAAACACGGGCTTCATCCACAGAAATCCTGTCATCTACGGCTTTAACCATCGTTAGCAATCTGGCGAGGTCTGAACGCTTCAATTTCTGCCACCATCCCTTCCTGAGCCTCAAACTGGCGAACCAAGTTCAATCCCGTGGCTATGCTGTCATTTCTCGCTGAACTCGTGCTACGGGTTCCATTCGCAGTCAACCATGCATAAGCCGAGTCCAGCCTTGCATGACCATCTGTTGCACACTTTTTGGCAGATTCTATGAGTCGAGTCGGCTCAACCCCTTGTTCAAGCATGATTCTCGCTTCACGGGATAATTGACCAATCTGCCGAGCCAATGGTTTTTCCCCATGCAACTCAATCCAAGTATCCACATAAGCACCTACAACTTCCCTAGCAGTTATGGGAGCATCAACCGCAGGTTGTAGTTCTTTTAATAAGTCTTTTGTATTAGTCTTTTCTAAGGTGCCTGAGTTACCGATGACTGGAAATCCGTCTTCGGTGTTATTTGGATTTGCGTACTCTGGGTGGTCGTAGATAGTCCACAAGGTTTCCCAATGACCCAACTCGTTCTGTGATTTTGACCTTACGAGATACCCTGCTTCTTCCATCTCAGTCAAACATTTGCGTATGGCATCTCGACCTTCAATTGAGGCTTTTGCAAGGGTTACGGAATCGGTTCGCCAATTATCTGGCAACGACAAAATGTAAATCAGCAGTCCACGGGCACGGTAGGACAAACGAGAATCTTGAGCGACATCGTTGCGTACTACCGTGAACCCTGCATTTGGACGCTGGGCACGGATAATGCTCATTAAAATCCTTACTTGGTGAGTTCAGTAAAGCGTTGAGTGTACACCGTGCGAAGTGATTTTTTCTCTTTGTCCGTGAAATTGTAGTTGCCAACGGTTTGAGCAATTTCCGTCAATTTTTCTGGAGTTTCGGCTTCCAACAACCCTGCGTGTACCGTGTTGTACTCTTCCTCGGTTGCTGGTGGCAACGGCTCTGAACGCTCGTAGGACACAGAATCTGGGTCAGGCTCATCAGTTGGCAGTGCCAATGCCTGTAGCAATGCTGTGCGGAAAGCAACGGACATCGCTTTGGACATTGCTTTGTCACCTGAGTCCATGGCTTCAGACACCACCACGGCTTCAATTGCGTCCCCAGCAATACCAATGAACTTGTACGACACTTTTAAAATTACATGACTCATCGGTGTGCGGTTTTTGCCAATTTCGACTGTGCCGTATTGATGTTCCAAAACGACAGGCACGACCACTACCTTGTGCTTACGCAAGGCTGGTGCAACTGCGTTTACAACTGCATCAATGCCACGGAAACTAAAACCTTGGGCATTGTTGCGGTCTTTTTTAGCGACTGCTTGCACATCTTCCATAACGAGAGCAAGCGATTGTTGAATGGTGGGGTTCTCTGACATTCTACTCCGATTCGATTGTGATTGAGGTGGACTCTGGCTGTACGGTTACGCCTTGTACGACTTCGCCTGTAGCCTTAAGGACGACTTTATCGCCCACAATGTCAAACAGTTCCTTAAATACCGAAACTGCTGGTTCTTCTTTGACTCGTATCAATTCGCTGGACTCGGTAGCCTTTGCCCAACCTAGAAAAACTTCTGCGTCTTCAACTTTTACCTTGGCTGAACTCGCACGAGTCTTAATGGTGCCATGAGGCAAGGTAATGGTTTTGCGGTTTTCGGTAGTCCGAACTTGATTGGCGTATTCGGTCAAGATACCAACGAAATAATTCTCGTCTTTTGCCAATGATTCATCTGCCTTTTCCAGCCAAGATGTAATTCTCGCCAACTCACTTTCAAACAGTTTGCGATTTTCTTTGATTTTTTTTCTCACCGACAACAATTGACGCAATGCCCAATTTGCGGAAGAATCGTCCGTTATTCTAAACGCTTGTTTTACAACAAGGTCTTCTGTTTTTGTGTCATCAAATTCATGAATGTTTTCCATGATTAACTCCTAACTTTGAGTCCAGAATACACCTTTGGTTTAGAAAGTCAAATACGGCTTGTATCGTCACAACAAAAAAGAAAAAATAAGAACAGCAAGATTTTAAATTTCACTTGCGAGAGCAACTGGTAAGGGGTTCCCAGTCGCTCGGCTGGAACTGGAGTGTTTTTTCCCTTTTCACTCCAGTTTCAGTCTATTGACGATTGGTTAAGAGAGCCTGTAAAAGTTCCCGAATAATGGTAATTTCGCCCGAAATTTCGTTATTAACACGCTCATTTGCGTTAACTTTATCCATCAAACTAGAGCCACCGTTGGGCCACAATTGGTGTTCAACTCTACCAATACGCTCTGACACGGTGCGACCTTCTCTGTCTAATCCTATGGAGGCATCAATTCGTTTAGTCAACTGATAGATTTTAACAATCCCACCGAGGATTACAATTATTGAGCAGGTAATTGCCAAATAGGATTGCCAAAGTGTCACTTATTCACTCCACTAAGTTTGTTTGAACATTAAACTTAGTTTACATAAATAATGTTACGGAGTTTCATAGACATAAGTAAAAATTAGACGAGAACCAGATGCCCACCAACTTGCTGAAGGTATTGTTGAAGTTACGCCACTCAAAGAAGCATAAGTAGAACCAGTGTTTTGAGCATACAAACGAATTGTCGTGTCAGTATCTTGCATAGCCACCCCACTAAAATAAGTGGCACCGTTGTACAAAACAACGCCAGTTTGAGCCAAACGATAATTTTGACTGGATGAGGTCACGGGTAAACTTACAGCGAAAATGTTGGTGCTACCCGTAGCACTGGCTCCAGTTCCAGCCAACAAATTAAACTTACAAATTACAGTTTTTCCAATTTGAACCCACTTGTAATACTTTGTTGGGCTTGTACCTTCAGTAAAATTTGTTAAAGTTGGAGTCCAAGTTTGCCAAGAATCCAAAAAAGAAGAAGCGTCAACTCTTTGCTGACCAATGGCTAAATAATCCGTGTCAATTTTTAACAACCACACGGCTTTGCCGACAACTGGTTCAAAATTATTGAGCATTTTAATTGGACTGATTGCGGTTGAAGAACCGCCAACATAGACACTTAAAGTCCCTTTTGTAGAATCAAAAGACGCAATTTTGCCCAATACACATTTTAAATTAGGTAAAGCATTGCTGAATGTGTCAACAAAACTGTCAAACATGCCAGTTTCAAAATTAAAATTGAATTCTGTGCCGTATTCAACTGAAGTTTCTGTTGAATTTCCAGCCTTTGTGGGCGTTAAATCATCCATCAATTAAAACCGTAAACTTTGATGGTTCCCGTGTAAACACCTGAAGTTAAATTGAATTTAATGCCATCATAAGAGGTATTTGCCTTGTGCATACCTGCGTAATTTGCCATGCCCATCATGCCACCACTGCTTTGATTTGGAATAATACCTCGTGCATAAAAATGAGTTTGATTTGCTACTTGTGGTTGCATAATTTCCAAAATTAAACTTGCATTTTGCCCAGTTACTGAAGTTGCCCCGTAATTCCATGGCATTTTCCAACTTGTGTCAGTTTGACCTTCATCAACTCCAGTTATGCTGGAAACAGAGTAGTAAATGTATCTACCTGCCCACGCATAATTTCCTGAAGTTGCTTCAGTGGTACCACCCGAACGCAATTGCACGGTGCAAGTTGACGGTGTGGATAATGCACTAATCACCGTGTCAACAATAATTTTGTAATGTTTGTAAGTTGAAGTAAAAATACTGTCAATTACAACACTTGATAGATTTGTGTTAAAAGTCGTAGTACTGACCAAAAACATGCCAACTTTGTTTGTAACATCATTATTAACATCTGATGCCAAATTTTGTATGTCAGTTGCAATGTTTGGGGTATCCGAATTAGACGGATAACGATAACCTCTAGATGTTGTGCCAGCCATGAAAACTCCTCAATTTTCTAATAGTGTATCAACTCAACGGCAAAAACTTGATAGAACGAGCCTTAGCCGACATGGACTCATTAGCCCCAAAAGGTATGTTTAATGAGTCAATAATAAGAACAACATTTACTTGTGCCCCAGTATTTTGCACTTGAACTACATCGAAAACATCATGAGCAGGGTTTGTTATTGAAGTCCAAGTAATTTCTTCGTTGGCTCCTATGTAACGATACAAACTACGAACTGCCGTAGCATTGCAAATAGCCTGTGTCGTAAGCAAATTAGAGGTCAAGAAAATTGGAACTTGTCCAAAACTGCCGTAACGATAAGTGGGCGAACTTGAGTCCTCATCCCACGCCGTTGCCATAAAAGGCTCAGGCATAGCAGTGCCCGTAGCCGTTAAATGAACGCCGTTGTAAGTGTTGTCTGACGAAATTTTTCTACTGACGCTTAACAAAACAGCCTCTGAGCCTTCTTGATAAGTCACCATTGGAATCATTGTGGATGCATCTGGAATAGCGTTGAGAGTACAAACACCATCTGCATCAAAATACAAATCGTAACCGCAAGCATTGGCAATTTCTACTGCTTTTGTCCATGGGTCTTCTCCAATTCCGATGGTAAAAGCGTTAATGTTTAAATCAATAGGCGTAAAATTTAATTTAACATCAGCCCATCTGCTTTGTATTAAATTAGTAAGAGCAGTTACTAAATTAATAATTTCAGTGCCAGTTGAACCAGCCGTTCCTCCTGACGAGTAATAAGGAGCATCAGTAAATTTATTGCGACTGATACGCAATGAACGGTCAACACCATCTACTTTTACAGTAACGCCATTGTCGTTGGAATCAACCTCAACACTGGTGATGAGAAACACGCCAAGCGACACTTCTTCAATTGTTCCGTCATCGTACTCAATGCCACGCCAAACGGTAATTTCATTACCAAAAGGAGTTAAGGGTGAATAAGCATTGGTTGGAACATAGGTTGGAACTGAAGAACTGATAATGCTGTAAGACAAAATTTGCAGAATAGATGCATAAGTTCCGTAATTGCTTGAATACCAAGAATAATTACTACCTAAAGTATTAACATCTGCGTAAGTGTTGTAAACAGGTATGGTGTTGGAAAATTGAGTTCCTTCTTCTGTCAATGTCATAGTCATAGTACGGCGGAAAGTATTTGACGCATCAACCGTGACATTTCCACTGTTCGGATAAAGTTCTAAAACTTTTTGTCCAAAAGCCCTGACTTCACATCGGATTGTAGCCTTGTGGCTATGCCGTACCGCATTTAAAAATTTTGATGTAACTGGATACATGGTTACGGCACAACTTCAATGTAATCAATCTTTAAACTACGAACTCTACGACCACTTGTACCAGCCAAATCAAGTTCACGAGTAATAAACCGTACATACTTTTGAGTTCCGTAAGGGTCTTGTACCAAAATAATGCACTGAGATTTCAACACATTTTCCATTGCATTCCATTCGGAATCATTTGTTAATGAAATCTGATAGTGACCATCATTTTGATAAATAGAACCTGCCACTACCACGGCATTGTCACGATTTAACGGGCGAAAAGTTCCTGTCGTTTCAACAATTGTTTCACTAATGCCATAATTAACTCGAACACCACCAATGTTGTAAGCAGGAAAAACAATAGGTTTAAACCACCATGTTCCGTCATTTGTAACTACAACCGTGCTTACTGAACTCCAAGCAGATACAAAAACATTAGAACCAACCGTGCCAATTGCACGAACTCGGTAATAAACGGTAGTTCGGTAAGCCTCGTAATCAGTTACGGACGCAACATAACTGCCATTTGGCACTAATTCTGAAGCATTTGTAACATCAGTCCAAGTAACTTGTGCATCATCTGAACGCTGTATTTGAAAAACTTGAGTGCCAGCAGAGTAAATGGCTCCAGTTGCGGTCAAAGAAACGCTGTTAGTTGTTGAACTGTAAGAGGCGGATAGAGTCGGAGCAGTTGGCGTAGAAACCGCCATTGTCAAAGCCGTTGAAGTTGTCCAATCTGAATAAAAAATTGACCCAGCAATTTTTTTGCCAGCCTTGACATAAAATTTGTAAGTTCCGTTTGGAATCAAATCTAGTGCAGTTGCAAACAAATCATAAGATGCAGTTTCACCAGAATCATAAAAAGCCGTTGAAGTTTCTGGGTCAAATCCTGATGCAGAATACTGAGCCGTTGTAAAAACTTTCATGCGGTAATACTCTTGAGCATCGCCATCAGAATCCGTGTAAGTCCATGTAACTTGCGGATACGAAGTTGCAGTCGTTGAAGGATTAGTGACAACAATGGTCGGTTTGTTTGCTACAACAACATCAACATACAATTCCAGCAAACTTACGGCGGAAACAGTTCCAGAATTTTCACCGTATTCAGTAACTTGTACAAATAAAGCATCTAAACGGTTTTGATTCCAAACTTGACCATCTGGAGCATAAGTAAAGTAACCACCAGAAAAATCTGTTGCACTGGTGTACAAACCACGAATGCTTAATGGTTGAGAATAACTTGCAAGTCCAGATACAACGGTTCCAATTTGTAAATCGTATTTACTGCTACTAACGGGTGTAGTTGCCCTTGCACGAACTCTTACATAACGAACCCTTTGAGATGAACTTAAGGTTGTAGTTGCCATGTTGAAATTCATGCGTTGAGTGCCAGTTACACTGGATTTCTTAATCACGCCAGTTGAGTCAACGGCAGGATTGTCGTCAATTGCTTGCCATAAATTACTTGTACCGCCAGCCAAAGTCTGAAAAGACGCTACGCCAGCCCCATCGCCATCAGGTCGTAAAACTACAGTTGCCATACTTACTTAGCCTTACCTTGACGCACAGCCTCGGCAAACGCCTGTTTAATAGCCTTTGTCATCCACTTGTTCATTTCAACTCTTGTTGCATGGTCAACATTAGCCCCGAAATGGAACTGGAACGCACCATTTTGGAAAGTTTGAACTGTTGTAGCCTGTACACCTTTAGCCTCAGCCACACCCATGTTGAACTGAGATTTTGCACCAATGTCGCCAATTGCGTAGGCACCAACATCAATTGCAGATTGCAATGTATTGACTTTTTCTACACCACTTTTACCTGCACCAATCAAGGCTTTAGCCATCTTGTCGCCAGCCTCAGGTCCTGCTCCAATTAACTCCTGTAAATAAGCATTATTTAATCCCATACCAGCAAGAGTTTTTAAATCTTTGCCAAATTCGGTAATGCGAGCAAGACGCTGTTGAAGATTTGCGTAAATCATTTCTGCACTTACTGGTGTGTCAGCAGTTGCTTGCAAAGACATTAAACTGCCATAAGAACTAATGTTTTTGCGTATTTCATCAGCAAAATCTAAAACTTCTTGTGCTTTTCTTTTCATTTCATCTAAAACTGATTTAGCAGTGTCTTTAGCGATTTCTTTTGCACTTTTACCAAGTTTTTTAAGGTCATTAACCATTTTTTCATTTGCTGTGACAATTGGATTTTTACCCATGTCTTTTGGTTGTTCTGCACCTTTACCAAAAAGGTCGCCAGCAAGTTCACCAAAATTTTTGGCTGTTTCTTTTAATCTTGAAGCAAAATCATCGTTTGCGTGAGATAAAACTGTGTCACCAGCACTTGTAAGCCAAGCACCAGCCTTTAATGCACCGTCAGAAATCGTGTTAACTACAGTATTTACAATACCTTCAACTTTTCCAGCAAAATCAGTGGCTTGGGCACCCCATTTCACTAATTGAGTTCCAGCAATTCCAAAAGCCTTGCCTAAAAATTCAGCAACTTTTTCACCAACTGGTGTGTTGCCAACATTTCGCACGGTTTCAGCCCAAGAATCTAATTTGTCGGCAAATCCAAGCATTTGGTCGCCAATTTTGACTCCCCATTTTTGTGCAGTATCACCTAATTGAGCAGTTGAATCTTCAACTTCAGATTGTGCCCCAAGAATACCTTTAGCCCAATTTGTTACACCGTTAACTATGCTTTTGCCAAGATTCCAAATTGCCTTACCAACGCCTTTAAAAATTTCAAACAAAATGTGACCAAGATTTTTTGCAATTCCAATTAATCCGTTGACAACTTCAGTAAATGATTGACCAAAAGATTGCATTCCAGTCAGCCATTTGCCAAGTCCACGCAATACCGTAGCAACTCCTTGTAAAATTGCGGAAATGACTGCACTGTAAACTTTTAAAATTCCGTTGACAACGGCTACTATTGCTTTGTAAAGAACCCCATGGGCTTTAATGTTTTCTGACATGGCTAATAAAAATCTGCCGTACATAGTCAAAACAAAACCAATTACAGTAAAAATTGCTTTACCGATAGCGGTGTACCATTGTCGAATGAATTTACCAAAACCACTGGTTGCACTCATCAATTGCCCGTATCCAGTCACAAGCCAACCCAATGCTTTTAATGCATAGCCAATTGTTGTCATTACAATTTTTGCTATCGCATTAAACGCTTTATCCACATTTTTTGCAAATGCAGTAGAATGTTGATACGCATAAATAAACGCACCAACCAAAACAACAATTACGGCTGTGGTAGCCAAAATTTGCCAGTTGACTCCAGCCAACATTTTTTTAACAAATTCAGTAGCCTTACCCCACAATTCAGTAGCCTTTGAAACTCCCTGAGTTCGCAACATGTAAATAGCCAAAATAGCGACAATTGCGTAAACAACAATTCGGTGTTTATCAAGCCATTGAACTCCAACTGCAAGCCATTTAGCCATTCTTTCAAGACCCATAGCAACTAGATGCAACGCACCATTTAAAACTTTGCTAAATACGCCAGCAACTTCCATGCCAATGTTAAGTAAAGGTTTCAATGAAGTCACAATGCTCATTAATGCATGTTGAATTTCTGGACTGGTCAAAATCATGCCGACTAAAGCACCCAAAACAGGATTTAAACTTTCAAGAAATCCACCGATAAATGGCAAATCGCCCAAGAAAGTATTTCCAGCCTTAATAGCCAAAAATCCTGTTAAAGCAGTAATAAAAGGCATCAACATGGCAAATTTTTGAGCAAGGTGTTTAGTTTGAGCGTTTAACTCTGCAACTCCTTGAGCAGATTCACGCCATTTTTTGCTCATTTCAAAAAGTTCTTGTTTTTTCTTGAAAAATTCTGCAATTTTAGCAATCATTTCTGTTGCAGGTTTCATAATGTAAGTAAACACACGACCAATTGCATCAAAAATGTAATTTAAAGCACCACCTTCACGAACAAGATGACTAAATGCTTTAGTTGCTTCATAGGCAGTAACAATCAAAGGTCCAAATGCTTTAGTTAGTCCTTGACCAACTGCTTCTTGAATGTCATCAAATAAACGAGGAAATGAACGCAAAACTTTTGCAGGTTCTTTCATTGCTTTTTCATAAACGCCAGCAACTTTGGCACCTTCAGCAATAATCATGTTGGTGATGGCCGCTTTTTTATCCATTTCAGTCATGGATTTAACGCTCATGTGATTGGCAACAGCGTATTCACTAAATGCTTCTGAAGCAGATTTTGTAATACCAACGGAACGAAGCATTTGCGTATCTTGATTCATGATGGCGTAAGTCAAACGGGTTGCAGTTTCCGTTGAATTGGATTGCGAGATAACAGCCAAATCCTGAGCAACACGAGAAACTTGTTGAGCCTTAGCCACATCAAGATTTGCTTTTGCATAAAGCAAAACCATTTCTTGGGCCGCATGCATTTCAATACCGTTATCACGAACAGCAAGAGTCGCATCTCTTAATTTCAAATAACCAAGACCAGTGGAACGACCAACCGCTTGCATCGCAATGTCAAGTTCGTTAACACGGGCGGCCGCTTCAAAAGACTTAACGCCAAAATGAACTAATGCACCGCCAGCAATACCAGCAACAACGCCAAGTGAAGCAAGTCCTTTGTTAATCAACTCGGAACGCATTTGCATGCCTTCCATGCTTGCGGTCATTCCATTGATTTGTTCAGTTCCACCAGAAACTGCTTGTTGCATACGCTGTGCAGAATCGGCGGCCAGTTGCATGCCACGCACAAAATTAGCGGAGTCAGCAGAAATCCTCGCAATGACATCGGTTACGATGGATTCGGACACTTCAACTCCTCACAAGTTAATCTTTAGATTCTTCGGCTTCCAATGCGTACAAAGCCTCCCATTGCATTAACTCATAACCAGAAATTGGGGGTTGGTTGGCAGTGCCGTACAGCAACTCACCAACCGTTTTCCCCAACTCTCGTGCCAGAGTGAATACGAATCTACGATTCGGATACAGCAGGAAACTGCTTACCTGCTTGTTCAACCTCATCATTCGTGAGTCCACCGACCTGCATACCTTCTTGAGCCAAACGGTCAAGAGCAGTAGCAGATTTCGCCAGCAACAAGTCTTTGTCCTCTGGAGTAAAAATTTGTTCCCCAGTTTCAGGGTCAAAGCACGAAGCAATAACAATCGCTGGGTACATAATCCGTAAGTCAACTTGACCCGTAGCAGGGTCAACGGCGTTCTCAAGGATTGTGGTACGGTCAGCACCAGTCATTCCACGGACTTCCACATCAATGCCCCATTCAGGTACATTAACGATTTTCTTTCGTATGTCATCTGTTGCCAGAATCTTGTCACGAAGGGACATTTTTACTCCTAGGGTTTGGGGCACTAAGCCACGATTGTTTTATTTAGTTATGCTGTTGCACGGGTTACTGCACCAGTAACCTGTAGTTCCAAAGAAAACGCTACTACATCAGCCACGCCAGCCTTGACTTCGTATGACTTAATTAATGCAGTACCATTGTATTTTGGATTGGTTGCAGAAGTCGCACCACTATTGGCTTTGTATTCCCAGTTGAGAACCGAGATAGTTCCACCCTGCAATGCTGTAATTGCGGTCTGAATGTTTGCATCAATAGTTGCGTCAAACTTACCGCTAATTGAAATGCTTGCATCCTGCAAACCAGTGATGTAAGCCTTTGCTGAGTTGCCAAGGGCTGTAACTTCACCCATGTCAATTGAGCGTGAAAAACCGACATCTTGAATGTAACTTGAAATGTCTGTAAGTGTTGGTGATACCGCACCGTCATCTAATTTGAATTGGGCGGATTTACCGTGGCGAAAAGTTGGCATGTTATCTCCTTGAAAAAGCCAATGAGTAGGTGAGGCTACCAGTTCCCGTTGAACTGGTAACTACAGCACGAACATAACGATTAACAGTCGCTGAAGACGATGTTAAACGCTCTGCCGTGACAAGCGATGCAGTTGTATTGACAAAAGTAGCCAGAGCAGTCCAATTGGTATTGTCAGTTGAATGTTGAACTACAATTGTCGGATTTGTTGTTAGTGTGTTTGCAGTCACATGTAAATGTGCTACATAACCTCGTGAAGTGGCACCAAGGGTTGCACCATTGTCTAAAGTTGTGCCATTGTTGGCACCAGAACCACCTGTAACAGTTGTAGCACCCTGAAGCACATAACCAGCCTCAATGCCACCATCTGCTTGTAATTCTGCCGATACAGAAACCACATCAGCAACTGCCGATTTAATTTCATAACTTTTCATTACGGTGCTTGCCATCAAGCACCGTGTACCTTGAGTCAAACCTTCTTGACATACGGTGACAAAACGGTTGTCGTCAGTGTAAGCACTTCCACCTGTTGAAGATGCCGTGGCAACTGGGGCTGTGAAAATTAAACTAAAACTGGTTGTGGTTGGTGCAGGTGAAGATGCAACCACGCCAGTAACATTATGTGTAGTCTGAGTCGTATTAATTACGCTAACTCGTTGACCAGCAATGAAAGCCCGTTCCATGACTGGAACAACAAAAGCAATGTAGTTAGTTCCGTTGCTAGTACCTGAAGTAATGTTGCTCGCATTGTCAGCAACTAAAGCACTGCGAAGAACTGGGTCATTTTCAGAACCTTCAAAAAGTCCACTTAAAGAAATACCAGCATCTTCTATGCCAGTTATGTAAGTTTTTGCATCTACGCCAAAAGTGGTTGTTTCACTAGCATCAATTTGATTGGAAACACCAGCAGAATTCATGTATTGGGACAAGTTGTTGGCATCAAATAAAATAGCGGTTTTGCGACCATGACGGAAAGTTGGCATTATTCTGACACCTCTTCTTCAATTACGGGTTCATCAATAATGGTTTCTTCAGTAACTTCAGGAATCTCAACTGATGCAACATTTTTTGACGATTTTCCGTCTTCAACAAGTTCGATTGCATTTTCAGCAAGAAAGTATTTAACGCTTTTTGGAGGCAAATCATCAATGATTTCCCCTGCTTGGACATGATTATTTGGTGGGTAACTTATTAAAAAGTTAAGTACCCGATACTTAGCCATTTCCAGTCCCGTCTGTAGGCAAGGCGAAATCCCTGCCATAAGACCACCAAGGGTACGGTAACGGCTGGGGACACCTTGGTCACTTCGTTACCACATAGAATACATTTTTTGCGTGACACGCCCATAAAGAAACGCCGAGTCATTCCGAAAGCAAGAAAAGAAATGACTCGGCGTTTTTGTTTAGGAAGGACAAACTAACTAAACAAGCAAACCGTTAGGGAGTTTGCATGTTAGCCAGTTTAACCAGATGAATCATGTTGGTCAACTTTACAGTTGCCATTCAATGTTTTTCAAGGCTTCTTTTTCAGCCTTGGTCAACTTTGGCTTAACCTCGGAGCATCGGGTCAACAGTGTTGAGTTCAAACCTTTGTAATTATCAAATCCCTTGACCGTTCCCTTCAGGTCAACCACACTGCCAATCTCTGCATCAAAACTGCCAGTTGAGAACCATTTGAATCGGGCACCCTCAGCAACGAAGGTGTAGATGGTTGTCCAGCCGTAGTCACTAGCGAATCCGAAGATGTCCACCACCTTGGCTTTGTTCAGTACCAACTTGGTGCCAGTTTCAGCAAACTGCGTTTGGATGGTAACTTCGCCTTCCAACTCAAGACGCTTGTTGGCTTCGGCTTCGGCTTTGGCTTTTTCCCACTCGGCTTTTTTCAAAACCGCAATGACCGAAACCAGCAACCCGACCAAGGAAGGAAACGCATACTCACTTTTAAGTGCAACCTTCAAGTTGTCGTAGTAACCGCCATGTTTATCGGCTACGAACTCAAGACCCTTGACGATGATGTCTTTGGCTTCGGCTTCGTATTTGCCAGTGGAGATTGAATCCCGTGCTTGAGTAAAAGGTTTGATGTAAGAGTTTTCGGTTTGTTCCACGGAAACCGAATAATCAAAACCCAAAACTTTTTCTTTGGTTGAACCGTATTGACTGGATGGGATGTAGCCACCGTCAATTTCTGCGATAACCGCTAGGGCTTTTTCCAAAGCCCGAACCGTGGTGTCTGGGTAATCCCGAACGCTTCCGTAGCCACCAAACGCTTCTTCCAACTCATCCTTGGAACTAACAATGCTTGGCGTGAAAACCCAGCCCAAGAAATCTTTGGTACAGGTAGAGCCAACCACTTTGCGTTCGCCTTCGGCGTTTTCAACTACGACTTGGTAGTTACGCTTACGATTGGTACCACAGTGGTCACAGGCGTTTTGTTTAACCAGTGAACGGTCAATTTCAGCACCTTCGTAGTTAGGCGAAGATTTAGTGACAAATAAGTTTGTTTCAGGAACCCATTCGATGACCCCAACAAAAGTCCAACCACCGATTTCATAAGGTGTACCCGTAACAACAATTTCGTAATTGACTGCAAGCGTTTCTGGATTGATTCGCTCAATAAGTTCAACGGAATAACCGCCGTTCAAGCCTTTTTTCTTACCACGCTTGACCAGTTTTTGAGCCTTTTCAAGCGATGCTTGGGCTGATAACGGGTCAACTACCCAACTGAAGATTTCCATTTAGCCTCCCTGTCCTTACAGTTTAAGTTTAACACAACTTGGGTTTAGTTTCAACTTAACGATAACCAGCGTCATGAAGTGCTTCGAAAATTAAAGCCACATCTTTTCGGGCTTTTTCGTATCGGGCTGGTTCTGCAACTGGGTCGAATACATAAGATTCGTACGCCTGAAGCACTGAATCGAGTTTTGCTATTTGTTCTGCACTGAATTCAACGGTAATTGTGGTGCCTTTTTGGATTCCCATAAAGTGTCCTTCCTATCTGACACTTTCATCCTATCACACCTTTGGTTTAGTTTTTGCCATTTCCCGTTCAGCCCGTTCCTCACGAACCATGGCTAAAGTTAAAAAGTATCCAATGCCATCAATTATGGTGTCGGATTTTGGTTTGTGAACTTCACGAGCAATTTTTACCCCAATCATGCACAAGGCAACTTGTTCAGCACTGACAGGAATCCCCAAAATGGACTCCCAAATTAACCCAGCACGAGAAAAATCGTCTAGTGGATGCCCGTACTCATCGTTTCTATCCCCACTAACCAGACTGGCCGCATACGAGGCAATGTCATTGGGATGTTGCATCACAAAACCTCCAAATCAGCAACTCGCTTGTCGGGATACACCGCAAATGTCAAAATTCCAGCATCTGAGTATTCGCCCGACACCAAACGCCACCATTCGGAACCTGAGTCCAGAGCAGGTGCTTGTAGCCACACACAGCCACCCCAATCGGCTTGACGCAAATGATGGTAGTGACCAGTCACAAGAATGTCAGAATTGCCTATGTGCTGTTTACCGCCAGCCATTTTGTTGTACCAAGCATGCAATTTGGACTCAGCCGTACCACCTGAACGAGCGACATGCCCGTGGGTCAAACCAAGAATCCAACCAGCAATTTCCACCGTAATTGTTAAATGGTCTTTCGGCAGTACAAACTCAACATGTCCGTAAGCCTCTTTATTTGACGCTAAAATTTCAGCAACTTGTTCCACTACAGCCAAATCATCGTTATCACCAAAAGTTGTAAACGCTTTTCCAGCACCACCACGATTTTCGCCATGGTTGCCAGCAACTGCCACTACAACCACTTTGTCAAACAATTTTGACCAGCGAATCAGGGAATCACGCAACAATCTACGAGTTAATTTAACTTGGTCACGCCTGTCTAATTCGGTGGTGAATGTCTGCATCTCATAATGCCCCACACAGCCCTCTACGCTGTCACCAGTCCACAAAACAAACAAGGTACCTAGTGGGCGACCTATCTTACGCAATTCCTTTACACGGGCTTCTACAGCGTCTATGCCTTGCAAAACCCTGTGGACTGTGCCGTTTGTGCCTTCTTTACCAATTTGCCAATCTGCAAGAACTACACAAAAAGCCCCATCGCCAACGGGTAATTTTTTGGCAGGTTTGTGTTTTTTGATTTCATCAATTAATTCGCTAATGTCCACCCGTTCATGTTGAACTCGGCGGATAATTTTGGCTTTCCATTGCCTAAAAAGTTGTGGACCTTCAGCCGTAGCACCATGCCAAGCGTTAAATAAAACAGGCTCTACTACTTGATACTCGTCAGGATTTAACTCAAAAACGGATAATACGGCACCCCATTCAGGGGCATCAGTCCCA
>Ga0214923_10000453_pt1 | contig 62137 bp, 66 predicted proteins | sample LL1510_MetaG_FD_177993 | JGI IMG/M metagenome (GOLD analysis project Ga0214923, IMG submission 177993) | Freshwater microbial communities from Lake Lanier, Atlanta, Georgia, United States - LL-1510 | ecosystem: Environmental > Aquatic > Freshwater > Lake | place: USA: Georgia | collected...
GAGCAGCGCCAGCGCCGGCTGCTCCCAGGAGGCCGCGACCGTCACGGCTCCGTCGCCGTAGAGCTCTCGGCAGGCCTGCTCGACGTAGGCCTTGACGATCGCGCCCTCGAGGACCTGGTCGCTGGACAGGGCCGGCGCGAGCAGCAGCAGCCTCTTCGGCATTTTATTTAATGGGCGCGAGTCGCAAATATCTTTGCGTGCTCCAAAGGCTTGGCTCGATGCCCCTGGGGGTTCTTGCGCTCGCCGTTTTGCTTTTGCTGCTGGTCTTGCTGGCGATCCTCGTCGCCGGGGGCTTCGATCCCCGCGGACCCGAGCCGCACTCGACGCCGCCCTACGCTCGCGTCTTGGGGAGCCTGGAGCAGTACTGGACGACGTCGCTGCGACCGCCGCCGCTGGCGGAGCGGGCCGTGGTGTACTGTTCCGGTCCGCTCTTCAACCTGTCGGAAGTCATCTACGCGCTGGGCTGGCGAGGGCTGCTGCCCCCGAGCACGTCGTTGGAGACGCTGTACGGCCTGGACGCGGCTCAGCTGACGGCCATCGGGAAGCTGGCCGACGCGCTGGGCTTGCCCCCTTACGGCCTCTGCGGCGAGCTGGCGCAGCAGGGGCTCGAGGCCTACTGCCCCGCCCGGGACGGCTTCACGCTGGCCGTGATCCTCGCCGCCATCAACGGCCCCGATGGCCCCGGCTCGCCGGAGGCCGCGGAGCTCAGCGACTACATGAGCAAGGCCATCTACGCCATCGACGCCTTCTGCCTCGGCGCCATCTGCAACTGCGGCATCCTTAACGCCAATGGGCTGCAGATCGACGACGGCTCCGCCACGGAAGTGGGTATGATGGGCATGCGCGGCATGCCGCTCGTCATCTACCGCGATCAGGCCACGTCGCAGCTGGGGCCCGGTGTGCAGAACCCGATGCCCATCGGCAACGCCTCCTCGACGTTGTCGCCCACCGGGCACAGCACCGTGCAGTCCGCGGTGCGGGCGCTCAAGCAGAAGATCGCGGCGGTGCTGGCCGGCGCGCCCGCCTGGGTGGGTTCGCCTTCGTACGCGCATGACGTACCGCCGCCGCCGCTGTACATCTACTGGCAGACCATCGGGCGAGCGGTTTACGACGTGAAGTTCAAGGCGAAGTCGCGGGTCGTGGACGGCAACGGCCAACTCGACACCAAGGCCAGCTACACCAGCTTCTTCTACAACAGCTACGTGGCGCAGCCGACGCCGGCGAACCTCGTGGCCATCGCGAGGAGGGTCACTGCGGCCATCAAGCAAGTGGAGGCGCAGTTTCAGCCGCTGATCGATCTCTACCCGGAGGCCGCTTTGCCGAAGGCGGGCGGTGCTTCTTACGGCCGATGACTGTCGCGTCTGACGCGCGGCCCGCTTCAGGACTCCTCGACGTCTTCCTGGATGGAATGGAGGCTGTGCGGCACAGAGTCGGCGCGCTTGGCCAAGCGGTTCAGTTGGCCGAATCTGTCCGACAGCGACCTCGATCGGAGCCATGACCAGTCCGAATGAGTGCGCGGCTGCTGTAGCCGCGGCAGGACCGACCACAGCCTTGGCTCTGACGCCTCTGTTTGCGTCGTCGCGGCCGTTGGATGCTGCCTTTGGGGTGCCTCGGTCTCGGCTTCCGTGGCCCCCGCAGGCTGCCGTCGCTGCCGGGTGGCGCGGAGCAACGCGTCCAATTGAGACACGGCTTCGGGCAGGGAGTATGCTTCCGACCAGGTGACGGCGGACCCCTGCTTCAGGGCGAGGGCCATCGTCGCGGTCTGCGCTATGAGCCCGAGGAGCTCTGCCTGTGCGCCGGCTTCAAGGACCGCAAAGCCGGCGTCGGCCTGTCTGTTGCCGCGCCTGACGCAGATGGCGACCTTGAGCGCCTCCACTGCCTCGCCGAGACCCCCCCCGTCACGTGCTCGATCGCAGCGCCGTCGGCCGGCGCGCCCATCGCTCTTTTCGGAGGCGGGCGCTAACGCGGGCGGTCGCGCCAAGACGGTATCTCCACGATGCACGTCACTTTGATCCTTCGCGCACAGAAGCGGGCGAGCGAGACGCCAAGATACTGATAACAGCTCATTTTCGATGTCTTACACGTGTCCTTTGGACGTTCGTCGTGATCAGAAAACGCATTTAGTCATTCCTGTCGATTTAAGAGCCTGAATGTGTGTCCAATTCCCTTTTTTTTTGTGCGTCGCCCCTCACCGCCACCGCTGCTGCGAGCTTGAGAAGTCGGTTGCGAAGGACGGGGAAGGTGGGTTCGGGGGAGCGCCGACGGGCGGCGGACGAGTGTGGAAGCTTGCCAGACAAGAAAAGGCGGTGCTGTGCGATGTATTCGTTCTTGGACGACCAGGAGCTCTACGGCTCGTCGCTCGCGGGCGGTGGCGATGGCGGCCCCGGTCGACAGGGCGGCGCCGGAAGCTCCAGCGCGGCCGCCGCGCCGGTCTCGCGCCGCGGCGGCGCCTTCGCGGCGCCCCTGCAGGCAGCGGCCCGAGCGGCCGCGCCGCAAGCGGTCGCGCCGCCTGCGCCTGCGCCTTCGCCGCAGCAGGAGCTGCTCCTCAGGAGCTTCGGCCTCCTGGACCAGCGGCTGCTGTCGCTGGAGGAGCGGCTCGTGGCCGCACTGGAGCGGCTGGCCTCGGACGGGCGGCTGGGTGCCTGCCCGCCGCCCGCGAGCCCGAGCTGGTGGGGCTGCTGCCTGGCCGTGGCGCTGTCCACGGCGCTGGCGCTCTTGCTCTGCCGCTTCCTCTTCCGCGGGCCGGCGCCGGGGGCTGCGCTGCCCCCTGCCGTGCCCATCGTGCTGCAGGGCCTGCCGCCGACTGGCGGGGTCGGCGGGGCCGCGGCGGGGCCGCCGACGCCGCTCTTCTTCGCGGCCCCCAACAGCTTCTTGCAGCGTCAGTGAGAGCTCAGGCAGCTCGGCCTCAGAGATCGAAGCTCGTGCACATGTTAAACCTCACGGGGGGCTGCGGCTGCAGCCACTGCTTGCGGCTGAGTCGCAGCGCCCGCTGGTACTGCTGGCGGTGCTTCAGGAAGAGGTAGCTCGACATGATCGCGGCCTCTTTGGCGGAGAGGCAGATGTTGAAGCCCCAGAGCCAGCCGCGAGCGATGATGTGGGCGGGCGTCTTGGACCCCTTGAAGGCGCAGTAGTCCACGTTCACCATGGTGATCCAGGCGACGGCGGCGGAGGCGCAGAGGTAGAGCCGGGGTCTGCCGTCCGGCGCCAGCGAGAAGGCGGCTCGCACCTGCGGGAGGTGGTAGCTGGCGACCCTGCTGGCGGCGTTGACGTAGAGGTCGCAGCGGCGCAGGTAGGGCGGCCAGGCCTCCACGCCCTGGCCCTGCAGCTCCAGCACGCACCGTCGCTCGTTGGGCCTCCGTACTTCCAGCAGAGTGCAGAGCGTGCCGACCCGCTCACGCGCATAGGCCATCAGCGCCGCGGAGAGCTGCTCCTGGGCGGCCTCGAGCTCGTCGACGCTCTCGCAGAAGAGGTCCGCGTCGCTGGGCTCTGGCTGGGCGCGGCTGCGGCTGCGGGCCCAGCAGAGGAGGCTGCCGCTGAGGTGCAGCCGCACCGGGCCGGCGAGCGCGACGGGCAGCCAGGGCACCAGCGCCGCGAGCTCCCGGAGGAGCTGCTCCTCGTCCTCGAGCAGCGGCGCGACCTCGCCGGCCAGGCGCTGGCCGGGCAGCAGGTGGAGGCGCGGCCGCAGCTCGAGGCAGAACATGGGCAGGAAGCAGAGCAGGCCCAGCGCCTCGGGTCCGCTGCCGCCGCGGTAGAGGGCCTGCAGCCGGTGCACCAGCGGCAGCGGCAGCGCACAGAGCTCCCATTGTTGCAGGCTCTCCGCGAGGTAGAGGCTGCAGAAGCAGCGGTGCACGAGCCGCTGCGCGACGGCCGTGCCGAAGGTGGTGCAGAGCTCCGGCACGAGCGAGAGCACGTGCCGGCTGCCGCGGGCGGTGTTGGTGAGGCCGACCAAGGTCTGCGCGAGCGTGGCCACGGCGCCGTGCAGCACGCAGGGCGCCTGGCAGAAGAGCCCTTGCCCGAGCTCCGCCGGGGGGGCTTGGGGCGCGGTGTTGGCCATCAGGGGGACGGCGCCGGCCGCCTGCAGCGCCTGCTGGCAGCAGATGCCGAGGAGCCGCAGCGGCGCCTGGCAGGCGGAGGCCCGCTCCGCGAGCTCCGTGGCGCCCAGGCTGCGGAGCAGGCACGGCGGTGCGGGGTCGCGGCAGGTCGAGTCGCACGCCGGCGTCGGCGGCTCGTGCCAGCCGAGCGAGCCCGAGTGCGTCGCGAGGCCGGAGGAGACGGCGACCGCTTCGGGCTCGTCAGCGTAGCCATCGCCGCCTCCCGAGGCCTCCAGCTCGTCGGCGAGCGGCAGCGGCGTCCCGGCCTGCCGCGCGCGCCGCGTGTGCTGCAGGGCCAGCGGCGAAGAGCAGTCGCGCAGCACGGCGGCGGCCTCGAGGTTCCAGGGGCGCAGCGCGGCGATGACGGCGAAGGCCAGCTCCTGCGGCCTTGGCTGCAGCAGCAGACAGTCGCAGGCGTTCCACCACGCCTCGAAGCCGGCGGGGTTGCAAGGCCAGTGCGACGCCACCACGAGCTGCTCCCGCAGGTCGCGCAGTTGTGGCTCCAGCACGTAGCGGCCGTCGCGCTCCCCGTCGGCGCGCGCGAGCTTCTGCACCACCGGCGAGCGGGCGAGGAAGTCGGGCTGCAGCGGCCAGTGCTGCGAGTCCAGCCGGAGCTCCAGGCCGCGGGCGTTCAGCTCCTCCATGGGCGCCAGCGGCGCCGCCAGGCTGCACCCCGGCGGGGCGGCGGCGGTCATGGCGATCGAGGGAGCGCGGAGGGGGGCGTCGCTCGTTCGGACTTCTTGCTCGGGCCCGAAGGCCGCCAGATAAATGGAGGCTTCTACGCTGACGCTGGAGGAGCGCTTCCGGCGGGCGCTGGACTCGTGCGACGCCTCCTACGCAAGGGTGGACCAGACTCCCGTGGTCATGGAGCACCGGCCGCGGGCGCAGCCGCCGCCCCTGCCGCCGCTTGCGGGGCCTGCGCCGATTTCGGCCCGGGCGCCGGAGACGGCGGCGCCCTCGCCGCCTGGCTTGCAAGACGGAGGCTGGGTCGGGCGGGAGGGAGGCTGCGCGGTCGCCGCGCCCGGCAAAGGCGCGGGCACGCTGAAGGCCGTCGCCATCGCCGTGGGAGTGCTGCTCTTGGTGGCCGCGGGCTGGTTCGTGCGCTCTCGCCTCGTGCTGCCCTTTTTCGAGCGTCGTCGGCGGCGCGCTACGGTTTCCGGCCGCGACGAGGAGGCGATCGAAGAAGAAGAAGAGGTGCCGACGCCCGGGTTGCTGGCGAGGCTGCGGCGTGGCCGGGGCGCCGCCGCTGCGGACCGAGCTCGACCTCCTGCAGCGCTGCCGCCCAAGCGGGTCCAGTTTCAGGAGCCGCGGGGTAAGGCTCTGGCGCGCGGTGGCAGCAAGCTCGCAGCCCCGATGGTGCCCCCCAAGATGTCCATGGCTTTGTCCGTCGAGAAGCAGCGCGCGGCGCTGCAGGCAGCCCAGAGCGCCGCGGCCGCCGCCACCGCTGCCAAACGCGCCGCGTTCCTCTCGCGCGAGGCGGCAGAGGAGGGCGAAGAAGAATTCGACGAAGCGGCGGCGACGGCGGCCGGCGTGGTCGCAACAGAGCTTGTGGATCCCAACTTCGTCGAGCTCTGAAAGGGCGACTGGCTCCTAGTCCCGGCCGGCGGAGGAGGACGACACTCCAGCCAAGAAGCTCGCCAGCGCAGGCTGCCGCTTCAGGACTTCGTCCTTGCGCTGTCTCTTGCCCGCCGGGGGCAGGCTACGGGGTGGCGCCGGGCGCGCTGACGGAGCGAGGACCAAGCCCCGGGTGCCATCGCCCAGGGCTTTCGTCGCCGCCGTGGCTGCTGCAGCCGGGGCTACTGCTGCTGCCACCGGGGCCGCCGCCGCCGGGGCGGGGGCTGCTGGGATTTCCACCGGGGCCGCCACCGCCGGGGCAGGGGATGCCGTGGTTGCCGCCGCCGCCGCGAGCCTCGGGACCGCCGCCGCCGGGGTCGTAGCTGCTGCTGCCGCCGGGCTCGGGACCGCCGCCGCCGGGGTCGTAGCTGCTGCTGCCGCCGGGCTCGGGATCGCCGTCGCTGGGGTCGTAGCTGCTGCTGCTGCCGGGGTCGGGACCGCCGCCGCCGGGGCCGTCGCATCGAGCACCGCGCGCAGGGAGCGTTGCACCGTGCCGTCCTTGCAGGCCCAGCCGTGCGACCACTTCGTGCCGTGGCGCGCCATGCAGTGCTGCGCGACCTGCCGCCGGGCCAGGTCCTTGAGCTGCAGGCAGCGCTCCTGCAGCTCGGCCAGCGCGGCCGGGTCCACGGCCCGCAGCGGCACTTCCAGGATGGCCGTGAGTGGCCGCTCCACGGCCTCGAGGTAGTGCAGCCAGTCCGGCGGCAGGCCGGCGCGCTCGGCGTGCGCGACGTCCTCGGCCTTGTCCACGACGCGGCCGGCGCGCGAGGCCACCACGACGAACTCCACGCGGTCGCCGATGCGCGGCTCGGAACCGAGCTCCCGCTGCCGCATGAGCTCCCGCACCACGCAGTGCACCTGGCTGCTCTCGTCCTTGTAGGCCGCGCGCAGCGACTTGCTCTGCTTGAGGTCGTCGAAGGGCCCGCCGGCCGGCACGCGCAGCACGCCCTCAAGCGCCTCCAGCATGATGCTCTTGGCGAGCTGCGCGTCGCGGGCCTTGAGCAGCGCCTCGATGACGGCAGTCTGGGCCTTCTTCACGAGACGGCAGGCGTCCTTGCGCACCAGCTCGAGGCCCTTGGCCAGGAGCTTCGGCGGCTTGCCGGGGTCCTCGACGCAGAGGCCGGCGTAGCGCTTCTTCTTGTAGAGGATGAGCGGGTGCAGGATCTTCTCGAACTCCAGCTTGATGTGGTTCTGCTCACCGGGCATGGTGGCCGCGATGGCGCCCGTCACCTCCTCGGCCAGCGCCTCGCCCATCTCGAAGAGGGCCGCCGCGGCGTCGCCGCGCCGCTGCTCCGGGATGCGCATGAAGGCGCTGTCGGTGTCGCCGTAGACGATGGCGAAGCCGGGTCGGCTGCGGACGAAGTCGCAGGTGAAGGCGATGGCGTCGCGGCCCGCGGCCGTGGTGGCCTCGGCGCACTCGCGGCAGCTGAGGCGGCCGCGCGTGGCGCCGCAGGCGCCGTAGACGGAGTTGGCCGAGATCTTGAGCGCCAGCTGCTTGCTGTTCAGCAAGGCGCGCCGCTGCGGGTCCTGCTCGGCCTCCATGAGCTTCTTCACGCGCTTGCGCTCGCCCAGCAGCTGCGCCAGGATGCGGGGCAGCAGGCCCTCGTGCAGCGAGCCCTTGACGAAGCGGTGCGCCAGGCCCTCGCGCACGACGATTTCGTTGGCCGGCGTGCTGCGGGCCAGCTCGGAGGCGTCGGCGCGCACCAGCGTGTCGGGGCTGAGGTTGTAGGTGCGCATCAGCGAGGGGTACAGCGAGGCGAAGTCGAGGCAGAAGATGGGCTCCAGGTAGTAGCCGGGCGTGGGCTCCACCACCGTAGCGCCCTGGTAGCCCTCGTCCTCCTGCTGGGGGTCGCCGCCGGCGTCGGGGGAGTCTTCCACGAGGTAGTCCGCCTCGCCGGCCTGCAGCACCAGCTGCGTGTAGACCTTGATCTGCTGGCCGCGGAAGAGGATGTCCTCGGGCGCCGTGCAGGTGATCTTGGCCATCTCCCAGACGCTGGGCAGCGCCTCGGTCTTCTCCAAGAGGTCCAGCACCAGCTTGCAGTCCTGGCGGCAGTAGGCGGCGACCTGTCCGCGGCCCCGGGGGCCCTCGCGGAAGGCGCGGAACATGGCCTTGGCGCCGAGGTCGTGCTTCTCGTCCTTGAGGAAGTGCTTGCTGACCGTGTTGAGCTTCAGGTTCTCCAGGCCGCTGACGTTCTCGCGCTTGAGGTACAGCCAGAGGTCTAAGTTGACGCGGCCCGGCATCTGCGGGTAGCAGAGCGGGTTGTCACCCATGGCGCTGCTCGCCAGCTGCTGCTCCTGGGGCTCCGTGGAGAGCTCGGCGTAGCGCGAGAGGCGCCCCGCCTGGGCCCTCGCGTGGGGCTGCAGCAGCAGCTGCACGCGGTCGCGGAGGTAGCGCCAGTCGAAGGTGCAGGTGTTGTAGCCCACCACGACGTCCGCATCCGAGGCCTGCAGCTCGGCCGCGAAGGCCAGGAGCAGCGCGGCCTCGTCGTCGAAGCTCTTCACCACGGTGCGGCGCGCCGCGGGGTCCGGGTCCTCGTCGAAGGGCGTGCGGTCCACGTCGCGCAGGCAGAGCATGGTACAGTCCGCGGTCGCGGCCGGCGCGCCCAGCACCTTGCTGTAGAGGCCCACGCAGATGACGGCGTCGCCCTTGAGCGTCGCCAGCGGGAAGGCGTCGTCTTCGCTGATGCACTCGATGTCGAAGGAGAGCACGCGCAGCGGCGCCATGGCCACCAGCTCCAGCGCGGTCCCGGCGAGCTCGGCCGTGCGCACCTGCAGCGCGGCGCCGCAGCGGAGGCCGGGCAGCGCGCAGCCGGCGGCGCCGCGGCGCAGCCGCCGCGCCAGCTCGGGGGGTAGCCGCAGCCAGCCGCCGGCGCGCACGCCGATGGCCTCGAGCAGCTCGGTGCGGAGGTCCAGGTCGCGGTGCGCCGTGCGCTGCGCGCCGAGTTGCGAGTACAGCTGCGTTCCCAGGGCCTCCATGAGCCAGCCGCCCGTGCCGCAGCTCACCTTGCGCAATTGCCAAGCGCTGGCCACGGAGAACTTGAGCCAGGGCAGGCGCAGCGGCCGGCCGCTGTTCTGCGGGTCGCAGTGCCAGCCCGCCGTGGTGTAGCGCAGCACCCGCTCGCAGCGCGCCGTGCCCTGCGAGTAGTCGTGCAGCAGCTGCTGCAGCGAGTCCAGCAGCGGGCGGCTGAGCTCCGACCGGAGCCGGAAGTAGAAGTGGCGTAGCGGGTCGCAGACGGCGACGCAGACGCTCTCGCCCTGCGCGCTGCGGCACCAGAGCCGCACTAAGTAGCAGGCGTGCGGCTCGACCTTGCGGGGCGGCAGCGCGATGTGGCCCTCGGCCAAGTCGTCCAGCACCAGGGCGTTGGCGCGCAGCTGCTTGATCCAGGGCAAGCCGGCGTCCAGCGCGGCCTTCACCTGCAGCGCCTCGATGTCCACCAGCTGCAGGTCCAGGGCATCGGGCGGCGCGGCCATACTGAGGCGGCGAGGAGGGCAGAGGAGGGAGGCGCGCACGCGCTCGAGCGAAGAGGGCGGCGGAGGTCAGGGTGCGACGACCGGTTCGTAGACCGCCGAGCTGCGCAGCGAGTCCTGCTGGCAGCGGGCCAGCACGGTGTCGGCGCACTGCCGGAAGGCGCCGCCCGTCTTGAGGGAGCAGAGGGGCAGGTGCGCCTGCATGCACTCGTCCATGGACGGTGGATAGGCCGTCGCGTCGAAGTAGACGAAGAGAGGCGCGGCCGGCGTGGCGGCGGGCCAGGCCCACGAGGGGCCGGCGAAGGGCGCCAGCGTCGCGGCGGTCGCGCCCCGACCGTCCATCGCTTTACCTTTCGGCTCAGAAGTCGGAGCTCTTCAGCGTCTTGCGGCCGTTGGCCAGCGCGCGCCCCATGGCTTCGAAGATGATGTCCGAGACCTTGCTGTTCAGCGCCGGCAGCGCGTCGCCGCCGCAGTGCATGGGCGTGGGGTGGTTCTTGAGCAGCGTCCGCACGGCCTTGGCCACCACCAGGGCGCTGCCGCCGGCGACTTCGCCCTCCTCCACGGCCGGCCCGGCCGTCGGCATCGCGGGCGCCTCGGTCGCGCTGTCGGGGCCGGAGGAGCTGGCCTCCGCGGAGCCCTTGCTGCGCCGCTTGCCAACCGCCTTGGGCGCCGCGGCCGCGGCCTCGACGGGCGCGGCCGCGGCCGCCGCTGCCTCGGGCTCCTTGCGCGCGCGCTTGGCGACGCGCTTGGCCTCGGGCGCGGCGGCCTCGACCTTGCAGGGAAGCAGCGCGGGCGCGGCGTCGACGGTCATGGCGGCGACTGCGGCGTTGGCGGCGAGAGAGTTGGTCATCTCGTTTTCTTCCAGCGAGACCGCCCCAGGCGCGGTTTTAACGCGCGGCCGCAGCCGCCGCAGCTGCCGCCGCCACTTCCGGCGCCGCCGCTGCCGGGGCGCCCGCGGGCGCGCCGAAGCGCAGGCCCCGGAGGTCGAAGGGGCTGTCGGCGCCGGGCAGGCTCTTCGTGGAGACGCCCTTGTCGGCCGCCACCTGCCGCACCAGCGCCTCGATCTCGTCGCGCAGCAGCGGCACTTTGTAGACGTGCGGCACGCGCGGCCGCTGCTCGGGGTGCAGCACCACGAGGTACATGGCCGAGACCTCGAGGCCGTATTCGCTCTCCAAGATGTGGCGGTAGGTGTTGAGCTGCAGGTTGTAGCAGTGGCGGTTGGAGCTGGGCAGGTGATCCAGCGGCGGCCGCTGCCGCTTGCCCTCGAAGTGCACCTCCTTGATCTCGCGGGAGCGCTTCCAGTCCAGGATCACGTAGCGGCCGCCCTGGTCCAGGCACACGAGGTCCGCCTGGCCCGCCAGCCGCAGGCCGCAATGGAAGAGGTTCATCTCCGTGCGCCAGGGCGTGAGCCCCAGCGCGTCCAGGAAGTGTCGCTCGAACTGCAGGAAGAGGCCGAACTCAGGGCTCTGCGGCGCGCCGATGTCGTAGCCGTTGAGGTAGCACTCGATCTGCCAGTGCATCAGCGTGCCCCGGCGCGACTGGCTCTCGCCATTGGCCGCCCAGAAGGCCTTGATCTCCTCGGCGTCCATCTCCTCGCCGTCGGGCCGCAGCAGGCCCTTGCGCCGCGCCCAGCCGGGGCGCGTGCGCCGCAGCACCTCGTCGGCGTCGAAGTGCAGCTCGCAGTAGTGCGAGAAGGTAGTGCCGGACCAGGGCACGAGCTGGCCGTCCACGTAGTAGGAGTGCGTGGCCTCCACGAAGACGCAGCGGGCGTCGCGAGGCGTGGCGTTCAGCGTCGCCAGCACGTCCTGCGCGGCGGCCTTGTCCTGCCAGCGGAAGTGTTCGTCGCTGCGCACCTGCTCGTCCGGGACCCGCCAGTCGCAGAGGGCCCCGCAGGGCAGCGTCTCGCCCCGCGCGGGCGCGAAGCGGCGCAGCGGTCGCTCGGGGTCGTAGCAGTGCAGCGCCCGCAGCGTCGCGAGCTGCAGCGGCTCGCCCGGCCGCTCGCCCAGCAGCAGGATCGGGGCGTCCGCGGCCGGCGGGGGGCTCCGCGAGCGGCTGCGGGCGCGCGCGGAGCCCAGGAGATCGGTCATTTTCGGGCGCGGAGGGGGGAGGAGGGCTGGGTGTGCGGCGCGGCGCCGCGTGGAGGTCGGAGGAGCCGCGTTCTGCTACGCCGTCGGCGTCGCCGCACGCAGGACAAAGAGGCGACGATGCAGAGCGCAGCCATCAAGGGCTTTTTCATCGGCGGCGCCCTCGGGGCCGCCCTGGGTTTGGCGCTGGGCTTCACCCGGCGCGGCTCCGAGGGCCAAGGCGCCGCCGAGAGCCTCGTGGACCTCTCCCACTACCCCTTCCTGAGCAAGGACGGAGGCCTCTCGGCCTCGCTCCACGAGCCGGTGTTGGTTTTCAAGACGCTGGACGCGGACGGCTGCGCCCTGCTGCTGCAGGCCTTCGACGACCTGGTGCACATCTACAAGCTCTGCCGCGAGGGTGAAAGCCGGCCCTCGCTGGTCTCGGACGCGCTGCAGGCCAGGCGCGCGGCCAGCAACCACCTGCTGGCGCTCATGCGCAAGGCCCGGCAGCGGAAGCCGCTGGAGGCCAGCGACATCAGCGAGGACGTAGAGGCGCTGAAGCGCTGCCTGGCGGACTACGTCTACAACATCGACCAGGAGCAGCGGCTGCAGCAGGCCAACGTCGTCGCCTGAGCGGCCGCGGGCTCACATCTTCGCGCCGGCCGCCTTGCCGCCGCCGATGGCGGCGCACATCATCGCCGCCTTCTGCATGCACTGCTGCTTCTGCATGTCGGCGGCGCCGCCGGCGCCCTGGATCTTGGCGCAGGTGGCCTGCGCCTGCGCCATGCAGGCCGCCTGCATGGCGTCTGGCATCAGGGCCGCCTTGGTCGCGCCCGCCTGGCTCGGAGTGGCCATGCCGCCCTGGAGCTGGTCCAGCGCCTTGGCCACGACGACCGCCGGCACGGCGGGCTCGTTGCCCATGAAGACCTTCATGGGCGTCTGGTTGTAGTACGCACCCGCACCGGCGAAGCTGGGGTCGGCCTGCAAGAAATCCTTCACGAGGTTGGCCATGATGTCGCGTCTTTGAAGTAGCTCACATTTGTGGACATGCACATTTATGCAGACGCCGCCGCCGTTGCGGCTCGGGCGGCTCGGGCGGCGCGCGTGCAGCGGAGCATGCTGAGGGCGCAGAGCAGGAGCAGGCTCAGCAGCGCGCCGACGCCGAGGTACGCCAGCGCCTCCCCGGGGCTGCTCGGCCCGGCCCGGCGGGGCTGCTGCTGCTGCTGCTGCCGCTCGCCGCTCACGCGCTCGCGCACGGCCTGCTCGAAGTCCCGCACCCACCGACCCATCGACGCCGCGTCCTCGACGGGGTGCCGGGCGATGTACTCCCGAGCGTGCCGCCGGCACTTCTCGCAGGGCAACACGTGCGGCAGCAGCTCTACCAGCGCCTTGTAGTGCGGCAGCGACTCTTCGTCGCAGGCCTCGGCGCAGCTCTTCAAGAAGGCCCAGCCGTCGCGGCCCCAGAGCGCGGGGTTCAGGTTGGTCCGCATGCGGCGGGTTTACCCCTACGCAGAGCTCGCCTGCGCTTGCGGCGCCAGGAGCAGCTGCCTCACCTGCTCCAGCGAGGCGCCCTCCACGCGGCCGGCTTCCGAGCCGCTCCTCAGCAGGAGGAAGGTCGGCAGCTTCTCGATGGAGAAGGCGCTCGCGAGGCCCTCCGGGTCTTCCTCGATGTCCACCTGGAAGCAGGGCACGGGGCTCTGCTGCGCCAGCTGCACGAAGCCGGCGTGCACCGCCCGGCACGGCCCGCACCACTTGGCGCCGAACTTCAGAAGCACGCCGTCCGGCATCGCGGACGCGAGGCTCTTGGCCACGTCGTCGTCGTCGCCGCCGCCGCCTCCGCCGCCCAGGTACTCGTAGCTCGCCAGCGCCATCTGTTTGCCTGGGCCCGGGATATTTTCGCCGCCGCGGTCGCGCGTTCTGAACAGGGCAGGAGCGCCCGCGCTCGAAGAGCAAACGCCCATGCTGGTGGCGCTGCTGCTGGGTCTGGTGCTGCTGGCGATCGCGGCGGCCTTCCTCTACTACAGGCAGGGCAAGCTGGCCAAAGAGCTTAAGGAGCTGCAGAGCGCCTCGGAGAGCTACGTGACGCTCGACGACTGGGAGGGCTCCGTGCAGCCGAAGCTGGACGGCCTCGAGCAGCGGCAGGCCGCGACGCGGCGGCAGCTCGCCATGCTCTCGGCCTCCGTGCGGGGCCTGCAGGCGACGGCCGGCGAGGTCGCCGCGCCGCCCCCGGAGCTGCCCGAAGACAGCGACGGCGAGGACGAGGCCGCCGAAGTCGTGCAGGCGCACGCCGCCGCCGCCGAGGCCGCGCACGCCGAGGACCAGCTGCAGGCGATGCTCTCCAGCGTCGCCAACATCTTCGGCGTGGGCGCCGGTGCCGGCCTGGCTTCCAATCTCGGCCCGCCCGAGCTGCGCGCCATTCCGACGACGCACCTCTTCATCTCCCGTATGGCCCAGCAGCAGGAGCCCGCCAGAGCCTTCGGCGCGGCCCGCGCTCCGCTCATCGAGGAGGAGGAGGAAGAGGACGAAAAGCAGGACGAGGAAGAGGAGGTGCCCGTGCCGCAGCCGCCGCGCTGAGCTCTTTTTCTTGACCTCGAGGCAAAGACCATGGACCAGTGGACGCCCACGCAGCGCTACAGCTGGGGCGGCTACGCGCTGGGGCCCGTGGCGAACAACACGCTGGACCAGGGCTTCCTCTGGGAGTCGGGCCGCTTCGTCCCGGCCAACTTCGACTTCGCGGCGGGCGCGACGGGCCTGCCGGCCGCCCTCCGCACGCCCCAGCCGGTCGTGCCGGCCGCGTGCCTGCAGCGCGGCGCCGACGGCAGAGCCAGCCTTCCGGGCGGCTGCCTCGTGCCGCCGCTGGCCGTCTGTCGCTCGAGCCTCGTGGAGCCATGAGAAGTGACCCTGCCCTTATGATTGGAAGGTCGAACACTTTTTTCGTGCAGCTAACAAAAAGAGCTCATGACGTTGCTGTCCATGTGCCTCGGCTGCCAGGACGAGAAGAACAAGGGCGCTCGCATCACCATCATGGTCGTTTACGGCGTCGTGCTCGCCTTGGCCCTCTTCCTTGCCATCAAAGACATCGGCCTCGTGACACACACGGCCACGAAGGTGTGGATAGTACTCCTCGCCGCCGCGATGCCAGAACTATTCATTATCCTTCACGGGATTTCGACCAGCAGCATGGGCGTGGGCTTCTTTTCGGGCTCTCCCATCGAGTCCAAGATGAGCGAGTACTTCACGCCCACCAAGATGATGCAGGCCTCCGGCAAGCGCATGACGGCGGACATGAGCACGCCTTCGAGCGGCTCGGACGCGTCTTCCATCTTCTGAAGACGGTCTCAGGTCGCAGCCTTGGCGCGGCCGGCGGCCGGCGCCGCTCGGCGGGCTTTCTTCCGAGCGGCGTCGTCGGGCGGCGGGGGTGGAGGAGGGTGCAGCGGCGGCGCCGCCGACGCGCCCGAGGCGGCCGCCGGCTCTGCGACTTGGCCGGCCACGAGCGCCAGCGGCTGCGCCAGCAGCATGCGGCGGCAGCAGTAGCGGCTGCCCAGGCCCAGGCCGTTCAGCAGCTCGCGCTGCGATCGGCCGAGCCGGGCGCCGCCGCAGAAGCTGTCCCAGGCGGCCTGCATCGGCGAGTTGCAGGACCAGCAGCGCACCGGCAGCAGGCGCAGCACGCCGCCGGTGCCCTGCTCCATGGTCGAAAGCGGCGGGAGAGAGAAAGAGAGCGATGTCCACGTGCCTGGCGCTTTCGGAGCCCAACGGCCCTCTGCTCATGGAGGTCGGCGACTTGGGCACGGTGGTGCGCTGGGCTCTGGCCTACCTGGGCTGCACGCGCGCCATGGCGCGCAAACCGGCCGTGTCGCTGGACATCGACGGCACGGTGCTCTACAACGCGCCCGACGGCCACACCAAGTGCGTGCGCCTCTTCAAGAATCTGGTGGACGCCTGCGAGGCCGCGGGAGTCGCGATCTTTTACATCACGGCTCGGCCCGAGTCGGCTCGCAATCGGGCGCACACGGAGCGGCAGCTGCGGGACTGCGGCCTGGACCGGCACGCCCGGCTGTACATGATGCCCGACGAGGCGGACTACGCGCGCTACAAGTTCCAGTGCCGCCACGACGTGGCCAAGCAGGGCTACACGCTGCTGCTGGCCGTCGGCGACCAGCTGGCCGACGTGACGCGCCGGCCGCTGAAGCTGGCGGACGACAAGTTCTACATCGGTCAGATCGGCGACCACGGCTCCTTCGGCATCAAGCTGCCTTCCGAGTTTCTGTGATATCCAAAGGGAGCAGCGCATGGTCTCGCTGGGCTTCTTCACCGTGGCCGGGCAGAACGACCTGCCCTTCGTCTCCAGCGACCTTGACGGCCCGAACGAGGTGCAGACGAGCCTGCTGAGCTTCGCCTCGACCGCGGCGCCGGCGACGGCCGCGGGCGTGCGCGCGGCCTCCGCTTGGAACCTGCCGCTCTGCGAGGCCTGCGTGAGCACGGAGCTCTTCCCGGCCGCCGCCCTGCACGCGCAGCCTCGGCTGCAGCTGGCGGCGCGGGGCCTCTCGGACGCCTTCGCGACGGGCCTGAGCAGCGCGGACCGCCTGCAGGGCTGGCTCGCCGGGCCCCAGGGCGCCGGCCTCGAGGGCAGCAGCTGCGCCACGGCCTGCGCGCCGCTGCCGCAGACGGCCAACTTCTACGCGGGCGGCTTCGACAGGCCCTACGCCCCGCCCGAGAGCCGCCGCTAACCGCCTGCGGGGCTGGCATGCTGGATCGCCCGGGGAGAGGAGGGCGCCGGAGTTACCTCGCAGCAGTCCCTGGCCAGTTGCCGTCCCAGTAGCACTCCTGCGTGCCCGTGGGGCAGCCGGGCGTCTGCAGGTGGCATTGCCAGGCCTTTTGTGGGATGGGCACGCCCTTTTGGTCCTTCAGCAGCGCGCAGGCCTTGCGATCCGGCGACGCCGCCGACTCGTCGAAGAGAGGCTTGTCCTCGCAGCCCTGGGGTGGCGATGCGACGTCGCGGAGATGGGAACATAAGGGGAGGCTCAAGGGCGTGCAGGCGTCGCAGTTTTTACCCGCTCCGTCGGCGGCCTCGCCGACCTGGCAGGTGCCGACCAGGCCCGCTTCGTTCGTGCATCTGGCGCCGCAGGCCTTGTCCTGACATGGCGGAGGATCGGGTTCGCAAAGCAGATCCGTGGTACCGGCGCCGATGGCGCAGTGTCCATGAAAGCGATCGCCGCTCGGCGTCTGCGATGTGCAAAATTGGCCTTCGGAATCGCAGTACGTGGGGTTCGGAGGGTCGGGCGGCATCGGAGGTTGCGGCGGCGCGCACTGCGTGGGCATCGGTAGCGGCTCGATGCCCTTGCGAAAGCCCAGATCGTTGCACACAGAGAGAACGCGGTTGTATACCTCGGTCTGCTCGCAGCTATTCAACTCCGGGTACCATCTTCCGTACTTGCCCATGACATCGTCGACGAGGCTGGTGCACTTCCGACCCCAGCCCTCAGAGTTCCAGAGCGTGAAGAGGAGGGTCTGCTCGGCCGCGACGCCAAGAAAGTCGAAGGGCGGCGGGAAGGACTCCAAGATGGCTTCGGTTACCGGTGCCGCCAGTGATTCCATCAGCATCCAGCAGTCCACGTTGCCCACGCTGCTGTACGTGAAGTTCGTCGTTACGACGTCCGCGCAAAACTTGTTGGGCACGAGGCTCAGGGGCGAAGGGAATCGCAGGTCGAGATTGGCGGAATTGAAGTGACAGCGAGACACGTCGTCGCCGGAGAGGCTGGGGAGGCAGATGCCTCCGCTGGCGCAGCTACCGGAGGGGCTGCAAGGCGGCCGGTAGGCCGGTGCGTCTCCGGGCGTCGGCAGGCAGGCGCACGGCTGGCTGCCGTCGCAGAGGAGCGTCGTCGAACCAGCGCGGTAGCCGTACCACTGCCCTTCCGGACACTCGTGCGGCTGCATGTTTGAGTGCAACCCAACAAAAATCGAGTCGACGAAAGTGGTGCACGCGCCTCGGCGGCTTCGCCGCCCCTTGCAAAGGCGTCATGACCGTCACGCTGGCCGACCGCTTCACCGAGATGAGCTCGCTCTGGCATCTCTGGCGAGCCTCCGTGATGGAGGAGCTGGGCGAGCTGCCGCGCGGGCTGGAGGACGCCGTGGAGGTCACGCTGGCCGAGTGCCTCCTGGCGGCCCGGGCGCGGCTGCGGGAGGCGCAGCACGCCTGCGACGCCGCGCTTGGCTCCTTGAGCTCGCCGCTGGCGACCCGCGCGGGCGGCGCCGCGTGAGTCCGGGGCGCCTCGCCTGCCCATATGTTGGCCGCAGCTCTTCGCTCTTCAGACAAAGAGAGAGATGCAAGCTCCCGCCGTCCAGAAGGCCGCGCTCATCGTGCCGCAGCTGCCAAGCTTGTCGACGCCCTTCGCGCTGGCGCCGCCCGCCACGCCGACCTGCAGCAGCGCCCTGGTGCACCCCTGGCAGCTGGGCGCCTGGAGCGACACCGCGCTCAGCCCCTTCGACAACGTGGACCTGCTGGGCAAGGAGATCTCCGACCTCAGGTGGTGCGGCCTCAACACGGTGGACGCCGCCGGCAAGCCGACGATGGCCATCGTGGAGTGCTCCGAGTGCCCCATCGGCTACGACGTGGCGCTGGCCGACGTGGGGCCGCTGATGTGCCGCGACCCGCCTTCCTGCGGCCGCGACGGCGCCTGCCAGGACTGCCGGCTGTCCGCTTTGACGCCCTGGCTGGTCGGCCCCTGCGAGAGCTGCATCAGCTACGGCTGCAACCCCGACACGAAGATGTGCATGTGCAATGAGTTCTGACGCGACGCGTCGCGGCGGCGGCGGCGCCTCAGGGGCTGCCCGGGCCTTCGGGCACGGCCGCCACGAGCTCCTTCATGCGGCGCTTGAGCATGTCGGTGAGCTGAAGCTGCTTCTGCGCGAAGAAACCGAGCAGATCCGCGTGGTCACTTAGCACCGAGCTCTCCTCGTCGACCTGGTCCAGCAGTCTGGTGCGGCTGCTGAGCACGGTGTGCAGCTGCAGCAGGATGGCCTCCTTCTGTCGCCGCACCTCGTCCTGCCGCTTGGATTCGCGCTGCAGCTGCTGCAGCGCCGCGTCGCGGACGCCGATCGCGGCCAGCACGGCCTTGCGGTCCTCGGCGTCGAAGGCGTCGCCGCTGGCGCTGATGCGCTGCAGCAGGTCCCGGAGGGCGTCGATGCGGCGCTGCTCGGCTTCGATAGCCGCCTGCAGCGAGCGCTGCTTCTCTTCGATCTGCCGGCTGATGTCGGTGGCGACGGCGGTGAAGTCCTCCATCGCTGCACGCCGGGCGGAGAGCGGAGGGGGGAGGAGGGGGCGCTGCAGCCCTTTGACAGGGGCGCGGCCGATCGCCTCCCCAGCCTTTCAACGCGGCGGGAGGCGCTCCGCCGCGGCGCCGCTACATCTTCCAGCGCTTGGAGCACTTGGTGCAGTGGCAGTAGATGGTGCTGCCCTCGTCGGCCGAGCGCGTCTGCAGCAGCTGCTGCAGGATCTCGTTGGAGCCGCACTTGGTGCAGCGCAGGCCGGTGTTGGGCAGCGGCTCTGCCGCCTCGGCGCTGAGCTCCCGGAGCAGGGCCTCGCTGCGAGCCCGCTCCTCCACGGCGCGGGCCACGGCCTCCTTCACGGGCACGCGGTCGACGAGGCACTCGAGGGGCGCGGCCGCGAAGGCCTGCGGCCCCAGCGTCTCCAGCCGCCGCCGGGCTCCGGGCTCGCGCTCCAGCAGGAAGAGGCAGCGCAGGACCGTGCGCTCGTAGGACGCGGCGGCGGCGAGCGCGTGGCTCTGGCAGGCGTGCTCAAGAGCGTGCGCGTGCACGGGGGAGAGGTGGCGCTCGAAGGACTGCGCCGCCTGGACTCGAGCCATGACGGGCCGCCTAGCGCGACGCGCTTTTCATCTTGGCGATGAACTCCTGCAGCTTCTCGCGGGGCACGGAGCCCACGCTCTCCCCGAGCTTCTTCTTGCCCTTGAAGGCGATGATCACGGGGAAGCCCTGGATGTTGAAGCTCTTCGCCTGCGGGGACTTCTCGAGCACGGTATTTTCGACGAGCGCGAAGTCGCAATCAGGGTGCATGTCGGCTGCCTCCATGAAGAGCGGCTTGAGCTTCTTGCAGTGGCCGCACCACTCGGCGTGGAACATGGTGAATTGCGGCTTCGCGTCGCTGTCAGGCACGATGAGCGCCGGATCCAGGATGGTCTTGACGCGGCCGCTTGCGCCCGTGCCCAGCGGCGTCTTGGCCTCGCCCGTGGTGGCCCTTGGCGGCGTGGCCACGGTCCCCCCTGCGCCGCCCACGGAAGGGAGCACCATGGCGGCGCCGTAGCTGCGGTGGTGCTGCATCTTTCGCATCACGTAGACGAGCAGCAGCACCACGCCGACGGCAAGCAGGAGGAAGCAGAGCCACTGCATCATGGTCGAGCCCTGGCCTGCGCCGCCGCCGCCGGGGGGCATCTTGAGCGTCCGGCACGGCTCGCAGGAGGCGGCGAACCCCACGCCCGTCGGGCTGGAAGGTGAGGAGCTGATGAGGGAGTCCAGTTCGTTGAAGCGCTGCGCGAAGAGCCTGTCGAAGTCCATGGCGGCGTCGCGACTGCACGACATGTCGTCGGGTTTACATGCCGGGTCGAAAAAAACCTCAGTCCTCGTCGCTGGTGTCGTCCCCCCGTCACCAACCGCAGCCTAAGGCGGGGAGGGGGACCGCCGCCAGGGGAGGAAGCAACAGCGGACCCGAGGGGCAGCCGTACACGAAGCCCGGCCCTGCTCCGCCGGCATAGGAGAGTGGCGGCAGTGGCCACAACCCCGGCAGCGTGGGCGCCCAGGCAGCAGCCGCCGCGCCGCCGTAGCCCTCGCCGAAGCCGCAGCCAGGCCTGCCGCCGCCGCCGCCGCAGCTGTTGCACTGCACGTTGATGTTGATGGTCGTCGTCCCTCCGGAGCCCTCGCCCGGCAGCTGCAGGCTCCCGGACCAGGGCCGTGCGGCTTCCACTTGAGGCTGCGAGGCCTGAGCCTGAGCCTGCGAGGCCTGCTGCGCCGCCTGCGCTCCTGGCGAGCCCCTGCCCATGCGCGGCATCGTGGAAGGCCAATTCCCTCCGTTTCGGTCGCCGCCCCCTCTGCCGCGGGCCTGCATGCCTTTGCCTTGACCGCGCCTCAACACAGCGGCAGCGAGAGCACCAGCACCTCGCCGGCGGGAGCGTGGCAGTGCCTGAGGTCCGGCGAGCTCTGCCGCGCGACGCCCAGCACGTCCTTGAGGATGTCCACCTGCGTCCTCACGCGCTCCAGCAGCACGCCGAGCCTGGCGCAGGTCCCGACGTCCTCGGCGTAGGTGAGCCGCATGTGCCGCAGCCCGGCCACGCAGGCTTCGATCTCGCCGACGAGGTACAGAGCCCGCTCCCGCAGCCGCTCGGCCAGCGCGACCGCGTCGGACGGCGCTTCGGTCGCCGCTGCTCCCGCGCGTTGCACCGACGCCCGCTTCCAGCTCAGGGCCTGCTCGTCCGCCAACGCGAGGGCCTCCGTGAGGCAGGCCGTGACCGCCGCCACCGAGGTGGCGCGGCTGTCGCCCCGCGCGAGCCTGAAGAGGGAGCCCAGCAGGCTGGGGTGCATGATTTGCAGGGCGCCGCCGTGCTGGTAGATGCGATCGCCCGTGCGCTGCGAGGCCACGATCTTCAGGTCGCAGAGCAGCCTCTCCATGCGGCCGCGCCTTTTCTCTCGGCCCCGGCCGCCGCGGCCTCCTGGCACGCCGGCGCGGCTGCGAAGAGGCTCCCAGAAAGTGTCGGCGGGACTGTTCGGCATTGCTCGCCCTGCCGGCGCTGGTGCAGCGAGATGCCAGAAGGTTTATGAAAATGAACTTCACGGTGGAGCTCGTCTTGATGCTCGGGCTGGCTGCGGTGGTGTTTTTTGTTTTTTTCTTACGTCCTCGTCCGCAGCCGACGCCAGCCCCGCAGCCGACGCCAGCCCCGCAACCGACAGCAGGATGCGAGAGCTGCGCTGCAGGGCAAACGTGCGTCGTCATCGAAGGAGCCAACTGTTCGGATGAGATTTTTAAAAATCGTTGCTCGCCAGATTCTCCCCAGAATTGCGTCGTATCTTGTGACGACAGCACCAAGAAGGCGCTGCTGTGTCACCAGCCCGGCGCTTGTGGTTACATGACGGACCGCACGCAGTCGCTTCCGCCATTCAATAATTTCTATCCGACATTCTTGACGAAGGAATGGCGGCAGCCCACTTCTTCTGAAGTCACGTGTCCCGACTCCTATGACGGTTCCGAAGATTCGACGAACTGTCTGGGTGACGACTTATTCGAGCTCCTGAAAGCGAACCCGACTGTCGACCTTTCGCAAGGCGATGTTGTGCAGAAGGCACTTGACAAAACCAAACAAGCAAGGGGCGATGACGGACAAACAATACCTATCGCGAGTTCCAGGGGCTACTACTGCCTTCCGCCGCAAGCCCAGGGTTGGAGGTACACCGTCTTCCCCGCACCAAACGATGAGCAAAAAAGGAATCAGTGCACCGCGGCGGATTGCATGGTCATCGCGTTGAGTTCTCCGGATGTCACGTCGGTGCTCTACGACGACGCTTCTAAAGCCTGCATGGCCAAGGTATGCGAAGGAACCGATTGCGGCCGGTTGAACTGCCTTGACGGCTGCCCTGCCAAGACTGAGTTGCAAAGCTCTTCAGGAAACTGCGGAGAAGACCCGAAGGCTGACGAAAACACCTGCAGTCAAAACTATAATTTCTGCAAGCTCTGTGACAATAAAGGCGTGCAATTGGTCGCGTGGACTTGTTGTCAGAATTGTTTGCCTTTTTCAATGCACCTCTAAGTCGCAGAGCAGCCTCTCCATGCGTTCGCGCCTTTTCTCTCGGCCCCGGCCGCCGCGGCCTCCTGGCACGCCGGCGCGGCTGCGAAGAGGCCGCGGATCTGGGGCGCGAACTGCCTCAGGCTGTCCAGGAAGTGTCGGCGGAACTGCTCGCCCTGCCAGCGGTCCAGCGCCTCCAGCTCCGCGAGGCGGAACCAGGCCAGCTCCGTCTTCTCCAAGTAGCCGCGCTGCACGTAGGCCGAGACGAGCCGGCCGTGGTGGTTCTTCAGCTGCACGGCGGGGTGGCGGAAGACCTCGCGGTGGCCGTGCTCCCGCACGAAGGCCTGCACGCGCGCCCAGGCCGCCGCCACGGCCAGGGCCTCCGCGGCGGCGGCGGCCGGCAGCCGCAGCCTCCAGGTGTGGATCTGGCCGGACCCGACGCCGCAGTCGACCACGAAGTCCAGCTCCAGCTCCAGCGGCGCCGCCGCGGCCGTCGTCGCGCCCGCGTCGCCGCTGCCGCCGCCGTCGTCGTCGTGGTCGCGCCCCGCCGAGGGCGGCGCCCGCAGGTCCACGGTGACGCAGCTCTCGGCGAGCACGTGGCCCGGGAAGAGGAGCCGCGGCAGCCGTTCGGCTCCCTTCTTGGCTCGGTGGAAGGCGCGGAAGACCTCGTCCAGCTCCAGCAGCTCCGCGTGCGATGTCTCGAAGCGCCGCACGACGGTCTCGTCGTAGGGGACGACGCAGAGGAAGGTGACGTGGCACAGCGAGCCGGTCGCGGGCGGCAGCGCCCGCAGGGTGCGCGCCACGAAGCGCGCCTTGGCCAGCTCCCGCGCGACCTCGCCGACGCGCGCCGGCAGGCTGGCCGTGTCCGTCAGCGCCACGGCCGAGCAGGTCTCCTCGACGAACTCGCGGGCGGCGCTGCTGAGGGCGCTCTCGCCCTCCTCCGCCCGGCCCGAGAAGCTGCACCACTTGCGGCTGCCGCTGCGCCAGCCGGGCACGTCCCGCTCGCGGCCCAGCAGCAGCACGATCTCGCCATCTCGGTCGCGCGACACGCAGAGCACGCCCGCGCCCACGAGGCGCTTCATGCGCGGCTCGTTTGCACCGCGGCCGAGCTTTTTTTTTCGTTCATCCGGCCGAAACTCCGCCCGGCCTCTGAAGCAAATCCGCACCCATGTCCAACCCGCTGCGCAGCGAGGTAGGCGCGCTCGGCTTCGTGCGCCAGAACGGCCTGCAGCGCAACCGCTCGTCCTTCCGGGGCATCGGGGGCCGGCCGCAGGGGCTCGACGAGGCGCCGCTGCCCAACCACGCGCCGCAGCGCCCCAGCCCCAGGCCGTGGGCGACAGACCCGCAGCAGCAGCAGCAGCTGAACGGAGCGGCGCGCGGCCTCGGCGCTGTGGTCGGCGGCCCGGCGGGACCGGGGGCGCCGCTCCGCGGCGAGGCGCCCGGCCCGGTGCTGGGCGCCGGCTCCAAGAGCATCGGCAGCTTCATTCGCGCCTCGCCCGGGGGAGGGTTCCCCCGTGGGGGGGCGTCGCAAGCCGAGGGCGAGGCCGCTGCGTCCCTGGGTGACGGCGCCGCCCCCGCCGCCGCCGCCGCCGCGGTGCCCGCTGCCGCCGTCACCACGCTCGCAGCGCTTGCCGGCTTCACGCCCGACGCGGAGCTGCGCGAGGACCTGGCGGCTTGCAAGAGTCGGCTGGACGCGGCCGGCTTGCGGCTGAGCGGCCAGGACAACGCCGTGAAGGCGCTGGAGCGCTCCGTCGCCGCGCTGCGCGAGGAGTACACCAAGGTCTCGCAGGCCACGGACGCGCAGAGCGTGCTGCGACTCGAAGCCTGCGAGCGCGCCCTGGGGCGCCTCGACGCGGGCTTCCAGGAGTTCTCGTCGCGCTTCCAGCGGGAGCTCCGCTCGGCCGAGCAGTCCTTCGCGGAGGTCGGGGGCCTCGGCTGCGGCGACGCGCAGGTGCCCTTGCCTTGCAAGCTTTTGCAGGACGAGCCCGACGGTCTCCGGGCCCTGGAGACCGTGCACCTCTTCCTGCCGATGCACCGGGACGAGGCCGGGGTGCCCTGCCTCCACCGCAAGCGCTTCTCGCCGAGGCTGGGCGCCGTGCGCTCCAGCTCCTTCCGGCTGCAGGAGCCCGACGGCGAGCCGCGCGTCTGCTTCGTCTAGGCGGCGGCGGCTGCGAGCGCCTCCTGCGCCGCAGCGTCTTCCAGCACCTGCAGCGTCGTGGCCGCGGCCAGGCGCAGCGGTGCTGAGAGGAAGGCCGCCTCCTCCCTCGCCCCCGGGGGGTGCTGCAGCGCCGCCGCCTCGGCCAGGCCAGCATCGCCCAGGCAGGCCTGCAGCAGCGAGGCCGCCAGCTGCAGGCCCTTCCTGAAGCGGGGCGGCGGCGGCCGCCACTCGCGGCGCGGCTGTTCCGCGGCGATGGGGGGCTCTCTGTCTATCTCGGCGCCCTCGCTCTTCTCGGCGCCCTCGCTCCTGTCGGCCGCGGCGGCCGGCCGGGTTGCCTTGGGCGCGCCGCGGCGCTGCGCCGCCAGCTCCTGCGTGTGCGGCCCCAGCGGCTCGATCGGCGCGCCGGCGTCGCCCGCCGGCAGGTGCTTGAGCCAGCGGCGCGCCACGAGCGGCAGCAGGTGCAGGCCGGGCGCGTTGGGGTCGTAGTCGAAGCCCGAGGGGCACGCGGCGTCGTAGGTGCTGAGGCGACAGGCGTCCGCCATGAAGCCTGCCATGCAGTCGAGCGATTTGGGGTCGCCGCTGCCGCCGCAGGCCCTCGGGAAGTTCTCCAGGATGAGGAGCTGCGCGAGCAGCGGCACGTCCTCCCGGCTCCGGCAGACGTCGCGGGGGCCTCGGAGGGGCAACGGGTGCTCTCTGTCGTGCAGCGCCAGCCGCGCCGTGTCGTAGGGCGTGGGCATGGCGTCGGCCGCCGCGAGTGCGGCCCGCCTGACGTCGGCCTGGCGCGGGTCGCAGCGCAGCTGCAGCTGCCTGAGGTCGCCATTGGCGTCCGCCACGATGGCCTGCACGAGCCGATCGGAGGCGTCGGGGAGGAAACGCCGCGCGAGCCTGGTCGCCTCCCAGGATAGGAGGCGCTTGAAGTGCAGGTTCTTCGAGGCCTGGATCCGCAGCTCCCGGGGCGGGCACGGGCCGGCGCAGGCGATGATGGGGCAGGTCGTCGGCACCTTCGCCGCCGCGGGGTCGCGGCGGAAGAGCTCTTCCACGTCCTCCAGCAGCACGGCCAGGGGCTTGCCGCTGAGCGGCCTCGCCTGCGCGGCCCTCAGGAAGGCGGAGGGCGTCTGCTGGCGGCCCGCGCCGACCTGGGACGGCGTCAGCTCGCGCAGCTCGAAATCGGCCTGGATCAGGATCCACTTGGCCCAGACGGTCTTGCCGCTGCCGGGTGGGCCGTAGAAGAGCAGCATGGCGCGCGCGGCCTCCTGGCGGCGCGTCGGCGCCTTCCGCCACTGCAGGAGCCAGCGGCGGGCCTCCTGGCGGACGGCCTCGTTGCCCACGAAGTGTTCGTCTCTCGTGGGCGCCATGCTCTGGAAGGCGAGCTTGTGGACGGGCGCGGGCGCGGGCGCCGCCGGCCCCTTCGTCGGCTCACCTGGTGCGCTGCAAGCTTCAGGGGCGCCGCTTGGCTCGACCGCGGGTGCCGGCGCCGGCGTGGCCTCCGCGCCTCCGTTCTTCTGATCGTCCGGCGCTCTGGGGGCTCCAGGGGCGCTGCCTTGCTCGGCCGGCGCCCGCGGCGGCGCGTGGTCTGACCATTCCTTCATGAGCCGAGCCTCGAGCGCGCGCTTCCTCAGCTGCGTCTCCTGGAAGGCCCGGCGTTCCGCCACTCGATCCAGCCTCGTCGGCACCGGCATGCCCCTGACGCCGGAGCCGGAGGAGGCGGAGGCAGAGGCGGAGGCGGAGGCGGAGGCGGAGGCAGAGGCGGCGACAGCGGAGGAGGCCGCCATGTGTGAGGGGCAAAGTGGCCCAGGCAAGGGCGCCGCCCGCCCGTTCGTCGGCGGCTCGTCTGGTGCGCTGCTGCATGCTCCAGGGACGCCAGCTCGCTCGGCCGCGGGCGCCGGCGCCGGCGCATTCTTCGGCTCGTCCAGCGCAGTGGGGGCTCCAGGGGCGCCGCCTTGCTCGGCCGGCGCCCGCGGCGGTGCGTGGTCTGACCACTCTTCCATGAGCTGGGCCTCGAGCTTGCGCTTCCTCAGCTGCGTCTCCTGGACGGCCCGGCGCTCCGCAGCGCGATCCAGCCCAGTCGGCACCGGCATGCCCCAGACGCCGGAACCGGCAGAGGAGGCGAAGGAGGAGGAGGAGGCCGCCATGTGCGAGGGGCGGGGTGGTCCTTTCCTCCGATCGCGGCTCGCGGCGGTCATCAGCTGCATTTCTGCAGGAGATTCACGTCGACGCAGGTCGCTATCGCCAACGCCAGGAGCCCGGCTGCCATGGAGATGCTCGCCTTCTGTATGCTCTCCCAGGTGAGGTGCTTTCGCTTGCGGTGCTGGGAGGCTCCGCCGCCGGGCACCGCGCTGATGACGCAGAGCAGCAGCGCCAGGAACACGACGGGCGCCACGCGGCCGGCGAGCTCCTTGGTCGTGGAGAGCAGGATGGTGCCCGTGGCGAAGGCCGCCGTGGAGATCTGCTTCGCGCGCTCGTGCAGGCTGTCGCCGCCCTGGTAGTCGTCGAGCGCGCCCACGTAGGGCAGCACGGCCTTGGCCTCCTGGCAGAGGTAGGCCAGGACGATGACGCAGGACAGCAGCGCGGCGACGCCCAGATCGACCTGGCCGGTGCAACGCATCAGCCCCCAGACCAGCGCGGGCCAGAAGAAGCAAGCCGCGGCGTTCACGGCAAGCCGCTCGGCCTTCTTGTTGGCGCAGCTCTTCCTGAGATCGCGCAGGCACCAGCGCAGCAGCGCGAAGGTCAGCAAGCCGGAGGCCACGCAGAGCAGCGCCAGCGCATCGGCGAGCCGCGGCTGCATCTTTTGCGGGCTTTTTTTTTGGGTGCGCGAAAGAAGCCGCGCGTCTGGGACGGTCGGGCCCCAACAAAGATGGCCAGCCAGCCGCCCGAGCGCCAAAGCCAGGAGGCGACGCCCCGCGTCTCCGACCGGGAGATCGATTACGCCCGCTTCGTGCTCTACGTGCGTCGGGGCGTGCCCGTCTGCGACCACCTGGCGCGGCTCGCTTCCCGGGGCGGCAACGACGTCATCATCCAGGACGTGGACCACATCACGGGGCCGCGACCGGCCTGGCTCCGCGGCGTGCCCAGCCTCGTGGAGCTGCCGAGCTACCAGCTGCACACGGGCACGGACGCCGTGAAGAAGCTCGAAGCCTTCCTGCACGGCGGCGTGCAGGCCATGGGCGCCGACCTCTTGGGCGGCGCCGGCAGCCGCCGCGCGGCGCCGCTGCAGGAGGGCTTCGCCTCCGACTCCGGGCCGCACGGCCTCGCCCTCTCCCCCGACGAGCGCTACGAGGACGCGCCGCGGCAGCGCAGCGCCGGCGGCGCCAGCCTCGAGGAGATGATCCGGCTGCGCGCCCGCGGCGGCGGCGGCGGGGGGGCCTGCGCGTAGCCTTAAGGCGCCACCTCCGCGCCCTCCAGCAGCGGCCCCAGCTCCGCGAGGGAGAGCAGCGCTACGACGTGCTCCGGCGCCCGGCGGCTGCGGCAGGGCACGTGCAGCTTCCTCAGCGAGGTCGTGGGCCGTGCGAAGAGCTGCACCTTCTCCATGACGAGCTTGCGCAGCGGCGCGACGGGCACCAGCCTGGCGCCGTCGGCGGTCTGCACGCGCACGAGCTGGACGTCCGCGTCTTCGAACCAGCCGCCGCCGGGCGCGGCCAGCTCCACGACCAGCAGCTCCTTGCGTGCGTCCTCGAGCTCCTCGTCCATGTCCTCGACGGCCTGGGGCACGGCCACCACGCGGCCCCGGGAGAGGCAGCGGCCGTGGCGCAGGTGCAGCGTCTCCGGCAGGCCCGCCGCCCGGTCCGGCAGCTCGGGCGGCAGCTCGACGGGCGGCGGAGGCGGCGGCTTGGGCCTCTTGGGCGCGGCGGCCGCTGGCTCCGCGGGGGGCGGCGGCCGAGGCAGCGCCGGCGGCCGCCGGGCGCGCTGCGGCCGGCCCGCGCAGCCCACCACGGCGGCCGGCGCGGGCAGCAGCTCGCAGGGGGGAGAGAACCAGGGGGCGCCCAGCGGCTCCGCAGCCATGGCCGCTGCTTTCTCTGTCACTCCTGCGGCGATCCCGGCAGGAAGGCCAGCTCCGTCTCGGCCGCGCCCGGCGAGAGCCCCGAGGCCTGCAGCCAGCGGGCGATGCGGTCGGCGGAGGCGGCGGCGGGCGCGTCCGGCTCGCAGAGGAGCCGCGCCGCCTGCACCAGCCCGGCCTCGCCGAGCAGGAGGCGGGGGTCGAAGCGAGGCGGCGGCGAGGTCCGCTGCGGCCGCGCCAGCGCGCGCAGCTGGCGGCGGAGACCGTGGGACACGAGATGGCCGCGCTGCGCCTCGGCGAGGGCCGTCCGGTCCCAGCAGCGGAAGAGCTCCAGCTCCGAGGCGACGTACAGGGCCAGCCGGCGGTCGACATGGGCCGCGCCAGCGGGCGAGGCGCGCGAGGCGAGCGAGGAGGGCAGGAAACGCACGCAGTCGGGCCAGGCGGCGGCGGCCAGGGCGGCCTCTCGCTGACGCGCGTCCGTCGCGATCAGGACGATGGGTCCTGCCAGAGCTCTCGGGCCTGCCGGCGCCCTGCCGCAGGGCCTCGCCGCGCCTCTCATCCACTGCGAGAGGCCCACGAGCAGCAGCAAGAGCACCAACGCAACGAGGCAAACCGTCGGCGTCATCTTTTGATTGCCGCGCGGCCGCCGCCCCAAAGAAACCCTCGCACCATGTCGTCGCCGTCGGGCGGCGCCAACGACGTCTGCGCTGGCGCCTCGGACTGCCTCTCCGAGCGCTGCGCCTGTTCCGACTTCGGGCTGCGGGGCCACTGCGCGCCCGTCGCCGCCGGCTTCCGCTGCGACCGCGACGAAGACTGCGACGAGGCCCGCGGCGAGGTCTGCGTGAGGTTCCCGGGCGTGGATGGCCTCTTCTCCGTGGCCTACTGCGGCGGCACTTGCCAGCCGGCGACGATGTCCACTCGGTGAAGACAAAGCATGCCTTGGCAGACGCTGGGCCTCGGCGGCGACGACGAGCCCCGCTACCCCGACCCGCTGCAGCAAGAACCGCTCCTCGACAGCAACAGCAGGCGGCGAAGCGAAAGCTCGAGAAGGAGGCTTGAACCCAAAATGAAGCAGATCCAGCGCGCTACCTTTGGTACCTTTGGCAGATTCTACGAGGGCACCTTGGGGAGATATTTGCAGCCCGACCCGCGGTCGCTGGAGGCGGTCTATCAGAAGAAACACTCGGAATGCCAGGCGTTGGAGCGCCGGGAAGCTCGCCTGAAGAAGGAGATCGAGTCTACCTTGCAATTGCAGAAGGAGACCGAAGAGGCGCTGCGCGATCTGAAAAAGGCTCACAGCGGTCTGAGAGGAAAGCTGGAGTCCATGCAGAAGAAGAAAGAACAGTGCGCAAAACAGGAAAAAGAGATCCTGCAGCACTTCATCACGTTCCAAGAGCAGCGGCTGCGCCGTCGCGCGGCCCGGGCGTCGCTGTGAGCCTGACCGCGCCGATCACGTCCACGTCGCGGCGGATGGTGATCGCGGGCAAAGAGAAAGACCTCCCCTCCCCCGATGTCGAAGCCCAGCGAGACGCTGGTCATCGTCAATTCGGCCAATCGGGACGTCCAGATCTTCCCCGAGAGCAACGACTTCACCCTGGACCTGAAGCAGAGATACGAGGTGCAGCTCGTCAGCCTCGGCTTCCTGGAGCTGCCGTACTCTCAGTTCCTCGTGGAGCGCGAGTGGTCGAGCTTCTTCGCCGACGTGGGTCTGAGCTTCCCGCCGCAGGCCTCGAGGACCTTGGCCTTCCGCACGCCCTGCGGGGGCTCCCGCGCCCTGGCCTGCCTGCCCGCGCCCTACACGGCCGTGGTCTTCGAAGGGCTGCAGGGCGCGGCCGCGGTGTGGCGCGTCGACGCCGGCGTGGGCCCGCTGCGCGCGCACGGCCTGGCGAACAACTCGCTGGGCGTCGTGCCGGCCTGCGTCGTCTTTGATCCGCTGCTGCCGCCGCTGCAGGTCGCGGCGGTGCCAAGCGAGGACGTCGTCGTGACCGCCGGGGCCCCCGTGCCGACGCCGGCCGCGGGCTACCGCGCCGTGCTCGCCTGCACGGCCGCCGGGCCGAGGACCTTCCTGAGTCCGGAGCACCTGGCGGCGGCGCTCAACGCCTTCTTCTCGGACCCGACGATCGACCTGCCCCTGAGGTTCAGGTACGACGCCGCCGAGACCGCGCTGCTGCTGCAGCCGCAGGCCTGCTCCGAGGACGTGATCCTGCTGGACCTGGCGGAGCCGAATCTGCTGAACAGCCTCTGCTTCGCCTGCGCCTCCGGCGTGCAGCGGCTGCAGCCCCTCAAGAGCACGCGCTTCCCCGGCTCCGTCAGGCGGGAGTTCCCCGTCGGCAACTACGACTTCGGCTCGCTGCGGCAGCAGCTCGAGGTGCTGCTGAATCCGCTGGGCCAGTTCGGCTCCATCCCCGCCGGCACGGTCTACGTGGCCTTCTTCGACGAGAGCCCGCTGCCGCCCTTCCACGCCGTGGCGCTGACGGCCGCGGTGCTCTACGACCCCAAGGCGGTGGCGCTGGCGCTGTCCCAGCAGTTCGCGGCGGCGGCGCTGCCGCACGACGTCCGCTTCGACTTCCAGGACGACACCTTCGTGGCCTTCGGGCCGGCGGCGTTTCGCATCTTCTGGGCCGACTCGCGGCTCGGGGGCCAGCTCGGCTTCGACGGCGACCTCAGGCTCGACGTCTTCCACCGCGGCTCGCGGCGCTTCTACGTGGCCCAGCCCAATCGGGTGCAGCTCCCCCCGATGTTCGCCAACGAGTCCACGCAGCACATGAGGACATTGGTGCTGCAGGCCTACGGCCGGCTGCAGGCCAGCTTGCCCGTCGCCGTCAGCGGCTCGGGCTGCGCGGGCGCCGCCCTGCATGCGCCGGCGGGCGTCGTGCCCTTGGAGTACCTCGTCGCCGTCGCCGTGGCCGACGGCTACGTCTGGGCGGTGGCGGCCGGCACGCAGGCCGGACTCATGCCCGCGCCGCCGGCGCCCCTGCCCGCCTGGACGACGGAGCTCATGCCCCTCGTCGCGCAGCCGCCGCTGCCGGGCGGCTGCCAGTGCGTGGGCCAGGCCGTGCCCGCCTTCGGGGGCGCCGCGAACCTCTACTTCCCCACGCCCCCCGGGAGCATGCAGCCGCGCCTCGCGGAGATCCTGGGCTTCGCGCCCGGCGCCAACCTGTGGCCCTGGCAGGCCGCGCTGGACGCCTGCGGCCCTTCGACGGCGCTGGTGGCGCCCTTCCACGTCACGCTGGAGGGCCCGCCCTACGTGCTGCTGGACTTCGGCCTGCCGCACATGAGCGCCTCCATCGTGCATCGCAACGGCCAAGATCTCAGGAGCACCTTCTTCGGCGCCGTGGCGCTCTTCTCCAACTTCAAGCTGGAGCGCTACTACAAGGTGGAGCAGGCCACCACCGGCATCATCGTCATCAACTCGCTGCACGTCCGCATCTACAACCCCTGGGGCGCGCTCTACGTCTTCCACGGCAAGAACTGGTCGGCCGCGCTGAATCTGGTGCACGTGACGAAGCCCGTGCGGACGGAATGCGCCTGAAGGGCCGGTCCGCGCCGCACGTCACACACGTCACATACGTCACGCGTCTTTTCGTCTTCGGGTCTTCCGAGTCATGCGCGGCAGCGCGTCGCGGCCAGTTCATTCGCGCTGCGGGGGCGCCGCCGGGCCCAGCCCCGGCGGCGGGCCCAGCCCCGGCGGCGGGGCGAGCCAGCTCGGCGGCGTGGGCGGGGGCAGCTGCGCGGGCGGCGGGCCCAGGCGCCGCAGCGGCGGCGGCGGCGGCAGCGGCGGCGGTTCCTGCGGCGGCGAGGAGGACGGCAGGCGCGGAGCCTCAGCCGCTGTGGCCGGCGGCCGCCGGCTCGACCGCAGTGCGCTCCTCCACGCCGCAGCCCAGGCCGCGAGCGCCGCGCCGAGCAGCGCCCGCCTCGCCCGCGCGGTGGCGACGGCGAAGGACAGCACGTTCAACTTTCGCCGCAAGCGCCGCCGCGTGCGCCAGGCCAGCTCCCGCCAGGCCGACAGTGCCCGCGCCAGGCTTCGACGCCGTTCCAGCGCGCGGCAGGCGTGCTCCGCGCGCGTCAGCAGCGACAGTCTCAGCCCCTCGCCGCGCTTCCGCCGCCCTGCGGCGCCGCCCCCCTGATGCATCGTCCGAGCGGCGCGGCAAGACTCCGCAGACCCCTCGAGCAGCTGGCAAGCGAGAACGGTGGGCGGCGCGTTTAAATCCAGAGCCGGCAGGTCTTTTGAGATGCAAAAAGCCGCTATGCAGGGCCGTCCTGACGCCGTCGTGCTCCATCTGCAGAGCCTCGGCTTCCCGCAGCGGCCCTCGCCGCCGAGCTGCAAAGTCACCTACGAGGGCGACGACGTCTACTCCGTGCGGACCACCGGCGAGGTCGCCGACAACTTCAGGAGCTCCTACGGCGGCGAGGTGCAGTTCCCCTGGCAGCACCTCAGCGCCCGCGGGGAGCGGCTGCGGTTCCTGAGCCGCGACGCCACGGCCGCCTACCTGGCGCTGGTGCTGGGCGAGCACTCCTGCCTGGACTGCCGGCTCTTCCACTATGCCAACTTCAGAGGAGCGCACCTGGCCAACTGGCAGAACTGCGACGTCGAGACCCTCAGGCGCCTGCTCCTCGTGCTCCGCGACGCCCGGCGCCCCTGACGCCGCCGCGCCCGGCAGCTTCGGCGAGCTCTGCGCCTGCGTGCTCCGCGAGGAGCCCCTGCAGCTGGCGCCCGCGGACGTGGCGGGCCTGCCGCCGGAGCGGCTGCTGCGGCAGTGCGCGCGCCGCCTGGCCTCCGACGCCTTCCTCCGCGCCGCGGGCGAGCGCCTCTTCGCCGAGTACGGCTTCATCGCCATGCTCTCGCGGGGCCTCTTCGGCTGGCTCTTCCGCGGCGGCGCGGCGCCGCCCGCGTTCTGCTTCTGAGCGCCCTTCTCCCCCGGGCGAAGGAAAGACGTCATGGCGAGCGCCGCGACGTGCCCCGTCTGCTGCGACGCCTACACCGCCAAGGTCCGCACCCCCGTGGCCTGCCCCGCCTGCCGCTACGCGCCCTGTGCGCGCTGCGCCAAGAAGTTCCTGCTCTCCACGCACGCGGATCCTTCGTGCATGAACTGCGGCCTGCACTGGGCCCGCGCCTTCCTGGACGACCACTTCTCCCCCGCCTGGCGCGCGGGCGACCTGAGGAAGCACCGCCGGTGCGTGCTCTTCGACCGGGAGCGCGCGCTGCTGCCGGCGACGCAGCCCGCCGTCGAGCGCGTGGCCACGACGGAGCGGCTCGCAGAGGGGCGGCGGCGGGCCTACGAGACCCGCCGGGCGACGGCGGAGCAGCTCAAGGAGAGCCGCCGCGCGTGGCAAGAGGCCGTCGCGTCCCTGCGCCGATGCGAGAGCGGCGGCGCCGCGAAGGAGCGGCTCGAAGACGCGCGGCGGAGGGCCTACGAGACCTACCGAGCGACGGCGAAGCAGCTCGAGGAGAGCCGCCGCGCGTGGCAAGAGGCCGTCGCGGCCTTGGACCGGCACGAGCGCGGCGGCCAGGCGCCGCCGGAGCGGCGCAGCTTCGTCGCGGCCTGTCCCGCCGAAGACTGCAGGGGCTTCCTGAGCCAGCAGTACAAGTGCGGCACCTGTCTCCGGCAGTTCTGCGCCGCCTGCCGCGAGCTCAAGGTCGAGGGCCACGTCTGCGACCCGGCGCTGGTGCAGAGCCTCAAGGCCATCGTCGCGGACAGCAGGGCCTGCCCCGGCTGCGGCGTGGCCATCAGCCGCGTCTCCGGCTGCGACCAGATGTTCTGCGTCCTCTGCGAGGTCTTCTTCTCCTACGCCACCGGCGAGCGCATCCAGGGCGTGGTCCACAACCCCCACTACTTCGAGCGGCTCCGGCAGCTGCGGCAGCAGGCTGCGCCGGCGCCGGAGGGCTTCGAGGGGCCCGGCGGAGGCGCCTGCGGCCAGTGGCCCTCCATCCACTCCTTCACCTGGCTCCCCGTCGAGAGCCGGAGCTTCAAGATGCTCAGCTCCTTCTTCCAGACGGCCATAAACCTCGAGCATCAGGTGCTGCCCCGCCTGCGGCGTGACCGGCGCGGCGGCAACGAGGACCTGCGCGTGCAGTTCTGTCTGCGGCGCCTCGACGAGGCCCGCTTCATGGCCCTGCTCGAGCGGCGAGAGCGCCACGGCGACTTCGAGGTGGATGTCTGCGACGCCCTGCAGCTCTTCGTGCTGCTGACCATGGAGACGATGTACCAGCTGATGCCGCTGCGCTCGAAGCCGGCGCCGGAGCGCGAGGAGCTCGCCCGGCAGCACCTCGACGGGCACCGGCGGCGCGTGAGCGAGATCGTGCAGCCCGCGTTGCAGGACATCGCTCGCCGCTACAAGCGGCCGACCTGCAGCTTCGTCTTCCCCGAGGAGGAGCTGGGCTGGCGGACCTACCGGGACCTCTGCCTTCACCCGTTCAGCCTGGAGCGACGATGGCGACGCGGCCGGCCACGCTGGCGTTGCGCCTGAATGGAAACGAGCATGGCGCTCCCGGCCTGGGTGGCGGACTGTCACCGAACGGCGCTCCAGGACCTCTTGCGGAGCGCCCGCGCCGGCGACCTGCCGGAGTCCATCGTCTACATGGAGGCGGGGCGGCCCACCCTGGACTCCTGGATTCGACCGTGCGCCTCCGTGCGGCTCTGGAGCACGGTGCAGCGGAATGCCGGCCTCTTCGACCGCGTCGCCTCCCAGAGCCTCGGGGAAGCCACGCGGTTGGACCACGTCCTCGCCGAGATCGTGGCGACGAACCCCGCCGAGGCGGACGGCCCCGGCCCCGGCCCGCCTCGGCGCCGACACTTCGCGCTGGGCTTCATGCCCGACGGCCCCTTCCAGGGCAAGCTCAAGTTCCTGCGGGTGCTGCCGGGGCGGGTGATCTCGCCGGATTGGCTCTTCCTGGACAAGATCAAGGCGCAGCTGGCGCGGCCCGAGCAGCGCCACCTGCAGCTTCTGGCGGCGGGCGTGCTGACGCAGAAGACCTTCTGCAGGCTCCGGGCGCTCGTGGAGTCGCAGGACAGCCGCATCCGACGCCACGGCGACAAGGACGGTCGGCACGTCTACGAGGTCGTGCACCCGGCCATGAGCGCATACCAGGGCCTGACCTGCCCGAACAGCTTCCGCAAGAACTGCGCCAGCTTCGTGACCGAGCTCTTCGAGGACATGATCGTCTGCGCCAACTTGCTCAACCTGACGATCCCCGGGGCCTGCAGGCCGCTGCAGCACTTCAGCTGCTCCGAAGAAGGCCTCTCGCGGCGGGGCGAGCTGGACTGCGGCCGGCCGGAAGAGTCGTGCGAGGCAGCGCCGCCCCCGAAGGCCAAGCGGGCCGCCGAGGGAGCCGGAGGAGCCGGCGCGCCGCCGGGCAAGCGCGCCCGCAGCTCGTAGGCGTCACCGCGACACCTGTAACCAAATGGAGTCTGGCGGCCAGGCTGGCGCGCCCACGGCGCCGGAGGGTGAGGTGCGCTGCCGGTGGCGGCCCCGACGCGGCGGCGGCGACGGCGGCGGCTACGCGCCCGGCCCCTGGCAGGGCTTCGTGCTGTTGGCTCGACAAGACGCGGCGGCGGCGTCCCGCTGCTCGCCACGGCCGTCTCCGGAGAGCTCCACGCGGGACGACGAGCGGTGACGGGCGATATGCAAATGAAGCTGGCTCCCGGCCGCTGCTCCTCGCTCTACACCTGCCCCCTGCACAGCGACCCCGGCGCGCAGGACCTCGCGCCCTTCGCTGACGCGCCGCCCGCCGACCCCAGGGCCTTCGCGTCTATGTGCGGCGACGCCGACCGAGGTGGCTGCCCCCCGGTGCGGCTGGACGCCGGCTCGGGCCCGGGCTGCGCGCCCGGCAAAGCCTCGCCGTGCTGGCCCCGGAGCCGAAACATGGAGTGCTTCTTCGGAGTGCCCCTGGACGCCCCTGCCATCTGGAGCACACGACCGGATCTGGTGCCGTTGGCCGGCGGCGCCACGCGCTGACGGAGCGCCTGCGGCCTGCTTCTCGGCCTGTATTCACAAATGGAGCCCGGCGACCTGGGCGCCGCTCCGAAGGCGCCAAGGGCGTCGCTCCGCGGCGTCTGGGTCGGCAGGCTCTCGTTGCTGCTGCTACTGCTGCTGCTGCTCGGGGCCGTGGGCTTCGGCGCGGTGCAGTGCATCAGGTTCGTCATCGCCTCTAACAACGCCACGTCCAACACGATCAAGTGCGGCACCGATTGGTGTCCGGTGCGCTTCGAGGACGCGCCGGTGCTGCCCCGCTGCGGCGGCGACCTGCGGACTGGTCTGACCGACGAGACGCGGCCCTTCCTCCAGAGCGTCGTGAACTTCTTGGCCGGCTTCATCGACGCGACCTGGAGCGGCCGGGCGCCGCCGGAGCTGCGCGGCATGCGGAGGTTGGCCCTGATCCAGTCGCCCGACGAGGCTCAGCCCCTGGGCGTGCTGAGCGCCATCGAGCAGGAGAGCGGCGCGGCAGTGCTGGCCTTCCGCGGCACCCAGACTTTCGTAGACCTCAAGGAGGACTTGCGGATGCACCAGGTCGCCTTCGAGTTCGGGGGGCAGATCCACTCGGGCTTCTCGCAGGCCTACCTGGCCGTGAAGCAGCCGGTGCTGGAGGCGCTGCGCGCGGCCTCGCCGCCCCTGACGCGCCTCGTCGTCTGCGGCCACAGCCTGGGCGCCGCCTTGGCCGTGCTGGTCTCGGCGAGCGTGGCCTCGCTGATGCCCGGCCTGGAGCTGAGCCTGGTGTGCTTCGCGTGTCCGCGCATAGGCGACGCGGCCTTCTGCAGGGCGGTGGAGGCGCTCGTGCCCCTGCACGTCCGTGTGCAGAACGAGGCTGACGTGATCCCCGGGCTGCCGCCGGCGGTGTTCCCGAACATGCGGCGGCTCTCGGCGCCTTGGTTCTACGGACACGCCGGCGTGCCCGTGAGCTACCAGGCCAACTGGTTCTCCGCCACCAACAACCACAACGTGGCCAACTACTGGAGCTTTCTGCACGGCTCGCCAGCGGCAGACGGCCGCTGAGCCCGGCACGGGCGGCGGCACGGCCGTCGTCGCGGACAGGAAACGGGCGTCGGGGCTCTCTCGGTCATGCCTTCCTACCTGGCGAAGAGCTACGGCGAAGCCGGTCGGCTCGGCGCCGGCTCCTTCGGCTCGGTGGTGCGCGTCTACGACGAGGAGAGCGGCGCAGCGCTGGCGGCCAAGATCTTCGAGGCCGACGGCGGCGACGACTCCGAGGAGGAAGAGGAGGAGGAGGCGGGCACCGGCAGCGGCGTCACGGCCGATGCGCTGCGGGAGCTGTCCTTCATGGCCCTGCTGACGGACGCGAACGCGCCGCACTTGGCGCCACTGCACGACTTCGCCTTCGAGCTCTCCACGCAACGGGGCCTCGTGGCCTTCATGCCCCTCTTCTCGCGCGACCTCGGGCGGGCCATCGACGGCGCGGACCTGCGGCAGTCGCAACGGCTGGCGGTGGCGCGCGACCTCTTCTCGGCGCTGGCCTACCTGCACGGCGCCTGCCCGGCCATCGTGCACAGAGACGTGAAGCCCGAAAACATCCTGCTGGACGGCGGCAACGCCGCCTTCCTGACGGACCTGTCCTTCGCGCGCTTCGTCGACGCCGATGAGGAGCCGCGGCGGCGGCGTGGCCAGGGCGGCGGCGGCGGCGGCAGGGACCCGCCTGGTAGCGGCGTCGTCGGCACGCCCACCTACATCGCGCCGGAGGTCTTCTTGGGCGCCCGCTCGCGGCCGGCGGTGGACTGCTGGAGCGCGGGTGTGGTGCTGCTGGAGCTCTTCCAGCACCGCCGGCTGCCGGTGGACCGCGACAAGGCGGCGCTGCGGCTGGTGCGCCAGGCCAGGGACGCTATGTGCGCGGAGCGGCCGCTGCCGCGGCTCCTGCGCGAGCTGCTGGCCGAGGAGCCCGGCGCCCGGCTCGGCGCGGCCCAGGCCCTCGCGAGCTCCGCGCTGGCAGGCCCGGAGGCGCCGGCCGGCGCCCCGCCGGCCGCGGCGGCGCCGCTCCGCTTCTTCGAGGAGGCGCCCGCGCCCCCGCCGGACCGCGCCCTCGCGGCGCTCTGCCGCCGGCTGCTGGCCTCGGAGCCGCGGACCTGCGCGGCCGCGCAGCGCTACCACGCCAGCTTTCGTTCCGGGGACCCGCGGCTTCTGTGCATCGTGGCCTACAAGCTGCACGAGCCGGAGCCCGCCTCCGACGGCGAGCTGCTGGCGCGCCTCGGCTGCGGCGGCCTGGGCGCGGAGCTCGCGGAGACGCAGGAGCAGCTGCTGAGGCTACTGCGCGGCTGCCTGCTGGCGCCCTTCGCGCCGCCGGCCGAAGTCGTCGCTCGAACTTCGTCGACAAAAATCTCCCGTTGAGAAAACCAACATGGAGAGGATCCTGGAGTTCGGGGGCGCGCCCAAGTGCAGCGACGACCAAAAGCAGGCTTTCGCGACGCAAGCGGCCAATCTAGTACAACTCATTACGGCCGAAAAGCAGGACTCAGATGCCATCAACAAGGCGCTGAAGGACATTGGCACGTTGACCATTGACTTCGAAGGCGTGAAGGCGCCTGGGTTTTTCCAGCGCGTGGTGCCGAAGTGTGTTTTGCCCCTCAAGGACATGATTAATCCTCCTGCTCCGAGTTCTCGTTCTAGTCTTGCGTTTGCTTCTCGTAAGAATGCGGTTTATGGTGCAGCCTCGAAGTCGGGGTCCTTCGACTTCAACTGTCTTCTCGACTGTCCTCTAGAGTTGCTGAAGATGCTGGGCAAATATGACCCGGATGGCCTCTTCAGCGTCTTCCAAGGGGAGATCAAGCCGGACTGGATCCGCATCGGCCTCAGCGCCGGCGTGCTCTTCCTGCTCGTCGTCGTCCTGCTGCTTTTGATGCGCAAGCCGCGGACCGAGTATCTCAGGTGAAAGTGCGGGGGCGGGGCGGTCGGGGCTGTCCCCGTCAGAAGTCCACGTCAAGCCGGAAGCCCCGCTGCTCGGGCAGGGACATCACGTTCGCCTTGGCGTACTCGCCGACGCGCGCTTCGAAGAAGTTGGTCTTCCCCTGCATGCTGATCATCTCCATCCACTCGAAGGGGTTCTCGGCGCCGAAGAGCTTGGGGTGGCCGAGCGCGCAGAGCAGCCTGTCGGCCACCATCTTGACGTACTGCGTCATCGAGCTCGAGTTGATGCCCAGCAGCTCCGAGGGCAGCGCCTCGCAGATGAAGGCGAGCTCGGCCCGCACGGCGCTCTCGACGATGGCGTGCGCCACGGCGTCCTCGAGGGGCCGGCGCAGCCTACGGTAGAGCGCGCAGGCGAAGTCCGTGTGTAGGCCCTCGTCTCGGCTGATGAGCTGGTTGGAGAGCGAGAGCCCGGGCATGAGCCCTCGCTTCTTCAGCCAGAAGATGGCGCAGAAGGAGCCGCTGAAGAGCACGCCCTCCACGCAGGCGAAGGCCACGAGCCGCTCGGCGAAGGGTCGGCTGCCGTCCATCCAGCGCGCGGCCCAGGTGGCCTTCTCCCGCACCGCGGGCATCGTCTCGATGGCGTTGAAGACGTCGTGCCGCTCGTCCGGGTCGCTGATGAGCGTCTGGATCAGCAGCGAATAGGTCTCGGAGTGCACGTTCTCGACGGCCGCCTGGATGCCGTAGAAGGCCCTGGCCTCGGGGATGGTCACCTCGTCGGAGAAGCTCACGTTGAGGTTCTCCAGCACTATGCCGTCGCTCGCGGCGAAGAAGGCGAGGACGTGGGTGATGAAGTGCCGCTCCTTCGGCGCCAGGCCCTGCCAGTGCGCCAGGTCCGTCTGCAGGTCTATTTCCTGGGCCGTCCAGATGCTCGCGACCTGTTTCTTGTACAGCTCCCACAGCTCGGGGTAGCGGAGCTCGGCCTTGCAGGGGATGCGCGGGCCGCCGGCGTGCGTCCGAGCGAGCAGGGGCTCCTCGGCCCCGTGCGCGGCGGCGACTTCGGGGCGCGCGACGCAGGCGGCGGCCATCCTCTTTTCTCTTCAGCAAGCCGTGGGAGAGACGAGCCGAAGGAGCGCGCGCAGCGGGGGCGTCCTCGCGTCACCGGTACATGCGCCGCGCCAGGGAGAGCAGCTTCTGCCCCTCAGCGGAGGAGCCACCGACGGGCACGAAGCCCTCGAGCCCGAGCCGCTTCCGCGCGGCCTGCACGGCCTTGGGCCAGGCCCTGCCCTTGCCCTGCTCGGACTTCTTCCGGGAGACGATGCGGCCGGCCTTGTTCTTCTTGAGGCTGGTCGCCGAGAGGCCGCCGCGCGTCTTCATGGCCGTGCCGCTCAGGACCTGCCGCCGAGAGCCGCGCTTCCGCTCGGCGTGCGGCCGCCGAGACTTCTTCTGGGACGTGCGGCTGTGCGCCATGGGAGGGGGGCGTGTTTGTTCTCCCCCAGATTTTCGGAGCCGGGCGCTATGAGCAAAGACTCTCCTCTCTCGCTCCCCCGCTGCCGCGGACGCCGCCGGGTCATGGCCTACGTCTACCTCAGCGGCCGCGGCCTGCAGGGCCTGCTGGTGGCGCTGCGGGCCCCGGCGCTGCCGCTCGCCGCGCTCGGCAGCTCCGGGGCGGCGCTCGCGCGACTGGCGCTGCTGCTCGGCGGCGCGCGGGCGCTGCGGCTGCTGCTCTCCGAGGAGTACGTGCAGCTGCTCAAGGGCTACGGCCCCGCTGCAGAGCGCGGCAGGCTGGCGCGCTCCTGGCTGGCGCGGCTGGGCGTGCCCGCCTCCGCGCTGCTCGCGGACCTGGCGGCGCTGGGCGGCCTGCCCTGCACGCTGGCCCTCCTGGACGTGGAGCGGCAGCTGCCGACGCTGGTCTGCAGCCACCGGCCCTGCGGCGCCGTGCGGCTGGCGGAGCTGGTGCCGGCGCTCTGCAGCCTCGTGCCGACCCGGCTCGGGGCGCGGCACGTCGTCGACCTGGAGCACGTGCTGCCGCCGCAGTGCCTGGCCGCCGCGCTGCGCCCCCCGCCCTTGCTGCTGGCGGCCGCCTCTGAGCCGAGCCTGGCGGGCCCGGCGGCGCTGCGCTTCTCGGCCTCGCTGGCCTCGCTGCAGGAGCGGCTGCTGTGCCGCGGCGGCTGCGCTGCGGTGCCCGTCTTCCGCTGCCGCGTGCCGCACCTGCTGGAGACCACGCTCTCCTCGGGGGCCTCGCGGCGGACGTGCCTCGATCGAGGCGGCGAGCGGCCCGCGGCGGCGGCGGCGGCGCTCTTGGCCTACGTCTGGGCCTGCCTGCTCGACGGCCTCCGCCGCTCACGGGCGCTCACGGCGCGCCCATGAGCGGCGCCGGCTCCGGCGCGGCTCGCGCCGCGGGCTGCGCCTTGGCGCGCGGCTTGCCGATGGTCTTGCCCGGCTTCGTAGCGCGCTCCGCCTCGGCCTTGGCCTTGGCCTGGGCCTTGGCCTTGGCCTTGGGCTTGCCGAGGCGGAGGCCGGACGTCGCGGGGCAGGGCGGCGGCGGCGCCTGGGCCGAGGGCACGGGCAGGCCGCGGCTCTCGAGCACCACGCGCATCAGGGCGGCGGCCAGGAAGCCGCTGGCGCCGATGGTGACGCGCTTGTCGGCCGCGCGGCCGCGGAGGATGCGCTCGACGACCTTGGCGATCTTGGCGCTGACGAAGGCCTCCGGCGGCCGCCAGTCCAGGGCCCAGCCGCGGGAGGGCAGCAGCGCGGCGCGGATGAGCCGCTCGTCGATGGTCTTGACGGCGCCGAGCGCCAGCAGCTCCGGCGTGCGGTTGCAGACCTCCTGCGCCAGGGAGACGATCTGCTGGGCGGTGGCCTGGTCGCACTCGAAGACGTTGGCCATGTCCTGCACCATGGGCACTTCCTCCTCGGGCTTGGCCAGCGTGCCGCGGCGGTCGAAGCTGCGCATCAGCTGGTACTCCGCGAGCAGCTGCAGCATGCGGCGCGCCTGGCTGGTGATGCGGAGGCTCACCTCGCACTGCTTGGCGATGGATTTCGTCACCTTGGTGAAGCTGGCCTCGGAGATCTCCGCGCGCCAGAGCACGTCCTTGCGCAGCGCGGGCGGCGCCTGCGGGTTGCTCTTGTTGAGCCGCCGGAGCTCCTCGGGCGGCAGCTGCCGGAGGCCGGCCGGCACGCCGCCGCAGACGCCCGCTGCGAAGAGCACGTGGTTCAGGGAGATGCTGCGGTGGCGCGAGAAGGCCATGGCGTTGGCGGCCAGCTGCAGCACCTTGGCCACGTAGCCCTGGAGCTCTTGGAGCGCGGCGGCGTGAGCGTCCTTGCCCAGCCGCGCACCCACGTCGTGCGCGAGGCGCCGGATGGCGGCCTTGGACACGATCTGCTTCGAGCCTGCTCCGAGGCCGGCGCCGCCCGCCTCGGGCGGGCTCGGGGACTGGACCGCGGGCTCCGACATGGCTTCGCTGGGGAGGGCTGGCGGGGCGGCCGCGCGAGACAGCGGCTCGACGGGGGGCTCGGCGGCGGCCGTATCGGATCGCTTTCTGGAAGGCATGCTCACTTCCCTTTCCTAATGGCCAGATCTAGCTCAGGGGGGCATAATGAACGTGCCGTTTGCGGCCGAACAGTAGGCTCCTCCGCGGTCCTCCTGGGCTCGGCAGGCGTGCGCCGCCTGGTAGGCCTCGACCTCTTCGGCGCTGGCCGGCGCCGCGGCCGGATCGAAGGCGCGGCGGACCCGCTCCAGCGCCGCCGAAGACACCGGCCGCTGCAGTGCGATGGCCGACAGCACGGCGCGCGGCAGCACGCTGGAGCCGATGAGCAGGTCGTCGTCGTGGCTGAGGAACCGCCGGGGCAGCAGGCCGCCGTCGCGACCCGGGAGCAGCCGGGGCAGCAGGCGCCGCAGCGCGGAGACGTCGGCGCAGGTGGTCATGCTGCCGCTGCCGCGGCCCGAGGCGTTGTGGTGGGACGTGCAGTGGCGCACGAAGAAGAGGAGCTTCTCTTTGCCCTCGGGGTCGCGCACCCGCAGCTCCACCACGGCCGCGTTGGGGATGCGCCCGGGCGACTTCTCGCTGGCCGGCCTCAGCACCTCGTTGGCGAGGAAGTTGCGATGCGTCACCAGCACGTTGACGGGGCGCAGGTGCGGCCAGGCGTGCCGCAGGAAGCGCTCCAGGTCGGAGCCCTGGAAGGCGAGCTCGCTGCCCGGCGCCAGCGGCTCCACCGGCGTCACGGCGACGCCCGGGAAGAGCCGCTCGAAGACGCCCGGCACCGCCAGCACCCGCGGGTCGGGGCGCTGCGCTCGCTCGCCGCGGGAGCCCTGCTCGCTGAGGAAGGGGAAGACGCGGACCTGCACCTCGCCGCCGGCCGCGGCCACGGGCTCCGGGGCGTCGGCGTCCGCGTCCGCGTCGGCGTCGGCGCCCAGGCCTGGCAGCGCCTGCACCGCGATCTCCCAGCTTCGGCTCGGCACTGTATGCCACTCCTCCATTTTCACTGCCTCAGGTGCAGGCGCTCGCCCTGGCCAGGGCGGCGTCGTCCTGCACGTCGCGGCGCAGCCGCAGGCCCAGGATCCACTTGCCGGTCTTCTTGCCCGCCCCGGGCGTCGCGGGGTCCTCGCGGGTGCCCTCCTCCACCTTGGCCTTGGCCTCCTTGAGCACGTCCGACAGCCGGCTCGGGTCCAGCGCCTCGGGGTAGTTGTTGGCCCGGATGAGCTTGTGCTTCTGCACGTACTCCTTGACGAAGTCCTGGTAGGAGACGTAGCCCACGGGCGTGTGCTCGAAGACGCCCAGGTCCCAGACGGTGGCCCAGAGCGGGTCGGTCTCGATGCAGAGGTTGCGCTTCTGCTGCTCGAAGTACTCGGGCAGCGCCTTCCAGATGTCCTGGTCGCCCATCCTCTCGGCCATCTCGCGGTAGGCGATGTTGCACTTGATGATGAGCGCGGCCAGCTCCTCCTCCTTGATCTGCGTCTCCAGCTGCGGGTTCTTGTCCCTGCTGGAGACGGGCCAGCCGAAGTTGAGCACCGCCAGGCGCCGCTGCACCGAGCCCTGCGAGTCCTGGTAGGAGGCCCACTCGTTGCCGCAGAAGAGGCCGGGCGCCGTCCAGCGCTTCTGCGTCGCAGTCTTGTGCTTCTCCGCGATGGTCATTATCTCGCCGCTCACGAGGCTCTGCCACTCGGCCTGGTCCAGCTTGAAGTTCTTCTTCACCTCCAGGCAGACCACCATGAAGGCGTCTTTGTGGGCGCTCAGGCCGAAGACGGTCTCGCCGTTGCTGGAGATGTTGCCCACCTGGTGCTTCTCGAAGAAGGCCATGGCGATCAGCGCGATGAGGCTCTTGCCGGTGCCGGCCTTGCCCTTCAGGAAGGGCATGATCTGCCACTTGTCGAAGCGGCGCAGCTCGTGCAGCAGCCGTCCCAAGAAGATGTAGACCCAGCGCTGCACGTCGTGGGGCAACTCCTTCCCTGGCTCGAGCCGCCGGAAGCCGGGCGCGGCCGGCGCCGCCGCTGGCGGCGTCTGCAGCGTCCTCAGCGCCTCCTCCACGGCGCTCTGCATGGTGCGGCTGTGCTCCGACAGGCTCAGCAGGGGGCTCAGCTTCGCCTCCTCGGTCCTCGCCGCGTCCGAGTCCAGCAGGGCGTGCTCCGCGGCGTCGCTGAAGCTGTGCAGCGCGCGCCGCAGCTCCACGCGGGCCGCCTCGAGCCGCTCCGCCTCCCCCGAGGCGGCGGCCGTGTCGGCGGAGGACGGCGGCCTCGGCATGCCCCAGTTCTGGTAGTCCAGGATGGCCTGGAAGCGCGGCGTCGGAATCTTCCACCAGCCGTCGTGCGACGCCTCGCTCTCGTCGAACCACGCCCTCATCACCCACTGGTCGTGGAAGACCGCCGCCGTCGCCTTGGACGGCAGCACGCGACCAACCTTGTCATAGGGCACAAAGCTCCCCACGTAACCCAGGCCAGCGGTGTCGTAGATGCCGTTCCGGAAGCTGATGAGGTTCCGCTGCGGCTGCAACATAGGAAACTCTTCGTCCTTGCAGCGCAGGAGGTAGGTCACCACGTTGTTAAACATGCTCTTGTCCAGGGTAAGCTGCCACATCTCGGGATTGACCTCCCTCTTGCACGCGTGCGTCACGAACTCCGTGAGGTCGCTCTGGTCGCTCTGCGGGTTGCCGCCCGGCCACTGCGCGGGTCGGAAGGCCCTCGTTCCGTAGATGATGCCGTTCAGCTCGACCTTGATCTCCTCGTAGACCAGATCCTTCAGCCTGCGGTAGCCGTGGTGCAGCGCGACGTCCAGGCACCAGTTAACGATCTTCTTCTGGACCTTGTTTCGTCTGAGGGGATCGTCGGGCAGGTCCGGTTTCATATGCTTGGCCTTCTCCCTGTCGGGCAGGCTGTCGATGTAGGCGTCCAGGATCTCGCACTCGCGCTGGTAGCGGACGCCGTCCAAGAAGCGGGAGTTGAGGATGTTGTCGTTGGGGTCGTGCAGGATGCGCGTGAGCACGTTCAGGCTCTTCGCCAGGCGATCCAGCTCCAGCAGCACGATGCGCGAGAAGCAGTTGTGCTCGTGCTCCAAATGGATCTTGCGCGAGAAGAGCTCCTGCCTCTCGGTGTCGTCCGTGGTCCCGGTGGCTTTCTCGCCCACTAGCTCAACGATGGTTTTCTTCAGGTTCAGGTGCAAGTGGCGATTCAGGCACAGCTTCTCCAGGATGAACTTCGAGACCTCGGGCTCGTTGTAGATGAGCTCGTCGTGCGCGACGTCCAGCATGTCCAGCGCCCACCCCAAGACGGCTTCCGCCCGCCGGCGGAAGGGCACGCTCATGGGATCCAACTTATCGCGGTCGAGCTTGGGCTCGTCCATGCCGCTGCAAAGCCGGTGGAGCTTGTGGATCCGCGTCTTGACCGTCGCGTACGGGCCCATGCTGTAGTCGTGGTCCAGCGACTCGCCGTCGACCCGAGGGCCGGGCCGGGAGGAAGAGCTCGCGGCGCCGTCGACGTCCATGTTGCTGCCCTCCCCATCGTCGCCCATGGCTGCGGGCGCGGCGCTGCCCGGCGGAGATGGAAGAACGTCTGGAGCCGCGGAAGGGCGAGGCTGCGGGTGCGGCGGCGCGGTCGGGGTCGACATGCGTTGTTTGCTCTGGTAGCACGCCTCCCTCCTCACCCAAAGGACGCATGAGACCCCAAGCCGAGCAGGCCCTCGCGCCCGGCGCGGCGGCCGCCGCACTAGACTGCCTGCAGGAGTACTCGCACCTCCGCGGCGCCGTCTGGCAGGTCTCCGAGGCCATCAGCGAGGTGCGCCGCTTTCTCCAGCCGGCGGACGACAGCATCTGCGTCGAGATCGAGGGGCGGCTCGGCGTGCGCGACCAGGCGGGGTTCCGGCCCGACGTGGGCGCGTCCACCTTCGAGACGCTGCTGGGGCTGCTGAACAGCTACCCCGGCTGGCTGGAGGTCACGCCCTGGCAGGAGACGCACGACGTCTTCTACCACATCGACGTGCCCGTTGGCGCTGGCGGGAAGCCCGTGCGGACGCAGGTGCGCAGCTCCGTGGCCTTCGACGCCGACCGCAAGCTGGCGCTGCAGCACATCGTGAAGCGGAAGCTCCGGACCGTGGACCTGCGCGTCACGTCTCTCGACACCGCAGAGGCCGGCGGCTCCTCGCTCTTCGCCGAGCGCCTGGCGGGGCCCTCGCACGTTCGGGTGGGCGTGGCGCTGGAGCAGCGCGTGCCGGAGGAGCTGCTGCCCGTGGCCGTGACGCCCACGCTCGTGCGCATCAAGCAGCGCAAGCGCTTCCTGCTGCAGTCGCTCGGGCTGCAGCGGCCAGCCTTCGCGGTGGAGCTGTCCGTCGTCTACAGCGGCGACTCCAAGACGCAGGCCGAGCAGCGGCAGGCCGCGGCGCAGGAGGCCAGCCACGAGGTCGAGGTGGAGTGCCTGGAGCCGCTGGCCTATCTCTGCAGCTGCAGCCAGCAGGAGAGCATGCTGGCCCTGAGCCTGCTGCTGAAGCTGCACGACTTCTGCGCCGCGCTGAACCCTCAGGCGGCCGTGTCCTTCGCGCGCGCCGGCGGCTAAGCGCCCCGCGGGCTCGTTCCGCGGGCAGCGGACGCCGCCCCCGGCCGCGGCAGCGGGGGCCGGGCATCCTTCTCAAAGGAGACGAGCGGCCTTCGCCCTCCCCCCTGCCCGCCCCTCGAGCGCTCGAGGTCCCCGCGCGGCAGCGCCGCCATGCTGGTCGATGCCGCCATGGCCAACGGCGAGCGCGCCGCGTTGCAGATCCAGATGACGCCTGACTGGCGAATCCAAGCCTCCGCGCCGGGCGGCGGCGGCGCCGCGGCGGAGCTGACGCTGCAGGCCGTGCTGCCCAGCGTGGCCGTGGGCCTCATCTACCTCTTCGCCGCCTCGCAGCCCGGCGGCGAGCTGGACCCGCTGGTGTGGCCGCTGCCCACGGCCGCCAGCGAGCTGCTGCTCTACGCGCCGCTGGTGCCGCTGCTCAAATGCTCCGAGGGCTTCCAGGCACTGGCGTGGTCTTCTTGGAGGGAGATCACGGCGAGCACCTGCATGCAAGACTTCGGCATGCCGCCCAGCCTCGTGCCCAGCTGCACAGCCCTCGGCGAGGAGGAGGAGGAGGACTTGGACGTCCGGAGCCTCCAGTCGGAGTCGTGGGTGGAGGACTCCGAAGGCCCGGAGTCCGACGAGCTCTGCAACGACGACGCCGAGCTCTCCGACGGCGCCTCCGAGGCGGCCGGCAGCGACGCCTCCCTGTGACGCGTCTCTTCCCCCCGTGCCTTCGCCCCCCCGGCACTCAGCCGCCTCCGCGCCGGCGCGTCCGCCTGCCCGGCTCCTGCGGCGCGGGCTCGGCCGCGGGCTCGGCCGCGGGCTCGGGCGGCCGCTTCGTCGCCAGCAGCACGGTGAAGAAGCCGAGGCTCATCCAGTCCACCTGGCTGCAGCGCTGGCCCCGCAGCACGGCGCCGACCGCCTCCTGCTCCGAGCCGCGCGAGAAGAACTGCTGGGCGCCCTCGAAGAAGCCGCCGTCGACGCCCGCGCCGACGAAGCCGCGGGCCTCCAGCAGCTGCTGCAGCAGCCGGGGACTGACGACGAACTCCGTGCAGGTCAGCGTCGTGATGCTGAAGTTGTAGGCCAGTCCCACCGGCGCTTGGGGCGGCGGCTGCGCGGCGCTGGCGCTGGCGCTGGCGCTGCTGCGGCGGCCGGCCTCGAGACAGGACAGCCGGAAGTGGCCGAAGCTCGCGTCGCCGCGCTCCCGCAGCAGCTGCGCCACGCGGTCGCCGTCCGGCAGGATGCAGCACAGCACACCGCCCTCTCGCAGCACCCGCGCCACCTCGTCGAGGACGTGCGTCGCAGCGCCCAGGGAGGCGAAGGCGAATTGCAGGAAGAACATGCAGGACACGGCGTCAGCGGAGCCGGCCGCGACCGGCAGAGGCTCGCGCGTGACGTCCATGGTGTGGAAGGAGGCCTGCACGTTGCTCTTGCCCTGCGACACCAGCACGGCGTGACGCTCCACGGCCTCCTGCACGCAGGCAGCGCCGCCGTCGACACCCACGAAGCTCCGGAGGCGGTGGCACGACCACTTGCGCAGGTCGCCGCCGCGCCCGCAGCCCAAGTCCAGCACCGTCATGCGCCCCTTGTTGCCGCGTCGCCACAGCTCCACCACCTGCTTGATCACCAAGGCCTTCAGCGCGTTGCAGAGGGCCCGGAAGGCTACGACGTCGCGGATCCTCGTGGTCTCGAAGACCTGCAGGATCTCCGCGGTGCCCATCGCGCGCTCGCCGCATGCGCAGCTGCCGCAGCTGCCTCCGACCGCCACCATCCTCCGTGCGCCGATGGCGAGCCCCGGTGGGCTCAAGTGGCCTTCGAGGGCCCGGAGAAGCGCGGCCGTCGTCGGGTCAGGGCTTTGAAGAGGGCGGGTCCATCTATGTCGACCGCCACGTTTGACATGAGCCTCCTTGCTTGCAGGCGGGACGGTGGCGCGTTTGAGACGGACAGGGCTGCGTCTTCGCCCGGTGCCTCCACTATGTAATCCTCGACGTCGAAGTCGCTGCTGTCGCCCTGCTGGTCATCATCCTTTGCCTTCTCCTCTTCTTCGCTTCCCTCGTCCTCCTCCTCATCCTCCTCCTCTTCCTCGCTCTCCTCACCCTCGTCCTCTTCCTCGCCCTCGTCCTCTTCCTCGCCCTCGTCCTCTTCCTCGCCCTCCTCGCCCTCGTCTTCTTCCTCGCCCTCCTGTTGTTCGTCGCCGTCGACCGTCTCCCCGGCCTCCAGGGCCATGAGGCGCCGCACGAACGGCAGCAGGTCTCTCGGCGCCGTGATCTCGGTGACCGAGACGGCCTCGTCGGGCTGCTCCAGGGCCTCGAGGTCGGAGCCGGTCCGGCATCGCGAGCTGGGGCTCCTGCTCGCCTCCGTCTCGGTGTCGGTCTCCGCTTCGGTCTCCATCAGCGCGGCGAGGCCTTCGAACGCGCGGGCCTCTTTGAGGGCCTGGATCTGCTCGGCGATGCTCGCGAGCTCCGCCTGGCCGCGCAGCATCCTCAGAGGCAGATCGATGGAGCTCCACGCCCTGACGGGGTCGTCTTCCTTGGGCGTGGCGGGCGCGCGGCCCAGCGAAGCAAAGCTCCCGCAGCTCCTCATGCCTTTTTCTCATGGGCCAGCAAAATGTCGGACGGGCGCGCATGCGGGAGCCGAGAGGGTGGCGATCAGAGCTTTTGGAAGAGGAGCAGCAGCGACGCGGCCAGATCGGTCTGATCCAGCCAGTGGTCGTCGTCCACCACCTTCGTCGTAGTCGCGCCGGCCATGAGGGGCTTGGTCCAGGCGGGCGGGAAGGTCTCGTCGCGGCTGGCGACCAGCGCATGCCACGGACACAGCAGCGGCTTGCTCAGGGACGCGGAGAGGCGGCAGGACACGGCGGTGACCACGGCGCGACAGCGCAGCTGGCTCGCCAAATGCAGAGCCATCTGGCCCCCCTGAGACAGGCCGCCCAACACCAGCCTGGCCAGCCCATCGGCCAGCAGCGCAGCCTCGGCCGCGACGAGCCTCTGCAGCTCCACCTTGCGGAGGCGGAGGCTGAAGAAGTCCACCGTGTCCTCCTGGGCGCCCTCGTGGTCCGAGAAGTAATCGAACCACGAGCAGGCAGGGCGGCCGCCGTGCGCAGTGATGGCCAGCTCCGGCGCCTGGGGCAGCACGAAGCGCCAGGTGGGCAGCTGCTGGCCCAAGCGCGAGAAGTCGTCCAGCAGCTCGGAGGCGCGCATCGAGAAGCCGTGCAGGAAGACGCAGGTGGCCTCGTGCTTCCCAGACCTCGGGTGCAGCACGATCCGCTCCGTCGACGAGGTCCTGCCGCGGCCTCGTGACGCCTCTCGCCGAACCAGCCCCACGTAGCCGACGGCCATGGCTCGAAGGCGCTTTGGGGAAGGCGTTTCTTTGGACGAGTCTCGGTAGCGGGGGAGCTTCGCCGCACGTGCTCGGCTCTTTTGGCCCGAGACGCTCGCCGAGGGCGCGTGCGCGCGCGTTCGGCACCCGGTCTGCGCCGCCGTGGGCCGCGGGAGCTCAGGCCGGCGCCCTCCTTCAAAGGGGAGAGCGAGGTCAGGCGTCGTCTGCCTGCCTTTCAAAGTCAACCGCTCCCCCCCCGGTCAGTGCCGATGTCGCTCCGCGAGTTCGTCCGGCCCGGCGAAGAGCTCTTCTTCTTCAACGACCTGTTGCGCGCGCCCAAGGTCGACGGCAAGGCAGCGGCTGCCGCGGTCGCGCAGCCGACGATCGCCCGCGGCTGCACTCTCTACGACCGCATCCGCGAGAGGCAGCACAGCCTCGAGAGCGAGCGGTGGTCGGACGAAGCCCGGAAGCGGCGCATCGAAGAACTCGAGGCGGAGGTGGAGGCCTGCAGCAGGCGCCATGAGCTGCGCGTCAAGCGGCAGAAGCTGCAGGAGCTCGAGGAGGCCAAAGCCGAGCTGGCGTTCATCCAGTCGGGTCAGAAGCTGGAGCAGTTCCAGGAGACCACCAAGCCCTACATCAAAGAGTACCAGCGGCAACAGTTCTGCAAGACGTCCGAGGCCGCCGACGAGCTCTTCCCGGCGGCGTCCAAAGACAGCCGGGTGCTCGAAGATTTCTTGGTCAACGTAGAGGGCCAGGCGCCGAAGTTCCAGATCCAGCACTCGGACGTCTGCGGCAGGTGCGGCGAGCAGCTGCAGCTGCAGCAGAGCCTCTCCATGCTCATCTGCTCCAAGTGCGGCAGCTCCAAGCCCTTCCTGGACGCCACGGCGTCGCTGCTGGCGTACTCCGACGACTTCGACTTCAGCTCCTTCTCCTACAAGCGCATCACCCACTTCGGAGAGTGCCTCTGCGCGCTGCAGGCGAAGGAGGCCATCGAAGTCCCGGAAGCCGTCCTGGAAGCCATCATGCAGCGGCTCTACGACGAGCGGGTGCAGAGCGTCGACGAGATCACGGTGCACAAGGTCAGGGAGGTGCTGAAGAAGCTCAAGCTCCGCAAGTACTACGAGCACGTGCAGCTCATTACCTGCAAGATCACGGGCCGGGCGCCCCCGCGCATGACGCCCGAGATGGAGGAGCGCCTTAAGGTGTGCTTCCTGGCCGCCTCGGCTGCCTTCCAGCGGCACATCCCGGAGGGCAGGAAGAACATGGTGTCCTACTCGCTGGTCTGCCAGAAGCTCTGCATCCTGCTGGGCTACACTGAGTTCATCCCCCTCTTCGCGCCGCTCAAGTCGCGGGACAAGATGGCCAAGGCCGACGCCTGCTGGGCGCTCATCTGCCGCGACCTCAACTGGCCCTTCACGCCCTCCCAATGAGGCGAGCGCGCGTTCCAAGGCCGCTCTTCTATTTTGCCCTCCCCTTCGAAACGCATGGGGGGCTTGGCGCTGCCGCCGCGCCGGGGGGGCGGCGAAGAGCGGCCCTGGCGCCCCAGCGCCGAGCTGCGGCTTCTGCTGCTGCGGCTGCGGCTGCGGCTGCGGCTGCGGCTCCGCGGCGACGACGCGGTGGCGGACGAGGATCGCGACCCCTGCGGTCGCTGCTCCTGCACGCCGCGGACCCTAGCGGCCTGGCTCGGCCTGCTCTGCGCCCGCGGCCGCCCCGCGACGATGCGAAGCGGCGCCGCGGAAGGGAAATGAAGACCCGCAGGCTGTGGGTCAGTCGCGCTGACTTGCGTGCGCTGTTCGAGGCTGCGCGGCTGCAGGAGGAGCTGGAGCGCAAGGCCCCCGGCCGTGGGTTGCGGGCGCTGCCTGCGGCGTTGGCCTCCAAGAGCTTTCGTCGTCGCACCGCGGACCTGGGTGACGACGCAGCCGAGGAGCACGTGTTGCTGGACGTGCCGCTGGACGTCTTCGCGGCCCTGCGCGCCATGGGCCGCTGCGGCACGGCGGACGCGGCGGGGCGCCCCGTCTGCACGGCGGCCTCCACGGCGATGCAGCTCTACCGGGTGCTGCTGGAGCAATTCGCCATCCTCTTCCACGTGCAGTTCGAGCATCCTAACGACTGGAGCCCGGAGCAGACGACGCGCAAGGGCCAAGGCGCCTTCTTGGTCGACGAACCTGCGGTGCAGAAGGCCCTGGATCGGCTCGGCTCCGCGACCGACGTGCTCTGCCAGTCCAAGCGTTTCTTGACCAGCCGCAGCCGCGCCGCCCGGCACTTCGTGGCGGCCGAAGGCGCCCTCGAGAAGGCGCTGGCCGACGCAGTGGGGCGACGCCTGCAATTCGAGAAGATCCCTTCGAACTTGGACCAGTTCCGACAGTTTTCGTCGTGCCCCGAGCCCGTCAAGCAAGGTCATGTGCACAAGAGCCCGTCAGTCGTTTGCATGAGGGTGGTGCTTCAGCACATGCAGCTCTTTGCGGCTCGCCTCGCCGAGAGCGTCGTCATGGACGCGCTGGCCAGGGTGCCCGAAGGTCTGAGGACCGACACGGTGGAAAAGATCCTAAACGCCGAGAAAGCTATGAGGCCCTCGAACTCGGCGTGGTTCAACCTCTCCAAGTTTCGACTCGCCTGGCGGGAGGACGAGCAGCACCACTGGAGCCTGGACGGCGCCTTGGACAAGTTCGGGTCGCAGGCACCCGCGGGCGGGCGCGCGCACCTCGGCCTCAGCAGCGAGACCCGCTGGCCCGGACCTGGCAGGGGGCTGATACAAGACGACCTCACCGCAACGACACGCGAGCTCTCGCGGCTCTCCGACGCCCACGCGTCGGAGGCCAACGTGCTGACCTCCGAATTCCTGCGCTTGTCGCCGGGCCAGAGCAACCCGGTTTTCGATCGGTCCTACGCGGAGAAGAGGCAGAAATACGGGCGAGCGCCCATGAAGAACGTCTGCGAGGGGAATCCTTCTTCCCGAGAGCAAAAAGCCATGCTCCTCAGCCTGCGAAATGCCAAGTTGTCCCGAGCGACAACCTGGGGTGAGCTGAATCTGAGAGAGACGCCGGAGCTCGCGGACAGGGTTAAAGCTGTGCAGGACAGCCTGGAGACATTCCGCAATACCCGCAAGACCGGCACCCAAGGCTTCCGGAGCCAGATATGGCTGAGTGACAAAGACGGAAAACTCAATTTTGAGCTCACCATTACCAAAAAAAATCAAGGGTTGCACGACTTCGTGCTGTGGATGCTCTGCCACGGACGAACGCTTGCGGGCATGACTTTTGTGAACGGCCACTTCTCAGAGAACGGTCGAGTCGTGGCAGGCAGCACGGTCTCACTACAGATCTGAGTCGGCGCCGCCCAGCTCCAACCAGGCGCGAAGGCTGGAGGCGCGGCAGGCCGACGGGCAGAGCTGGGACCCCGAAGGGCAGGCGGCGGGCGGCGTGCAGCACGCGCGGTACGCCAAGGCGTCCGTGTTCGCGTCGGGCTGGTGCGGAAACCAGACCTGCAGCGGCGCGAGACATCCGGGAGAGGCGAAGGTATCCGAGCAGGCCTTCGACGGGTAAAAGAACCGCAGAGGCGCCGGCGTGGCCAGGCCACGTTCGGAACCGGTGCTGATCAGGAAGGTCGGCGGCGGGTTCTGGGCCAGAAAGCAGTCGCGACTGCGAGCTTCCGCGTCGTCGCCGCCGGTGAGGGCGCAGAGCCGCAGCTGCGTGTAACAGCCGCGCAGAGGACCGGAGCTGGCGCGGCCGCCCTTGTCCGGTGTCAAGAGCAGCTGGAGTGGCTGCATCATCTTTTGAATCTGCTTCCGTCTCCTCTTCCGGCACTCCCTGCGGTCAAACGGAGGCTTTCCCCGACCGGACCATCTGAAAAAAAAAACGTCCATGGAGCGAGGCTTCGTGCTCTTCAACGCATCGCATCATGAAAGGCGCCCGAGGGGCCCCAGGGCCGCGCTGCGACTTTTGGGCGGCTTCTCGGAGGCGGCCGTCGCCAAGGAACACGCGCAGCAGCTGCCTCAGGATTGTGACCTCCTGCTGGCCCCGATAGGCAAGGCCTTCGCCCTCACCAAATCTTTGCCCCAGGACGAGGGCGCACACCTCCGGCGGCTGCTGGCGGCGCACCTGCAGCGGCTCAGGGAGCACGAGCGTGAGTTCGCGGGCAACGTCGCCGAGCAGACGACGGGCCAGGTCGGCAACGGCGGCGGCGCAGCCGCGGCCGAGGGCGAGACCGAGCCCGCGCCCCCCGCGGCCGTGCCGGAACGCATCTCGCGGCAGAGCGAAGTCCGTCTGCAGAACTTCGCCGTGCTGTCGGTGCTCCCGGACGGCGACGAGCCCAGCACAGACCAGCAGGAGCCGGGCGTGGTGGTCTGGGGCGTCTACGACACCGAGGCCGCCGCCAAGGACGCCATCCGGCAGCGACTCTCTTCCTCCGTGAAGGACCTGCACCTGGAGGTGGTCGCCATGTACGAATGGCTGCACCCCACGGAGGTCTCCAAGCACCTCGACGAGCTGGAAGAGGAGTTCCGAGACGAGACCTTGACCTCCATCATCGCCCAGCGCAAGGAAGAGCGGCGCAAGGTCCGAGACTTCCGAGAGCTCTGCGGAGAGGCCGGCGCGCCCATGGTGGACCTTTCGCAGCCGGAGCCTCGCCGCGTCGGCTTCGACCAGCCCACGCGGCTGGAGGAGCTCTCTCAAGGCAGCAACGAGGCAGTCGCGCCGGGGGCGTGAGCGCCGAGAAAGCTCGGCCGTTTTCGCCCTGATGGACAAAGGATGCCCAACTCGAGCGTGCCGCAGATCCGAGCGCTGCAGGCGCTGAGCACCTTCTTCCTGGGGGAGCAGCCGCCGGCGCCCGGGAGCAGCTACCCCTTCGTGGCGCTGCGGACGCTGGCGCGCTTCCTGGACTGCGACGCCACCATCCTGCGACGGGTGCTGGAGCCGCTGGCCGCGCGGGGCTTCTGCGAGCTCACCAGGTACGAGGCGCGGCTGACGCCCAGCAGGTGGGCGTTGAACCACGGTCGCTACGCCTCCTTCCTGGCCTACTTCGTCGCCAACGCGCCCTGCACCCTGCGGGGCGAGTACAGCCTGCGGCCCATCGACCCCAAGGCGTGCTACAACTGGCAGCCGCAGCTCGAGGGCAAGAACGCCACCGTCGCTTCCAACTTCAACGGAGTCTACTCCAGCAGCCAGTACCGGGAGAACTGCGAGCCCGCCCCAGCGCAGGGCCCCTACGAGCTCCTGCCGCCGCTGCACTGCGGCGCGCAGCCAGAGCTCTCGGCCGCCGACAACCTCGACTTCCTGACCACGACCGGGGGCGTCTTCTTCCGCGCCTTCCTGGCCAGCCTCTGGCTCCGGAGCTTCACGCTGGCGACGGCCTACGGCCCGGTGGACGTCTTCCTGGCCGAGCTCACGGAGCAGTCGCCCTGCCTGGTGGCCGCCCCGAGCGACGCCGTCTGGCTCGGCTTCCAGCAGCTGCAGCCCGCGTGGTCTCCGGGCAGCTTCCTGGCGCCGCTCTCGGGCCAGGAGTGCCTGGACTTCGCCAACCCCGCCGTCTTCCCGCTGGTGCTCGCCAACCTCTTCGGCGGCAGCATCTCGCTGGCGGCGGACGGCACCGCGCAGATCGTCGCGACGGCCGAAGCCGACGCGCCCTCGCTGCTCTGTTACTACCAGGTCGTCGGCCCGACGCTCGGCGGCTCCTTTCTCGTCTCGCTGACGCCCTGCGGGTCGCCGCCGCTGCCTCCACGGGCCTGCTGCTGATCGGGGGCTCGCCTCAGATCATAACGTCGTGCAGCAGGTGGTAGTAGCCCGCGTAGCAGACCAGGCCGTCGTCGCGGTTTCGTTTGCGGCTGGAGCCTGACGACGAAGACGCCGGCGGCGCCGCGGCCGCGGGCGCCGGGCCGGCTGCTCCTGGAGCTGGAGCCTCCTCCGGCGGCGCCTCGTCCGCGAGCAGGGCGCGCTTCACGAGCTCGCTGACGGGCCGAAGCGGCCCCTCGAAGGCATTGCAGGCGCAGCCGCCCGCGTGCGCCACGGGCTTCTTGGAGAAGCACTTCTGGGTGAGGCCCCGGAAGGAGACGCAGAAGTAGACCTGGCTGCTTGCGTGCGCGGATCCTTTGTTGAGGCAGTAGCGGTCGTTGAAGCCGCGCACGCGGACCCAGCAGCAGTAGCCCCCGCCCCTGCCGCCGACTCTGACGACGTCGTGCACCAGCAGATCGGCGAAGCGCTCGTGGTAGGCGCGGATGGACCGCAGCAGGCTCTCGAGCACCTCGGGCTGCAGGACCAGCGGCTCCTTCTTCGTCTTCGAAGGGAAGGCGCAGCCGTCGCAGCGCAGGATCTCGTCAAGCTTGCCCTGACCCCTGCTCTGCTTCAGCTTGCCCGGCAGCGGCGCACCCGGCGGCACTTCGAAGTCCTGGCTGGGGCTGTTGAAAGGGGTGCGGATGCTGCAGGTCTTCACCGCGTGCGCTTCGTTGGCGCGCAGGAGGGCCAGCGTGGCTTCGGCGGCCGCGTCGTCCCAGTGCAGCACGCGCCAGGGCCAGTAGACCTTGTCGCAGGTGACGCGGCCCTGGAAGTGACACTGCGTGCAGTTGCCCCTGCCGGCGCCGTCGCCGCAGGCGCCGCACTTCACGCTCTTCTTGGAGCCCACCATGCGCAGGCTGCCCTTCTCGCGCAGCACGCCTAGGTCCAGAACCTTGGCCCAGTCGTCCGCGCACCAGCTCAGCTTCTGCTCGCAGCGATGCACAACCCCGGCCCAGATGGTCAGGGCCGTCGCGCTGTCGACGTTAGCTTCCGGGAAGATGATGTGCAGCCCCGGGGCCTTGCGCTGCAGCCTCTGCTCGTCCAGCACCGCGCACACCACGGCCCACTTGGGCTGCTTGAAGTATTCCGCCACGGCCGCGTGTAGCACCTTGCAGAACTCCAGGGTGCGCGCCTCCTCCGTCAGGGTCGGGAAGTCGACGTCGAAGTGCAGCCGAAAGACGGGCGTGTTCCGCTCGATGAAGAAGAGATCGCGGCCGTGGCTGATGTCGTTGCCGTAGGCGTTGTAGAACTCCTCCATGCATTCCCACTGCACGAGAAAGCAGCCTCCGTACTTGCCGTCCATCCTGGTATGCGTGGCCTCGGCGTGCCGGCTCTTCTGCAGGATGCAGTCGCGCCTCTTCAAGAGCTGTTCGGTCGTCTCTTGACGTGACGCCATGAGGGCAAAGGAGACAGGGTGGGGGGATGGGCTTCGATCTCCCTTTGCCTGAGGGGCTCGGAGCCGAAGACGCAACAGCTGCCGCAGGCGTCCGCCCGATTAAGCTGTGGCCTCCCTCCCTTCCCTTCGCCCCTCCGACGAGTCTTTGCCAAAGCTTTCCGAGCCGTCTTCCCTGTCACGCGAAGTCCAGCCGCGCGCGCAGCACCTCCAAAAGCAGCGAAGACGACGCTGGCTGCGGTGGCGAGACCGCCGTCAGCTCGGGGGGGCGGCCGCGGCGCGGCTGCCGGCACGCCTCGGCCTGGGTGCGCCGCAGGGCCGCCGCCAGCGCGGCGGGGCAGAAGACGCCGCGGCGCTCCGCGACGGCGGCGTGGCGGGCTGCGAGCTGCCGGGCCTGCTCGGGGCCTTCGCGGTGCAGCGAGGCCAGCATGGCGCGATAGCGCAGCAGCTCCGGCTGCACGGCCGCCGGCTCGAAGTCGAAGAGGTAGGCCTCGCCCACGTCCAGCAGCTCCTGCAGCAGCTGGTCCAGCGTCTCTTCCAGTTCCCAGGCCTGGTCCAGGCCCTGCCGCTCGTAGGCGGCGCGCTGCAGGGCCTGCCTGGCCATCCAGGTGGCGAGCAGCGGCGCCCGCAGGCCGGCCGGCGCGCGCCTCAGCACCTTCGCCACCTCCCAGAAGAAAAGCTCGCGCCGCGACAGCGGGCTGCAGAAGCAAGCCGTCTTGAGGAAGTAGGCGGCGAGGCTGGCGGCCGCGAAGCGGTGTCGCGACCCGTTGGGCTCGGCCAGCTCCACCAACTCCCGGGGCGCGATGGGCTCGTGCAGGATGGGGTCCAACTCTTGCGCGAGCTGGCGGCGCCAGCGCCAGAAGCGCTGGATCTTCTTCGCCGCGGCGTGGAGGTGCAGGTCGAAGCTCGGCGGCAGTCTGCGGCGCTTGGGCGGGGGTGCGGCCGGCTGGCCTGTCGAAGCCGGGAGCGGCCGCGGCCACGGCGCCGGAGCGGCGGCGCGAGCGAGGGACATGGGCGACGGAGAGGAGGGCCAGGGCGCGGGCGGTGCCGTCTCGGGCCGCGCTGGTGACGCCGCCTTCGTTACGTTGGCCCCCAACGGATTTTTCAGGGTTTTCCCACTTTTCATTGTTTGCAGTCCACAAAAGACATGACTGTGGCGGAGGGATGGGGGGGGCTGGGAGGGCACAAAGAGAGCGGACAGCGCCGCCTCGAGCCACGCCGGAGGCGCCTTCATTGCGTTCGCCTCCTCTTCGCACCCTTCGAGAAGGCCTCTTGCATGACCTTTAGTTCTCCTGGACGGGGGAAGCGTTGCAGGGGCATGCCCGGTCCGACTTCAGGACCCGGCCTGCACAGCTGCGTTTTGAGGATCTCGGAGAGCTGCAAGATGAGCTGACACGTCTCTTCGATGACCAGTCGCATGTAATCCAAAGTCGGCATCTGATATCCCCAGTTATGTTCGAAAGTGCCAGCATTTACGTGTCCACTAGCATTATAAACAAAGGCGATGTTTTCGCGAACTTCTTCTATATGTTCCTTCCATTTCGGCAGCTTAAATGGCTTAGTAAAGGTAAAGCCAGAACCATCGATAACGGCAAGGAGCTCGTGAAACAGCCTCCCGTTCTTGGCGGTTCTTGACTTCATTGACTGACCCTCGCGGGCTGTGGCCATTTTGCGCTCGTCCTCATCTAGTATTTTGACCATTTTTTCGACCGCCTCTGTCATGGTTGGCGTTCGCTTGAGCCCCAGAGCCTCCAAAAATGCATAAAAGAGGCTGGAGATCCTGCTGGAGATCCTGGAGATCGGTTTTTGAACGTTGTCGTAGAGCCCTTTCACGAGCTTGAGCACCATGCCCATGAAAGCGACCCCGGGGACGAACTGCTCCAGTGCCTGCAACAAGCCGTAGACGACCGACCACTGCTCTTCGGCAACCTTGGACAGGCCCAGCAACTTGATCATTGCGGAGCTGATCCAGCCAAGGAAGGAAGCGAGTAACATCGCCAGGAAGCACCACAAGAGCAGATACACCACTTTCACTGAAGATTCGACGCGCTCGCTGTTCATGCACACCAACAGGTCAGCCGTCATTTCTGGCAGCAGGCAGGCCACCTGCATCAATATCATGATAGATGTCAATGTGACTGTCGTGATGAATGCGTTTTTGCTGTGTTCATTAAAGGTCATCTCTTTCTTAAAGGTCACCGGGATATAGCTCTTGACCACACTCGCCAAGAAAGTCTCCAAGCTCCCGGCGTCGAGCCAGGTGGTCAGCTTTTCCGGGATGTTGAGGTAGCGCAGCAAAGAAGGAATTAATGCTGTATTTTTGTCGTCCTGGGCTGCTTGAGAGGGTGCGTGCAGCAGAATTCTGCTGACCGTGAAGTACCGCAGCCCTTCGCATGTTCTCCTGGTGCGAGGAGACGCGTTTACTTTCTGATTGTCGATCAGGGCTTGCAGTCGAGACGCCTGCTGCGGCACCGAGGTCTCTGCATCTACATCGGCCAGCCAGACCACGCTGCCAGGCTTCTGCAGTTCAACATGGTTCATGAACTTACAGATGTTCTTGAAGCTCGTATGCAACGTCTTGGGCTCCTCGGCGGGTTGTACTCCCACCACGAAGATATGTCCCTTCGAGTTTTTGAGGAAGTAGTAGCCCCGCTGCTCGGAGCAGTCTTTCGCACATTCTTTGCCTTGCTGCCACCAGTCTGGGTCGGGGCGCGCCAGACCAGCTTCAACGTCGATGCAACGCGCCTCGAAGAGCTGCATGAACCCGCCGACGAATTTACCCAAAGTAATTGGGAAGAGGCTGCCCTCCATCGCGTTCATTATCTTCCGTTGTTCAGCTCGCTGAGGATCCGGCGTGGGGGAGATGGCCGTTCGTTTTTGTCTCCGGAACATTTCCAACAGAAAGATATTTTTCGTCAGACAGCCTGTCGGCCGACATCACCGCAGCTTTTTTGTTCAGAGCCCGCAGCCGACGTCGCCGCAATGCCTGGTCAAGCTCCAGGGCCAGAAAACACGTCGCCCAGTCTTTGGCATTCAACATCATGAGGGACAGATTTTGGAGCACCAGGCCGGATTCTGACCACAAAGCTACGAGACGCTTGTCTTTAGCGTCTTCCCCTCGATACAAGTATTTCGCTCCTGTATAGATTCCCTGAACGCTTTCACCGAGCTCGTCCAGTTTCTGATTGAGACTCCACGTGACGTCATTCATTTTTTCGTAGACGTTGCGAGCCTCCTTCTCCCTGGCCATCACATTCGTCCAGGCTTCATAGGACATGTTTCCCAAGACAGCAGCCGCCCCATGCTCCCAGAGTTTGGGCACAATGGCCGGTAAGGCGCTGAAAGAGAACAGCTGGGTCAGACCTTGCAAGACGTCTTGTATCACGGATGGCAGCTTATCGAAGATATAGTCGGTAAAAGTATGGAAGAGCAACGCAATAGCAGAGGAAACTGCCGCCCTCGAAGAGGGTGTGGCCTCGCGCAGCCGCTCAAGAAGGCGCCAGACCTGATCCAGGATGCCAGCGGGAACCGTGCCATACCTGCGCAGCCGGTCGATAAGCTCATTTTTCGTCGTGGACCACTTCAAGTCCTTAGCCTGCTCTACGCTGACCACGACCATATGAGAAACCCAGGCAAAGAGGAGGCCGGAAATGCTGGAGCAAAAGAACATGAGCCAGCCGTCCGCGCTGTAGTGACCCCTCTTGCAATCGGGCATACTCCAGGTGGGTAGCGTCATCAACAGGGTGGAGAGGGCGGGCGCGAGCGACAGGCCGAAGACTCCGATCGCAGCTCCGAACGCTCCACTTGAAAGCGTCGACTTGACGAAGCGGTCGACGATAGACCAGCCTGTCACACTCAGCGGGGGTTTTGCGAAGGGGTACAGAAAGTTCACCCGTGGCACGACCCACTTCAGGAGCCTCTTGGCCACGTTGCCTGTGCCGAGTGTCAGCATCAATGACATCTCGGTCGCTACCAGCGTCAGGCTCCTGTGGCATCGGTTCACCGAATGCAAGTTCGCCAGCTTGGCGTCGGAGCAGCGCCGCCTGTCGGGCACCGAGAGTCGGCGGCCCGCGCCGGTTTCGACGTCGACGATGGCGCGTTGACCGTCCAGCCGCTCGAGGTCGCAGATGTCGTAGTTGCAGAGCTGCGAGCCGCGCGTGTAGGCCGAGAGGCGCCGGGCCAGCCGCGCCTTGAGGCTCTGGTCTTCCTGGTCGGTCTTAAACATTTCGCTCAGACACTCCTGCACCTCGGGCGTCAGGGGCGTCTTCTTGAGGCAGTGCTGATGCAGCGCCTCGCCCAGGCGGTGCGACGAAGCGTAGCGATCGCGGACGCCCGACTGCGGCTCAGACTTCCCGTCTTTCCATCTGTGAAAGGAGGAAGACGACGCGTCTGGCTTCCTGGAGCGCTGGGGTCCGTCTGCGTCGGCATCGCCCCTGATCGCCAGGGTGGGTGGCGCAGCCGCCACGACCTCCTTCCCGGGCGCGACGACCGTCGCATTTTCGCCTCCCCGCCTCCGCCGCCGTTCCTCCCGCCGCCGCTCCCGCTCCGCCCGCCGCCGCTCCCGCTCCGCCCGCCGCCGCTCCCGCTCCGCCCGCCGCCGCTCCCGCTCCGCCCTTCGCTGCTCCCG
>Ga0214923_10000454_pt1 | contig 62130 bp, 56 predicted proteins | sample LL1510_MetaG_FD_177993 | JGI IMG/M metagenome (GOLD analysis project Ga0214923, IMG submission 177993) | Freshwater microbial communities from Lake Lanier, Atlanta, Georgia, United States - LL-1510 | ecosystem: Environmental > Aquatic > Freshwater > Lake | place: USA: Georgia | collected...
ATGCCATCGCATTATCCCGAACGATTGAAGTGGCGACCGGCCGTTCATTGGGTGTCCCAGAGTCGTTAGATGGAACGACCGCCGTCCATCACTTAGCCGATATTTACACTCAATTATCGGAAAACCCTCTTCTGGACCCTCGTGGTACGGCCAAGGGATCGATTGCAAAGGCATTCGTGTCGGAACTGTGCAATTTAAAAAAATCGGATGCCCTGTTTGCCGCGAGTCCAGAGTTGAAAGCCCAATTAATGAACACACTTCGGTTGATTGGTGAGTCAAAGGTTAAATTGACGGATTTAGGACGCAAGCTGACACCGGGGCAGTTCGAGCATTTTTTGAATAATCTTGAAAATTTGAATTTAAGTGGTGCAGAACGATTACAGATGAGGCAACACCAAGCCGTACTCACCGAAACGATGGGGGTATTACAGAATCCCCGACTCGTTCAATCTATTGCGGCTCGGGATCCTCAGTTGTTGTCGGATGCTATTTCGCAAACAACTACCCCAGAAACGGCCGCTGCAAGGGTGCTGGATGTGGCTGAGGCACTCAACGATCCAGAATTCAACGATCCAGAATTGACCCGGGCAATTATTGGCGATCTGCGAAGTCGGGACATCTCCCGGAATCCCCAGTTTTGGAAGACGTTTTTAAAAGAAATTGCCGACAAGTCCGGCGCCCCCCATATCCCGGGACTGACCCCTCCTGTCGATCAAGCATCAGTCGATCAATTAGGTCAGCGAATAGCCGATCGCCAGTTGAAAGCTGATTTTTCTGATTTTGCTTACGAAAGTTTTAGTATGCGCCCATCGTCGGAGGATGTCGGTGCGGTGGCGCATTCCCAACTGTTGACGGCGTTACTCACCCCAAATTCAGCGTCGTTGATTTCATCGGAGACGTACGATGGTCGGCGGAGTGAGTTGGTGGGTATTCTTAACCATCCCCCGGCACCATCCCCTCATCCGTTAAATAGCATTGTGCATGTCGCTAATGGCCGATTAATGTTAGATCATCTCAGTCGCTCGGATCAGGATTCAGCCGAAAAATTGGCGGCTTTAGTTGCATCCCCGCATCTTTCGCCGTCCGCCCGTGAACTAGTCGCCAATTTACCAGCGGTCAAAATCCAATTGTTGTCTGGACTCGATCGCAATGAGTGTCGGGAAACACTGGGAACCGTCCTTCCGGAAGGAATGGGCCGTATTCCGGGGGATCCAGAGCCCCTTCGGGTCACTATGCCCACCCGATGGATTTTGGAGCAGGTCCCGTCAGTCATCCCTCAGGCCAATAAAGCATCGTTAACCATCTTACTTAACCAGTCGCCACGTCTGGATCGATACGCCGGGGCGATCAACGCCAATCCCGAGTTCCCAGGAATTTTAAAGGAGGAATGCCGAAACAAGCCCCTCTTGGATGAAGCATTGAATTCGATGCTGGCGATTGCATCCCCCCAAACCATCGAAACGGTGGTGGGTAAACTGATGGACGAAGACACGAGTAAAGGTTTGCAAATTCTATCACACCCCCAAGTACTGGTGGGTCAGAGGCACCGATTGGAACCTGTGGTTCGACAATTGATGGATCGCTATCCGGGCCCGACCTGGGACGGTGCAGAGGGGGATTTGCGAGACATTGTATCCATGATCCGACGGAACTCGAATCCACGGGAGGGGGTGGGGACCGGCTTGGGCACTTCGACTCAATCGGTCAGGGAAGAACGTCAGGGGGACTCCGTGGCCCAGACGTTGGGTAAAATCATTGGAAAATCCGAGCTGACACGACGTGCTGAATTGCAACAACTGCTCCAGACGTCGGATACTCGCGATCAACTCTTTCGCCAATTAACCGATGAGTCCAATACAATGCCATTCGGCCCAGATCGCCGGGCCATTTTGGAAACATTGAGATCCTTGACGGCCGGAACCCCGGACGAAATAAAAATGGATATTATTTCCGCTAATACCCGTCGATTCGCCATCGGTGAGGTGGCTAAAAAGTCTAAGCTGGACGATCGTATTATTGCCGCGGCAACGCATTGGGAGGTGGCAAAGGGTTCCTCAGACAGCGCATCACACATGCTGTCACTGATTGTTGACGATCCGATGGCGGCGCGTCAGATGGAATTGTCGGGCCGAGTGGTCAAGCGACTGACCGAGGGTTCTAACCCGCCGTCTGTCGAGTTTGATCGGGCGTTGGCTACGGCTTGGATGTCCCAGTCCGATGACAATGCCGTATCGGTGATTGATCAACTGAAGACCAATCCCGATACATTGCGCTCTATTTTGGCCGATGTGTATCGGGATACCGCGGGTATTCCGCCCTATCCCAGCAAGGCGGCCACTGCCTATGGGGCCATTGTCAAACAGGCGATCGGATATAATAAATCGCTCGATTCCACCAAAATTGCGAATTCTGGGGTTCCAACGGATCACGTGATCGCAATTTTGCATCAGACCTGGCAAGAGGATCCCCTTGAATTTAATGGTGTAATGAATCGGTTTTTGGAAACGCCACTCGGTGGCACCGACTCAGACAAAAAGTTTACTAAAGAACAAATTGACCTTTACACTGGCTTGATTGGTCAGAAACAAGATTATTCCTTCTCGCACAATGGTCGCCGAAACGTCAATGTAAAGGTCAATGCGACTGGCCATGGGCTGGTCCATCTGATCCCAGATCGATCCTCCAGCTTCCGTCGGTTGCTTTCGACGCCCGAAGTACGGCAGAACCCATGGACAACGGTGCTGTTTCGGGCAGGACAAGATCAACAAAAGGAAATTTTAGGTGATTTAAAGGACAAAAAAATTGGCGTGGAGGTCGTGCGGCAATTGAAGGAAAATTATGCCGCCGCCGAGGGAAACCGGCAAATTGGTACTACGACGGGAAATCCGTTTGGAGTGACCCAGAACCAAGTGGACAACCTTGATACATTGCTGGAAAAAACAGATGGGTATATAGGGAGTGGTAATATCAAAAAAACCCAGGCGTTAGTCACTCAATTGCGTCACCAGTTTCCGGGAATTAACTCTGGATTTGGGTTGGCTTCTCGGGAGAAATTGACCAGTTTGCTGGCCAATCGATTATTGTACAATGACAAAGCGTTATTGGCGGTGACTGGGCCCATGACCCTAATGGAGCGTCTAGTCACTAGTCGTTCACCGGTGTCTGATATTGGGGCCGATCAAGTTAAAACGACGATGCCAGTCCTGAAGGACGCGTACGAGCGTGTATCCGGTGTCATTAATAACACATCAACCAGCAATGACGCTGTGTTATCAACGATTCGGGACTATATTGAGACGGCCAGCATCTCTCGAATGGTCGACGCCATGTTACCCCAGTTTAAGATTGGATCGGCACTCGCGACAGCGGCCAAACGTGAAGAATTACCTGGGACTCGATTTGGGAAGGCGGCCCGAATGGAACTGATGCAACGTAACGTTGGGTTGGACACATCCAAACCTGTCGAAAAAGGATCCGTTGAGGATTATTTGAGGATGTACGCTGCGACCCGCTCCCTTCCATCAATCGACGAAAAAGATAAGGCCAATCCCGTCAAAGTTAGGCAGTCCGAGACCCAATGGGTTAAAACGGCGGTGGATGGCTTAAGCCAAAACGGCAAGTGTATTTCCGATATTTTTGAGGGGATGTCACACTATGATCAACGGCTTAATCCGCACCAATCCGTCCTGCAAAATGCCATGATTGATCACTTTAGTGGGGACTTGGGGGTTCAAAAGCTTATTAATGCCGCGATTACCGCACAGGAACACTCAACGGGTTCTGTCGATGATAAAAAGGAACGATTGGTCACGGATTTACTCGTTATTGGGATGCGAATTCCCAAGGCATCCGGTACGCAGGCGTGGGCGAACGCGATGTTGTCGGCGATCGGCAAAGGTCACGATAAGCGGATAGATGCCTTGCGAGAAGGTAGCCCAGACCCCACACGCATTTCCGACGTCCTATTCCCTAAACGCCAGGTGCTTAATCTTGGAGATGCTATTGATCTTCAAGCCTTTCATCAGGCACTGAGCCAGGCAAATAGGGCATCCGAGGTACTCCGACTAGCGGAGACGTTTATCCCATCATGATCGTGATCACCCCATTAGACCAATTTACATCGGAACAGACCGCCTGGTTGGTGGGGTTGTTAGAAACAGTGATGGTCCATCGCATGCGGGGTATCGAGATCGATGGCGACAATGAGCCCTTAGTGGCGAGTGTCATTGCGTTTGGGCCTGAATCCATTGCGAAAGTGGTGATCGACTCTCTGGCGGCTTCGAGCCTTTTAGCCGTTGCACCCGCCATTTTGAACGTGAGGGACGTGGCGTGTACGGCGTGGTTTCCGGGCCCGGTACTCGATGTCGTGGTACAACAGTTACCGGCCTCGCTTCAAAAAAAAGTTCTGGAATATCACTACCTGAAGGATCCGATTACCTATCGACGTCTCAAACAATTATTTCAAAAATGGCAACGGGTTGGGAGCACTTTTGTGACCGCTGTCAAAGCGGAAAGTCTTACCGATACTCGCTGTGATACCTTACGCCAATCGATTCAACATCCGAGCCAATTCCCCGCCGATGTTGTGGGGTTGACGGCCGCTATACGACGAGATTTTGATCCTGAAGACGTCGAAAAAATTATTTGCAACACGCTCGATTTGCTCGGTCGTGAGTCGCTCCCATTGGCGACGGCGGATCATTTCAAAACCTATTTAAAGATATATGTCATGATTGAAAATTTTGCGGGGTATTTTTCGGCGGATGCCGTGGCTCCTTGGAATCGTCGAGTCGTGGACGCGGTATATCGTATGCCGACGAGCGAATGGATTCTCAAGGTATTGGATCAATTCAATGCCCCGTCGATCCGCCGGTTTTTGGATCTCATTGACGCCGACACTCGTCATAAAACCGCTTCGATTCGTGCCCAGGCAATTCGCACTCAACAAGCGGTAAGAGAAACGATTGACACCAGCAATTTTGAAAATGTACGCTTGGCCATCGGCTAAATTTTTACATTTCGGGTGCATATGACTTTTGGGATTTCGGCCTTAGCATGCGTTACTTTTCTATTAATCATTGATCTTGTGGTGCTGGTGGTTCGGTTTAAGATTGTCCAATCATTGCGCGAAAAGCGGCGACTGGAATATCAAGCCGAAATTCGGGAGCATGAGGCCAAAATTTGGGAGACTCAGCGGGAAATGCGTGAGTCACGCGCTGAAATTGTCGCATCGATTGAACGAACTAGAGACCTGTTTCAGCAATATAAGGCGCTGGATGAGTAACGACGATATGGATGATTTATTGTCGATGGACGTTGAAAAATTTCGACGTCTTCGAGATAACCGTGATGAACTGGAGGCGTATCTGGGTCGAATCGGTCGGCTGATTGATCAGTCTCTTCGTCGGAGTATTCCGACTCCCCCGGGATCCCCGACATTCGATGCCATTTCCCCCGCTGATCCGGTTGCGCTGGGCCAACTCTTTCCGTTGCCCTCTCGCCCGGCCGCGATGCCTTCGGTTGGGGCGGCTCCTAAATCGCCGGAGCCGGTCACGTCGGATCGGTCGGCGTCCAAGGAGACATCGGTGCCGCGGCCTGCGATGGGTATCGATTCTGTATCGACAATAAGTAGTCAGACCGACAATCCACCGATATATTCGAGGCATCAAATCAATGTCGCCGCTCCCACAATCGTACCGGATATTTCGCCTGACACACCGATTCAGGGCCCTGTGACAATCGATACGCCGGTCGCTCAGGTACCAGTCCCGATTGTTACGGACTCCGCCGTTGTTGAGGAGCGTACTCACGGGGTTATCGATATATCTGGGTCGGAAGCACGTCGTATCCAACGTGAGAAAGACATTGCCAGGCTCCTAAACAAAGATGGCGAAGTCCTGTGATTGAGTATTTTGTAAAGCGCTCTCTTTTTTTTTCGCGTTCCCGTGACCGTTTGATTCGATTGGCCTTATATCGCCAAGCGTTACTTCCTCGATTGAGACGGTTACGGTTAATGCTCGCCTGGCCGCTTTGGACAGTGGTGTGGGGATGGACAACGGCGTCAAGTCTGATGCTGTCTGGGAACCCGCGATGGGAGCGCACGCGGCGGTTTATAGTCTCATTTTGGCGATGGTATTTTGCGCATCGCCATGTCACGTTCTATCTGTCTCGAGATATACCGGCGGCCACCCGTGGGCGATTAATACTGGCCGTTCGGACCGATGTATTCGATTCACCCTTCTTATTTCAGGCGTTGGATACTCAGGTTGTTATCCCGATTCCCGACGCCTTTGCACACTTCCAAATGATCCCAGGCGTGGTGTTTCCAAATTGGAAAACCCTTTTTGAACCGACAAGTTATCGCGATTTAGGCACCGACAATCACGCTAAAAATATCCGTTCGATGCTTGACCGGGGATACACAGTCTTGGCCTATATCAGTCCAATCATCCAACATTTCAACCATCATCCCCGGCTAAAAATTGAACAGGAAATTTTGCCGTTAATCCGCGACTATGATGACGTGTGGCTGGTGAATCACGGCGAATTTGCCACGCACAGTGCCACTCATTTTCGGTTGCCGTTGATCGTTCGCGTTCGGTTGGCACCCGCTAGTGAGGTGATTGGCCGTGAACAGGAGCCACGGCGAGTAGCGAATGTCCTGGCCCAATGGTTTGGGTTTTACGACGCCGAGATAATCCGTCGCAAGGACGCGCCGAAATAGCCATAATAACTTTTAAGTGACGGGTTCAATTTTAAACCCAGTCGTTGACCCGTCGGTAAACAGGCGGCGATATAATGCCGACTCCTCAGACCCTAGAAATTGATTGTATGCCTGCTTGCATATCTTGGCATAACGCAAATACTCATCCGGATGACAAAGTGCCTCCAAAAAACGCCCATGTGGGTACTCTCGGTCGAGATGTTCGGCAGTGTTAATCAGTATCCTTGCGACCGCATCCATTGCGATTGATCCCATTAAAATGTCGAACTCCGACCGCGAGCGATTGTTCTGTGCACATGAATACGCGAGATCTCTAAAAAATTGTCGTGCCCCATAGAACATTAAATGAACCATAAAAAATGGTCGGTGGGTTAGAATCGAGCCCCCAATGCGTTCGATTCGATCCATAACGTGTCGGATATCATGAATGTCTTTCATCCGGTTGTAATGCTCATCCGGGGTTATCTCAAACGTATGACCTGACGTTGTGATGGCGACATGGCCTTTTATAAAGGATGGAAATGCTACGGCAAACATTCCCTCGTGTTTGCACATCACGTAGCCCAATTGTTGATCGCGGGGCGTTCCCGGGTCAATGAATAGTGGCGATCCGTTAAAAATGAGCTCGTTTAATGATGTTGGGTCCGAAATAGTTCGTGCGATTTTTCGAGGAAGTAAAATGGCTCGTAATATCTCATGATTGGGTAACTTACCCTCCTGAAGCCCTTCGATAAATTTCAATCCATTGGGTATCGTTGTTCCATCGATTCGAAATTCAGGTAATTGAAACAGACTCTGGTCCCGATACGGTATCAACGGAGTTAGTGCCTCGCCACACGTTTTTTCTTCAAACCATTGAACCGGATTGGCACAGCTCATCTCGTGTTCGGCAAAATGAGTAATAATACTGGACATTCCCCGGTCAAATAGTGTTTGGGCCCGACGGAATCTTTCGTGGGTAGAATGAGCCTCGGTGATATAGTCAAAGGCATCCGGCCCATCGATTAACGGTGTCACATGGTAACCCGCCCGCTCTCGTTCGACACCCGGTCTTAGTCCCATTTCTGAATCAAGGGGGAGTAAGAACGTGTGTTTCAAATCGGTCATCGTTGCCAGCCATCGAAATGCCTCGACATCGCCGCATACTCTCGCGCCCGTTTTTAAAATAAATAGGTCCCCGCTCGATTTGTTGCGGAGTTTATAAAATTGAGCACCAGATCCCGAATCCTTAAAATCGACAGGTTCGATTAGCTCGTATTTATTCACATCCAGTTGATGACTTTCGACAACACAAGTCTCATCGACGGGGGAATACGGGGTCATTGCGATAATTTTTTTAACGGTGTAGCCCATTACTTAATTATCGAAAAAAAAACAAAAATAATTTCAGTTTTTGTTAGATGGCGTTGCTTTGGTCTGTTCTTTGAGTTTATCCATGAGCCATGCACGCGGTTTTTCCGGTAGCCATTTGGGGCTGTCGAGGGTGTATTTTTCCACCAGCAACTTTGCCTCACCCAGCTCCTTTTCTTTAACCAATGAGTACACATCCAATAGCTTTTGCTCGAGATTTCCTGAAAACACAAACGACGGGTTTTCAGGCTCAAATTTACTACTCGAGGTTCGCGTCATGGTATACGAGGCCATGTCGAAGAATTCTTCGGAGTAGAATGTTTTTAATGCTCCAGGAGCCACTGTTTCGGTCACCACGCCTTTCTGATCATGAAGATCCATCAAGCATAGTGTTGAAATAAATGTCTCGTACGGCGACAGTTGCCCGAGATTGGTCACCGCGTTTCCGGATACCCGCTTCGCGGGGATTAGACTCAGGTACGCTTTGCCTCGGGGTGTGTAAAATGCGACTAAATATAACGGGAAGCCCTGCTTCACTTTTTTGATGTCGGCTGACCAGGTTTTGGATGACTGATCGTATCCCAGTTTAGCCCAGGTGTAATCGGCTGAATCTAATTCGATATCGCCTTTACGCAGTGAGGTTACCTTGGCTACCGGTGATGCTGAGGGTGAGACCCCCGCTTTAAACGTTAATATCGCTTTGCCCCACGATAGCTCTTGCGCTTTACCTGAGTCATTTATTCCGTAGACGATCGTATAAACGCTTGAGTCCGACGGTGTGAAATAATTCGTGCTCGCAATTTTATAGACTGGGTCGCTAGTGGCTACAATCGCAACCGAGTATTTGAGATCGAATGTGGTGACGTCGGCGGATTTAGTGGACGTTTGTGTCACTTTGCCACACCCATGCATCACGCCGATGAGCGATAGTATGGTGACGACATGTGTGAATCGATGCGAGCCTATCCTGTTATTGATTGACATAGCTTAAGCTTAACACTATAGGTTGCTTTCTAAAACCAAATTTTCATTGGTAGAACATACGTAAAATTGACTAAATAGTTGGCGATAAGCGCTCGATTTTGTACACTCGGGTCTCATGTTAAATCGGAGCGAATCAGCAACGTTTGATCCCAGTGCCGTCGCACAATCCGCTAATGGCATATTCGGGCTACCCTTCACCACCGAAAATGCCGGCACTATTGTCGTGCCTGTACCGTGGGAAGTGACCACTAGTTACGGGGATGGTACGGCGGATGGCCCGGACGCCATCGTCGCGGCGTCGGCTCAAGTCGATTTGTACCACCCTGATTTTCCAGATGCATGGAAGACGGGTATAGCGCTGAGTGATGTTAGTACGACGTGGCACGCTCAAAGCGATCGGTGGAAGCCCATCGCCAAGCAACTGATTGACGCCCAGATTGACGGCATTGATATCGCGGGGGACAGTGAATTGTCGACTCGACAGTCTGAGGTGAATGAGGCCTGTTCGGCCGTGCATTCGGAGCTTGAGCGTCAGGTGGATCATTGGGTGAGCTTGGGTAAAAAAGTGATCGTCCTAGGTGGTGATCATAGTGTGTCTTTGGGTGCACTGCGATCGGTGGGGCGGCGATATCCGGAATTTGGAGTGCTCCAATTTGATGCTCACATGGATTTGCGATCAGCATACGAAGGGTTCACCTATTCTCACGCGTCGATTATGTATAACGCGTTAGAAATTCCATCATTAACCTCCCTAGTTCAGGTCGGAATTCGCGATTATTGTGAGGCGGAATTGGCGGTTGTTACCCGTGAAAATCCGCGTATTCATGTCGTGACGGATCATCAGATTAAAGATTCTCAGTTTGCGGGTGTGCCGTGGCAAGTTCAGTGCGATGGCATTGTCGAAAAACTTCCAACCCATGTGTATATCAGTTTCGATATTGATGCGTTGCATCCATCACTATGCCCCAATACGGGTACCCCCGTTCCCGGAGGGTTGCAACTCGAGGAAGCCGTTTACCTAATTAAACGACTCATCAGATCTGGTAGAACTGTTGTCGGGATTGATCTAGTAGAAGTGAGTCCTGGTGCAGACGAATGGGATGCAAACGTTGGCGCACGGTTACTCTATGCCTTATTTGGGTACTGGCAATAGTCACCCCCTTAAACAGCGAATCGTCCCTAGCTGTCCCAAAGATCTTTCGCGATTGTTAACGCCGCCTCTGTGGATGTGATTTTCCCTTCGAGTTGCGCGGTGTAAAAATCCTTGATCATGTCGCCTATGTGCGGTCCCGGGGGAATCCCAATCCCTACTAAATCTTTGCCGCGGACCAGTGGTTCAGGAGCATGATCTAATATCCCTAGTTCAGATGATCTCGCAAAAATATACCGTGCGATTTTTTCTGTGTCCGGAAACATCGATAAAACCAATGTAACCTCTCGTAAGACCACTCGAGTGGATGTTTTTCTGAGCAACACGTCCGTTGGGATCCGATGACTTGATTGCCGAATATAATCACAAGATCGCAGAAGTGCCGTTATCGATGACCGTAGCGTCGCGTTTTCAAAAATTCGAGCGATCATTGAGTTTGCAATGTCCATTGGAGCCTTCTCGTTCAACCCAAGGGTTGGAAATAGCCAGACTGCGATTGGAAGCCGAATGGTTTTAACCGAATATTTCATCACGGATTTGCAACGATCTAACGCAACGAGCCCGGAAGTCCACTCGTAGATGTGACGGTGATATCCCCCCAAATCTGGCCATTGATTACCGACGCCCAGGTCGACAAGGCAGTCGAGCCCTGTCGATGGGGTTTTGGAATATAGGATCATCTTAGTCAGTTCCTCGAGAATATTCCGTGCTGTTAGACTTTTCAGAGACATTGATCGACACAGCTGGCGAGTAGACCCGTCAATCGAAAACCCCAATCGGGCCACGAGTTGGGCGGCACGCAATACCCGGACGGGTCCTCAGTAAATGCGGAGCTAATATGCCTAACACATCGTGCGCGAATGTCTGTTTGCCCGTTATAGGGATCCAGAATCGCTCCGGACAACCAGTCGATACCGATCGCATTAATTGTAAAATCCCGTCGTACAGCGGCGTCTTTAAAGTTGGACTCCGTGATGAATTCGACAGAAAAGCCCGAGTGGCCGTCAGAAATTTTGTGTTCTTTTCTTGGGAGGGTGAAGTCGACGTTTCCTTCGGCGCTCCGGTAGCGAAGTACTCCAAATGCATGGCTAACGAGCTCAAGTTTACCTAATGGCTTCAAAAGGAATTCTAAATGCTCTAGCGAATTGATGTTAAAAATTTCGATGTCAAAATCGCTGGCTACTGTCCCCATAAGCCAGTCTCGAACGGCTCCGCCAACAATAATCGGAACCCCTTCCAGGCCAGAAATAGTATCCAAGACCGAACTGACTAGCGGTAATTTAGTCCGTAACGTGTGAATGGGGGTTGGGATCATGCGTTTGACGGTACCACACTATGGTAATTTTGAGCCAACCCTGTTACTATGAGCCACCTTTAATTTTGAACTCTGTGAGGAAATGACTATGAAACGTACGTTTCAACCGAATCAACGAAAACGTCACCGCACCCATGGTTTTTTGGTGCGAATGAAAACTGTAGGCGGGCGTCGTGTTGTAAATTCACGCCGTCGAAAGGGTCGTCATAAAATAGGCGTGTAGTGGACGTCCATTACACGCTATCAAAGCGATATCGGATCACTCGAAAGACTCATTTCGAAATGATCTTTGGTAAGGGGGAAAAAGTAGATACTCCTTACTTTCGGCTTCATTACTGCTCTAAAATTGACATTGGATTGGTTGCGTTCGCAGCCCCTCGCCGGGTGGGTGGAGCAGTCGATCGAAATAAATCCAAACGGCGTATCCGGGAAGCCTATCGCTTGGTCGCCCCCCACCTTGACGCCTCTGTTCCTGGGATGGTTTTTGTTGCAAAGACCCACGCACTTAGCGTCCCGTTTCCCAAACTCAAAGATGCGGTGAAGGGCGCCATGGCGAGAGTCGCAACGATAGTTATGGGATGAGTCGCTGGGTGATTGCTTTAATTCGGATATATCAGGGATCAATTTCACGAATGTTGGGGCCCAGATGTCGATTTTATCCCAGTTGTTCAGAATATGCCGTGACGGCAATTCAACGGTTTGGTATTTTTGAAGGTAGTTATCGATCGCTTCGGCGACTTATTAAATGTCATCCGTTCCATCCGGGCGGATTGGATCCAGTAGGAGAAAAATAAATTTATGGGTATTTTTGACTTTCTTGCTTCACATCTGATGCTCCCTTTTTTGAATTTTTCGTATCATCATTTGTACCCAAATTACGGAATCGCGATAATTTTGTTGACATTGGCCATTAAGCTCGCCTTTTTTCCATTAAGTAAAAAGCAGTTTGAGGCAATGAAAATCTCTCAAAAAATTCAACCAGAGATAAAACGTATTCAAGATGAGCTTAAAGATCAGCCCGAAAAAATGCAGGCCGAAATTTTGCGGGTATGGCGGGAAAATAAAGCCAACCCCTTGGGGGGATGTCTCCCCATATTGATCCAACTCCCGTTTTTTTTCGGGATATACCGAACAATTAATGGGGATGCGTTTAAGGCTATTTTAGCAACACCTGGGATTAAGGCTGGAATGTTTCCGTTTTGGCTAACCAATCTGGCGCATCCTGATCCATGGTTTATTTTGCCGGTGGTTATTGCCGTTAGTACGTTTTTGTCTCAACGTATGATGACGATGGATCCCACTCAAAAAGCTGTGTTTATGTTTATGCCAGTTATTATGGGCTTTATTTCTTTAAAAATGCCGGCCGGGGTCCTAATTTATTGGGCGGCCCAACAGATTTTTTCGAATATCCAGCAATATATAATGTTAAAACCGACAAACGGGTCCGATGGTGATGCAATTACCGTAACCGTAACAACAGCAAAGCGGATCGATTAGAAAGGAATATATACGATGGCAGAACGACAAGGGTTTATTGGGTTTATTAAAAATTTGATTTCTGACGCTCCTAAACCAGACGCGGATAGTCCAACGGCAGCCTTTGGCGACCTTCCGGGGCATTCATCGGCCCCTGTTGGGACCGTGCCCCGAACTTCGACTCCACGTGTACCGACAATGGAGAGCGTTCCGGATGACATCGCTCAGTATGGGGCCGAACGCCTAAAGTCGATTCTTGATCTTAGTTTTGGTGGAATAGTAATTGTGCTCGATCAGGCTGGGGATGAATTAAGCCTCGAAGTGATGGGGGCGGCGCAATCGTCACGATTAATCGGGAAAGATGGGATGACACTCGACGCGCTGCAAACGTTGATACGTGCGATGATTTTTAAAAAATTTAATGTGAACGTTCGGGTGGCGATTAATACTGAAGACTATAAAAAACGGCGTGAAGAGCAAATTCGCGCTCAAGCTGAGAAGGCTCTAAATTCGGTCCTTACAAAAAATTCCCGCGTGAGTATGCGTCCCATGAATGCCGCTGAGCGTCGGTTGGTCCATCTTATTTTTGAAGCGGACTCCCGTGTTCGGACGTTTAGTACTGGGAATGGATCCTACCGCCATGTTGTTGTCGAAAAACGAGGGCCAAAATCGCAACCTAATGAATCTCGGTGACACGATCACCGCAATCGCCACTCCCCTAGGGGTTGGCGGGGTGGGGGTTATCCGAGTCTCAGGGCCAGATGCACGGGCTATGGCCTCCAGGTTTTTGTCACCATCGACGCGTTTTAAAGCCAATACCATTCGGCACGTTCGCCTGTCTTCCCCATTTTCAGGGGAGCCGTTGGATGACGGATGCGTTGCATTTTTTAAGGCACCTCGATCGTATACCGGTGAAGATGTGATTGAGTTTCACCTCCACGGGTCGGTCCATATATTAAAGCGAGTGACTCAGGAGTTGGTACGTTTAGGGTGTCGAATGGCCGCTCCAGGGGAATTTACTCGCCGCGCCTTTGTGAACGGCAAACTCGATTTGACGAAGGCCGAATCAGTGATTGACATGATCCATACGTCGAGTGATCGAGGCCATGCGGTGGCCCTTAATCATTTAAATGGGGGATTGTACCGTCGAATGGCCGGCATACGGACTCAGTTAATGGAAATTCTTGAACATGTCGAAGGGTCACTTGATTTTCCCGACGAAATTGAACCTATTAATCGTGATGATACGATGCGCCGCCTATCCGAAATTGACCGGATGTTGGAACACACACAGAATCAAAAAGATTTTGGAAAATGGATTACCTCGGGTATTAAGTGTGTGATTGTCGGTCGTCCTAATGCTGGAAAGTCATCCCTGATGAATCGGTTGGCTGGGGAAGATCGCGCCATTGTTTCTTCTATTCCCGGCACAACCCGTGATTTTATTACGGTTCATACTGAGCTGGGCGGCGTTCGGTTCGAATTTATTGATACCGCTGGAATTCGAGAGACGGATGACCCGGTAGAATTATTAGGAGTAAAACGAGTGCGATCACTGATACGACAAGCGGATTTGGTCGTTTGGGTGGTTGACCACAGCACGGCTGTACGTTCAGAGGATACCGATATTCTGAAATTGTTGCGGTTAAGAAATGGGGTGATTTGTCTCAATAAATCCGATAAAAAACAACGCTGTGATATCACGGCCATCAACCCCCATGACCGGTGGCCAGTGTGCCGAATTTCGTGTCGGTCGGGGGATGGGATCGATGCGTTCAAGGCCTTTTTACATGATCGTTTTATTCGCCAGTTAGATGCAGTCGATCTCGACTTGATGTGTAATATTCGGCAGCAAAGCTGCGTCGGAATCGTGAGGGACCATTTGCAGTCGATTTGCCGGGATATGCGTGTCGCGCCCAATGACGATTGTTTTGCGTTTGATTTGCGCCAGGCGATACTTCATTTAGGTGAAATAACTGGCGACACATTCAACGAGGCGGTCCTTGATGGTATTTTTTCGCGATTTTGTGTCGGAAAATAATCGACGATTCATCGGCGCTCACGTATAATCCCGCATCATATGACACGTTCGTTTCAAGACATTATTTTGACACTACAGACCTACTGGAGTGACCGGGGCTGCGTAGTATTGCAGCCCTATGATACTGAAAAAGGGGCCGGGACAATGAGTCCTCACACGTTTTTACGTGTCCTGGGGACTACGCCTTGGAACGTTGCTTACGTAGAGCCATCCCGTCGGCCAACGGATGGGCGTTACGCGGATAACCCAAATCGGCTTCAGCATTATTTTCAATTTCAGGTGGTGCTAAAACCGTCCCCCTTTGATATCCAGGACTTGTATATTGGAAGCTTGGAATCCCTGGGTATTTCGCGACAGGATCATGATATTCGGTTTGTTGAAGACAATTGGGAAAGTCCGACATTAGGCGCATGGGGTGTTGGGTGGGAAGTGTGGTTGGATGGGATGGAGGTGACGCAGTTTACTTACTTCCAACAGTGTGGGGGGCTAGATTTAAATCCGATCTCAGTTGAGGTTACCTACGGATTGGAGCGTTTAGCGATGTTTATTCAAAACAAGACATCGGTTTACGATATTATTTGGAAAGAATCCCGAAACGGATTGGTCACATACGGCGACATCTATCGACCATCCGAAATTGACTATTGCCACTATAATTTTACCCATGCATCGGTTGATCGATTGGTCACTCAGTTTGAGCTGGCAGAGGCCGAATGTAACGAGCTAATTGCACATAAATTGGTGTCTCCAGCCTATGATTTCTGCCTAAAATGTTCCCATACGTTTAACCTTCTGGATGCCCGCGGGGCAATTTCAGTTACTGAGCGAATGGCCTATATATTACGTATTCGAAAGCTAGCCAAAAAATGTGCTGAAGCGTATTTGGCTCACCCGGTCGAGATATGACCATCTATCTGCTGGAATTAGGATTTGAGGAAATACCGGCACGATTTATTCCGGGGTTGATTGCTGAGCTTCGGTCCCGGTGGATGGACGCCTTGAATACGGCTCATATTGAGTATCAAGATGTCGAGGTTGTGGGGACCTATCGTCGGATTGCCACGTTAATACACGGTATGGCTGACGAGTCGGCTCAGATATCTCATCGGATACGCGGACCAATCCGGTCAGTGGCGTTCACCGAGGCGAACGAACTGACTCCTGCTGGCGCTGGATTTTTAAGGAAAAATAATGTCACCGATTTTGTTGTCGAAGCTGAGGGCGATAAACACTATATCGTGAGTTATACTACGATTCCCTCCCGACCCACTGTGGATATCCTCGGATCCATTGCGACTTCCGTAGTTTCAGGCATTTCCTTACCCATTGCAATGAAATGGGGCGATGGGTACGGCCCATTTATCCGCCCTGTTCACTGGATTGTCAGCTTATTAGGGGATCGGCATGTCCCAGTAGAGTTTTTGGGTATTCGGTCTGGTGCTATGACTCGTACCCATCGATTTTTAGGGTCGTATCGCGAGGCGACGATTACATCGGCCTCCGATTACGTCACAATTTTAAACGATCATTATGTCAATGTACTTCCCGCTGGGCGTCGCGACATTATTCGTAATGAGTTAGATTTAAACCGTATTCATTATGATGTCACCTTGCTGGAGGAAGTGGTCTTTTTGACCGAGTGGCCCGTGCCCATCTGGGGGGCTATCGATTCAGATCATATGACCCTTCCTGCCCCGGCGGTTGTTGAATGTATACAAAAAAATCAGAAGTATTTTCCGGCTATTATTGACGGTAAGTTGACCGATCGTTACCTCATTATTGCCGACTCTGTGACTCCTGCCAATGAGGCGATAATTAAACGTGGTAATCATTCGGTACTGCGTGCTCGACTTGAGGATGTTAAATTCTTTTGGAATGAAGATCGGAATAATTCGTACGATAATTGGGTCAAAAAATTAGATGCTATTGTCTATCAGAAAGGGTTGGGATCGGTCGGCGACAAAGTGCGGCGAATGATGCCCTTAGCCGATCGTTTTGCGCAGTGGATTGGGGCGGATCGGGTCGACAGCGTCCGAGCGGCTCAGTTATCGAAGGGCGATCTGGTGTCTCAAATGGTTCAAGAGCTACCTAAATTACAAGGTGTAATGGGTGGGATTTATGCTCAGTTATCCGGAGAATCGAGCGCTGTATCATCTGCGATAACGCATTTGTACGATAGTGATATTCGGATTGATCAGCCCGTCTGCGCGGCCCTTGCATTAGCCGATCGACTCGATACGGTCGTGAGTTGCTTTGCCAACGGATTAATTCCGACGGGCTCTCAAGATCCATGGGGTGTTCGGCGTGCCGCATTAGCGGTCGTACGAGCGCTACATCGGTTACATATTCCGATGACGTTAACGGATCTGGTGTCGATGGGATTTGATGGACTTGGAACGGGACGTGATAAACAAGACCTCTGCATCTCATTTATGATGGATCGCGCTCGTTATATTTTTGAAACCGACGGCGTTGGCTCTGATATGATCCCTGTGTCGGCTGTCGTGGATTCTGTAATTAGTCCGCACCGATCCTTGGTTCAGATGGCTCATTCGGCCTCCCATCTTCAGTCGAGAATCTCTGATCCCCGACTGAAACTAATCACGGAGACAGTGATCCGAGTGTCTCGATTAGGTCGCTCCGCGTCTGGCCGGTTCGATCCCAGTCGTTTGGACACCAATGAACGGGCCGGTTTAGATCCCGTGATTCAGTGGATGGCTGGGACCGACATTCATACCCTGGATGATTTCCATGTTCTGACCGACGTTATGCCGGCCTATTTTGAATCGACTTTGATTATGGACCCGGATTTGGACATACGCTCAAATCGTTTGTCGTTTTTGCGAGATGTGTCTACGAAATGTGAATTGTTTGCCGACTTTGAGAAGCTGAGCCCGGCATTAGGCGGGGCTCAGAATTAATTTTTCCGGACCCGTCGGCTGTCGGGCGGGCCTTATTCGGATAATAGGGTAATCGCCCCAGCCACCGAATCTGTAACAGTGATGGATAGGGACTGGGATGTTGTGATGCCCGTTTGGTTGAGTAAGCGAATGATCTGAGGCGTTGTCACCACAAGGACTGTTCGAATACCGTCTTTTTTGAGTAATTTGGCCTGAGCGACGATGACACCTAATCCCACACTATCGACAAACGAGGTGTTTGATAGGTCGATAATAATTCCAGTTTGGGAGTAAATAGGCTCATTCGAAAATGTGTGGTGTAATTTTGGGGCCTGAAAGTCATCGAGTTCACCGTAAATAGAAATTATTGTGATTCCGTTTGTTTGGGCGACCTGGATATCCATATCAATTTGAGTCATTTTAAGTTCCTTTTCGCTTCCATCTATAGCCATCTTTAGTATCTTCGATAATTATATTCTTTTCGATTAACAGGTTCCGCAATCGATCGGCCTCCGAAAAATTTCGCGATAGTTTGGCTTGCCATCGTGCATCCAGGAGATCCAGGATGTCGGTGGGTAGCGATTCCTGTGCGTCTGGTACATCAAACCCGAGAATCGATAGCATCTCAGCCAGTGGCGCTGAGGACACCGAATACGTATTAATAATTCGACTCAAATCAAAACACACACCGATTCCCTCTGCAAAGTTAAAATCCGAAGTGATACTGGTCCAATAAGCGTCCGTACAGTCTGCGATTAACCGACCGACATCATCCGATGGGGAGGGTGAGTGGTGATGGGTGGTGATTGTATTGAGGAGTTTTTCCAGGGCGGTATTTGCTTCGTGAATTCCCTCAATTGAATATTGTAATGGGGACCGATAATGGGATCTTAACAAGAAAAACCGTAACGCTGCGGCTGGCACCGTCGATAATACGTCACGAATGGTAAAAAAATTGCCCAACGATTTTGACATCTTCTCGTCTTTTATCGTTACAAATCCGTTGTGAATCCAATAGTTTACAAACGGTTTTTGAGTGACTGTCTCGGATTGACATATTTCATTTTCGTGATGGGGAAATATGAGATCCTCTCCCCCAGCGTGTATATCAATTGTGTCACCCAATAGGTCACGGGCCATCGCTGAACATTCAATGTGCCATCCGGGTCGACCATTTCCCCAGGGGCTGGGCCAATTGGGCTCGCCTGGTTTGGCAGATTTCCACAGCACGAAGTCACTCGGACACCGTTTACCCACTACAGCGTCGACTCGTGCGCCGGCGATTAGTTCATCGATTTTTTTACGAGATAATTTCCCGTAGCCAGGGGTTGTGGCCACCGAAAACCAAACGTCGCCACTATCGGAAACATACGCGTTACCTGATGAGATCATGGCCTCAATCATGCCGATCATCGACGATAAATAGTCGGTGGCTCGGGGGTAGACGTCGGCGGGTATGATTCCAAGCGCGGCCATATCTTCCTTGTACGCCGTAATATATTTCTCAGTAAACTGATGGTAGTCTATGCCGGCTGCAGCCGATCGATGGATGATTTTGTCATCGATATCAGTGAAATTCTGAACGTAGGTGACTGTGTAGCCAGCGGCTTTAAGCACGCGTCGCATCACGTCCGTGGTAACGTACACTCGGGCATGACCAATGTGGGAATAGTCGTAAACCGTGACGCCACATGTGTAAAAGCCGATGTGGCCGGGAACGATAGGCGTAAAGAGCTCTTGAGTCCGACTTAATGTGTTGTAGATATAAATTGGTTTCAAAATGAGTGCTCCTCGCCTGGAAACTCTTGAGTTAATACACTGTGTTTATACTGGGACAGTGCCGTAATAATTGCCTCACGTATATGGCCAAATTGCCGTACAAATTTGGGCGGTTTTTCAGAAATTCCCACAAGGTCGTGAAATACGAGTACTTGTCCATCACAGTGTACACCGGCTCCGATTCCAATGGTGGGAATGGTGAGTTTCGATTGTATCGCGGTGGCTACATCCGCGGGGACCATCTCCAACACAATGCTGAATGCACCGGCGGCCTCGATAGACACTGCGAGATCGACCATTGCCTGTTTAGCGGTCTCGCCTTTTCCTTGGACTTTGTATCCTCCAAGCTGAAATAATGTTTGTGGCGTGAATCCAATATGAGCCATTACGGGAATTCCAATGGCCGTTACGGCTTTTAATGTCTCGATTTGTGCGGGTAATATTTCCATTTTAACGGCGGTAGCACCCGATTCTTTTAAAAAGCGACCCGCATTTATTTTCGCGACGTCGTCATTGCAATAGCTCATAAACGGCATATCTGCCACAACCATGGCGTGATTCGATGCCGAATTGACCGCCTGGCAATGATACATCATGTGATCAACGGTCATCGGTAATGTTGTGGGGTAGCCTGCGACGATATTCCCGGCAGAGTCACCGACTAGAATAATATCGATACCGACCTCGTCGACTAATTTTGCCGACCACGCGTCATAGGCCGCGACCATCGTAATTGGAATCCGATCCGATTTTTTTCGAATGATATCCGCTGGAAGTAGACGTGAATATTTCATGACCTACTTTTTTCCGATCCAGCTGGCGATATTCCAAAATGACGATGCGTCGGAAGTGTCTTCACGATACAAACTAAATAATCGGGCTTCGAGTGCTTCTTTGGTTAAATAGCGGGTTAAGTTCCCATTCTCAGCGATCGAAATTGTGCCCGTTTCTTCTGACACTATTATAACGACGGCATCCGACACTTCGGACATTCCTATAGCGGCTCGGTGGCGGGTCCCAAGGCGTCGGTCTTGAATGGTCGACTCACTGAGAGGCAATAGACATCCAGCGGCAGCCAATTCGGTTTCTCGTATAATGACGGCCCCATCATGAGTTGGGGATTTTGACCAAAATAGTGAGGCTAATAGCTCGGCAGTAATGGTTGCGTTAATGGCAATTCCAGATCGGATATAATCACTCAAGTTTGTCCCAGCTTCGATGACGATTATGGCGCCCACTTTTTCTTTTGATAAAATTTGGACAGCTCGTAAAATATGGTGGATGACGGAGATTCCGTGGGCACTACCTTCAACTACAAACGGTGAGAACAGTTTGCCCGACCCGATTCTCTCTAAAAATCGGCGTATTTCAGGCTGAAACAATACGATCACTAACACCACTAAAATCGTCGCAAATTTTTCGAGTAACCAATTTAATGTCGCTAAACCTAGTATTTGACTACTCACATACACGACTAAAATGACTAATAACCCACGAACTAAACTTTCAATGTGAGTGTCGTTGATCCAAATCAGGAGCCGGTAGATAATCGCGTAAACGATGCAAAAGTCAAACGCGACGGCGATCCAGGAATAGGTGCTAACACTTGGTAGAATAGACTGTAAAAACACCATCTAGTAGCAGTCGTTCCGAATTATATCATCCAGTGTCTCGCGTTTGACCCAGACGTGTGATTTTCCGTTGCTTACGGTCACCATGGCAGGACGGGGTGCTCGGTTGTAATTCGACGACATCGAATAATTGTAGGCTCCGGTGTCGAATACAATCATAATATCACCCACCTCTGCATGCGGAAGGCTGACATTATGGGTGAGTACGTCCCCACTTTCACAAAATTTACCAGCGATTGCGTATGTCTGAATTGCCGGTTGTTTGGCCTTTGTGGCGATATCGAATGTGTACTGACTTTGGTATAACATTGGCCGTATGTTATCTGACATACCGCCGTCAATAAATAAATATGTTTTAACGCCGGGAATCTCCTTGATTCCACCCACGGTGTATAACGTGACGCCGGCATTTCCGACGATAGAGCGTCCGGGTTCTACAATTAATTTGGGTAGTTTCATCCCTCGGCTTGTAAATTCATGGACCAACTGTTTGGCCATCGCGACAATGACGTCCGACACCAATGGGGGATCATCTGAATGAGTATATTTAATACCGATGCCACCGCCCAGATTAATTTCTTCAATCGGGCGACCTAATTCCTCGGACAGGCGAACCGTATGTTCGGCCATAATTGTGGCTAGATCGATGTAGGGCTCAATATCAAAAATTTGAGACCCGATATGGCTGTGCAATCCTAAAATGTGAATGAGTGGATTGTCTTTGACTTTTCGAACACAACGTAAGAGATCTGATTTTTCAATCCCAAATTTGGAGTCGATCTGCCCTGTTTTAATGTAATCGTGGGTATGGGCCTCAATTTCTGGTTTGGTTCGCAACATAATTCGTGCACGCAATTGGTACGCCTGAGTTAGTTCGATAAGTGAGTCTAATTCCTGTTCATTGTCTACAATAATCCGAATGGAATGTTTGAGAGCCATTTCCAATTCCTCACGACTTTTATTGTTGCCATGAAATAAAATGTTGGGCTGGGGAATATTGCTTTTAAGGGCGGTATATAGCTCTCCCGCAGAGACCACATCCACCCCTAACCCTTCTTCACTGAGTAGATTTAATAAACCCACGGTTAAGCAGGCTTTTCCCGCATACACCACTAAATGGTTGGGATACACTGTTTGAAGGGGATTTGTGTAGGATTGGCAGTTGGACCGCAACGTAGCGTCGTCCATGACATACAGGGGGGATCCATACTGATGAACGAGTTCAGTTACACTGACCCCGCCGATGGCATAATGTCCATCGGGGTTGGTTGTTAAAGATGTCGGTTCGATTGTTATGGGTTTATTTACAAATGTCATTGTCATTGATAGTCCTTTTCGTCCGGTAATTGTAGGCCCTTGTCTATAATTAGTATGCCATTAAGATGATCGATTTCATGCTGGAGAATTCGAGCCACAAAGCCTTTTTCTTTGAGTCGAATTGATTTGCCATTCGGAGTTTGTCCAATGACTTCTATTCGGGAAGCACGCTGGACATTAAGGCGAGTATTGGGGATGCTTAAACACCCTTCTTCTCCCCATTGAGATCCATATGTTGCCACTATTTCCGGATTAATAATTGCAAATTCTCGTTTTTTATACGACACAACGATTACTTTTTTTAATATGCCGATTTGGGGCGCCGCGAGTCCAACCCCTCGGTCTGAATGCATTGTGTCGATCATATCGGCAATTAATTGATGCAATGTGGGATCAAATTCGGTGACACGATCCGTCGGTAACCGAAGTATGGGGTCCGGATGGATAACAATAGGAATGATAGCCATAATCGTTTCCTGATTTCAGAATTTTCCGACAATTTCGGTAGTAATACGTTACCATATGTCGCTCATGTGAAAAATGTTTTGGATGACGTCCAATGGGGCACCGTTCACACGGAGTGCCTCTCGGTTTAGGTGGTGAGGGGCGTTCCTGTCATTTCGGTTAACGTGGGGGGCGGGCTATGGTCTATTTGTGCAAGTCGTATTAGCATCGTGAGAGTATTGTACGTACTCACGATTGTTTGGCCGAGGAGGATCTTATGTCCGTTTCCCCGAAGGAACCGTCATTTTCACAGGTGCTTAACCAAGCGACTCGAATTATTTCAAGCTTGCTGGGAACTATTATGATGTTCACGGTGATCGGATTTGGGATACATCATTACTATCCAGATAAAAAATGGATTATCCCCGTCTGCGTGTTTATAGGCATTGTGTGTGGATTTGCGATAATGATTAAAGAAGCGATTATGGATTCTCCGACATCATAATGACTGATTATTCGGCGTTTTTGACAGCCTTGGGCGCCCACGGATTTGCCGGTGACATTCGGGATGATTGGGCGACTCGAATTGTGTATTCAACCGATAATAGTATCTATCAATGGATTCCAGACGCAGTGATATGCCCAAAATCGGTGCAAGATATTCAGTGCTTGGGACAATTGTTGGCCCGGCCAGAATGGCGATCGATTAAGATAACACCCCGCGGGGGAGGGACTGGAACCAATGCCCAATCGCTCAATGTCGGACTTGTTGTGGATACCTCGCGGTATCTAAATCAAATTCTTGAAATTAATTCTGACGACGGTTACGTCATCGTCCAGCCCGGAGTTGTCCTTGATGTCCTAAATCATCGATTGGCACCGTTTGGATTAAGATTTGGCCCATCGGTTTCGCCTGGAAATCGAGCAACAATCGGTGGAATGATAAGTACCGATGCAAGCGGGGAAGGCTCACTTTACTTTGGCAAAACCAGCCAACATATAGTGTCGATTTCGGCGGTAACGGTCGATGGAACCTTAGTAGAATTTACTCCGGGTAGCCCATCGATGATGGATTCGATATTAGAATCGATTCGCTCCGAATGTCGCGATGAAATTCAGGCTCGATTCCCACGGATTCCTCGGTTTTTAACGGGTTATAACCTCGATCACGCGACTCAGGAAATCCTGAATCCAGTGCCTATAGTTGCGGGTTCCGAAGGGACCTTGGTAATAATAGTGGCCGCCAAATTGAAATTGGTCCCTATTCCATCGAGCACGCTCATTGTGGCTCAGTACGCAACGATAACGGATGCAATTGATGGCGCTCAACCGTTACTTAGAACTCATCCTATCGCGGTCGAAACAGTCGATGCTACGGTGATAAATTTGGCAAAGTTGGACCCGATGTTTTCGGGAATCGTCAACTTTATTTCGCCCGATTTGGGTGCAATGAATCTGATTGAATCTCAGAACGTTGATGCCGTCCGTGATTATTTATTATCGCAGGATATTCTCCAGTTTCGAGTAGTAGGTCAACGAGATGAAGCCGCTGTGTGGTGGCAACTTCGTAAAAAATCGGTGGGGTTACTTGGAAATTTGCCGGGGCCGACAAAACCGGTCCCATTTATCGAAGACTGTGTGGTTCCACCCTCTAAAATGTCCGCATTTATTCGTGATTACCGTCAATTACTGGACTCATATGGACTCCATTACGCGATGTATGGGCATGCCGACGTTGGATGTGTTCATGTCCGACCCGCGTTAGATCTGCAACATCCGACGCATGAGGCCCTGATTCGGCCTCTCAGCGATGCGGTTCATGCCTTGACCCAACGCTATGGGGGGGTGATGTGGGGGAAACATGGAAAAGGGGTGCGAGGGGAATATTCACAGGATGTATTTGGCCCTAAGCTCTATCGAAAGATTCGGGAAATTAAGACACTATTTGATCCGTTTAATCAATTGAATCCTGGTAAATTGGCCGTACCATTAACTGTTGACGAGGCATTATATCCGATCGAGTCGCCACTACGTGCCTTCGGGGATCGCGAAATAACGCCTAGTGATCAACGCTCCCTCGGGCCAGTGATGAATTGTAACGGTAACGGAGCCTGTTTTAACGCCATGGATCATGCGTTAATGTGCCCATCATATCGAGAGACCGGGGATCGGTTACATAGTCCCAAAGGTCGGGCGATGATTTATAAAGAATGGGTTCGACTGAATCGTCCTGAGGCCTTTGCGGACCAAGTCAAATCTGCGATGGATGGGTGTTTGTCGTGTAAAGCCTGTACCAGTGAGTGCCCGGTGCATGTTGATATCCCTGAAATTCGGAGCCAATTTATGGCGCATTTTTATCGTCGACGATGGCGTCCCCTTCGGGATTGGCTGATCCGATGGATGGAGCCAATGAGCCCACTACTTGCCGCGACTACTTTGGGCCGCTGGCTGGGAAACAATCTCCCGTTTTCATGGGCCGGTCTTGTCGATTTACCCGCCTACCAGACGCCCCCTCGTTCGCCCGTAAAGACGATCGGGGATCCTGTGGTGTTGGCAATTGATCCGTACAACGGATATTTTGATACAACAGTAATCAATGCGGCGACCTCAATTCTGGAAACATTGGGTGCCCGTGTCGTTCACTATTGGGTACCGGCGGTGGGTAAAGTCGCTTACATCAAAGGATGGCGAGATCTTTTCCATCGGCAAAGTCGTCAGTTGATCGATTATTTATCGACCTGTGCCCATCCGATCCTTGTCGTTGAGCCTGGTTTTGCGACGATGTTTAATCACGAATATCGCTTCGTGTCGACGACGGTACCTGCGGTTATTCCAATTTCAAAGTGGATACGCGATCGAATCACTCGGCCCGGTACGGCCGGTTGCCTGGGACCGATTACGCTATTCCCGCACTGTATGGAACGGGTTGGGGATGACGCGACGCACAACGATTGGGAGGCGATTTTTGTGGCACTTGGATACGACGTACAGGTGGCTAACGTAGGATGTTGTGGAATGGCTGGAATTTTTGGGCATGAACGTGAAAACAGATCGGCCTCTCACAGAATTTTTTGTTCTGACTGGAAGAGTCGCGTAGACGAGTCGCCGAATTCCATAGTCACAGGGTTTTCGTGTCGGCATCAAATTCATCGATTTCATGGGCAGCGCCTCCCTCATCCGCTGGAGGTTATTGCGAATGCATTGTAGCTGGAACGATGTTGTTTCACGGTCAACGATATTATTATTTCCTGAATGTAATCTTCGATGTATCCATTGTCAGCGTTGGAAAGATAATCCCCTAAATGGCGAGGACGATTGGGTGGCTTCGAAATATGATAACGCCATTGTAAATGGAGCGTTTTACGAACAATTTCCACGAACGAAAGTCGTTAATGTCGTCGGGGGGGAACCGATGATCGGTCGTCGGACCGAAGGGTTGTTGAAAATGTTACACCAGGCGGGGTCAACCGTTCGTTTATGGAGTAATGGGCAGTTTAATCTCGACCATTGGGAGCCGGTGTTACGCTGGACGGACGATCTTGCATTGTATTTGCCATCACCCGATTCGGATGAGTTTCGGCTAATTTCAGGTGCCGATGGATTGAGCACATTATGTCGAACCATTGAATGTGCCCGATCCCACGGTAAGCGGGTGAGTTTATTCTCGTTGATTTCTCCTCAGTTGGTTGAATGGATGCCCTATTTTTATGACATCGCCCGAGACAATAGCATCCCGATTTTGTTTAGTTATTATCAATCCAGTGCGTTTAGTGGCGATGAGATTGACTTTATCCACCGCTTTAACTGGGTTCCAAATGCGGCGGTGATTCGTCTGTCGAAACGTCATAAATTAGCCTGCCCAGCTATTCCTTTTGCGGCACTATACAATACGAGGGAAATGTTACGTTTATATGGAAAAGGCTGGGTGGATATCTTGCGGAATCAGTTAAAAATCTAGCGATTTATCATCCTATTTTCGCTGGACAAATAATCCCCAAAGCGTGGGGGGAATATCATCAAACAATGCGACTAATTGAGCACTGAGTGTCACCGATAAAACACCAAGGAACGCGGGAATAAATATGTCGGGAACGAGGTGATCCGACGTTAAAAAAGTGGCTGTTACGCCTGTTGAGAGGATCATAGCCAACGCCGGAACATTAATCAGTATGGTGCCCAATCCAAATAACCCAAGAAATAGAACGGCAATCCAGGGATCAAAAAATAGGAATATTCCCACGATTACCCAAAATGGGGAGGGACGGGATCCGGGTGAAAAAATAGTCCATGAATGTCCAATAACCACGATACTTAGAGTCACAATTTGTGCCCAGTCGGGAAGGTAGTTAGTGGTGGCAATATAACTGGCGACTAGACCCTTGAGTATCGAGAATGCGGCTACCCAAATACTAACCCAAGTGTCAGGATATTTTTGGCACCGAGTTTTGGGAATATCGAGAGTGGCACTGAGATCCTCGAGTCGAGTTGTTACCCAGGGTAGTAGTCGATTGAATGGAACCGCCGCTCCCAAAAAAAGAGCGGCCCAAGTGATCCAAATGGATCCCGGCATTAGTGCTTATCGAGTTCGAATGCGTGATGCAGTAATCGTAGTGCACGCCGCGCTTCTTTCCGGTCAATCGCGCAAGAAATTTTAATTTCAGATGTGGAGATTAATTTGATATTGATTGAATTGTCGGCGAGTACACGAAACATTTTGGCCGCAATGCCTGGTTTTGAAATCATGCCCACGCCCACAATTGAGACTTTAGCAATCGAATCGTCGAATTTCACTCCGGCCGCTCCGAGGTCTCGTGCGATTTCTTGAGAAATCAAGGTCGCTGCTTTGAGGTCGTCTTGGTGCACGGTGTAGGTGATGTCGTTGACACGATCTTCCTCTGAACTCTGAATAATCATATCAACATTGATGGACGCCTCGGCTAATTTTGTAAACACATGACTGGCTGTTCCTGGACGATCTTGTAACTTTTGAATGGTAATTAATGCTTCTTCTTCATTTAGGGTGGCACCGGTGACGGGGCGATTTACTTCCATTTGATTATCCTCCTTAACTATGGTTCCTTGCTCAGCGCTAAACGACGAACGAACGTGCAATTGAACGCCGTTTTCCTTGGCACATTCGACACTTCGGGGATGAAGTACTTTCGCCCCTAATGACGCAAGTTCAAGCATTTCATCGTAAGAAATTTCTGATAATTTCTGAGCATCCGGGACGATCCGAGGATCGGTGGTGTATACGCCATCGACATCGGTGTAGATTTCGCATACTGGAGCTCCGAGTGTGGCGGCAAGAACCACCGCAGATGTATCGGATCCGCCTCGCCCAATTGTCGTGACATCTTTGAGATCATTAATTCCTTGAAATCCAGTGACAACGACGACCTTGCCTTGATCCAGCTCGGCCATAATTCGTGATGGATCGACTTTGGTGATTTTAGCTTTTGAGTACAAATTTTCAGTAAATATGCCCGCTTGTGGGCCGGTGAGCGACACAGCAGGTACACCTTGGGCTTCAATAGCCATAGCTAATAGTGCGGCTGATATATTTTCACCCGTTGAAATTAATGCGTCGTATTCGCGCGGGGATGGGTGATCAGATACCTCGCGGGCAAGCTTTATTAGATCATCGGTGGTATCTCCCATTGCCGAAACGACAACTACGATGTCTTGGTGTTTAAGTTTGGAGTCAATGACACGGCTTGCCACTGCTCGGATCCGCTCAGGGGTTCCGACCGATGTTCCGCCAAATTTTTGAACGACTAAGGTCATAGTTTCCTCGATCCTAATATGATTGTGGTTACACTATTGCGCACGCAAACTCGCGTTGTCAAATGACGATGACTGGGAGAGTTTTTTATCGTCTCGCTCGACACTGTGTTTTAAGAATGCTGTGAAAAGGGGATGGGGCTTATACGGACGAGATTTGAATTCTGGGTGAAATTGGCAAGCGACGAACCATGGATGATTTGGGAGCTCAACAACTTCTACCAGTGTGTCCCCCGGCGATGTTCCAGAAAAAACCATCCCGTTCTGGACGTAAACCTCGCGAAACGTATTGTTAAACTCGTATCGATGTCGATGGCGTTCCGAAATCGAGTGGCTTTGGTAGGCGTTATACAATTTTGTGCCCTCTTTTATCATGCACGGGTAGGCCCCTAATCGCATCGTGCCTCCTTTTTTTCTAACGGCCCGTTGGTCAGGTAAAAAATCAATCACGGGGTGTGGCGTCGAATCGTCGAATTCGGTGCTGTGAGCGTTGTCTAATCCCACTACATGACGACCAAATTCGATAACCGCAATATGCATTCCAAGGCAGAGCCCCAGATACGGGACATTCTTTTCTCTGGCATACTTTGCTGCGATGACCATCCCTTCAATTCCTCGGTCTCCAAATCCGCCTGGGACCAAAATACCGTTCGCGTCTGCCAAGAGAAATTTTGGGTCTTCGTGTTGAAGGGTTTCGGCGTCGACCCAAATTAATTCAAGACTTGCATTATTTGCGGCCGCCGCATGTTTGAGTGATTCCACTACGCTTAAGTAGGCATCGGATAATGCGGTGTATTTACCGACAATTGCAATTTTGACTTTTGGTAAATTAGTTTGGTGTATTATCCTCACGTAATTTTTCCATTCGGACAGCTCTTTTGGTTTTCGCTCCATCGATAATTTTTCAAGAACAATGTCATCCAATGCTTCGTGTTCCATATTCATCGGTACGTCATAAATGCTTGTGGCGTCGATACAAGCAATCACGGCTTCAGGGGATACGTCGCAAAACAATGCGATTTTTTCTTTGATGTCCCGCTTCAGTTCGTATTGTGATCGACACACCAGAACATCGGCGTGAATCCCAATTTCACGTAGGTCTTTTACCGAATGTTGAGTGGGTTTAGTTTTGAATTCACCACTTGGCTCGAGATAGGGAACTAAGGTGACGTGAATGTGAACAGTTCGACCCTTATTTTCAAATTCAAATTGCCGAACGGCTTCCAAAAACGGAAGGCTTTCGATATCCCCAACGGTGCCCCCAATTTCAGTAATGACGAAGTCAACTTTATGAGAATCAAGTGTTTGGGTAATGCGGTCTTTTATTTCGTTTGTGATATGGGGAATAATTTGAACCGTATGCCCTAAGTAATCTCCCCGACGCTCTTTATTCAATACATCCCAAAAAATCATTCCCGATGTCACGTTATTTACACGAGACAAACTTTCGTCGATGAACCGCTCGTAGTGTCCCAAATCCAAATCGGTCTCGCATCCATCGTCTGTGACAAATACTTCGCCATGTTGATAGGGACTCATCGTACCGGGATCAAGGTTCAGGTACGGGTCAAATTTTTGAATAGCAACGGTATACCCCTGACTTTTTAATAGCACCCCTAATGATGCGGCAATTATTCCTTTACCAAGGCTGGATACCACACCACCAGTGACAAATATAAAACGGGGATAATTATGACTCATGATTCTTCCTTACTGGGGATAATCTCGGGTGTTTAGATTCTGTTGGCACGACGTCGAGGAACGTAAAATGGTGAGATTGCACATCACATTTCAGGTGATTTTAATAGGGTACTTCCCGTATGGCTGAATGTACCTTCTGAACCGTCCTGGGATTCGCCAGTCGCACCGATTTTAAAAAGAAAATAAGATTACCAAGAACTCCAGTAAAGAGTAAGCCATAACTATTCGTTCGTTAAGGCCTTAACGGGTGGGTGCTAGATGATTTTTCCACGTCTCTGACGTTTGAGTTGTTCTTCCCATGACATCGACTGGGTGTATGATAGTTTCCCTTTCTGGCTGATCATTGTTTTGTTGATGTCCACCGTTGTAATACTAATTTGACTGCGTCGTTCCGATTTATATCCTGTATTTACGATGACCGAAATCTTCCCGAGTGCTTTTTCTTTAGCCTCTACTTTTTCCGATAATAACCGAATGAGTACCTTCGCAATTGAATTAAATTTACGGACTGACGGGGCCATTTGTCGGGCTTGAGCTTGGGTGATTTGTCGTTTTGGTTTGTTCGCCATCGATTGCTCCTTTGTTATTCTGATTGGGATTTGTTGGCGTCCAACTGGCGCTTTCGTTCCTCGTTGACTTCCTCACGATTGCGACGGCGTTTTTCTTCCTCAAATTGTTCTTCTTTTTCTTCCAGCTGTTTGAGCTTAGCCCGTAAATTTCGAATACGTGCCATGTTGTCGAAAAAACTGGAAAATACTTCTTTTTCCTCGCCTTCCAACCGTTCAAACCCCAACTGCCCTTCGAGTTGGGCTAATTCGTCCATTTTTGTTTCCCAGGACGATTTTTTGCGTCGTGCGCGCGTCACCTCGTTTTCTTTCGTTAATTCAGCGGCAATTTGCTCTTCGATCTGGGGGACATACACGTTTTTATTGGGTCCCTCGAGTTTCCCTGTTGGCTCCCTTGTTTCGGGACCGGTATTGCGGATACCCATCATTTCTTTATTTAATGCTTGGACTTCGTTATCGATTACCTTGGCGCCCTCATTAAATTGTTGAATAACACTTTGGATGTTCAACGGTTGAACTGTGTTACTCTGATTTACAAATTGCCCCCCATCGATTGGTGCGACTCCGAATCCCATAGCTATTTCCTTCCCCAGTTCATTGAGGTGCTTTCGACATACTTAAATAATGTAACACGATACCTGACGTTACGGCGGCGTTCAGTGATTCTACCTTATTATCCATTTGAATTGATACCGAGTGATTGCGGCGTTTATCTTTCAGGAAAGGCGTAACCAACCCGTTTCCCTCCGAACCAATGACCACCCAGCAGGGACGATCAGTGCGAATATCTGAAAACCCCCGCTGGCCAGACCGGTCCAAAATTACCCATTCGATCTCGTCCGGTGGGGTGCTCCATGAGCTTACGTCGAGCGTCCGAATCGGAATTTGATACCAATTTCCAGCCATAGCTCGAATTGCTTCCGGGTGAAATGGATCACAAGATCCGGGTGTTATAATGACCTCGTCAACGCCGAAAGCCACAGCATTTCGGACAATAGCCCCCATATTCGATGGGTTTTGAATCCCATCTAATATTAGGCCTAACCGTACGCCGAGATGAGAAAACGGGGGATAAAGGGGCCGATTTACGATTGCCATGGCTCCATCTGAGTTGCCTAAAATGGATGCCTTTTTCAATAATGATTGGGACAGTATCCAATGCGTGTTCGCCATCGGAGATTCGACATCGATCCCAATCGTGACGTCGATGCTTTCGGGTCGGTGGGCAATGGCTTCTTCAACATAACGGCGCCCTTCGATTACAAATTGCCCGGCTTTTCGCCGCCCTTTTGAATCGGTTAACAAGGACAGCAAGCGTTTGTATTTTGGATTATGGGGGCTATCGATTTTGACGATGCTCATGTGCAACGATTAACGCAACGGCATGGGCTGAAATACCGTCCCCCTGACCTTCGAATCCTAACGTTTCTGTGGTAGTCGCTTTGATTGATATATCCGTTGTCGAAATTGCCATGATGGCGGCCAGATTTTTCTTCATTTCATCTCGAAATGGCATGAGTTTTGGGGCCTGTGCGACGATAACGCTGTCCACATTTCCGATCTCGAATCCTTTGGAGCGAACCTTGGCAACGACTTGCTGGAGCAATGTGGTGCTCGCAACGCCCTTATACTGGGGATCGGAATCTGGAAATAGCAGTCCGATGGATCCTAAGTCGGCGGCTCCAATTAGCGCATCGATAATAACATGGGTGAGTACATCGGCGTCACTATGCCCCAGCAGACCCCGATGATAATCGATGGTAACCCCACCTAAAATCAGGGGTCGATTTTCGACCAGCCGATGGGCGTCAAATCCAATGCCAATTCGAAATGGGGTTACCAAAACGATAGTCCTAGCCACAACAGTATGCCAACAACAATCGTCCCCACGGCAAGGTAAGGCAATATCAATAAGAATATTCCTCGGAGTGTCGATACTCGATATACCTGTTTGATCGTGATCACCTCGAGTATTTTGGTCACCACTGGCAATATTGCTATCGGCACCGTGAATAAAATGGTGAATCGACCACTAACGAGGGCCAGAACACCAAGTGGAATACTGAGAATAGCAGGTGCCTGAGCCATTCCTAGCCATGTAAATAGCACTAGGCGTGGCGCGGTATGTCCCATGAGCTGGGCTAAAAACTCGATAATCGCAGTACGAATTCCCCAGATAACGATACCAACGATCACGGCCAGACCGGTTATCGCTTGGCTTGAATGTGGCATCCATCGGCCCATTAGATCTGATTCGATGAGATGCATAGAGGACGCTAAAGATGCGAGGATAACCACCAAAAATGCGGCGGCGAAAGGGACATTGGCGTGAGTAATAGTTTCGCGAGGGTGGATAATATATCGATAGATTGTTTTCAGCATTATTGCAATTTAGGAGTGGATGGTGTGGCGCCAATTCCAGAGAGTAGGGAGCCAATTTTTGATCCGATGTAGTGACTAAGGAATTGTTCGACGCCTGTGCTCTCGTTTTGAATTAATTCGGTATTTTCAGGCAGATGAGCCTTGTTTTTCGCCAGGGCGATCGCATCTGAAAACCCGCCTAATTGATCGATTAGTTTTAGGTCGACAGCCTGTCGGCCACTAAACACCTGGCCTTGAGCTAGTTCTTTCGCATCGGCTGTGGGAATACGTCGCCGTGAAATTAGTGTGTCGATAAATTGATTATGGACGTCGTCTAACATAGTTTGCATGAGCGTCAACTCGTCGGGAGAACTGTCTCGCCAGCTGGATAACATATCTTTGTATTTGCCACTTTTTAATGTTCTCATTCCGACTCCATATCGTTTTGGAATTTCGTGAAAATCAGGGCTGGTCATTATGACTCCAATGCTACCCACCATACTCCCAGGATTTGCAATAATTATGTCGCCGGCTAACGACACCCAATAGGCTCCAGAGGCACCAATGTCTGCGATTGAAACAATGATGGGATTTTTGGTTATATTACGGTAACGAATGAGTTCCCGGAAAATTTCTTGCGATGCGCCCACTGTGCCCCCTGGACTATTAATTCGCAATATAAGTGCTTTGACATGGGGAGTGTTTTTGAATTGCTCAATTTGATCTAGAGTGGAGTTTAAACCTCCCGATGAAAAGACGTTTCCTTCACTGGAATCGATCGGCCCGTTAATAGATATCACACCGATAGCAGGACGTTCGAATCGTGACGCTAACCCCGTGGATCGTTTGGGAAAAACCATGACGGACACAATGGCGCTGATGCCGAATAACGCAATTAATAACCCGATAATCCATGATTCCCGACGAAACATCCGCTGATTATATCAATCATCGGACGCTCGGTCGACGATTAAACAATCGACTGCTCACTCAATGGGAGCTTATTATTTTCGAGCCCGTGATGGTCTCGCGGGTAATTTTATCTTGTTCGAGTGAGTAGCCAGTCGTTATTATCGCGTTATGGCGGTTTACCTATTCTTAGCTATCCTCACCAATTGCAAATGGCTCATGATACCGGTATGAACGATGTCTTGCCGATGAAGTGGCGACCGTTACGTAGTGTGTTACGACTTTTCCGAGATATTGATGGGGGCATTAGTCGACTAATGGGTCGATTGTTTCCCACTCAGTATATCGTTAAAGGGCAGTGCAAACGTCGGGGAATTTGTTGTCACCACATTGCAGTGGCGTTACATCATACGGTTTGGAGTCGCCCCGCACTGGTTGAGATAATTCGCCGCTATTATATCTTCGTGTACAATTTTTCATCCCTAGACGATGATCCCCGCCATCGCGTATTAGTGTTCAAATGCAATTACCTAACCGACAATGGGCAATGTGGTATTTATACTCGCCGGCCCCCGATATGCCGCCGATACCCCCAGCCCCGCTATTTTGGCAAACCATCGTTTTTGCCGGGATGCGGTTACTATGCCATTCCGTCCAACTCAAAAGGAAACTCAACGAATGCTGCCATTAAAGACCATTAAATTTTATTCATTGTCGTACGCTGAGCTTGTTGATGAACTTTTGGCTGTATCTCGCCAGTCCAATCATTCGGAGCACCTGGTGACGTTGAATCCGGAAATCTGGGTAGATGCACAATCCTCTTTGGTACTCCGGCAAGCGATTGCGACAGCTAAATGGGTCACGGCAGATGGTATCGGTCTTATTTTTGGACAACGATGGCTCGGTTTGGTGCCATCCCCTCGGCTGACGGGCGCAGATATAACCACTCAGTTGTTGAGCCGTTCATTGTCCGTGTTTTTAATTGGTAGCACACGCGCCAATGTCGAATTGGCGGTTCAGTCAATACACGAGAAGTTTGCGACCGCAGAGGTGGTAGGATACCGGGACGGTTTTTTTGATTTAGACGCGATCTCATCAATTGCCAATCATATTAATTCCCTCGACCCAGACATTGTGTTAGTCGGAATGGGTTCCCCGCGCCAGGACAAGGTGATCCAGCTACTCAAACCGTTGGTACGACGAGGTGTATTTATTGGGGTGGGGGGCGTCATAGATTTGTTGGCGGGTACGGCGACACGGGCACCGATTTGGATGCAACGACTCGGAGTTGAATGGGTGTGGCGTGTGGCGCGGCAACCCTCCCGTTTGAGTCGTTTGTTGAGGATGATTCCCCGTTATCTGGAGTGTTTGATTCGTGAATCACTTGGCAAATATCCTCCCGACTAATAATTCGACTTATCAATTTGTCAGGTACTACCTATAATCGACCTATGTTTTCCACCCGCAACATTCCCAATTTAATTACTATCTCTCGTATTGTGGCTGTGATTGGCATTTTTGGCATGGTACCGTTTTCATCAAACGTGAGTATCTTGTGGGCGGTCGTGTTGTATACGTTGGCAGGGATCACAGATTATGTTGATGGTTGGATCGCCCGCCGCTTTGGATTAGTTAGTGATGCCGGTAAGGTGCTGGATCCTTTGGCCGACAAGATTCTAGTACTGGTATTTTTGCCATTGCTTCAGATGCAAGTTATTCATTTTTTTCCGGTTTTTGTAATTTTTGCTCGAGAGTTCGCCATAATGGCGTTACGTGTTATCGTCGCTAAAAAAGGGCAAAATGTCTCGGCCAGTTTCTCGGGGAAACTAAAAACAGCGGTGACTCTACCGGTCTGCGGGATCTTGTTTGGGCGTATCGCAGTTCCCGAAATTATGAAGGTCCCAGTCGTTCTGATTCCCATTGAATGGTTAAGGTTATGGGTGGCAAGTTGGCCTCAGTGGACAATTGATGGTTTGGTCTGGGCGACTGTCCTGGTAACCATCGGATCATTTTTTGATTATTTGTGGCGGTTTTTTTGGCAACGGACTCTCGATAAAGCCCACGGGGATCCCGTGATTGCCAAGCGGCGATTGTTGGTGGTGTTCCCAAATGCAATCACGATGATGAACCTGGGGTGTGGTGTGGCAGCCACCTATTTCGCCTATCTCAATCAGCTGATGTTATCGGGTGGATTGATCTTGTTGGGAATTTATTTTGATGCGTTTGATGGCCGCTTGGCTCGACGATGGGATGTGCATTCTAAATTCGGAGCTAATCTGGACTCCCGTGCCGACTTTGTAACTTTTGGAATTGCTCCGGCAATATTAATATATCGAGCGTTGACCACTTATTTGGGATCACTATCAATTCACGGCGTCTCAATCCCTGCGGTTGCAGTGGCCGTGGCATATTATGCCTCAGTTCATTTCAGGTTGCGGCGCTTCAATAAAACAGGGCATTCCGATTTTTTCGAAGGGCTTCCATCGCCGATCGGCGCAGCGGTAGTCTCCATTAGCGTCACGTCATTTATTTTTGGGTCTCCGACATTCTTGATCCCATTATGTTTAATGATTAGCGGTCTGATGATTTCCAAATTACCTTATCCTCACTTGAATCGTATGCTTCAGAATCGAATCATTAAGCCATTTAAAATTCCGGCATTACTGTGTTTCCTGTTAACGATTGCAGCTGATTTCGGCGCGCATCGATGGATTACTTGGAAGGTTGGCGAATTTTTCCTTATTTTCGTTGGAGTTTACCTCACATCTCCGTTGAAATTTTTCGATAGCCACGAGAATCGTTAATCCAATCCCGAGTATTTTTCCGTTGGTCGAGATCCAAAGCGAACTATTTTAAGATGTTATTGTGGTTGCGGCGTTTTTAATTGGCAAACTGAAATTAAACCGAATCGCCAATGGTATGGGATAGATTGTATTTCCCACATGATGGGTTGTAGCTTTATTTTGGCCCTCAGGTAAAGCACACCCATCCACGGGAGGTTGTTTTATGGCTTTGTTGCGAAATTCGCCATCTACCCCATTTTCGCTCTCCTCATGTCGCTCTGCACCACCACGTCGATCGAGAAACGGCGCATCTGAATCATTTGGCAACATCGCTATTTCTGAAAATAATCCATTTTGTAACAGGCCCTTTATTGTTGCGGTGCTTCAGTATGCAAAAGTTGAGGTTCATCAAGAATGTTTAAGTGGTTAATTAATTCGGTTTTGATTTGAAATGCGGTCAGGTCATCACGATCTAACCCTCGACTTAGGTACATCGGATTGATATTGAAATACGGGTAATTCGAAACAACGTGAATGATCCCTTGCACTAACAGACACGATTTCCACTTTCGTAGCGCAAGCGCCGCAACTTTTTCACCATCAAACCGAATTTCAAATGGATTGTAATAGGTGGCACAATATGAAGTGTCAACGACCTCCGGGTAGTGAGAGTCTAAATGAGTTGGATAACCCGATGCCGATAGGGCCGTTGTAATCCAGGTGCTAATTTGATTCAAATAACTCTTGATTGTGACCCCATTCGATAATGCTGACGGGGTGACGATCGAGAAGACTATCGATCCCGGACTGTGAAACAATATGCCTCCACCTGTCGGCCGATCGGCACTATCGTAGTCCCAACCGACTGAATCTCCCGGTCGTTTTTCGGGGTATGTAATTCCCGCGCGCGGCCATTCATATAGTCTCGCAATCCGTTGGGCTCGTTGTGCTAATAGTCGATCGTAGTCCATGTTGTCTTGGGCACTATTAAATTGGGAGAAGTCGGTCGCGAATGTCATGGGTTTCGAAGTATCCTGGGGGGCGATACCGTACCATCGATTATTGTTGAGGGGACACCGATCATATCCATCGGATCATCGACGATGAAATCTACAGCTGTTGTTAATGCTGTGGGCCAATGGCCAGGCGCTAGTGGCCCCTGGAATCCGTGTAAATTGGCACTGGTCGACAATATTGGTTCGCCCACGCGGTCGATCAATTCGCATAGCCATCGGGCTCCTGGCCATCGGATTCCAATACTCGGGGTGTCGCTAACTAAGTCAATGTTTGGGTGTTTGGGCAAGATCAGTGTCGTTGGTCCTGGCCACGAGGTCTGAACTAAGTGAAGTTGATCTGAATTTAACGGTGCACACAATAATTCGATCATGTCTCGTGAGTTCACCAGGGTAATGAATGGTTTAGTTTTGGGGCGCTGTTTGGCTTCAAATATCCGGTGAATCGATTCGGGTCTTATTAATGAGCAAATTCCCCATACGGTATCACATGGAATAATGCCTATTTTTCCATTTTTTATCCGATCAGCCGCCGTCGGTATCCAGTCGGATGTCATGTGCTCAATACCTGACACTCTTCGGGTAGGACGGCATGGGCTAAGGAAGATCTGTCTCCGACCTCATTGAAGGAGGCAAGCGATGCTGAAACTTTACGTCCAATGACCTGGGTTTCGTTACATAAGACGCACCCTGAAACGCATTCGCAGTGAATTATGTCTAATCGTTGAGACATGATGCCCTGAATGGATTGCCCCACCCAAAACGGGTCTAGATTAAAATGATGAAGTCGACCTAACGTAGCTTCGATGGTGGAAGTGTGCAGCGAGGATAGCACTAAATGTCCCGTGTAAGCGGCTTCAATTGCAGCGACAGCCGTTTCGCGATCGCGGATCTCCCCAATCATGATGACATCGGGATCTTGGCGTAATACGGCTCGTATTCCATCCGAAAAATTGAATGTCGAATTACGTTGAACTGGGATTTGCCGTATGCCATCGATAGGGTACTCAACGGGGTCCTCGAGTGTGACAATGGCACGTGTTGAATCGGTTCTGATGTGATCGATCAGTGCGTACAATGTCGTCGTTTTACCAGATCCGGTTGATCCAGTGATCAGAATAAGTCCAGAATCTAATTGGCATAATTTTTTGAGTTCATCAGCAATGGGTGCTCCGAAACTCAGGGTGTCAATCGATCGAATCCCATGACGCCTGTCGGCTATTCGAATCGCGATATCCTCCCCATTAATAGTTGGAATAGTGCTTATTCTCAGATCAACACATGCTTCGAAAGAAAGAAAACCGTCTTGGGGCTGTCGCGTCAGTGAAATATCCATGCCACTATTGAGTTTTATGGATGATATCATCGGTCTAAATAAGCTATATGGCACATTGTGGGGGATTGACATCTGGCCGTTCACGCGAAATTTGACAGCTCCCCTGTCTGACAGCGAGTACAGGTGAATGTCAGTGGCACCCAATGTTAAGGCGTTACTAACTAGACTATCTAACGACGAGAACACGGCTAATTAATCTGAAAAAAGCACTTTCTTGAGAACTTCAATCTCATCGAGTGCCTTACCTGTTCCCAAGGCAACGCATTCAAGGGGATCTTTTGCTATATGAACCTTGATTGCCGTCTCTTGGTAAATGTGCTCATCCAATCCGCGTAGTAAGGCGCCTCCTCCTGCGAGGGTGATCCCTAAATCCATAATATCCGACGAAAGTTCAGGTGGGGTTTTTTCTAGAGTAGTTTTAATTCCTTCAACTATAATCCTAATGGGGTCTTTTAACGCTTCTCGAATCTCTTCACTGGTGATCGTTAACGTTTTAGGAAGGCCAGACACAAGGTCGCGACCACGAATTTCCAAGGTCCGCTCGTCTGTCATCGGCGATGCTGACCCAAGTGAAATCTTAATTTCTTCCGCAGTTCGTTCCCCAATGAGTAGTCGGTAAGTCTCGCGGCAGTGAGCAATGATCGCTTCATCCATTTCGTCCCCCGCTACTCGGATCGACTTAGCCACCACAATTCCCCCTAAAGATATAACGGCCACTTCGGTCGTGCCTCCGCCGATGTCTACAATCATGGATCCGGTAGGCTCAGATACTGGCAGATCGGCACCGATCGCAGCGGCCATTGGCTCTTCAATCAAGTATGCTTCACGCGCACCGGCATTGTAGGTTGCATCGAGTACAGCTCGTTTTTCTACACCAGTAATACCAGACGGGACCCCTACAATAATTCTTGGCTTATTAAAAAAGCGATTTGGCAGAGCTTTTTTTATAAAATATTTGAGCATAGTTTCGGTGACGTCAAAGTCGGCAATCACACCATCTCGCAGCGGACGAACCGCTATTACATTTCCAGGCGTTCTCCCAATCATTTTTTTAGCTTCATCGCCGACTGCCAGAACCATATTTTTTTGTGTGTCGATTGCAACCACCGACGGTTCTTGGATCATGACGCCTACACCTTGAGAAAAAACTAAAGTGTTGGCGGTACCTAGATCAATTCCAAGATCGCTGTGAAAGTTCGTGAGTATTCGTGATAGAAATCCCATATGAAACACCTTTTTAGGGAGAAGTTAATTTTAGCGTTCCATTCAACACTACGTTTGAGATTGGGTCAATTCATCTAGAGATAGTGGACATTAGCTGTTCCGTTGCGTAGCTGCTCGTCGATCAATGCGACAAGGGCTTTGAATCGTAAAAACTCGGATTGAGTTGTCTTTACAAAATCCATTTGGCATTCTCCAGTCGAAAAATTGCATGTGTATGTTTTTAATTTGTTGTCCTGTCGAACCGAAATTTCGATTTGTGAATGAGAAATGATGGCCTCAATTTGGCCGTCTGGACCCGTTGCAACAATATGGAGGCCACCGATTCGTCGTTGGCGAAGGTCCGTTTTGACGGACTCGAAAAGTTTAAGTGAACTGTGAAGTGGATTGGAGCGAGAATTGCCCAAGGGGCTGGATGGGAAATACGGTAGTGGAGTTGGATTATGCGCTGATGACGTCATGGGATCTCACGATAGCAACTCTATCCAATCCCGAATAGTCGGGGAAAATTGTTGAGCTGCAGCCGGCGTTTTCCGCCAATGTTTTAATGTGCGGACCTTGGTCGAATCCAATTTCTAAGTAGAGTGGCCATTGAGTCCGTGCCGCAATTTGAATCAAACGCCGATGGAAATAAAGTCCGTCATTTCCCCCGTTAAGGGCTCGTTTAGGGTCATTTTGAAGGACCGAAGGGGATAATTTTAAACATGTGTCGGTTGGGATGTATGGGGGGTTACTTACTACGTACGTTGGGATAGGCGATTCCTGTGTCCAGGACCTTGGGACATCCGAGAAGAATGAGTTGTGTATAAATGTAACGTTAGGGATATTGAGATGCTGTTTATTTTTTTCTGAAAGACGTATGGCTTTTTTGCTGATATCCCAACTGTAAACCTGGCAATTTGAATAAAATTTTGCGAGTGACAAGGCAATGGCACCTGTCCCGGCCCCCAACTCGAGAATACGGACCGGCGCCCCGTTGTGGTGTGTCTTTAAGTCTAACAGCATAATTTCGACCAAGCGCTCGGTTTCTGGACGGGGAAGGAGGACCTTTTTTGCGACACACATTGGAAGCCCCATAAACTGGGTGACCCCTACCAGAAGTTGTGCTGGAGTGCCTATACAAAATTGATTAATCAGTGACGTTGTCCTGAAAGTGACAGCTGCTTTGTTTAGCCCCTTTGGGAAGAATTTAGCCGCAGTTAAGATATCTTTTGCGTCAAGTAGGGTTGCCCCATCAATATGCTTTATCGCACTCCAAATGCTTTCTAGGGTCGGGTAGTGATTGTTGTTGCTACCCATTCGCCAATTTAGCGAGCCTATCGGCGGAAATGAGTCCGTCCAGTATTTCGTCCAATTTGCCATCTAGAACTTCGTCTAGATTGTGAACGGAAAGGTTAATACGATGATCGGTGACACGGTTTTGCGGGAAATTGTAAGTACGAATCTTCTCTGATCGGTCTCCGGATCCAACTTGTCCTTTTCGAAGACTTGCTTCCTCGTTACGCTGGGCTTCAAGTTGTGCTTCATATAGACGGGTCCTAAGCATTCTCATCGCCTTATCTTTGTTCTGAAATTGGGATCTCTCATCCTGACAGACGACAACTGTATTCGTTGGCACATGGGTGATACGAATTGCAGAACTTGTTTTGTTAACATGCTGGCCACCAGCGCCCGACGCTCTAAATGTATCAATTCGAAGATCTTTTTGATCTATTTTTACGTCTACCTCTTCTGCCTCTGGTAAGATGGCGACAGTAGCGGCTGACGTGTGTACCCGGCCGGAGGCCTCGGTATCTGGTACTCGTTGTACCCGGTGCGTACCACTTTCGAACTTTAGGCGACTAAAAACGCCGCGTCCCGCAATTGAAAATGAAATTTCTTTTAATCCACCAATCCCAGTTGAGTTGTCAGATAGAATTTCCAGTTTCCATCCTTTTCGGTCAGCGTATCGGGTGTACATCCGAAAGAGATCTGCCGCGAATAATGCGGCTTCGTCGCCGCCAGTTCCCGACCGAATTTCGACCATGGCGTTTTTTTGGTCGTTCGGGTCAGATGGAATTAAATGGAGTTGAAGCTGAGTGTTTACTTCATCAAGTTGACGATTAATATCATCTATTTCAGCTTTCGCCATTTCCTTATAATCAGCGTCTTTCAATAATTCGGTAGCAAGGTCTAATTCAACGTGTAAATTTTTGTAACGGTGATAGGTGGCTACTGGCTCTGAAAGCTCAGAATGTTTTTTTAGTAAGTCCTGATATAGTTCAAGATTAGCTATGACTTCAGGATCGCTTATGCGACGTTCAATTTCTTTGTATTTTTCTTCAATTTCAATAAAACGTTCGAACATTAAGCGATCCCAAATGGGACTATTTCAAGTTATAACGCTTTTTGAATTTTTCGATTCGACCTTCGGTATCCAATATTTTATTTTCGCCGGTGAAGAACGGGTGGCAATTCGCACAGATATCAACCCGAATCGTCTCCATCGTAGATCCAGATAAGTATTCTGCGCCGCACGCACATGTAATCACAGTTTCCTTGTACGTAAATGTTTTTGGGGCGGTTGATTTTGATTTTTTTGTTTTTTCAGGGGCAACTTGGTTCATCAGTTATTTCCTCTATTGGCTCGGGGCCATTTTTGTGGATTAAAAATAATAGCAACGGCCGATTAAATTTTCAATGTGCTGGAAGGTGCGCTCCCCCTTCCGGATGAATTAGCTGTCGCCGTGGCTTGTCTAAGAGATGTTTCAAGTGATAATGCGGCTGTTCCTGCGATTGACTCGCGACGACTGTCACCGATTTCTTTGAATTGTTTTTGGAGAATTTTTAACATGATTAGATGCCCTTTTGCGGAGTCCAAGGCGGTATCAAAGGATTCGTTTTTCGAGGCAACCTTTCCTAAAAGGCCATAGAGTTTCCCTAATTCAACATGCGCCATTGGTATGTCGGCTTGAGGAGCGAGTTTTCCTTTTAATGTGGCACGTTGTAGCTCGCCTAGGGCCAGATCGTTTTTCTTTTGTTTGAGGTAGATGAGTGCAATTAAATAATGTGGACGTGGATCGTACGTGTTTAATGACTGCATTGCTTGGTATGCACCAATTGCGTCGTCGTATTTTCCGGTGGATTTTGAATAATATGCTTTGATGGCAGGATTTCGAATATCAAGTTTAGATTGGCTGACCACACCTCTAATGTAGTTTCCCACTGCCGTGGACTGCTTGACTTTTAGTAGTTCTGCTCTTGCCGTGTCGGTGGTTAGAATCCCAGCGTTTGGAGAACTTTTACGATCAATCACTTCGATAATATGATATCCAAACGGCGTTTTGAAGGGCCTTGAAATTTCTCCCTTATCCAATGCGTACATAACAGTTTCAAATTCGGGAACAGTTGAACCGTATGCGATCCAGCCTAAGTCTCCTCCGGTATCTTTCGTTTGATAGTCGTCAGAGTTTTCTTTCGCCAGTTTTTCGAAACTTTCGCCAGATTTCAATTGTGAGTTGATTTTTTCGGCCTTAACTTTGGCTTGTTCATCCGACTTTTTGTCCCCGGGGATCGCTCGAATTAATATCTGTCTAACCCGGACCGACGTTTTTTGATTGGAAATGTCTTGTTGAGTTACCCTGGCGGAACTCTGTAAATAATTCGCGTACATTTGAGCTAAAATATCGTTCCGGAGTTTGGTTTCAAATGCGTCCCATTCGTAATGGTTCGATTTTAACGTGTCTTTAAGTTGGCCAATGTCTTTAAGGTCATATTGGATGAGTAATCCTTGAATCGCATTTTCGAAATCTCGATTGGATACCTTTAAGCCAGCGGCGGTCGATGCATTCGCTAGGATACTGGATTGTAAGGTTTGTTCGAATGCCGTGTACTGTAGTAGCTCAATAAATTCAGGGTCCTGTTTTTGACTGTTGTTAATCCGGTATTTCTGAGCGTATTGAAGTAGGTTCTCTTGATACGCCTCGGCCGTGATGGGGATGTCCCCAATATATCCGATGGCGTTCGATTGTGAATCGGGTATACGAGGGGCGCTATTGCCTCCTAAAAATAATACGCCGACAAGTAGGCTGGCACTCATTGCAGTAACGATTGATATTGAAATGATGGCTGCTTTTTTTCTAAAAAAAATGAGCATGGTGCACTCCTAATAATTTGATTTTATGGTGCGCGATACTGATAAATATGCGCCTAATACCCCGAGCGTTGTTCCCACAATAAAGATACCGAGGTAAATTATGTTTAACGTGAAATGGCTGTAGACGAGAGGGAAAAATGGTATTTTTTCTTGAAAGCGCATTACGAAAAATGAGTATCCAAAAATTAGAAACACAATTGAGAATACGCTGCCAATTACCCCGATGATCAATCCTTCAATAATAAATGGCCAACGAATAAAGGATGTGGTGGCGCCAACTAATTGCATGATGGTTATTTCGTCTTGACGGGCGATAACCGTGAGTCGAATTGTATTAACAATGATTAAAAGGGTGGCGAAGGTCAAAAGACTTACTAAAATAATTCCCGCGATTCGAGTGTATTCTGAAAATGCGGTTATTCGGTCCGCAATCGCGCCCATATCACCAACATCCTCGACCGATTCGAAGCCCTTTAGATGATTCGCAACGGTCGTTAATTTAGCGCTGTCACTCAGAATAATTCGAAATGCGTTTGGAAGCGGATTATCCGATATGAGTGTATTGAGTTCTATTTTAGGGTAATTTTTCTTAAACTCTTCCCACGCCGTGTTTTTGTCAATAAATTCGACTTTTCGAACGGAAGGAATTGCTTCAAATCGTGTTTTAAGGTCTAAAATTTCATCCGGCCGAGTGGAATCTTTTAGATACGCTCGGATTTCGAGTTTGGCTGCAAAATAGGTCGTGAGATTGGAGATGTTAGCGGATAGGAGTAAAAATATTCCGAAAACAATTAAGGACACCGTAATCGTTGCGATCGAAATGAACATCATGATCCCTGATCGGCGAATACTGATTAATGCTTCTGTTGTGAAAAATAGAAAATCTCGAATCATGTGTTGTAAAGTCCTAACTGCTCGTCCCGAATGACTCGCCCATTTTCAACGGCGATTACTCGTTTTCGGATGTCGTCCACGATGGATTTGTTGTGTGTCGCAACAATCACCGTCGTTTGTCGGGCATTAATTTTACTTAAAAGCTGCATGATTTCCCAAGAGGTATCGGGGTCCAAGCTCCCGGTTGGTTCGTCGGCCAATAAGATGGGAGGGTTATTTACAATAGCTCTAGCGATACAAATTCGCTGCTGTTCTCCACCGGAAAGCTCGCTCGGGTAATGGTGCATTTTTTGCTGTAATCCAACAAGTTCCAATACCTGAGTTACCTGACGGCGGATCCGAGACCGGCTAAAATGCATCACTCGTAGCGCAAATGCCACATTTTCGTAAACGGTTCGTCGGGGGAGTAGTTTATAATCTTGGAATATGACACCGATGCTTCGGCGGAGATACGGGACTTGATTCGCGTCGATATTACTTAATGCAATATTGTCGATATAAATATCTCCTGAGGTTGGAATTTCCGCTTTGTACATCATGCTAAGTAGGGTTGATTTTCCAGCTCCAGATTGACCGACTAAGTAAACGAATTCATTCCGGCTGATGTGTACATCAATACCATCCAGGGCTACAAAGCCATTTGGGTAAATTTTTCGGACGTTTTTTACTCGGATCATTCCCTATTTAATGCCTAAAATACGCGTCGTAATCGCCGTTTCAGTAAACCCAAAATGGGTCGCCAGATCGGCGGCTGGAGCACTTAATCCGAATGTGTCTATCGAGATGGCGACTCCGTCGGAGCCGATATATTTGTGCCATCCAAATGAACTCTGAGCTTCAATTGACACAAATTGGCCTGGTCGACCCAACACCGACTGGCGATAGTCGCTTCCTTGGGCATCAAACAACTCAAATGATGGGAGCGATACCACCCGAACTTGTTTACCGTGAGCTTCAAGTGAATTCGCCACTTGAAGTGCTAGTGACAATTCCGAACCTGTACTAATAATTGTAAAATCTAGTGTCGAACCGGACTCCTGTTTGACGATGTATCCGCCAGCCATTGCTCCGTCAATGGATGTATTCAGCGAATCGTTGATGGCTTGGCGAGTTAGGATTAATGCCGTCGGATTTTGACTTTGCAGTGCATGTATCCAGGCGGCTTTTGTTTCTGTAATATCGGCGGGGCGAATGACCGTCAAATTGGGCATCGATCGTAATGCCGCTAAGTGTTCGACCGGTTGATGGGTTGGCCCATCTTCGCCCAGAAAGATGCTGTCGTGTGTGAATTGATAAATCACCGGTAGATTCATTAATGCTGCCAACCGTATGGCGTTTTTCATATAATCGGAAAATGTAAGGAAGGTACCACATAACGGACGCAGTCCTTCAATGGCTAAACCTGAACAGGCCGCCGCCATCGCAAACTCACGCACGCCATATTTTATATTACGCCCGGTATAATTTGATGAGCTTAGAATGCCACCCAATTTCATAAAAGTACTATCAGAGCACGATAAATCGGCGGATCCTCCAATAAAGTCTGGACAATGGGTCAAGATAGTTTGCAATATTGCTTGAGAAATCGCACGCGTGGCGAGGTTGGGTTTGATTTCAAGCGATTTAATGGCCTCCAAGGTCGGGAAAATAGGGGCCTGACGATGGGGATAGTCGGGCGTGGTTACGGTTGAGTACTTAGCATTAAAAAAGTCATACACGCTGGCTGGTACATGGAATCGTGTCTCGCTGGGAAACCCAAACGATTGTTTGGTTGACGCACTTTCAGTTCGGCCCAGAGGTTTGCCATGGACGTCGCTTGTCCCTTGGTAAGTAGGGCTTCCTTTTCCGATGGTTGTCTTTGCGATGATCAGCGTAGGGGTAACTGAGTGACGAGAATCATTGAGTGATTTGGATACTTCTGGGATCGAATGGCCATCAATTGTCACGACATTCCAGCCATAGGCCCTATATCGCTCCCCAACATTCTCGGTGAATGTCTCGCTAATTGGCCCGTCCAAACAGATATCGTTTGAGTCGTATATGACCACTAGGTTATTAAGCTTTAAGTGTCCAGCTAACGATGATGCTTCTGAACTAATACCTTCCATCATGCAGCCGTCGCCGGCTAAAACCACCACCATATGATTGTTTGAATGTGGCGATTTGGCCCCTTTATGTTTGGCGGCGAGTGCCATTCCTGTAGCCGTCGCAATGCCTTGCCCTAACGGACCTGTGGTGGTCTCTACTCCTGGCGTTTCACGGTATTCGGGATGCCCAGGAGTAATCGAATGGAGTTGCCGAAATCGTTTTATATCCTCCAGACTTACTTCAAAACCAGCAATGTGAAGCGTTGAATACAGTGCTGCACTGCCGTGACCTGCTGACAAAACGAACCGGTCTCTTGAGTGGAGTGTCGGGTTTTTGGGAGAAAACCGGAGAAAATCTCCGTATAGAACTGAAAATATTTCGGCACATCCCAGCGGCAAACCCGGATGCCCGGAATTGGCCTCATCGACGGCATCGATCGACAGTGCTCGTATCGTATTGGCAATCAGTTGTAGGTTGTGGTGATGTTCAGGTGTCATGGATTTTGTTTCACTTTAGTTTCTTGAATTAGGTGAGTCCGCTCAGACCAATGTCGGATATCATTAATTAAAATAAATACCATCAAAGTCATCAGTAGCGCAAAACCTACATTTGAAATTAGCGCTTCCCATTTTCGATTGAGGGGGCGCCCTGTGAGCACTTCGACGAGTAAAAATGTTAGATGGCCGCCGTCGAGTGCGGGTAGCGGAAATAGGTTAAAAACACCCAGACTAATGCTAATGGTTGCCATAAATTGCAAGAAGATATCGACTCCACTTTGATACCCTTCGTTTGCCATTTGAACAATTCCGACTACCCCTGCCATTTCATTTAATTTAACGTGCCCCAAGACAATCAATTTTAAGCTGTTGAATACCGATTTGACGCTTGCCGTGGTGGCAAGTAGCCCATATTTAATCGCGGTTAGAGGTGGGAGTTTCGTCACTCCTCTCCCGGGATCAAATGATACCCCGATTATTCTTTTTCCGTTTCGATTCATGGGCGTTACAGTAAACGTTTTAACGTTTCCGGAACGATTCACCTCGATTGTCACGGGTATAGTGTGAGCGGCCTGTAACGCTCCAATTACCTTGTCTCCGCGTCCGTGGACGACAGTGTTATTCACTTTTACGATGTCGTCTCCGGCTAAAAACCCTGCGGTATGAGCCGGGGTGTCTGGCATAACGGACGAAATAACTGTGCTGGGAAATCGAACGCCAGATCCAGAGTATACGAGAACAAAAAGTATAAGGCCGAGTATAATGTTGAATACGGACCCGGCGGCCAACATAATTGCCCGGGGCAACGGTTTTTTTTGATAAGCGCCTCGATCTTTTGCGAAGACAAGGTCGTCATCTGTCGAGTCGTCCATCCCGGCTACTTTCACCGATCCGCCAATGGGAAACAATCGAATTGAATATTCGGTTTCACCCCATTTTTTTCCCACCACTTTAGGGCCCATCCCTATTGAAAATTCGTAAACTCCAATGTCGGCCCACTTTGCGGCTAACAGGTGTCCCAGTTCATGGATAACGATCACAAAACTTAATGCGAGGAAGGTAATAACAAAACTCATAGTGTCTCCTTAGCTTCTTTCCAGTGGGCGTCTAATTGGTCAAATGATGCGGTATCTAACCTAATATTTCGGTTGGCCAAATTGGATTCCATTTTAGTAAATCGATCCCTAAATTTTCCGTTAGTTGATTGGAGGGCGGCTTCGCAATCGATATTTAATTTCCGCCCAATGTTTACAACGGTAAAAAGAACATCCCCAAACTCATCGGTCGTAGCGACTCTATCACCGGCCGTTAGCGCCGTTTTAAGCTCGTCGAGTTCTTCTTCGAGCTTTTGCAATGTTCCGGAAATAGTTGGCCAGTCAAATCCTATTTTTGAGACTTTTTTCTGGATTTTTTGAGCTTGCATTATTGCCGGGAGGTGGCGGGGAATAGAATCTAAAAGACCTTTCGATTGCATACTATTTTCGGCTGATTTGATTGACTCCCAGTGGTGTATGACTTCATCGCTTGTTGAAACCGTCAGTGGGCCGAACACATGAGGGTGGCGGCGGATCATTTTGGCGTTTATTGATCTGATGACATCAACCAACGAGAATTGGTGGGTTTCTTCGCCCATTAAGGCGATCATAATGACATGAAGTAGAACATCCCCAAGTTCTTCCGTTATCCCGTCGGAATCATTTTTTTTTAGAACGTCCACTAACTCATAGGCTTCTTCGATTACATATGGAGTCAATGAATTAAACGTTTGCTCTTTATCCCAGGGGCAACCTCCAGGGCCTCGTAACTCTCGAACCGTATTGACTAGTTCGAGGAACGCCTCGGCGCTTGACACTAGAGTTGATTTCTACGGAAAAAATTTTCCTTGTCGTCTGAATCAAGGCCCTTTTCAAGCGGTGACCGTTCTCCCGACTCGATTAACACACTCGCTGGAGTAAATAAAAATATATTGTCACCGATCTTCATCATGTGTCCGTTGATCGCATAAGCTGTTCCGCAAACAAAGTCGATTAATCGTTTGCCCGAATTCGAGTCTAGATGACGAAGATTGATAATGACAGGCTTGTTTTCCCTTAAATATGTCGCGATATTCAAAGAGTCTTCGTAAATTCGTGGCTCTTCGACTTTGATTTCCGATGACGCAAATCCACGGTTACTAACAGATGACGCCGTTTTGGATGGCCGAGGGCTTTGTGAAATTGATATGGGCTCTGATCGGCTCGGGATGTCATGTGACTCGTCGTCCGTAAACCCAAAAAAATCCTTTAACTTTTCTCCTAATGTCATGGGGGCCTCCTATCGTCCAAAAAGAACGCTACCTAGACGTACTTGATGACTACCTTCTTCAATCGCTACATGGAAATCTGCGCTCATCCCCATGCTTAGGGTTTGGAGTGAGTCATACCGTTGCTGCAATTTTGAAAACAGTTGGAATGTTGTTCTGAAGAGGGGACGCACATCGTCAGCAGTGTCCGAAAATGGCGTGACAGCCATTATACCGATGATTTTGATATTTGAAAACGCAAATAGTTTCCGATGACATTGCATGATCTCGTCAAACGTGAATCCGGATTTTTGCGCCTCGTTAGCTGTATTAATTTGAATCATACCATTGACTACAAGTTGATGCTTCGATCCGTAAGTATCCAGGTCCTGAATGATCGACAACCGGTCGATAGATTGAATACACGAAAATAGTGATACGGCTTTTTTTATTTTGTTACTTTGAAGCGGACCGATTAAGTGCGTATCAAAATTATGGAGTCCCCGCGCGTGAAGTATTGGCACCTTTTGCTCGGCGCTTTGAACGTAATTTTCCCCTATTAAATCAATGCCTGATTCGATAAGGCGATGAGTGTCATCGGCGGAACCGTATTTAGTGGCGGCTAAAATTCTGACAATTTGGCGATGACGGATCGATGCAATTCGATCTAATACGGTATCGATTCGACGTTTATAGTCAGCATTTTCCAGATTTTGCATGTGGCGCTCCTGTGCTGACTTTAGGTTTAAAAAAATTAATATGCAAGTTTTGGATGGGAACGGACGATATACCTCAGGTAGATCGATACTTGTTCTGTTAGTTTGCCCCAATAAAAGGAGTCTGGGATTCGTCGTGAGGGGATCACACCATGATTAGTTGGCTAGGTTTCGAAATCGAAAAAATGTGGAACTACACGAAACGGACAGTTCTTGGTGTCTTGGTGATAACTCTTTTGCTTATTGGATCGGATCACGTTTTTTCATTTACAGTTGAGGCGGTGTCCTACAACTCGGTGCTTTATCTGAACAGTGGTAGCTCAAGCGCTGTCGAAATGAAAAGTTCCGCGAGTAAAAAAGGGAACATTGTTGTTTTGGGGGTGAATTTTTTGAATACAGCGGCTTCTGAAGCAACCAATCAGAGTATTTCAGAAGTCAAACAGCAGGACGAATCGGGGATTCAGGCGGGTATCGAGGGAACCCCGCTGTTTTACCCGAATCCGGCGAAATTATCGGATAGTCCCCGCCTGCGTTATATTCTTACCAAAAACATGGACGTCGAAATTCGCATTTTTGATATGTTGGCTAATATGATTTCTAAAACTCAGTATCCGGCAGGCAGTCAGGGGGGTAAATCGGGGGTGAATTGGTTAAAGCTATCGAGTAATCAATTTGATCAGTTTCAAATTTCGGCTGGGGCGTACTTTGTCGTTATTATGAATAACGGCAAGGTATTGGGTAAGGGAAAGGTGGCGATTATTCCATGAAACTCACTACAAAATTGCTTGGGATTATTGGGATGACATTGGTCGCTCTAGTTGCGAACCGTGCGGCCCTTGTTGCGGAAGCTGATTATTTTATGGGAACAGAGATTGGTTCTTCGGCACGCTTTATTCGGATGGGGAGTGTCGAGGGGTTTTCATCGGAATCCGACGGTGTTTTTGAAAATCCTGCTGGTTTATTTCGAATGGGACCAACATCAGTGAGTTTTTTTTCAACCCAGCTCATGGGCGAAGTGGACTATTACAATGTTGCGTTTGGCGGCTCATCACCGGTGGGAGGCAGCTTGGCATTTGGCTTTAACACGGTGAGGGTTCCGGCCTTGTACCGGACGGAGCTAGTCAATTCAGGTACGGAATTAGAGGACCTTAATATCGTCGGGAATTTTGAAGTGTCCAAATCAGTGTATAAAATAGGCTACTCCTTTGCTCAGTCAAAAAATGTGCATTTCGGATTTTCTGGTAGTTATTACGATACCGTTATTGGTGATGTACGGGGGTCTGGATACAATTTGGACGCGGGAATCGTATTTGACGCGGATCGGTTTGGGGTCGGCGTTTTGCTGAGAAATTTAGCGACGGGTCTCAAGGTGCAGTATTCCAATGGGACTTCCGAAGTCATGCCGATGGAGACGGTGGTGGCGACCCGAATTGGTCTGGGCGACTTCGACGTCCTTGGTCAAATGAAGATTATTGGCACCTCTAAAAAACTAGCGAAAAGTGCGGGGCTAAATTATACTCCGTGGTTTATTCCTTTTATCAAGGTGTCTGGTGGGTACAAAGAATTTCCCGTTTTAAATGAAATTCGCAGTAAAGTGTCCATCGGTATTGGCATGGATCTTTTTGGCAACACATTTGATTATGCCTACCAACATAGCGATCATCCAGAGTATAGTGGTATCCACTACTTTTCTGTGTCACTGAATTTGTAGCAATGAATAGAGGAGCCTAATGCAGCGTTTAATCACAACAGTATCGAAGGGGTTTAAATTGCTGCAGTATGTTGCTGTGGCAGTTATTGCCACTATTGGCCTATCCCCTCGTGGTTTGAATGCGGCTCCAATTCAATTTGCAGATTATTTTTTAACCCGTGATGGGCGGTTGCTTGATGGGGATTTCCCGGTAACCGCTAGCCTGGTCGGGACCCCATCGCAGACTGTTTTATGGACGTACTCTCCATCACTTCCATTGAGTTTCACCAAAGGATACTTTGCCTTGGAGGTCGCTGAACAATCCATTGATTCTGTTGTATTCCGATCGGGACCAGTCGTTTTTAGGCTTGAGGCCAATAATAGCACGGCGACTTTCCCGATTTCCTCAATGCCGTTCGCCTTAAAATCGATTGGCGCTGATTATGCCAAGCGAGTGTCTGGTAATTCGATTCGAGGGACATTTTCTACTCTTAAAGTGGACTCTAGCCTCAACGTAAGTTCAAGAAATTTATTGTTTGCCGATCGAACGGGAGTCGGGGTTCTGCGGCGAGCACCTCAATTTCCCCTCGACGTTAATGGGGTTATCAATGCGTCTAAATTCACGGTAGCCGGTATTGATTTGCGCGATTTATTTCCTTGGAAGGTCGCCGTAAATTCCCCCGAAAATATATATACATCGTATCCGTTTCTCGCAATTGGGGGCGACTATTCGCCGTCCTTTGCCGTCAATGTGACCACGACAATTAATGCGACCGGGTACTTGATTGACGGAAGGCCGATAACGGCATCTCAAGATTGGGTTCGGACGGGTGTGGGGAATTTTAATTTGTATCTTACGAAAGGTGGACGAGTCGGTATTGGAAATCCCCTTCCCGCTGCCGATGTCGATGTTGTGGGGGGGCTTCTCGTTAGTAAAACGAATGGTCAGCTACCGGGTACAATTCGATGGGCTATTCCTTCCGTCGGGAACGCTCTTGATTTTCAGGGTAGTGTGGACGACCGTGACTCATCCGGTAATGCGATTACCGTTTGGAAATCACTAGTTGGGTTGCGCAGCGATGGGCGACAAGGCCGGCTTGCTTATTTTTCTTCATCGAATGGGTTGCCCGAGCTTTCTTATGGTTCTGGATTGGTATATTCAGCGGAAAGCGGTTATTTGGGTATTGGCGGGACTCCGAGTTCGTTGCTTCAGATTACGGCGCCATCACGGTCAGGACCGAATCTTTTTAATGTTGTGGGGACGACGAACGTCCAGTTCATGTCGATTGCTGCGTCCGGCGATGTGTCGATAGGTTCGGATTATTTAGGTTCGAAGCTTGGGGTTTCTGGACTTGTAAATGCGCAAGATCTTTATGTTGACGGCACTCCGTTGCGCTTGAGTGTTTCTAAAGGTACTTTTTGGCTGCGCAACGGGGCCAATTCTATCTACTACATGCATGGAAATGTAGGCATCGGGCGTTTTGACCCACAGTCGTTACTTGATATTTCAGCACCACTTCCGAATCAAGGGGAGGTCACTAAGAATCCCGCGATTACATTTACGTCCGCCTTAGGTTTACTTGGCCAAACGAGTTACACGGCCGGCATCCTTGCGACTGATAATGGCGCTTTTAGAGTGGAGAAATCAACAACTCTTGGGGGAACTACTCCGTTGTTTGTGGCTGTTCTCGATCGTTTAGGTGTTGGCTTGGTGTCGCCCAAGGCAAATTTACATGTGAGTGGAAATTTGGGACTTTTGCTTGGCGGCACCTTCGATTCGGGAGTGACGGTGTCTGCGTCAGGCGCGGGCGCTCGAATGACATGGCATCCAGCGCAATCGGCCTTAAGAGTAGGGGTTGTTGACGCCACATCTCCGCTAGGGGGAACCGAATGGGATTACAGCAACATTGGCCTCTATTCAATTGGGATTGGATTAAATCCATTGCCCTCTGGGAACCACTCGATTGTTGTTGGAGGAGTTAATGGGAAGGCAACCGGCGCGTTTAGCTCAGTCTTTTCTGGGCGGTCAAATGTGACCGTTGGCGATTTTACATTAGGACTAGGTCGGGCATCGACTGTGGTTGGGCATGGATCCTTCGTCTGGTCTGACAATAGTACGACCGTTGGACTTCGTTCGGTGACTGAGAATCAGTTTTTGATTCGAGCGTCCGGCGGTGTTGGAATTGGCACTCCGACCCCATCCTGGCGATTTTCGGGGAGTGATGTTCGCAGTTCGGCACTCACTGTCGCAGGTATTCGGATTACTCCGGCGACACTATTGGGTACGCCGGGATTGGTGTCGAATACGTTGGATTTTTATTCAAAAGATTGGGCATCTATTTCGTGGGATGCTTCGGTTGAAATATTTAATACGCTAGTCCTGGCTGGATATCTTACACCCGAAGGAATAATTACATCGTTATTCCAATCCGGTGTTCCTATGATTTTGCCGTCAAATTCTGTAGCGTTTTCGAAAGAGGCAATCTTACGGCAAATTTTTGAAAGTACACGTCGCTCAAAAATTATTTCGTTCAATAATTCGGAGGGGCCTATTGTTTCTATTAGTCAGGCGGGTAATTTAAACATTGGCGTTAATTCGAGTCTCCCTGGCGTGTTTGTGTCTGGTAACATTGAATTTAATTCTCCCCTAGTTCCCGCAACCTTTGGACTTCAGGGCAATCGCCCGAGCCGAGATCTCCTGGCAATTTATCGGCCGAATGCGAAATTAGCATCGCCTTCGATGTATATTTCCGCCTCATTAAATGTTGGTATAGGAAAAATTCCCGATTTGTCCGTTAACGGGGGGGCAGGTCAACTTCAGGGTGCAAATTCGGATGTTCATTATTTTTTAGACGTGCAAGGTCGGTTATATTCGAATGTGTTTAAATTTCCGGATGGACAAACCCTTCCGACTTCAAATTCTCCCGAAACCTGGCAATGGGAAACGACTACTCCGAATATTTTTTTCCCGTCGGCGAATATTTTGGCAAATGGTCGGATAAATGCTACCGGTAACGTTGGGATCGGTACTACGCAACCGAATAACACATTAGAGCTTTCGAATAGAAGTAGCTTGCAAACTAATACTGCTATTAGCCCAGTGCTGGCGTTTGATATAAACGGGCAAGATGTGGCGGGCCTTGGAATAAGTCGACTCGATACAACGACGTTGCGATTCGTTCCGGGGGGGGAATCAGTCATCAATAACACCCCGCCGCTTGCTGTGTACGGAAACTACGTCGGAGTCCGGACCACGCGACCGAGAGCGTCGTTCGAAGTGTCCGGTAAAACGATAATTTTGTCAAAAATGAATATCAATAACTACAATCCAGCCCTAATTTTTGGTGGTGGTGCGCGCCGTATTGGTGTGGGAATGTTGTCAATTCACGGTTCTATATACGGGTGGCCCAGTATTCAAGCCGGTTCCGAAACAAATATTTATTGGACAACCCAAATTGGGGATGAAAAAAGTTACATAGGGATTGGTCGTTCGGATCCTGCCTACGAGCTGGATGTGAGTGGGTCAATTAGGGTAACCAATTCAAATGGCCCTGCAATTTCCGTTTTAGACCGGTTCATATTTGACCAAGGATTAAAGGAGTTGTCCCATGGGTTCTTTAATTCGGCGAATCGCAGTGATCCACTGCAACTCAATTATGTGATGCTAGACAATAGAGAACTGGTTCTCAAACGTGGGGATGACTACGTTCCGTCCAGTGAAACGGATAGCCGTCAACCGAGTGTCAACAATATTTCACAGGTTATTACTTTAGGGAGTGGTTCTGGAGGGTACCTCGGGATGTGGCTTGAGACCCCGTTGAATTTAGGGCTTCTTGGAGACAGCCCGCTGCGCTGGAAATCAGCCACGCTTGGAAATCAAGGCGCCCTTGAATCGTCTTACAACTGGTCAGTTGGGAGCTTAAAAAATGTTGGAAATTATGTTGTGAGTGGTAATTTTTCCATAATTCCAAACGGTCAAAATGCCTTATCGATAAACGAGCATGGTTACTATGCCTCCGATTTATCTCAGTCGGGTGCATTTACGGGCGAGGATATTGCTACTTCCATTACCCGGTGGCCGGACGGTCCGTCTAACTGGATGAACGGGATTGGGCCGGCTGTTCCTATCCCATTGAAAGGATTAAACGTAAAACTAAAAAATTACGCGGACCGACCCATTACATTAAAAGGAACGGTCTATGGCTTGGTAACGGATGTTTCTCAGGTAGCAATTCAATCCGCAGGGGATAGGGGGTATCGAAGTTCAGCCATATTTCTAGGGGGTAAAGTCGGTATTGGTGGGACCCCTAACGCTGAACTTGACGTTCGTGGAACTGTTGTTTCTCAATTTTTTAAAATTTCGAATGGGCTTATTATTTCCACTATTAATGTCCAAAATAACGGATTGACTATTTATTCGCCCAACAGAATAGCAATAGGCAACGTGACGCCATCGGTAGCGCTTGAAGTATTAGGGACGGTGCAGACCAATCAGTTAATCGTTGATCGCGGCCTTGATGCGTTATCGGCTTCTATTAGTAGCGCGTCGTTCGTCGTGCTTAATAATGGGACCGCTAGTCGCGTTGGGTTCGGGACGTCAAATCCATCATCTGTATTGGGCGTGTATCATAAATTTGGGGGGCCTGTGTCTGAGGCGTATTCAGCGTATAAATTAGAGGGAGTTGTTGGGGCAAACGCCAATTTTCCGTTTTATGGCTTAAACGTGACTTTAAATGCTGTGAATGGCATTTCGAAAATCTATGGTAATCAATTAGGGAGTAAATCGGTGCCGGCTGTGGGTATCGGATTAAAAATCGATTTATCGGGTCTTCAGCTGGACCCTGATTACTCTCTAATCGGATTGGAAACGATTGGGGACCCGGAAATCAATCACAAAAATGCGGCTACCTTTATCGGTGGTAACGTGGGTATCGGGTTGAGTAATCCGTCATACCCGTTAGAGGTTAAAGGTACGATTTACGGTACGAATGCACCCTCGGCGAGATTTCTAGATCAAGCCAGAGTGGCATCGTTTAGTTATATGACCATTGCGGGTGACATGTTCGTGTCGGGGCCTATGATTGGGAGCGACGTCATTACGAATACCTTAGATTTGCAATCTATTAACTTGCTTTCTGGTGCTAATTTACCTTTGGTGAACTTAGTTGTTTCGGATGGCACGTTAATAAGTACATTTAATGTGACGGATTCAGTCACGGCTGTAGATATGCAAGTCAATTCATCAATCTCGTCGAATGTTGCTCAGTTTACACAATTGGGAGTAGCGATAGCTCCATCCACCCAGCTTTCTGCGGTGGGCGGAGTTGTGGCCCAAACTGCAACGATTAATCAATGGTTGTCCGCAGGTTCAGCCCTTGTTAATTCGGGGGCGTTTTTCGTTGGAGCATCCGGTTTGGTTGGTGTAGGTACGACTCAGCCATTTTCATCCGTTCATGTTATCGGTGAAAATGGATATAAGGATGTTCAATTTGACCCCGCTCGACCCAATAGTTGGGGAAAAATTGTGGTTCATGTTCCATCGGATCAAACGGATATAGGTGTCGGACTTCGACTGTATCCTGGGACGACATACGATAACTCGAGCGGTTCAGGGATTGTTGCTCAGTCGTATATCGATTCCGCATCGTCAATTGAGAGGCACTTAGATCTAGTATTTATTACCGATGATCGGGATGCGTTCCCCAAAGAACATATGCGAATTCGCCATGATGGAAAGGTTGGAATTGGAACCTCACGTCCGGTATCGATGCTAGATGTGGTCGGCAACACGATTGTGTCGGGTGGCGTCTCTGTGAATTCTGTTAATTTATCGGGGGGTATTTTTGGTTCATCTCTGTCGTTTTTGTCAAACGTAGAAATGACTGTTACCACTAATATTTCGGGAAACTTAATACTTCCTAGAACCTTGTTGACCCCGATATCCAATTTGTCACCGCAATCCGGGCAATTCGCACTGTTCACAAAGAGCTCCAATTCTGGACTTTATTTAACGACTTATCAGGACGGTAAAGTAATTTCAGCTAACTTTGGCCAGGCAACCGTGGCCCCTTCGACATCATTCCCCGTCTACGGAATCGACAATGTGTTAGGGGGGACTCAATCGATATATTGGGACTCGCTGTATACCACTTCAGGTGAAAATAAACTTCGTATCGGATCGGTTTCCCAGGTGAATTATACGGGAAATTCCGTGCTGGCTGGTTATTATAGTACGGTATCGAGCTCTGATTCGCTCGGCTCGGTTTCGGTATCGACCCAAAAAATTGGAGTAGGTCCCCGCGTGTTACCCTCAAACACTATCATTGTCGGAACAGGAATTGGGTTCGATGGAGATTCTAATGTTCAGGACGTGGTTGGAGGGGTTAAAGTTGTTGTGTCTGGTAACGTAAAATCACGGAGTTATGCACCCGATGGTACCCCCGTAAACGGGAATTTGGCGGTCGCCATTTTTACTGCGGGAAATTCAAGTAGTAATGTCGCTATAATTTCTACAACCAATTCGATAACCGCCTTGCCAGATTCTCGTTCGGACCTGTTTATTTTGAATCAGATGCCCAATCAGGCGGCGTTTCAGTTAGATATTTTGGACTCACTTGGGGGGCTGGCCAATAGCTTTTCTATAAGTTCCACCAACTCCAATGTAGGGGTTTATACATCCTCTCCCTATGCCACGTTTACATTGAACTCGTTGAGTGGCTATGATCGGGTATCGGTAAAAAATTTCAATGCTAAGTCGCTTTTTTCGATAGCTAGCTCTGATGTGCTGACGATTGGCGATGCGTTGCCGGTTAATCAGATGTCTGTGACACAAAATATTATTGCAACAGCCATAACTGCGAATATTATTCGGTCTGGAACATCGTTTACGGCAGGCCCTTCGAGTTCATTTGTCGTTAATTCAACCGGTATGGTGGGACTTGGAATATCGAGTCCTCTGGCACAGATTCATCAACGACGAGTGGTGTCATATCCCTCAGCTTTAACGAGTTCGCTGGCATTTTTTTCGTCTCAAATTATGACCCAACCAGGCAATTCGGGTGTCTTGCAATCGGCGATTGGATCACAAATTAGTGTGACCTCTAATTACGGAGGTAATTTTGGCGTGACCGGTGCAAAAAATGTTTTTAAAGCCGTGAATGTTAACTTGTCTGGCACACTTCTTAGCAGCGGTTCAAAAATGATAGGCGTGAAAGTGAATATTGCCCCCGGGGCATCGGTTGCGGCCATGTTTAACGGCGGAAATGTCGGTGTTGGTACTGTTTCGCCCAAATCGGTATTGTCGGTAGCGGGCACCTTGGCGGGTCAAAATGTATTTGTGTCAACTCCGGTTGACTGGAATTTAGTCGGGGTGACATCGAACAGATTTGTGGTGTCGACGGATGCTCAAATGTCAACGTTTGAATCGATAAATTTCCCTGTTATCGTGTTAGACACCATTCAAATTGATTCATTTGCCTCCGATACACGGGCGCCACAGATGAAGGATCTACCTTATTTGAATTCATCACAACTTATTGCGAGTGTTTCGTCAGTGAATCGACTGTTTGTTGGTACATCTTATGCGACCTTTCCCGTGAATACTAATGCCGTTGAAGTGAGCGGAAACACTCGGTTTAAGGATACGGTGATCCGATCTGGCGAGATATCCAGTAATTTGATTGCCTTTGATGGCCAGGGGGGGATTGCTTCGGCTGTATCGACCAATAAGGGGGTAAATTTTCAAAACTCCCTGATTTCCCCTCGACTCACGTTATCCTCTGTCAGTGATCCGACTGTGTTTCCGGTCGAAGAGTCGTACTTATACGTTGCAAAAAATAGTGGCGACGCACTGATTTTTGTTAATAAAACATCTGGATACTCGTCCGATATTGCTAGAACTTTATTGGGAGATTCAAACCACCTTCTTTACTTTGATGCGTCACGACAGATTGCGTCGGATTTGCTCGTCCAATTGGTGACGCGAAATACAGTTCAAGAATTTCAAGTAGGGACGAGTAATTTATCGACAAGAAACAGTGGTAAAGCGATGGTTGTCATCAAGAGTGATGTTGGGACAACGGCCGGAGTGAGTAATACGGCGTTAGGGGTGAGTGTTAATATTGGTGCTCGGTCAGCGAGTGGAACAACGATAAGTGGGGTGGTAATCACACCCGAGACAGTGGGTAGTGCGTTAAAGGGTGGCGATGTTGGGGTTGGGATCGATGTCGCATTTGGAGACAGCTTTAAGCCGAGTATGACGCTACGTAATGGGAAAGTCGTGAGCACAAATGCACGAGCGGCGGTATTTTTGGTGGGTAACGGGAGTAGCGGGAACGTCATGGTGGTGACGAGTCAAAATAGTGGGATCAGGGGTGCCGGTGACGTGTATGTGGCCGGAGCGATTGACCCGAATGGAAAAGGGAATTTACTGGTACAGGTGACAGTAAACGGTCAGCTGCGCGATGTACTGGTGGTGTCAAACAATGGCAGTGTGGGAGTGGGTAAGGATACTGGGATGCCGGCCACGCGATTAGGGATCAATGGGATTGAGAGTGGTGTTGGATTAATCGAGATCAGCAATGGGACTGGCCCGGTAGTTCGGTTGGATGATAGCGGTGCGTTAGGTGTCAATGGGGGAGTAACTGGTAGCAGTAAGTTAGCTGTCAATGGGACGATGAGTGCGTCAACGGTCAATGTGAGTGGAGTATTAGCGCCAAGTACATTGAGTGTGAGTAGTGAAGTGGGCGGGATTGTGGTGAAGGAGAGTGGGAATGTGGGGATTGGAACGACATCCCCGGTGGGACAGTTTGAGTTAAATCGAACATTTGGGACGCCGAGTAGTTTAAGTGGCGCGTTTGTGATGAATCGAGAGAACTTAGTCGTTAGCACTAAAAACATGAGTATAACGGGAGTGGCGGTGGTGGCGACGTCGTCTGTAAATGCGGTGGTGGGCGACGTCTCCGGTGTCAGCAGCGACACGGCGCTGGGAATGTCGGTTAAATTAAGTGGGTTAAACTTGGCACCTAGTAATACCTCGGTGGGTG
>Ga0214923_10000455_pt1 | contig 62128 bp, 76 predicted proteins | sample LL1510_MetaG_FD_177993 | JGI IMG/M metagenome (GOLD analysis project Ga0214923, IMG submission 177993) | Freshwater microbial communities from Lake Lanier, Atlanta, Georgia, United States - LL-1510 | ecosystem: Environmental > Aquatic > Freshwater > Lake | place: USA: Georgia | collected...
TTTTGAATCCGCGAGATACCTTCAACTAAGTCAGCATCACCCAATGCATAAGACAAGCGCAGGTAACCTGGCGTGCCGAAAGCTTCGCCAGGAACTACGGCTACTTCTACTTCGTCCAAAATCAGGGCAGCAAGTTCGCCAGAGGTTTTCGCCACTTTGCCGTTGATCGTGCGACCCAAAATTTCCTTTACCGAAGGGTAGACATAGAAAGCACCTTCAGGTTCCGGACAAGTTACTCCAGAGATCTCATTAAGCATTGATGTAATCAGAAGGCGTCGGCGGTTAAATGCAACTTTCATCTCATGAACTGCGGAAAGATCTCCTGAAACTGCAGCAAGTGCCGCAATCTGTGAGACGTTAGCCACATTTGAAGTTGCGTGTGATTGCAGATTAGTTGCGGCCTTAACGATGTCGTTAGGACCAATCATCCACCCCACACGCCAGCCAGTCATCGCATAAGTTTTGGCAACTCCATTTACAACGACACACTTATCTGCAAGGTCTGGAACTAAAACAGGCATTGAGGAAAACTCAGCTTCACCATAAACCAAGTGTTCGTAAATTTCATCGGTGACGACCCACAGACCTTTTTCAACAGCCCACTGACCAATTGCTTCAACTTCGGCAGGGGAGTAAACCGCACCAGTTGGGTTACTCGGCGAAACAAAAACTAAAACTTTAGTCTTGGGAGTCAATGCTGCATCTAGTTGAGCTACGGATGTGCGATACCCAGTTGCTTCGTCAGTCAAAATTTCTACTGGCACTCCACCAGCTAGGCGGATAGATTCTGGATAGGTAGTCCAATATGGCGCTGGTAGCAAAACCTCATCGCCAGGATCTAGCAAAGTGGCGAACGCATTGTATAAAGCTTGCTTTCCGCCATTTGTGATCAAAACCTGACTTGCATCGACTGAATAACCGGAGTCACGCAAAGTTTTTTCCGCGACCGCACTCTTTAATTCTGGAATTCCAGCCGCTGGTGTGTAGCGATGCCATTTTGGATCACGACATGCTTCAACCGCCGCCTGCACAATGTAATCGGGCGTTGGAAAGTCGGGCTCGCCAGCACCAAAGCCGATCACTGGCCGGCCAGCAGCCTTAAGCGCCTTAGCCTTGGCATCTACGGCTAAAGTGGCTGATTCGGCAATTGCATCAATTCGGGCAGAAATTCTTGGTTTTTCGGAAGTCACACTTAAAGATTAGTGGGTGTAGTGCGCCGAGGCTAAACTGAGGTAATTGTTGTACCACATGGTTTTTACGCTTATCACGTGGTTGAATTTAGCGCGGTTTTTACTTTTGCAATTCTGGGCTACACTTGACACTCCGACACAATTCTTAGTTTGCGTAAGCATGCCCAAAAGTGGGTTTGTAAGCCAGACCAAGAACGGGCCGAGGGTCGTGGCTCAATTGGTAGAGCACTGGTCTCCAAAACCAGCGGTTGGGGGTTCGAGTCCCTCCGGCCCTGCACTTGTGTGAGCAAGACTCACACTGGTTCAACGCAAGACGGTACGAGAGGACGTTATGAGCACGGAAACAGAAGCACGGTTAAACGCCTTTGGGCGAATCGCGCTATTTTTGCGCCAAGTAATTGCCGAACTGAAAAAGGTGGTTTGGCCTACTCGTGATCAACTAGTTACCTACACCATTGTGGTCATCGTATTTGTCACCGTTCTTGCTCTGGTAGTAGCAACCATGGATTTAGGTTTTACCAAAGCCGTCTTGAAGATTTTCGGATAAGTAAGGATTTACCCAGTGACCGACCCAACTTTCTTGCAAGCAACTTCATCTGATGAAGAAGTTTCTATCGATGCTGCAGCAACTGAATTGCCAATCGATAGCGAACTAGCTGCTGAAATTACTGACACCGATTACAACGGGCCTGTTGATGTTGACATTGACGGCGAAGTAACCAGTGATGATTCTGAAAGCTTTGACCTCAGCGCGGTTGTTGAGTCAGAAATTCAAAGTGATACTGCAGATGTTGCTGAAGCGCCCAGTGCGGCAGATGCAGAAGTTGAAGAGACGCCTGAGGTTGAAGACCCAGCCGAGGCATTTCGTACTCGACTAGCATTGCTACCAGGTGAATGGTACGTCTTGCATTCGTATGCAGGTTTTGAAAATCGGGTTAAGCAGAACATTGAAACTCGTCGGGTATCTCTTTCCATGGAAGATTACATTTTTGAGGTTCAGGTTCCCACTGAAGAAGTAACTGAAATCAAGAAAGACAAGCGCCAGGTCGTTAAGCGCAACAAGTTCCCAGGATATGTATTGGTCCGAATGGACTTAACAGACGAGTCATGGGGAGCTGTTCGTCACACACCAGGTGTTACCGGATTTGTTGGCCAAGGCCACAATCCAGCGCCCCTAACTTTGGACGAAGCGTTTGGCATGCTTCGCCCACCGGTCGAAAAGCCGTTGGCAACAGTCGCCGCATCAGCAGCCGCAGCAAGTGGCGCGCCGACTTCCCGGGCCAAGGGTGAATCAGGGCCGAAAATTGAGATCGACCTCAACATTGGCGATTCCGTCATGGTTGTGGATGGTCCATTCGCCACCCTGCATGCAACGATCTCCGAGATTAATTTGGATGCACAAAAAGTCGTGGGTCTGGTCGAAATCTTCGGCCGAGAGACTCCCGTGGAACTGGGCTTCAACCAGATCCAGAAGAACTAAGAAAAAGGACGCATAAGACATGGCCCCAACAAAAAAGGTCACCGGCCTGATCAAATTGCAGATCAAGGCTGGCGAGGCAAACCCTGCTCCGCCAGTTGGTCCAGCACTAGGTCAGCACGGTGTCAACATTATGGACTTCTGCAAGGCATACAACGCCGAGACAGAAAGCCAGCGCGGTCAGGTGATTCCTGTAGAAATTACGGTTTATGAAGACCGTTCTTTCTCATTTGTCACCAAGACCCCACCAGCAGCCAAGTTAATTCTGAAAGCAGCTGGAATTGAAAAGGGTTCAGGAGTTCCGCATACCAACAAGGTGGCAAACATCACCAAGGATCAGGTACGCGAAATTGCTGCACTCAAACTTGTTGACCTCAATGCCAATGACATTGACGCAGCAATGAAGATCATTGAAGGTACCGCTCGCTCAATGGGCGTAACCGTCAGTTAACCCCCCCAAGTGGGAGAACCTGCTTCAGGTTCTAACCACGAACTCCACAACAACTACAAGGAGAAATAAATGAAGCACGGTAAGGCTTACAACAAGACCGCCGCGACCATCGATAAGAACGTACTTTATAGCCCACTAGCTGCAGTGCGACTCGCGAAAGCAGGCGCGACCTCAACCAAGTTTGATCAGACAGTTGAAGTGGCCATGTTGCTTGGCGTCGATCCGCGAAAGGCAGATCAAATGGTGCGTAGCACCGTCAACCTTCCACACGGCACAGGCAAGACCGCTCGCGTCCTGGTCTTTGCTACCGGTGAAAAGGCAGACGAAGCACGCACTGCAGGTGCTGACTTTGTTGGCGCTGATGAACTCATTGACAAAGTCGCTGGTGGCTGGACAGATTTTGATGCTGTCGTTGCAACCCCAGACTTGATGGGCAAGGTCGGTCGACTAGGTAAGGTGCTTGGTCCACGAAACTTGATGCCAAATCCTAAGACTGGAACAGTCACCATGGATGTTGCTAAGGCTGTTGACGACATCAAGGGCGGAAAGATCGAGTTCCGTGTCGACAAGCACTCAAACCTGCACTTCATCATTGGCAAGGCGTCCTTCACTGAAGTCCAGCTAGTTGAAAACTATGCAGCAGCTCTCGATGAAGTTTTGCGTGTTAAGCCATCATCTTCTAAAGGTCGTTACATCCGCAAAGCTGTAATCTCCACGACGATGGGCCCTGGCATTCAGGTCGATTCAAACTTGACTCGCAACTTGCTCGCCGAGGATGAGGACAACTAATCCAAGAAACTCTCAGTTTCGAAGGTGGCCGGTGCAATTGCACTGGCCACTTTTGTTTTATTCATAACTCATTTTGCTTAACTGCGGCGGAAAGTAACCATTGACATTTTCAGGCCAGAAATATTGACCAATTTGGCTCGATTTTGACTCAATCGGCCCGAACCTTTAGAGTTCTAACTACAAACCGAAGACCGCCGGTCCTCAGTCTTGGGAAACCAAGGCGAGACTAAGGCTCCACATGGAGCGCCAGCGCAGGTGAGATGAAGCAATAACGCGTTTAGCGTTGTCGCCCCGCCTTACTTGCGCGGGGCTTTTTTTAATGTGGTGCCCCAACATTCAAGGAGCATCATGGCACGCGCTGACAAGGCAGCTGCAGTTGCAGAAATCACGGAAGAATTCCGTGCATCCTCTGCTGCAGTATTGACCGAGTATCGCGGTTTATCAGTAGGTCAGCTCAAGGAACTTCGTCGTTCACTTGGTGCTGATACTACGTACGCCGTTGTGAAGAACACCTTGTCAAAGATTGCGGCAAAGGATGCTGGAGTTCAAGGCTTCGACGAACTACTCGTCGGCCCAACTGCAATCGCCTTCATTAAGGGTGATCCAGTAACCGCTGCCAAAGGTCTAGACACCTTCGCAAAAGAAAATCCACTTCTAGTAATCAAAGGTGGCGTGCTGGACGGCAAAGTCCTCACCGCCGATGACGTTAAGAAGTTAGCCAAACTTGAATCACGTGAAGTTCTGCTCTCCAAGGTTGCTGGCGCTGCAAACGCTGCAATGGCTAAGGCTGCTGCATTGTTCCAGGCTCCGCTATCTCAGGCCGCTCGCACCGTTGACGCGTTGCGCGCAAAGGTCGAAGCAGAAGGTCCTGCAGTTGCAAGTGCACCTGCTGAATCAAGTGCCGAAGTTGCTACTGAAGAAGTTGCAACTGAAACCGTTGACTCTGCTACCGAGGTAGCACAGACCGAAGTAGCTACCGAAGCATCAGCTGAAGTAGCAACCGACGCCGCTGAGGTCGCTGAAGAAGCACCAGCCGAAGCAGCATCTGAAGAAAGTGCTGAAGCATCCGCTGAAGCAGAAACAACCGAGGGCTAGGCCCCTCAAATAAAAACGGGCCTACTAGCCCCCGACTGGAAGGAAGCCATCATGGCTAAGCTCAGCACCGATGAATTGATCGATGCCTTTAAGGAACTGACCCTCATTGAGTTGTCAGAATTTGTTTCACAGTTCGAAGAAGTCTTCGGCGTAACTGCCGCAGCTCCTGTTGCTGTTGCCGCTGCACCTGCAGCTGGCGGTGGCGATTCAGGCGCAGCTGCTGGCGCAGAACAGGATGAATTCGATGTCATCCTCGAAGATGGTGGCGCTCAGAAGATCGCTGTCATCAAGGAAGTTCGCGCACTAACCAACCTTGGACTCAAGGAAGCAAAGGACCTCGTTGAAGGTGCACCAAAGCCAGTACTAGAGAAGGTCAAGAAGGATGCTGCTGAAGCAGCTAAGGCCACTCTTGAAGGTGCCGGCGCAAAGGTAACCCTTAAGTAATTTATTTACTTTTCAGTATGGGCAGATCCAGTTGGGTCTGCCCATTCGCTTTTGGCAAGCGAATTTTCAAGACTTTCCCCAGATGCTTGACGGAAGGTCAGTTTTGCGTCACTATTGACGAGCAAGATAACTGCACGACCCCCGAGCACTGCAAGCCGAGATTTCCGCTCATTTTGCAGGTAACGCTCAGCGCAGGGTCTGGCCAAACCGATGTTTATCGGGCTTTTCGTGTGGATTAGCTGTCCGGCACCGACAAAAAGCCTGAAATACGAGGGTTTTTGCTAGAAAAATTCCTGCATTGGACAGCGGCAACCGCCTCTAGGTATGCTGTAAGTTCGCCATACCCAAAAACAGACCATTCATCTGCCCTGTGCATTTGACGGGGTCTATTTTGTTGTGGCTTCATGCTCGTACGTTCGGAAGGAACACCCTTGGCATCCTCGCGCTCAACTTCCCGCAGTTCCACTGGCCCAAAGCGGGTCTCTTTCGCCAAAATTCGTGAGCCACTAGAAGCTCCGAATTTGTTGGCGCTGCAGATGGAATCATTTGACTGGCTTCTTGGCAACGATGCGTGGAAAGCTCGCGTCGCTGCAGCCCTTGAATCCGGCAACACTGAAATCCCGCAGACCGCAGGTCTAGTCGATGTGTTTGCTGAAATCAGCCCGATCGAAGATTACAACGGCCAGATGTCGCTAACTTTCTCTGAACCAGGTTTCGATGATCCGAAGTACACCGAAGATGAATGTCGCGATAAAGACCTAACTTACTCACAGCCACTTTATGTGAACGCTGAATTCATGAACAACGAAACTGGCGAAATCAAGAGCCAGACCGTGTTCATGGGTGATTTCCCACTTATGACCAAGATGGGCACTTTCATTATCAACGGAACCGAGCGGGTAGTTGTTTCACAGTTGGTTCGCTCACCTGGTGTTTACTTTGAAAGCTCGATTGACAAGTCATCTGACAAAGATGTCTTCACCACCAAAATCATTCCAAGCCGCGGTGCTTGGCTTGAGTTTGAAATTGACAAAAAGGATATCGTTTCTGTTCGCATTGATCGTAAGCGCAAGCAGCACGTAACCACATTCCTCAAGGCTCTTGGTCTTACCAATGATGACATCCGGACTCAGTTCGGTGCTTATGAATCAATGATGAGCACCTTGGATAAAGACACCACTACGACACAGGATGAAGCCCTACTCGATATCTATCGCAAACTTCGTCCAGGTGAACCACCAACTGTTGAAGCCTCGCGCAGTCTGCTGAATAATTTCTACTTCAATCCCAAGCGCTATGACCTTGCAAAAGTTGGTCGTTACAAAGTCAACAAGAAGCTTGGTCTAACCACCGATCCAACCAAGACCGTCCTTGAAGTTAGCGACATCCTTGCAACTATCGAATATTTGGTTCGTCTGCATGCGACAGAAACTGAGTTCCAGTCGACCCGTGGCACAACTCGGGTAGAAGTCGATGACATCGATCACTTTGGTAATCGTCGTCTTCGCACCGTTGGCGAATTAATCCAGAATCAGATTCGCACCGGCCTATCGCGCATGGAGCGCGTAGTTCGCGAGCGTATGACCACGCAGGATCCAGAAGCGATTACTCCGCTTACTTTGATCAACACCCGTCCAGTTATTGCAGCAATCAAAGAGTTCTTCGGAACTTCACAGTTGTCACAGTTCATGGATCAGACCAACCCACTTTCAGGTCTAACCCACAAGCGTCGTTTGTCAGCGCTTGGTCCGGGTGGACTTTCTCGTGAGCGCGCCGGCTTCGAAGTTCGCGACGTGCACCCTTCTCACTACGGTCGTATGTGCCCGATTGAAACCCCTGAAGGTCCAAACATCGGTCTGATTGGTGCGCTCTCAACCTTTGCGCGCATTAATGCATTCGGCTTTGTCGAGACTCCATACCGCAAGGTGTCCAAAGGTAAAGTAACTGACAAGATTGAGTACTTAACTGCAGATGAAGAAGACTTGCACGTTATTGCGCAGGCTAATTCACTTCTGAATGACGACAACACTTTTAAAGACCAGCGCGTTCTGGTTCGCAAAAAAGGTGGAGAAGTTGACTATGTGACTGGCGACGAAGTTGACTTCATGGATGTTTCACCTCGTCAGATGGTCTCTGTTGCCACTGCAATGATTCCGTTCCTTGAGCATGACGATGCAAACCGCGCGCTCATGGGCGCAAATATGCAACGTCAGGCGGTGCCATTGCTCCGTGCTGAAGCTCCCTATGTTGGAACCGGTATGGAGTACCGCGCAGCTAAAGATGCTGGTGATGTAATCGTTGCTACTGGTAGTGGCATTGTTACCGAAGTATCTGCTGACTCCATCAGTGTCGAAGAGGATGCTGGAAAGCATGTCACCTATGGCCTTCGTAAATTCAGTCGTTCAAACCAAGGAACTTGCTACAACCAGAAGCCAATCATTGGAGAAGGCGATCGTATTGAGGCCGGCCAGGTAATTGCCGATGGCCCTTGCACCGATCAAGGCGAAATGGCGCTTGGCCGTAACCTGCTCGTGGCATTCATGCCTTGGGAAGGTCATAACTACGAAGATGCGATTATCTTAAATCAGCGACTCGTACAGGATGACGTACTTTCTTCGATCCACATTGAAGAACATGAAATTGATGCTCGCGACACCAAACTTGGTCCAGAGGAAATCACTCGCGACCTACCAAATCTTTCCGACGAAGTTCTAGCCGACCTCGACGAACGCGGAATCATTCGCGTTGGCGCCGATGTTGTGCCAGGCGACTTGTTGGTTGGCAAGGTAACACCTAAGGGTGAGACAGAGCTAACTCCCGAAGAGCGTTTGCTTCGCGCAATCTTTGGTGAGAAGGCGCGTGAAGTTCGCGACACCTCACTTAAGGTTCCGCATGGTGAATCCGGCAAGGTCATTGGAGTTCGGGTGTTCTCTGCCGAAGACGGCGATGAACTAGCCCCTGGCGTAAATCAAATGGTTCGCGTTTACATCGCCCAGAAGCGCAAAATCACCGAAGGTGACAAGTTAGCCGGTAGACACGGCAACAAGGGTGTAATCGCCAAGATTCTTCCACCCGAAGATATGCCATTTTTGGAAGACGGAACTCCAGTTGATGTAATTCTGAATCCACTTGGTGTTCCAGGCCGTATGAACATTGGTCAGATTCTTGAGTTACATCTCGGTTGGATTGCATCGCAAGGCTGGGAAATCGAAGGCGAACCGGATTGGGCTGAAAACTTGATTAAGTCAGGAAACAAGTCAATCGAGCCACGCACTCGTTTGGCCACCCCAGTCTTTGATGGCGCGCGTGAAGAAGAAATCACCGGCCTGCTCTCATCAACTTTAAAGACTCAAGAGGGGCTAACTTTGGTTGGCGAAAATGGAAAGGCCAAATTGTTTGATGGTCGTTCCGGAGAGCCATTCCCTGGTGAAATTTCAGTTGGCTACGCCTACATCTTGAAGCTACTGCACTTGGTAGATGACAAGATTCACGCTCGCTCAACCGGTCCTTACTCAATGATTACCCAGCAGCCACTTGGTGGTAAGGCACAGTTCGGTGGACAGCGTTTTGGTGAGATGGAAGTTTGGGCACTCGAAGCATACGGTGCTTCATACGCACTCCAGGAACTGCTCACCATCAAGTCTGACGATGTGCTTGGTCGCGTTCGCGTTTATGAGGCCATCGTTAAGGGCGAGAACATCCCTGAACCAGGTATCCCTGAGTCGTTCAAGGTTCTGATCAAAGAAATGCAGTCCTTGTGTCTCAACGTCGAAGTACTTTCAAGCGATGGTCAAGCAATCGAATTGCGCGACACTGCTGAAGAAGTCTTCCGCACCGCTGAAGAACTAGGTATCGACCTGTCACGCCGCGAGGCGCTCAGTGTCGAAGAAATCTAATCTTCGCGTAAGTATCCGTCCCCAAGAGTTTTAATAGAAATAGAGGAAACAAAGTGCTAGACGTAAATGTCTTCGACGAATTGCGAATCGGTCTTGCTGGTGCTGAGCACATTCGCGCCTGGTCGCATGGTGAAGTAAAGAAGCCAGAGACCATCAACTACCGAACCTTAAAGCCTGAGCGTGATGGACTCTTCTGCGAAAAGATTTTCGGTCCAACTCGTGACTGGGAATGTTACTGCGGTAAGTACAAGCGCGTACGCTTCAAGGGCATCGTTTGTGAACGATGTGGCGTTGAAGTAACCCGCTCAAAAGTTCGCCGCGAGCGCATGGGTCACATCGAACTTGCTGCTCCAGTAACTCACATTTGGTACTTCAAGGGTGTGCCAAGCCGTCTGGGTTACCTGCTAGACCTCGCACCAAAAGACTTGGAAAAGGTTATCTACTTCGCTGCCTACATGATTACCGAAGTTGATGAAGCAGGTCGTCGTGAAGACTTGCCAACTTTGGAAGCTCGCTTAGGCGAAAAGAAGAAGAACCTCACCAACAAGCGCGATGCCATCATTAACGAGCGCCTACAAAAGATGGAAGAGGACCTAGCCGAACTTGAAGCCGAAGGTGCCAAGGCTGACACCAAGCGTAAAGTTCGTGAATCTGGTGAACGCGAGATTGCTAGTGTGCGCAAAAAAGCGGACGCTGAAATTGATCGTCTCGACAAAGTGTTTGATCGCTTCCGCACACTTAAGGTGCAAGATCTTGAAGGTGACGAGATTCTTTACCGTGAAATGCGTGAAGGCTACGGTCGGTACTTCAAAGGTGGCATGGGTGCTGCCGCTATCCAGCATCGTTTAGAAACTTTTGACCTACTTGGCGAAGCGGAAAAGCTAAAGGAAATCATCGAACACGGAAAGGGCCAGAAGAAGACCCGTGCGCTAAAGCGTCTCAAAGTGGTTAACGCATTCCTAGCCACTGGTGGTTCACCAGCAGCTATGGTGCTTGACGCTGTTCCAGTTATTCCACCAGATCTACGTCCGATGGTTCAGCTTGATGGTGGCCGTTTCGCTACCTCAGACTTGAACGATTTGTACCGTCGCGTTATCAATCGCAACAACCGTTTGAAGCGTCTTCTTGATCTTGGCGCACCTGAAATCATCGTCAACAACGAGAAGCGCATGCTTCAGGAATCTGTTGATGCATTGTTCGACAACGGTCGCCGTGGTCGTCCAGTAACTGGTCCGGGTAACCGTCCGCTTAAGTCACTTTCAGACATGCTTAAGGGTAAGCAGGGTCGTTTCCGTCAGAACTTGCTCGGCAAGCGCGTTGACTACTCAGGCCGTTCGGTAATCGTTGTTGGTCCACAGCTCAAACTGCATCAGTGTGGTTTGCCAAAGCAAATGGCACTTGAACTTTTCAAGCCGTTCGTCATGAAGCGCTTGGTTGATTTAAATCACGCACAGAACATCAAGAGTGCAAAGCGCATGGTTGAGCGTCAGCGATCAGTTGTCTGGGATGTCTTGGAAGAAGTTATTACTGAACATCCTGTGCTACTTAACCGCGCACCTACCCTGCACCGCTTGGGTATTCAGGCTTTCGAACCACAGTTGATTGAAGGCAAGGCAATCCAGATTCACCCACTCGTATGTACCGCGTTCAACGCTGACTTCGACGGTGACCAGATGGCTGTGCACGTTCCATTGTCTGCAGAAGCTCAGGCTGAAGCGCGCGTCTTGATGCTTTCGACGAATAACATTTTGTCGCCAGCGAATGGCCGCCCAATTACCTCCCCGACTCAGGACATGGTTCTAGGTTTGTACTCGCTTACTCGTCATCAAGCTGGTGGCCTAGGTGAAGGTCAAATTTACAGTTCGGTAGCAGAGGCAGTAATGGCCTACGACATTCACAATCTTGGCCTGCAGAGTAAGGTAAAGATCCTCTTTGCTGATGTTGTGCCACCGGCCGATGAAACTCCAGAGGGCTGGAATCCTGGCGACAGTGTTGTCCTAGAAACGACCCTTGGCCGAGCGCTATTCAACGAAGCCTTGCCTGACAACTACCCATTTGTTAACACTGAAGTTAAGAAGTCAAAGCTTGGTGAAATTATTAATGACTTGGCTGAGCGTTATCCTAAAGTCCAGGTTGCTACCACTTTGGATGCGCTGAAGGAAGCCGGATTCCACTGGGCAACTCGCTCTGGCGTAACCATCTCCTTTGCTGATGTCGTGGCTCCTGATTCAAAGGGTGCCTTGCTTGCTGAAGCAGAAGAAAAAGCTGAGAAAATTCAGAAGCAATACGACCGCGGTTTGATTGCTGACTCTGAGCGTCGTCAGGAACTGATTGAAGTTTGGACAGATGCAACAAGTCGAGTTGCTGAAGCCATGACCGCAAACTTCCCAGTAACCAACCCTGTCTGGATGATGGTGGATTCGGGTGCTCGTGGAAACATGCTTCAGATTCGACAGATTGCAGGTATGCGTGGTCTGGTGGCTAACCCGAAGGGTGAGATCATTCCGCGACCAATCAAGAGCAACTTCCGTGAAGGCTTGTCAGTACTTGAGTACTTCATCTCGACTCACGGCGCTCGTAAAGGTTTGGCCGATACTGCGCTTCGTACCGCTGACTCGGGTTACCTAACTCGACGACTAGTTGACGTTTCACAGGATGTCATCATCCGTGAAATTGACTGCGGAACTGATCGTGGTTTGGCAAAGAGCCTGACCGATAGTCACCTTGATACCTCAATCGCATCTCGCTGTTTAGCGCAAGATGTTGTTGCTGGCGGTAAGACACTTTATGCCGCGGGAACTGACATCGGCATCCTTGATGTTGACGCGATTATTGCAGCTGGAATTGAAGAAGTTAAAGTTCGCTCAGTTCTTACCTGCGATAGCCGCTACGGTACTTGTGCGAAGTGCTACGGCCGTTCACTTGCAACTGGAAAACTTGTTGATATCGGTGAAGCTGTAGGTATCATTGCTGCTCAGTCGATTGGTGAACCTGGAACCCAGCTAACTATGCGTACCTTCCACACCGGTGGTGCGGCAGATGGTGGCGACATTACCCACGGTCTACCTCGCGTTGTCGAATTGTTTGAGGCACGTACTCCGAAGGGCGTTGCGCCGATCAGCGCAGCTACCGGACGTATCCGTATTGATGAAACCGATAAGGCTCGTAAGATCGTGGTCATTCCAGATAATGGTGACGAAGAATTGTCATATGCAATTCCACGCCGGGCAAAGCTGGCCACAATTGATGGAACACGGGATGGTCGAACGCTTGCTGATGGTGACACTGTGCAAGCCGGTCAGCCGCTATTGCTCGGAAAGCCCGATCCAAAGGAAGTTTTGCGTATTCGCGGTCCACGCCAGGTGCAGATTCACCTTACTGATGAAGTTCAGGAAGTTTATCGCTCACAGGGTGTATCTATTCACGATAAGCACATCGAAGTAATCGTGCGGCAGATGCTCAAGCGCGTAGTTATCGTCGAGCAGGGTGACTCACAGTTCCTAACCGGTGAACTTGTTGAGCGCACCGCTTACGAAAGTGCGAACCGCCAATTGGTTACCGAGAATAAGGGCAAGTCCGCATCAGCTCGTCCAGAGTTGATGGGTATTACCAAGGCTTCTCTTGCAACCGAATCATGGTTGTCGGCTGCATCGTTCCAGGAGACCACTCGTGTGCTTACTGACGCTGCAATCAATGGCAAGAAAGATCCATTGCTTGGCCTAAAGGAAAATGTCATCATCGGTAAGTTGATCCCTGCTGGTACTGGACTTCCGCGCTATCGCAATGTCAAAGTTGAACCAACCGAAGAAGCCAAGGCTGCAGTTTATGCAACCATGAGTTCTTTTGACGCTTATGAGATTGCTGATTTCGGCACCGGCACCGGCGAAGCTGTCCGCTTGGATGATTTTGAATTAGGTCGCTCCAACGCCTAAGTAAAAATTTAAATGGGGTCGAGTGCAAACTCGGCCCCATTTTTATGAAAATTTGTTTTTGCAAAATCTGTGCAGTTGAAAAATCTATTCAGGCAATGCAAAAGATTATCGGCAATAATTTTCACATGCGTCAGATACAACTCTTAGTTCGTCGACTGCACGTTGACAATATGACGCTTACTACTACTCGCTGTAGTTAAGACCACTAGTTCACGAAGCAGTTGTCAGTTTTTCTGGGCAACCAACTAGTGGTCTTTTTGCATACTAATTCAATCGCAAACTAACTAATTCAGTAAAGGGAAAACTATGTCAGTAACTGACGAATATTTGGAAAACAATCGCAAGTACGCCGAAACATTCACTGGTCCGCTACCACTACCGCCAGCGCGCAACATTGCTGTTGTGGCCTGCATGGACGCTCGACTAGATGTCTACGGCATCCTAGGTCTCGGGCAGGGAGAATCACATGTCATTCGTAATGCCGGTGGCGTAGTAACTGATGACGAGATTCGATCATTAGCTATCAGTCAGCGGTTACTTGGAACCAAGGAAATCATCCTGATTCATCACACTGATTGCGGAATGCTTACTTTCACCGACGATGGATTCAAGAAATCAATCCAGGATGAAACTGGCATCAAGCCAGAATGGGCTGCTGAAGCCTTTGAAGATCTGGATACAGATGTGCGACAGTCAATAGCTCGCATTAAGAACAGTCCATTCATTCCACATACTGACCAAGTGCGCGGCTTTGTGTTTGATGTGGCAACCGGACTCTTAAACGAAGTCGAATACGCGCAGTAGCAAAACGAAAATCAGCCGCAAGCTAGCGCCTGATCATCGTAACCGAGCAAAATATGGGGTTAGAACGTGGTTCTGGCCCCATATTTCGGTTTTGCCACCAAAATCCCTGCAAACATTGAATTTTATGGCGGTTTTTGCTCACCCTGGTAATGTTTATTCAGCCAGTTGCCGGCGCGACACGCCGCAGCTCATTTTGGCCCGATATCTCGTTTTGACCTGCTCGGACTTAGTAGGTAGTGTTTTCCCTTGTGCCCAACGAAAGTTGGGTCTCGCACCTATGCCTAGGGCTTCCCCAATGGGGCAGAACTTGCCGACATGTGCTCAATTGATTGAGAATGCGGTAAAGATTTCTGCGAATTGGGCGACACACCCGACCGCGTGGGTCGCAGAAGCGGGAAGCAATTCCAACTCACAAAAACAAAACAGTTGTTCCAACGCAACCGCGTTGGACTTCGAAAGCTAAGGAGTAAGTGTGCCAACAATCCAACAGTTGGTCCGTAAAGGTCGACAGGATAAGGTCACCAAGAACACCACCCCTGCCTTGCAGGGTAGCCCTCAGCGCCGTGGTGTTTGCACGCGTGTCTATACAACAACGCCTAAAAAGCCAAACTCGGCTTTGCGCAAAGTTGCTCGCGTGCGTTTGACCAGCAAAATCGAAGTCACCGCTTACATTCCAGGCGAAGGCCACAACTTGCAGGAGCACTCAATCGTGCTTGTCCGAGGTGGTCGTGTGAAGGATCTTCCTGGTGTTCGTTACAAGATTATTCGTGGCGCACTAGACACCCAAGGTGTTAAGAACCGCAAGCAAGCACGTAGCCGCTACGGCGCGAAGAAGGAGAAGAGCTAATGCCACGCAAAGGTCCTGCTCCTAAGCGACCCGTCGTTATTGATCCGGTTTACGCCTCACCAGTTGTAACCCAACTTGTGAACAAGATTCTTCTTGATGGCAAGAAGTCAACTGCCGAATCAATCGTCTACGGCGCACTAGAAGGTTGTCGCGAGAAAACTGGTACCGATCCAGTGCAGACGCTTCGCCGCGCATTAGAAAATGTTCGCCCAACTCTTGAGGTCCGTAGTCGTCGAGTCGGTGGCGCTACCTATCAGGTTCCAGTCGAGGTAAAGCCTGGCCGAGCTAACACCCTTGCTCTTCGTTGGTTAGTTGGTTACTCACGTGCACGTCGCGAGAAGACCATGACCGAACGCTTAATGAATGAAATTTTGGATGCTTCTAACGGCCTAGGTGCTGCTGTAAAGAAGCGAGAAGACACCCACAAAATGGCAGAGTCCAACAAGGCCTTTGCTCACTACCGCTGGTAATCACGAGAAAAAGAGACAGACAAAGTGGCAACTGAGACCTCACTCGACCTCGTCAAGACCCGAAACATCGGGATCATGGCGCACATTGACGCGGGCAAAACTACCACCACCGAGCGCATCCTGTTCTACACCGGTATCAATTACAAGATTGGTGAAGTTCACGAAGGTGCAGCAACCATGGACTGGATGGAACAGGAGCAAGAGCGCGGCATCACTATTACCTCTGCTGCAACCACTTGCACTTGGAAAGACCACACCATCAACATCATCGATACACCCGGTCACGTTGACTTCACTGTTGAAGTTGAGCGATCACTTCGAGTACTTGATGGCGCGGTAGCCGTATTCGATGGCGTTGCCGGTGTTGAGCCACAGTCCGAGACTGTATGGCGTCAGGCGAATAAATACAACGTTCCTCGTATTTGCTTCGTAAACAAACTTGATCGCACAGGCGCAAGCTTCTTTATGTGTGTTGACATGATTAAAGAGCGTCTTGGCGCAAACCCACTCGTCCTTCAGCTGCCAATTGGTGCGGAGGGCGATTTCATTGGTCTAGTTGATTTGATTCGCATGCGGGCAATGGTTTGGCGTGGCGAAACTGCAATCGGTGAAGATTATGTTCTTGAAGACATTCCGGCAGATTTGCAGGATCAAGCAGACGAGTACCGTCACGCAATGCTTGAGACCATCGCGGAAAACGATGAAACATTCATGGAGAAGTTCTTCGAAGACGAAACTTCAATTACCGAAGACGAGATTCATGGCGCAATCCGTCGAGTATGTATCGCAGGTACTGCCGTGCCAATCGTTACTGGAACAGCTTTCAAGAACAAGGGCGTACAGCCAATGCTTGACGCTGTTGTTCGTTACCTACCTTCACCACTTGATGTGCCAGTAACTCTAGGCCACAAGCCAGGACATGAAGATGTTGAGATCGAGCGCACACCTAGCGATAAAGAACCATTGGCAGCGCTTGCATTCAAGATTGCGACCGACCCACACTTAGGTAAATTGACTTACGTCCGCGTTTACTCAGGTCGCCTAGAGGCTGGCTCACAGGTTCTTAACTCAGTTAAGGATCGCAAGGAGCGAATTGGCAAGATTTATCGAATGCATGCCAACAAACGCGAAGAAATTTCTTCAGTAGGCGCTGGCGACATCATCGCAGTTATGGGCTTAAAGGACACCACAACCGGTGAAACTTTATGTGACCCAAGCAATCCAATCGTTCTAGAGTCAATGACGTTCCCAGCACCGGTTATCTCTGTTGCTATCGAACCAAAGACCAAGGGTGACCAAGACAAGTTGGGTACCGCTATCCAGCGTCTTTCCGAAGAAGATCCAACTTTCCGCGTTCACACTGACGAAGAGACTGGCCAGACCATCATCGCGGGCATGGGCGAATTACATCTTGAAATCCTCGTAGATCGTATGAAGCGCGAATTCAAGGTTGAAGCAAATGTTGGCAAGCCACAGGTTGCCTACCGTGAAACCATCACCAAGTCAGTTGACCGAATTGACTACACCCACAAGAAGCAGACCGGTGGTTCAGGTCAGTTCGCGAAGATCCAAATCGGTATCGCGCCATTTAAGGCCGAAGCTGACGCCGAAGGCTCACAGACTGGGTATGAATTTGTCAACAAGATTACTGGTGGACGTATCCCACGCGAATACATTCCATCGGTTGACGCTGGCTGCCAAGAGGCTATGGAGAATGGCGTTCTTGCTGGCTACCCAATGGTTGATGTTCAGGTAACCCTGATTGACGGTGCTTACCACGATGTTGACTCTTCAGAACTTGCATTCAAACTCGCCGGTTCAATGGCATTCAAAGAAGGTGCGCGTCAAGCGGGCCCAGTAATTCTTGAACCGATGATGTCAGTCGAAGTAACTACCCCAGAAGATTTCATGGGAGATGTTATTGGCGACCTCAATTCTCGACGCGGCCAGATTCAGGCCATGGACGAGCGCCACGGCGCTCGCGTGGTCCGAGCTCTAGTGCCGTTGTCTGAAATGTTCGGCTATGTGGGAGACCTTCGTAGTCGTACTCAAGGGCGTGCGAGTTACTCCATGGAGTTCAACTCATACGCTCAAGTTCCTGCGAATGTACAGACGGAAATCGTCTCGAAAGCGCGGGGCGAGTAACGGCCCCACAGGCCAAAAAACCAAAATGATGGTCGAAGTGAAGGTCACATCGGCAAAAACCATCGGCACAAGGATCCAGGAGGACCCACAGTGGCAAAGGCGAAGTTCGAGCGGACAAAGCCGCACGTAAACATCGGCACAATCGGTCACATTGACCACGGCAAGACCACGCTGACTGCTGCCATCACCAAGGTGCTGCACGACGCATACCCAGACGTAAACCCATTCACGCCTTTCGATCAGATCGACAAGGCACCTGAAGAGCGTCAACGCGGTATTACGATCTCGATCGCTCACGTTGAGTATCAGACCGAGGTTCGTCACTACGCGCACGTTGACTGCCCGGGTCACGCTGACTACATCAAGAACATGATCACCGGCGCGGCTCAGATGGACGGTGCAATCCTCGTGGTTGCAGCGACTGACGGCCCAATGCCTCAGACCAAAGAGCACGTACTACTTGCTCGCCAGGTTGGTGTTCCTGCAATCGTTGTTGCACTAAATAAGTGCGACATGGTTGATGATGAAGAACTCATCGAATTGGTGGAAATGGAAGTTCGTGAACTTCTTTCTTCATACGAATTCCCAGGCGATGACATTCCAGTTGTTCGCGTAGCTGCTTTCCCTGCACTTCAGGGCGATGCAAAGTGGGCAGAGTCAATCCTTGAATTGATGAAGGCTGTAGATGACTACATCCCAACACCAGCTCGTGAAACTGACAAGCCATTCTTGATGCCAGTTGAAGACGTATTCACGATCACTGGTCGTGGCACCGTTGTTACGGGTCGTATCGAGCAGGGCATCATCAAGGTCAACGAAGAAATCGAAATCGTTGGTATCCGCCCAGACGTACAGAAGACCACCGTTACCGGTGTTGAAATGTTCCGCAAGCTTCTTGACGAAGGTCAGGCTGGCGAGAACGTTGGTCTTTTGCTTCGTGGAACCAAGCGTGAAGATGTTGAGCGCGGCCAGGTTCTTTGCAAGCCAGGTTCAGTGACCCCACACACCGAATTCGAAGCACAGGTTTACATCCTGAGCAAGGATGAAGGTGGCCGTCACACTCCATTCTTCGACAACTACCGCCCACAGTTCTACTTCCGTACCACGGACGTAACTGGCGTTGTGAAGTTGCCATCAGGAACCGAAATGGTTATGCCTGGCGACAACACCGAAATGTCAGTAACTCTAATCCAGCCAATCGCTATGGATGAAGGTCTGCGTTTCGCTATTCGCGAAGGTGGCCGCACCGTTGGCGCAGGCCGAGTTGTAAAGGTTATCAAGTAACAAATTTGGTGAGCTGCGGTGGCTCGCAAGAGTCACCGCAGCATCCAATCAGTAAGACAAGTTAAGACAAACAGGCAGTATCTACAGAAAAGGACGGTCAAGCCAAGATGGCTGGACAGAAAATTCGTATCAGGCTAAAGGCCTACGATCACGAAGTTATTGATTCATCGGCACGAAAGATTGTCGAGACGGTAACCCCTACTGGCGCGAAGGTTGCTGGGCCGGTTCCACTGCCAACTGAGAAGAACGTGTACTGCGTGATTCGCTCACCGCACAAGTACAAGGATTCTCGCGAACACTTTGAGATGCGTACCCACAAGCGCCTCATTGACATCATTGACCCAACACCAAAGACGGTTGATTCGCTGATGCGTCTTGACCTGCCTGCTGGTGTTGATATCGAGATTAAGCTCTGACGGGATTAGAGAAACATGGCTACCGATAAGAAGGGTCTACTCGGCGAAAAGCTGGGCATGACTCAGGTATGGGATGAGAACAATCGCATTGTTCCAGTTACCGTAATTAAGGCAGGACCTTGCGTCGTGACTCAGGTGCGTACACCTGAAGTCGATGGCTACAGCGCTGTGCAGATTGCATTTGGCCAAGTAGATCCACGCAAAGTAACTCAGCCACAATTAGGGCATTTTGCAAAGGCTGGCGTCACGCCTCGCCGTCACTTAATCGAACTTCGTTTTGATAACGCTTCCGAGTACACCCTCGGACAAGAACTTGGTGCAGATACTTTCGAAGCCGGAACCACCATTGACGTAACTGGTGTTACCAAAGGTAAAGGTTTTGCTGGAACTATGAAGCGCCACGGATTTGCTGGCGTAAGTGCTTCACACGGTGCGCACAAGAATCACCGCAAACCCGGTTCAATTGGCGCTTGCGCAACTCCTGGCCGAGTATTCAAAGGTGTGCGCATGTCTGGCCGCATGGGTGGTATCAAGCAGACAACTCAGAACTTGCAGGTCCAGGCAGTTGACGCCGAAAAAGGCATCATCTTGATCAAAGGTGCAATTCCAGGTCCTACCGGCAGCGTAGTTCTACTTCGCACTGCAGCGAAGGGAGCATAACCATGACTTCAGTAGACGTTAAGACACCAGAAGGCACGAAGGCTGGCAAAGTTGAGTTACCAGCTGAACTTTTTGATGTGCAGGCAAACGTTGCACTTATTCATCAGGTAGTAGTTGCCCAGCTTGCTGCTGCTCGCAGTGGTAACCACGACACCAAAGACCGTGGTGAAGTAAGCGGATCAGGTAAGAAGCCTTTCAAGCAGAAGGGAACCGGTCGCGCTCGTCAGGGCTCGATTCGTGCTCCGCAGTACCGCGGCGGTGGCGTGGTCCATGGACCAACACCTCGTGATTACTCACAGCGCACCCCGAAGAAAATGAAAGTAGCTGCTCTTCGTGGGGCACTTTCAGACCGCGCTCGTAATGGTCAAGTTCACGTTGTTTCAGCAATTGTTGAAGGCGAAAACCCATCCACCAAGAGTGCACTAGCTGCATTAGCAAACATTTCAACTGCTAAGAACATCTTGGTCGTCCTAGACCGCACCGAAGTCGTTTCAGCGGTTAGCTTGCGCAACGCACAGAATGTACACGTATTAGTTGTCGACCAATTGAACACCTACGACGTACTTATCAGCGATGATGTTGTATTCACCAAGGCTGCGCTTGAAACCTTTATCGCAGGTCCAGCTCGCGGCAAGTCCGTTACCGCAGTTGCAACTTCTGCAGAAGTGGAGGCGTAAGTCATGAAAATCGCAGACCCACGCGACATTCTTTTAGCACCAGTCATTTCAGAAAAGAGCTATGCGCTTCTTGATGAAAACAAGTACACATTCGTTGTTCGCCCAGATGCCAACAAGACTCAAATCAAGTTGGCCGTAGCCGAAGTTTTCGGGGTAAAAGTCACCGGCGTGAACATCATCAACCGCCAGGGCAAGCGCTTGCGCACTCGTACTGGCTTTGGCAAGCGCCCAGACACCAAGCGAGCAATCGTAACCGTGGCAGCTGGCGACCGTATCGACATCTTTGGTGGACCAGTTAGCTAACTGGACCAAGACAGAATAGGGACAAATTCATGGGAATCCGTAAGTACAAGCCGACTACACCGGGCCGTCGTGGCTCAAGTGTTGCCGACTTCGTCGAGATCACCCGGTCAACACCGGAGAAGTCACTCGTACGCCCGTTGCACAGCAAAGGTGGTCGTAACAGTTCAGGTCGCGTAACTGCTCGCCATCAAGGTGGCGGCCACAAGCGTGCCTACCGCGTTATCGACTTCCGTCGTGCCGACAAAGATGGTGTACCGGCAAAAGTTGCACACATTGAGTACGACCCAAACCGCACGGCTCGCATTGCCTTGTTGCATTACGCAGACGGGGAAAAGCGTTACATCATTGCCCCAAATAAGTTAAAGCAAGGCGATCGCGTTGAAACCGGTCCAGCTGCTGATATCAAGCCAGGTAACAACTTGCCTCTTCGCAACATTCCAGTAGGTACCGTTGTGCACGCAATTGAACTTCGCCCAGGTGGTGGAGCAAAGATTGCTCGAAGCGCAGGCACCAGCGTCCAGTTGGTAGCAAAAGATGGACCTTACGCACAGTTACGAATGCCATCAGGTGAAATCCGTAACGTTGACGCTCGTTGCCGAGCAACCGTTGGTGAAGTTGGCAACGCCGAGCAGAGCAACATCAACTGGGGTAAGGCTGGCCGTATGCGTTGGAAGGGCAAGCGCCCAACCGTTCGTGGTGTCGCCATGAACCCAGTAGATCACCCACATGGTGGTGGTGAAGGCAAGACTTCTGGTGGACGTCACCCAGTTAACCCAGCTGGTAAGCCAGAAGGTCGCACCCGCGCGGCCAACAAGGCCAGTGACAAGATGATCGTTCGTCGTCGCAAGACCGGCAAGAAGCGCTAGGAGTTGTTGCAGTGCCACGTAGTTTGAAAAAAGGTCCGTTCATTGATGGTCACCTACAAAAGAAGGTTGATGATCAGAACGCTAAGGGAACCAAGAATGTAATCAAGACTTGGTCACGTCGCTCGGTTATCTCGCCTGCAATGCTCGGTCATACCTTGGCTGTGCATGATGGTCGCAAGCACGTTCCAGTTTTTGTTACCGAAGACATGGTCGGTCACAAACTTGGTGAATTCGCACCAACTCGTACCTTTAAAGGTCACGTGAAGGACGATCGTAAGGCAAAGCGCAAGTAGTGCATTCGCACTGGTTGCCTAGAGAAGTTTTTGAAGTAGAGAGAGCAAGGGGACACTGATGGAAGCCGCCGCAATTAACTCGGCGCGTGCATCGGCACGGTTCGTACGCGTTACGCCGCAAAAGGCGCGACGTGTCATTAACCTGATTCGCGGCATGTCGGCCACTGAGGCACAGACATTGCTACGTTTCGCGCCGCAAACTGCAAGCGAGCCGATTGGCAAAGTACTAGATAGTGCTGTTGCCAACGCCACAAACAACTTCAACTTAGATCCCCGCACCTTGGTGATCGCTGAAGCATATGTCGATGAAGGCCCAACCATGAAGCGTTTCCGTCCTCGCGCTCAGGGTCGTGCTGGAGCAATTATGAAGCGCACAAGTCACATCACTGTCGTTGTCGAATCAGTTGAAACTAACTCCGGAAAGAAGGGTTAATCGTGGGTCAAAAAATTAACCCCTATGGTTTCCGCCTAGGCATCACAACCGATTACCGCTCAAAGTGGTTTGCAGATTCACAAAAGAAGGGCGAGCGCTACCGCGATTATGTCGCAGAGGATGTAAAGATTCGCGAACTTATGTCACAGGGTATGGAGCGTGCAGGTATTGCCCGAGTCGAAATCGAGCGCACCCGTGATCGTGTTCGCGTTGACATTCACACTGCTCGTCCAGGAATTGTTATCGGTCGCCGTGGTGAAGCAGCCGATGTACTTCGTGGCCGTTTGGAAAAACTAACTGGCAAACAGGTTCAGCTAAACGTTCTAGAAGTCAAGAATCCTGAGGTAGATGCTCAACTTGTTGCTCAGGGAGTGGCCGAACAGCTCTCAAGTCGTGTTTCATTCCGCCGTGCCATGAAAAAGGGTATGCAAAGTGCTCTCAAGTCCGGCGCTAAAGGCATTCGTATTCAAGTTTCCGGTCGTCTTGGCGGCGCTGAAATGAGTCGTCGCGAGTTCTACCGTGAAGGTCGTGTTCCATTGCACACACTTCGCGCTGATATTGATTACGGATTCTACGAAGCACGTACCACATTCGGTCGAATTGGCGTCAAGGTTTGGATTTACAAGGGCGATGCCCTTGGCTCGCGTGCCGAACGCGAGCAAGCTGCGGCTGCTGCTCGAGCTGGCAAGACTCCTCGCACTGCGCGCGCACCACGCACAGAGACCTCCGCACCTGCTGCAGAACCAGTAGCAGCTGCTGTAACGGAAGGGGCATAATCGTGTTAATTCCACGTCGCGTTAAGCACCGTAAGCAGCATCACCCTGATCGCTCAGGCGCATCCAAGGGCGGCAATGCTGTCACTTTCGGTCAATGGGGTTTGCAAGCACTAGAGCCTGCATACGTAACCAACCGTCAAATTGAGTCTGCTCGTATTGCCATGACCCGTCACATTCGCCGTGGTGGAAAAGTTTGGATCAACATTTATCCAGATCGCCCACTAACCAAAAAGCCAGCTGAAACTCGAATGGGTTCTGGTAAGGGTTCACCTGAATGGTGGGTCGCCAACGTTAAGCCAGGTCGCGTGATGTTCGAAATCGCGTTCCCTAACGAAAAAGTCGCTCGCGAAGCGCTGACTCGTGCAATGCACAAATTGCCGATGAAGTGCCGCATTGTGGCCCGAGAGGAAATCTAATGGCTACCACATCAACAAATGACTTGCGTGGACTTGCCAACGACGAATTGATTTCGAAGTTGCGCGAAGCCAAAGAAGAGTTATTCAATCTTCGATTCCAGGCTGCTACTGGTCAGCTTGAGAGTCATGGTCGGTTGCGAGTTGTTCGCAAGGACATCGCTCGCGTGTACACCGTTATGCGTGAACGCGAACTCGGCATCACTCCAGTTGAAAGCAGTGAGGTAAGCGCATGAGCGAATCAGTAGAGCGTGGCGACCGCAAGGTCCGCGAAGGTCTAGTTATCAGCGACAAGATGGACAAAACCATCGTGGTAGCTGTTGAAGACCGGTTCAAGCATCCGCTGTACGGCAAAGTTGTTCGTCGCACTAGCAAGTTGAAGGCGCACGACGAAACCAACAGTGCTGGAATCGGCGATCGCGTTTTGTTAATGGAAACTCGTCCACTAAGTGCAACTAAGCGTTGGCGCATGGTCGAGATTCTCGAGAAGGCCAAGTAAGGGTAGGGGAGAAAAGTGATTCAGCAAGAGTCGCGACTTCGCGTTGCCGACAACACGGGAGCCAAGGAAATCTTGGTTATCCGCGTGTTAGGTGGTTCAGCGCGTCGCTACGCCGGAATTGGTGACATTGTTGTTGCCACCGTTAAGGATGCAATTCCTGGCGGCAACGTAAAGAAAGGTGACGTCGTTAAGGCAGTTGTCGTTCGCACAACCAAAGAACGTCGTCGTCCAGATGGTTCTTACATCAAGTTTGACGAAAACGCAGCCGTGATTTTGAAGGCCGACGGTGAACCACGCGGCACCCGTATCTTCGGCCCAGTTGGCCGTGAGCTTCGCGATAAGAAATTCATGAAGATTATTTCTCTAGCACCGGAGGTTTTGTAATGAAAATCAAATCTGGTGATGAAGTTCTAGTAATTGCAGGCAAGGACAAAGGCGTTCGCGGCACTGTTCTTTCAGTAGATGCAGAAGCTAACAAGGTAATTGTTGAGGGCGTAAACCGCATTAAGCGTCACGTCCGTCAAACAACCACTGCTCGTGGCGCGGTTGTTGGTGGCATCGAAACTGTTGAAGCTCCAATTCATGTTTCAAATGTGCAGCTAATCGTTGATGGCAAACCCACTCGTGTCGGTGCGCGCCGCGACGAGGTAACCAAGACTCGCGCTGATGGAACAACTTACGAAGGTTCTCGTGGCGTTCGCGTTGCTCGTCGCACTGGAAAGGACATCTAATGTCGACATCAACAACTGAGATTCCACGTCTTAAGGCGCGTTATCGTTCCGAGATTGTTCCTGCGCTTCAAGCAGAGTTCAACTTCTCAAACCCTATGCAGGTTCCTGGTCTTACAAAGATCGTTGTCAACATGGGAGTTGGCGAAGCTGCTCGTGACTCAAAATTAATCGAAGGTGCAATTCGCGACTTAACTGCAATCACTGGCCAGAAGCCACAGGTAACTAAGGCTCGCCTCTCGATTGCCCAGTTCAAACTTCGTGAAGGTATGCCAATCGGCGCCCATGTAACACTTCGCGGCGATCGTATGTGGGAGTTCCTAGATCGTTTGTTAACTCTTGCATTGCCTCGAATCAGGGACTTCCGTGGTCTGTCAGCAAAGCAGTTTGATGGCCGTGGAAACTACACTTTCGGTTTGACTGAGCAAGTTATGTTTCACGAAATCAATCAGGATTCAGTTGATCGTCAGCGCGGTATGGATATCACGCTAGTTACTTCAGCTGCTAACGATGACGAAGGCCGGGCGTTGCTAAAGCAACTGGGCTTCCCATTTAAGGAGGCATAAGCCATGGCAAAAACTGGTCTACGCAATCAAGCAGAACGCACTCCGAAATTCAAAGTGCGTGGTTACACCCGATGCCAGCGTTGTGGACGTCCACATGCTGTATATCGCAAATTCGGCCTTTGCCGCGTGTGCTTCCGTGAAATGGCACATCGTGGTGAACTTCCCGGCATTACAAAGAGTTCCTGGTAAACAACAACACACCGTAGGTCCCGAGCGGATACCGCGGTGAGAAGGGCGAAAAGCCAATGACAATGACCGATCCGATTGCGGACATGCTAACGCGTGTGCGCAATGCTAACTCGGCTCACAAAGAGTCGGTATCTATGCCGCACTCCAAGATTAAAGAGCATATTGCTGAGATCTTGAAGCGTGAAGGTTACATTGCTGATTTCAGTGTTGCTGATGAATTAGTCGGCAAGAGTCTGAACATTGCACTCAAGTATGGACCAAACCGCGAAAAATCAATCGCTGGTGTTCGTCGTGTGTCAAAACCTGGTCTGCGGGTTTATGCAAAGAGCACTGCATTACCTCGCGTACTTGGCGGACTTGGTGTGGCAATCATCTCTACTTCAAGTGGCCTATTAACTGATCGTCAGTGCGAATCGAAAGGTGTAGGTGGGGAAGTCCTCGCCTACGTCTGGTAAGGCGGATCTGAGATGTCACGTATCGGCCGTTTACCAATTACCGTACCAAATGGTGTTGAAATCACCATTGACGGTTCGCAGGTTTCAGTTAAGGGTCCAAAAGGTGCCCTATCACACATCGTTGCTGAGCCCATTGAAGTTAAGCGCACTGAAGAAGGACAAATTGTTGTCGAGCGTCCTAATGACGAGCGCGATAGTCGTGCTCTCCATGGCCTCACACGCACCCTGATTTCAAACATGATTGTTGGTGTCACCGATGGTTACACCAAGACATTGGAAATCTCAGGCACTGGTTACCGTGTTGCACTAGCCGGCAGTTCGCTTGAATTCGCCCTTGGTTTCAGCCATCCAGTGAAAGTAGATGCGCCAAATGGCATCAGCTTTAGCGTTGAGACTCCAACACGTTTTCATGTATCCGGCATCGATAAGCAGCTAGTTGGCGAAGTTTCAGCAAACATTCGCAAACTTCGCAAGCCCGATCCATACAAAGCAAAAGGTATTCGTTATCAAGGCGAAGTTATTCGCCGCAAGGCTGGAAAGGCAGGTAAGAAGTAATGTCTGTCGTCGCCAAATTAGGTTCAGGCAATAAGAAAGCTGTTGCCCGCAAACGTCGTCATTCTCGTGTTCGCAAGAAAGTGAATGGCACTGCAGCGAGGCCACGCTTGGTCATCACCCGCTCTGCTCGCCACGTTTTCGTGCAGGTCGTTGATGATTCAATTGGTCAAACTTTAGCTTGCGCTTCCACCATGGAAAAGGATTTGCGAGTAGCTTCTGCCGCAAAAGCTGACAAGGCTCGCGAGGTGGGCAAACTAGTTGCCACCCGCGCGAAAGCTGCCGGCATCGATACCGTGGTTTTTGACCGCGGTGGACACAAGTATCACGGTCGCGTTGCGGCCCTAGCAGATGGCGCCCGCGAGGGCGGCCTAGAGTTCTAGGAAGAGGGAAACGAGTTATGGCCGGAAATCAGCGTGGCGAAGGTCGGGAAAACGACCGTCGTGACCGTCGTGATGGCGATCGCCGTGGGGCAGCCCCTGCGGAAAAGAGTCCATTTATTGAGCGTGTTGTAACCATCAACCGTGTGTCCAAAGTAGTCAAGGGCGGTCGTCGCTTTAGCTTTACTGCCCTAGTCATCGTTGGTGATGGCAATGGAAAAGTTGGTGTTGGGTACGGTAAGGCAAAAGAGGTACCTGCTGCCATTGCTAAAGGTGTAGAAGAAGCAAAGAAGAACTTCTTTGATGTTCCGCGTATCCAAAGCACAATTCCACATCCAGTACAGGGCGAAGCTGCAGCAGGTGTTGTCATGCTGCGACCAGCTGCTCCTGGTACGGGTGTGATTGCTGGTGGACCAGTGCGTGCGGTACTTGAATGCGCCGGCATCCATGATGTTTTGAGTAAGTCACTTGGCTCAGACAATGCAATCAACATTGTGCACGCAACTGTCGCGGCGCTTCAGTTACTTGAACGCCCAGAGCAGGTTGCTGCCCGACGTGGATTGCCAGTTGAAGATGTTGCTCCAGCAGCACTACTTCGAGCAAATGCTGAAAAGGTTGGTGCGTAATGGCTGCACAGATCAAAGTAACTCAGATTAAGTCTGAAATTGGTGGTAAGCAGAATCAGCGCGATTCCCTTCGCTCACTAGGTCTAAAGCGTATTGGTGATTCAGTTGTCAAGGATGCTCGTCCAGAAATCCTTGGCATGGTCAATGCGGTCCGTCATCTGGTCACTGTCGAGGAGGTCAAATAATGACTCTCAAGGTTCATCATCTACGTCCGGCTCCAGGTAGCAAGACTGCTAAGACTCGTGTTGGTCGTGGTGAAGGTAGCAAAGGTAAAACAGCAGGTCGCGGTACCAAAGGTACAAAGGCTCGCTATCAAGTGCCAGAGCGTTTTGAAGGTGGCCAGATGCCACTTCACATGCGCACCCCGAAGTTAAAGGGTTTCAAGAATCCATTTCGGGTTGAATTCCAGGTAGTTAATGTTGCTCAGCTCAATGCCCTGTTCCCTCAGGGTGGAGATGTGACAATCCTTGACTTGGTCAAGGCAGGCGCAGTTCGCAAGGGTGAGTTGGTCAAGGTGCTTGGCCAAGGAGACATCACTGTCGCGGTTAACGTAACTGCTAATGCATTTTCAGAGTCAGCAAAGAGCAAGATCGTTGCTGCTGGCGGCTCTGCTACTACGATTTAATTGTCATAACTCAAACACTGGGAGGCACCAATGCTCAGCGCATTCGCTGCGGCGTTTAGAACACCGGACCTACGTAAGAAGTTGCTTTTTACCCTAGGCATCATTGCGTTATTCCGCACTGGTTCCGTGGTCCCAACTCCTGGTGTTAGTTACACTGCAATTCAAACCTGTTTGGCGAAGGTACAGGACAACACGATTTACGGATTAATCAATCTGTTCAGCGGTGGCGCACTTTTGCAGTTGTCTGTTTTTGCTCTGGGCATCATGCCTTACATCACCTCAAGTATCATCATTCAGCTACTTACTGTGGTCATTCCCCGATTGGAAACTCTGAAAAAAGAAGGACAGTCAGGACAGGCAAAAATTACGCAGTACACACGCTACCTAACGATCGGTTTGGCAATTCTGCAGTCAACAACAATAATCACCTTGGCGCGAACGAAAGGTCGATTGTTCTCGGGCTGTGATGAACAGTTAGTCCCAAATCAGACGATCCAGATTTTGCTAACCATGGTTGTGGTCATGACGGCCGGTACCGCATTAATTATGTGGCTTGGTGAATTGATTACTGACCGTGGCGTCGGTAACGGTATGTCAATCTTGATTTTTACATCGATCATTGCTACTTTCCCCGGTCAGCTAATGAACATCTTCAAGATCGATGGCGCCTTTAAGTTTGTTGTGACTTTACTTATTGGATTTGCGACCATAGCTGCTGTGGTTTTCGTTGAACAAGCCCAACGACGGATACCAGTTCAGTATGCAAAGCGTCAGATTGGTCGTCGCTCGTACGGCGGCACGGCAACCTATTTGCCAATTAAGGTAAATATGGCTGGGGTAATTCCAGTGATTTTCTCCTCGTCACTGCTTTACCTGCCTGATTTAGTTGTTCAACTCTCTGGCTCGCAAGCAGGTTGGGCACAGTGGATTCTCACATACTTTGCACCAGGACGTCAGGCTTACTTAGTTGCTAACTTCCTATTGATTGTTTTCTTTGCCTACTTCTATGTCTCGATTACATTTAACCCAGACGATGTTTCAGATGACATGAAAAAGTACGGGGGATTCATTCCAGGAATTCGTGCCGGCAAGCCAACTTCGGATTACCTTGCCTATGTCCTGAATCGAATTACCCTGCCAGGCGCGCTTTACCTTGCTTTGATTGCAACGATTCCATACATCGCCTTTGACTTACTTGGCGTTGGCCAGAGGTTCATCTTTGGTGGCACCAGCTTGCTAATTATGGTCGGTGTCGGCCTTGATACCGTCAAGCAAATTGAGAGCCAGTTGCAGCAACGCAATTATGAAGGTTTCTTGAAGTAATGCGTTTGCTCATTATGGGCCCGCCCGGAGCAGGAAAAGGTACGCAAGCGGCCGTTATCGCTAAAGAATTTAATATTGCCCACATCTCAACAGGCGATTTATTCCGGACGAACTTGTCACAAGGAACTCCACTGGGACTTGAGGCAAAGAAGTACATGGATGCTGGCGAATATGTTCCAGATTCAGTAACAAATGACATGGTGCGCGATCGACTTTCAGGCGATGACATCGCAAATGGATTTTTACTTGATGGGTACCCACGAACTGTGGCCCAAGTTGCTGAACTAGACCAGATGCTCGGTGACTCAGGTTTGAATAAGGTCCTAGTGCTAACCGCGGACACCGAAGAAGTTGTTGGCCGACTCCTAAATCGCTCATTACAACAAGGTCGTACTGATGACACCGAAGAGGTAATTCGACGACGACTTGAAGTTTATGAGGAGCAAACCGCACCACTAATTGATCTCTACTCAAAGCGGGGGATTTTAGTCTCGGTAAATGGACTGGGTTCAGTTTCTGAGGTTTCCGGCCGAATCCGTTCAGTACTAAGCGCGTAACGACCATGCTCGGTCGAAAAAACAAAATTGAAATCAAGTCGCCTGCGCAAATAGACCTAATGCGCAAAGCAGGTTTGGTTGTGGCGGAAACCTTGAGCCGGTTGAAAGTAGAAGCTCAGCCAGGTGTGACGACAAATGACTTAGATCGAATTGCCCGAGAAGAGCTCAAGCGCACCGGAGCAGACTCATCATTTCTTGGCTATTACGGCTACCCAGCAGTGATTTGTGCATCAGTGAACGATGAAGTAGTCCATGGTATTCCCAACGACCGCGCACTCCAAGAGGGTGACATTCTTTCGATTGACTTCGGAGCAATTGTGCAGGGCTGGCATGGTGATGCTGCTATCTCCATTGAAATCGGAACGTGTGCCGACAATGTAGTTCGGTTGAGTGCAGTAACCAAGGCGGCGCTTTGGTCAGGACTAGCCAAAGCAATAGTCGGTAATCGACTCAGTGACATCAGTAACGCCATCGAAAATACGATTCGAAGTGCGGGCGACTACGGAATTTTAGAAGAATTTGTCGGCCACGGAATTGGTAGCAAAATGCATATGGAGCCGTCCGTACCAAACTTTGGTCCGCCTGGAAAGGGCCCCGAGTTAATTTCGGGGATGGCGATTGCAATTGAGCCAATGGTTACCCTTGGCGAACGACATGTACACACACTTGATGACGATTGGACTGTTGTAACTGACGATCATTCTTGGGCTAGTCACTGGGAACATACTGTTGCGATAACCGAAGATGGACCGTGGGTGCTTACCGCTCTAGATGGTGGCGGTCAGTTTTTCGCCGCAAACTCAATTCCTAGTCCGGCAATGTCACGCGCCTAATTGTTCGAGATTTTTGCAGCTAATTAAGAAATAGAATTGCTGTAATTGGTGACTGCTTTTAGATTGCGACTTTGGTAATCTAGGCTCGAACTAACCAAGGAGACACTGGTGGCTAAAAAACTTGCAGATCTGTCTAAACCAGAACTGCGTAGTGAAATTACTAAATCAGTGTTTGTTGTCTTTGCATTCAGTGCAGTTTCGATTGCGATTTTTTTTACTATTCCGTATGACGGCATGGTTAGAAGTAATCAAGCCGTGCTTCGTCTAATTGTCGGACTTGGATTACTTGCACTAGTTGTTGTGCTTTTAGTTCGAAGAATCAGAAGTGCGCCACTTCCGCAGCTAAAGGCACTAGAAGCCCTTGTCGTTGTGCTGATGAAATTTATCTGTTTATTTGCTGGCACCTATCTAATGGTTTCGCATTTTGATTCGTCTGCATTTGATGAGCCGCTCACACATGTCTCTGCTCTTTACTTCACCGTAGTAACTTTTGGCACAGTTGGATTTGGCGACATAGTTGCGCAGTCTGATTTTGCCAGACTGCTAGTGAGTGTCCAGATCATCCTTGACTTCGTGTTCATTGCCGCGATTTTGCGTGCACTCATTGCGGTTGCCCAGCAGAGTTTACAATTAGCTCAAGACGGGTAAAACTGCCAATTTTCGGCATTTTTCCTTGATTTTTATTGCCCGATTTCCCAATTTGCAGGGTTTTACCGTAAAGTCTTGCTTTGGCTCTCAGTAAATTCTGAAGCCAAGTCCAAGGAGTGCAAAAACCTTTATGGCCAAAAAAGACGGCGCCATCGAACTCGAAGGCACCATCATTGAGTCACTTCCGAACGCTATGTTTCGGGTAGAACTTGAAAATGGTCACAAAGTTCTTGCACACATTTCAGGCAAGATGCGGATGCACTACATCCGGATTTTGCCAGACGACAAAGTGATTGTGGAACTGTCTCCATACGATCTGACTCGTGGACGAATTGTGTATCGGTACAAGTAAGCAGGACGGAAATAGTGAAGGTTAATCCCTCAGTAAAGCCAATGTGCGATAAGTGTAAAGTCATTCGTCGTCATGGTGTCGTCATGGTTATTTGTGAGAACCCACGCCACAAGCAGCGTCAGGGTTAATAGATACATCAGACGATTCACCCGATCCCATCGAGTACGCGTGCGTGCTGTGGTGGACGGCACCTCTAGGTGATCAAAGGCTGGAGATCTTGTCAGGCGGCAAGAACCGGTGAATCGTGCCAAACCTTTGACATGAAAAGAAATGAGTAACGCCTGATGGCACGCCTTGTTGGTGTTGATTTACCACGCGAAAAGCGTCTAGAGATCGCACTTACTTACATTTATGGCATTGGCCCTACTCGCGCGGATGAAATCCTCGCGGCTACCGGCATCAGCCCAGATTTGCGCGTCAAGGATTTAACTGACGAGCAGCTAGTCCCACTTCGTGAATACATCGAAGCAAACTTCAAAATCGAAGGTGACCTTCGCCGTGAAGTTCAAGCTGACATCCGTCGCAAAGTTGAGATTGGTTCTTATCAAGGAATCCGTCATCGTCGTGGCATGCCTGTCCGTGGACAGCGCACCCACACAAATGCCCGTACCCGTAAAGGTCCAAAGAAGACCGTGGCTGGAAAGAAGAAGGCGACTAAGTAGTCGACCTGCTTCCCCGAGAACTAGGAAAAGGAACCAATGCCTCCAAAGAAAGCTGCTGCAGCGGGCGCTAAGAAGATCCGCCGCAAAGAGAAAAAGAATGTTGCCGTGGGCCAGGCCTACATTAAGAGCACATTCAACAACACAATCGTTTCAATCACCGATCCAACTGGAGCGGTTATCGCTTGGTCATCTGCAGGTCAGGTTGGCTTCAAAGGTAGCCGTAAGAGCACTCCATTCGCCGCTCAGATGGCAGCGGAAGCTGCTGCCAAGCGTGCAATGGAACATGGCATGCGCAAAGTAGATGTATTTGTCAAAGGTCCAGGCTCAGGCCGCGAGACCGCCATTCGTTCACTTCAGGCAACTGGCCTTGAAGTTGGCACTATCCAAGACACCACCCCAGTCCCGCACAACGGTTGCCGCCCACCAAAGCGCCGCCGCGTCTGACGATTCGATAGTAGGAGAGTAAAAACTAATGGCTCGTTATACCGGAGCAGACTGCAAGCGTTGCCGTCGCGAAAAGACCAAATTATTCCTCAAGGGTTCAAAGTGTGAATCACCAAAGTGCCCAATTGAGTCACGTCCTTACCCACCGGGCCAGCACGGCCGCAACCGGGCAAAGGAATCAGAGTACTTATTACAGATGCGTGAGAAGCAGAAAGCTGCACGTATTTACGGCGTGCTGGAAAAGCAGTTCCGTAACTACTATGAAGAAGCTAGCCGCAAGCACGGCAAGACTGGTGAAAACCTGCTTCGCATCCTTGAATCGCGTCTGGACAATGTCGTTTACCGCGCAGGCTTCGCAAAGAGCCGCGATATGGCTCGTCAGGTTGTCCGCCACGGCCACTTCTTGGTAAATGGCAAGAAGGTTGACATTCCGTCTTATCGAGTAAGCCCGAATGATGTCATTCAGCTTCGTCCAGCTTCCGTCGAGCTAACCCCATTCCAGGTTGCTTATGCGGAAATTGGCGACCGTACCGTACCTGCTTGGTTGGAAGTTATTCCAGCTGGCATGCGCATCTTGGTTCACTCATTGCCTGCTCGTGAAGTAATTGACACGCAGGTACAAGAACAGCTAATCGTCGAACTTTACTCCAAGTAAAAACACAAACTGCGACTTCAAATAGTGGTTGTCGCTGGAAGGAAGAAACTGTGCTGATCTCAGTCCGCCCAGAACTAACTGAAGAAAAAATAAGTGAAACCCGTTCACGCTTCACCCTTGCTCCGCTAGAGCCAGGGTTTGGCTACACCTTGGGTAACTCGCTTCGCCGTACCCTGCTTTCGTCTATCCCGGGCGCAGCAATCACCAGCATCAAGGTCGAAGGCGTATTACACGAATTCACAACTGTTGAAGGTGTCAAAGAAGATATCACCGAACTTATTTTGAACCTCAAGAATCTTGTAGTTTCATCACAGTTCGATGAGCCGGTTGAATTGTACTTGCGCAAGCAGGGACCAGGTGCGGTAACTGCAGCTGATATTCAGCCGCCAGCAGGCGTAGAAATTTTCAACCCAGACTTATACATTGCAACCCTCAATGGCAAGGGCAAGCTTGACATCCAGATCATTGTTGAGCAAGGTCGTGGCTACGTGTCAGCGGCCAACAACAAGGCAAGCGGTGGAGAAATCGGCCGAATCCCGGTTGATTCAATCTACTCACCAGTACTTAAGGTGATGTACAAAGTTGAGGCTACTCGTGTTGAGCAGCGAACCGACTTTGATTCACTAGTTCTTGATGTCGAGACTAAAGGTTCAATCAGCCCGCGCGACGCTGTTGCTTCAGCTGGGGCAACGTTGGTTGAGTTGTTTGGCTTAGCCCGTGAACTAAATGTTGATGCCGAAGGAATCGAAATCGGCCCATCGGTTGTTGAGCAGTTTGATGCCGGCCAGCTGAGTATGCCTGTTGAAGCATTGGACCTGACCGTTCGCTCATACAACTGCTTAAAGCGTGAGGGCATCCACACTGTTGGTGAATTGATCACCCGCAGCGAAGCTGACTTAATGGACATTCGTAATTTTGGCGCAAAGTCAATTGACGAAGTTAAAGACAAGTTGGCGTCGATGGGAATTGCACTCAAAGATAGCCCTCCCGGATTTGACCCAAGTCAGTATGCAAGCGCTTATGACGAGGACGAATACGAAGACGAAGTTGTTTTCTCTGATGCGCCTGCTGCACCAGCAGTTGCCAGCGAAGACATCGCCGATGACGATCAGAGATTTGCTGAGGACGAGCAGCTCTAAGAGCACTCGTACTCGGTTAAGTGACAGGAGAAAAAAATGCCAAGGCCAGCTAAAGGCGCGAGAATGGGCGGAAGCGCTTCACATGAGCGTCTGATCCTTGCAAATCTTGCAACTGCATTATTTGAGCATGGTCGCATCACTACAACTGAGGCAAGGGCTCGCCGCCTACGCCCAGTTGCTGAGCGTCTAGTAACTTTCGCAAAAAAAGGTGACCTGCACGCTCGTCGTCGGGTATTGACAGTTATTCGTAATAAGGATGTTGTCCATACCTTGTTTAGCGAAATTGGTCCACGTTTCGAAAACCGTCAAGGTGGCTACACTCGCATCGTAAAGATTGGACCACGTAAAGGCGATAACGCACCTATGGCTGTTATTGAACTTTGTGAGCCACTGGCTGAAGCAGTAGTTCGTGAAGCAACTGCAGCAACTAAAGTTGCTGCCAAGGCACCGGCTGTAACTGAAGCTGTTGAATCAGAAGTAGTTGAGACCGAAGCTACTGATGCAGTGGAAACTGAAGTCGCTGATGTTGTGGATACTCCAGAAGCGGAAGCAGCCATTGAAGAAGTTGAAGCAATCGAAGCTGAGACCGCCGAGGAAGTAACCGAGGAAGCTGCAGAAGAAGCAGCGGCTGAAGTTGCAACTGAGGAAGTCGTCCCAAGCACCGACTCAACCGGCACTGAAACAGAATCTAAAGACAGCGAAAGCTAAATAATTTAAGTAATTTTCATGAATGAGTCCCTCGTCGCATCTGCCGATGAGGGACTCATTCGGTTACGAGCCACTTTGGCTTACGACGGCAAAGATTTCCGCGGCTGGGGTAGCCAACCCGATCAGCGCACAGTTCAAGATACGGTTGAGCAGGCAATAGCTCAGGTACTTCGACTGCCGAAAGTGACCGTGCAATGTGCAGGTCGCACCGATGCTGGGGTGCATGCTCGCGGACAAGTTATCCATTTCGACATTCCAGCTCCAATGCCACACGAACCAGCTGATCTTGCCTACAAATTCAACTCAATCTTGCCCGAGGATGTGGCCTTCCAAGAGATTCAAGAAACTACATCAGATTTTGATGCTCGTTTCGCTGCCACTTCTCGGTCTTATATTTATCTGATTTACCAAGGAGCGCCTAATCCACTCTTGCGATTCCATGCCCATCGCTGCTGGCAACCTTTGGATATTGACTTGATGCATGAAGCAAGTCAACTGCTGTTGGGTCTACACGATTTTGCAAGCTTCTGTCGAAAGCGCGACGGTAGCACCACGATTCGCACGTTGCACCAATTTGACTGGTCGCGGACAAAGGATGGCTTGATTCGGGCAGATGTTACCGCTGATGCTTTTTGCCACTCTATGGTGCGCGGTCTTGTCGGCGCGGTTCTGGCTGTAGGCGAAGGTAAGCGAACCAAGGATTGGTTAGTCGACTATTTAGAAGGCAGAGAAAGGTCAACGGGTCTGTTTATTGCTCCTGCACTTGGACTGACCCTAGACAAAGTTGACTATCCAGAGCCGGCCAAGTACGCGCACCGCATCACTCAAACTTTAAGAATGCGAGATTTAGATGGGCCATATTGAGGTGGCACATCTAACCCATACCCTGCCAAACGGTCGCATTCTGCTTCTTGATGTCTCGTTCCGAGTGGGAGAAGGTTCAGTTACCGCGCTTATCGGTGCAAACGGCTCTGGGAAAACTACATTGATGCGAATGATTGCGGGAGATACTCCCGTGCAAGAAGGTTCAATCACGCACACCGGATCACTAGGTGTAATGCGTCAATTCGTTGGTCACATGACTGACGGAACGGTTAAAGATTTATTGCTGACTGTTGCCCCTAAAGCAGTGCGTGAAGTGGCCAAACGCATCGAAAAGTCGCTTCAAGAGATGACTGCTGACAGTACTGAGAAAAATCAAATGGCTTACGCACAAGCAATTTCAGATTGGACAGATGTTGGCGGCTACGATCTTGAAGTGCTTTGGGACGTTTGCACCATGAATTCCTTGCATCTACCATTTGAAATTGCGCAACATCGGGATGCCAGTACGCTCTCTGGCGGCGAACAGAAGCGGTTAGTTCTTGAAGCACTTTTGCGCGGTAACGATGAAGTTCTACTTCTCGATGAACCAGATAACTATCTCGATGTGCCCGGCAAGCAGTGGCTAGAGCAAGAGCTAAAAGCAACTAAGAAAACGGTTCTATTAATTAGCCATGATCGGGAGTTGTTGACGCAAGCGCCAACACAGATTGTGACCGTTGAATTAGGTAATGCCGGAAATTCGATTTGGACACATGGAGCTGGATTTGCCACATATGAGGAAATAAGGCGCGAGCGCTTTTCTCGGCTTGAGGAAATGCGTAGGCGTTGGGATGAAGAGCATCAGAAAATAAAGGATTTGGTTCAGATGTATGCCATCAAGGCCAAATACAATGATGGACTGGCATCTCGCCTACAGGCAGCTCGGACGCGACTACGTATGTTTGAAGAAATAGGTCCGCCACAAGCAATCCCGATAGAGCAGAAATTAAAGATGCGGATTAAAGGCGGACGCACCGGTAAACGAGCTGTTGTATGTACCGGGCTAGAACTTGTCGGCTTAGTTCAACCATTTGATGCTGATATTTGGTTCGGTGAACGCATTGGCGTACTAGGGGCTAATGGCTCGGGTAAGAGTCACTTCTTACGCCTGTTAGCTGCCGGCGGCACTTCGCCAGAGCTAGAGCACTTACCAGTGAGTGATCTCGATATCAGTCCGGTAAATCACAATGGCGTAGCGAAACTTGGAGCACGAGTGCGGCCAGGGTGGTTTGCCCAAACTCACCATCATCCCGAACTTGTCGGTCGGCACCTTCTCGAAATTCTGCATCGAGGCGACGAACATCGTGCTGGTATGCAACAGGAGGCCGCGGCTCGTTCTCTAGATCGTTATGGATTGGCGCAAGCATCTGAGCAGCTCTTCGATCAACTTTCGGGCGGCCAGCAAGCTCGTTTTCAAATCCTGCTCTTAGAGCTCTCGGGTGCAACACTCTTGTTGCTCGATGAACCAACCGATAACTTGGATTTGGAATCGGCACAAGCGCTGGAGTCGGCTCTGGATGCTTTCGAGGGAACGGTGCTTGCGGTAACTCATGATCGTTGGTTTGCAAAATCTTTTGATCGATTTTTGATTTTTGGCTCGGATAATTCAGTGCGCAGTTCTGATGACCCAGTTTGGGACGGATCATGATTAGCGGGGTAGCATCAAACAATGATTATTGAAACAGCGCAGATTGACATTGCCTCAGGCCAGGAATCTGACTTTGAAATGGCACTTGACGAGGCTAAGAATGTCCTGGCCAAGGCAAAAGGGTTTAAAGGTATTTCCGTGCACCGTGGTGTCGAACGTCCCAACGTCTATCTACTCACTCTCAAGTGGGACACGGTCGAGGATCACACCGTAGGTTTTCGCGAGTCAGATCTTTTTGTGCAGTGGCGCACCCTAATCGGCCCTTTTTTCGCCAATGCGCCCATTGTGGAGCACTGGGAACTGCTAAACCAATAGAAAAGTCTAAAAATCCTTGATTTTACGGGCTCATTTTGACCAAAGCCCATAACTACAGGTAATCTTTGAAGTCGCGCCCGTTTACCAAAGCGGGTTCGAAAGCTCAGTTGAGCACAACAAGTACAACAAAAGTAAGGCTAACAAGTGCGTACGTACACCCCAAAGCCAGGCGACATTACTCGCGACTGGTATGTCATTGATGCAACAGACATCGTGCTCGGTCGATTGGCATCTCAGGTTGCCAACTTGCTACGTGGAAAGCACAAGACCATCTTTTCATCACATATTGACACCGGTGACTTCGTAGTAGTTATCAATGCCGAAAAAGTCTCACTTTCAGGTTCAAAACTTTCCCAGAAGATGGATTACCGTCACTCTGGTTTCCCAGGTGGCTTGCGCGCAACTAACTATGCTGATTTGCTTGCTACCGACCCACGCCGGGCAATTGAAAAAGCAGTGAAGGGAATGTTGCCACATAACAAACTTGGCAATGCACAAATCTCAAAGCTAAAGGTTTACGCGGGTCCAACGCACCCACATGCCGCCCAAAATCCAAAGCCCTTCGAAATTACACAGGTCGCGCAGTAAGCGCTGAGTGAATTAGGTAGAAAGAGAAATCATGACGCAAAGCGATCTGGACACAGTTGAAGTGCTAGACACCGAAGAAGCATTAGAAGCGATTTCGGAGTACACAACCGAATCAGCACCAGCTCCGAAAGAAGCTCGCAAAGCTCCGGATAAGAATGGTCTTGCAACGGGTCGTCGCAAAGAAGCAATTGCTCGCGTTCGCTTGGTGCCTGGCACTGGACGCTGGACTATTAATGGTCGCACTCTAGAAGATTATTTCCCGAACAAGGTTCATCAGCAGTTAGTAAACGAGCCATTTAAGACTTTGAACTTCGATGGTGCCTACGATGTCATCGCGCGCATACATGGTGGCGGTAGTTCGGGTCAGGCTGGCGCTCTACGGCTCGGCGTTGCACGGTGCTTGAACGAGATTGATGTTGAAGGAAACCGTGGCGACCTGAAGAAGGCTGGCTTCTTGACACGCGATGCTCGCGTCAAAGAGCGCAAGAAGTACGGCCTTAAGAAAGCTCGCAAGGCGCCTCAGTACTCAAAGCGTTAATCAATGTCGTCACGCCTTTTCGGCACCGATGGCGTTCGTGGTCTTGCGAACGGCGAATTAACTGCATCTCTGGCTACCTCACTTGGCATAAGTGCTGCTCAAGTGTTGGGCGAACAAGCAAAGCTTTCAGCAACTACAAATGAACGGTTATTTGCCATCGTTGGGCGTGACCCTCGAGTTAGCGGTGAATTTCTCCAAGCAGCGGTATCCGCAGGCCTAGCTAGTGCTGGAGTTGATGTAGTAGATGTTGGCGTAGTGCCGACTCCAGCTGTGGCTTACTTAACCGATGTCACCGGAGCCGATTTAGGCGTGATGATATCAGCCAGCCACAATGCTATGCCAGATAACGGAATCAAGTTTTTCGCCCGCGGTGGCCACAAACTTGCAGACAGCATCGAAGATGACATTGCTTCGCACCTAGATAATCCGGGCGAACTACCAACTGGTGCTGCTGTTGGTCGCATAAGAGCGAACCATGACTTAGTTGAAAAATATCTTGACCATGTGCTGAGCAGTATCACGGCAGATCTTTCCGGACTTACCATTGTGGTTGACTGCGCGAATGGTGCAGCTTCGGTTATTGCTCCTGAAATTTATCGCCGGGCTGGTGCTCGGGTAGTTGCAATTCATAGTGAGCCGACTGGCTACAACATCAATGAAAACTGTGGCTCAACCCACATGGATGATCTGAAAAAAGCGGTGCTTGCACATAATGCCGATTTGGGAATAGCACACGATGGAGATGCCGACCGATGCTTAGCCGTTGATGCTGCCGGCGAACTTGTCGATGGCGATCAGATTCTTGCAATACTTGCAAATGGTCGTAAGCAGCGCGATGAGCTAGTTGGTGACACTGTTGTTGTCACTGTTATGTCTAATCTTGGTTTTACCCTGGCAATGCGTGAGCGAGAAATCGACATTATTGCCTCTGCCGTCGGCGATCGCTATGTCCTAGATGCCATGCGTGAAAGAGGTCTGACGCTTGGTGGTGAACAAAGTGGACACGTTATTCTGGCCGACTTCGCAACCACTGGTGACGGTCTCCTTACTGCATTACACATCATGGCTGAAATGAAGCACTCAGGTAAGTCGCTTGCTGAATTGGCTGGAATTGTCACCCGATTACCACAAGTTTTGATCAATGTGAAGAATGTGGATCGTACTGCAACAAACGCTCCAGCATTACAAGAGGCAATCGCCGAAATTGAAAATCAACTGGGTGATACGGGGAGAGTTTTACTTCGCCCGAGCGGTACCGAGCCGTTAATCCGAGTTATGGTCGAAGCTGCTACACACGAGCAAGCTGAACAGACCGCACAATTTTTAGCCACAGTCGTGCAAGAGCACTGCGCAATAAGCTAGTCGCTAGACTTGACATTATGTGTGGAATCGTAGGGTATGTAGGTAAGCAGCAAGCCAGCACAGTTGTAATTGACGGCCTTCGGCGCCTGGAGTACCGAGGCTATGACTCAGCAGGTGTCGCTATTGTGTCGGGCGGTGCCATCGAATCTCGCAAGAAAGCGGGCAAGCTCACCAACCTAGAGGCCGAGATTGAGCAGTTTCCGGTACCCCAGTCGCACACCGCAATCGGCCATACTCGTTGGGCTACCCATGGAGCGCCGAATGATGTTAATGCTCACCCGCACATCAGTGAAGATGGCAAAATCGCTGTAATTCACAATGGCATTATTGAGAACTTTGCAATCTTGCGTGATGAGTTACTTGCCAGTGGAACCAAATTGCGTAGCGAAACAGATACTGAAATCGTGGCACATCTGCTAGCCGATCAAATGCAAACTTCACAAAATCTGCCAAATGCAATGCGAGCAGTATGCCAGCGACTTACAGGTGCATTTACCTTGGTCGCAGTTGAGGCCAACACTCCTGATTTAGTTGTGGCAGCGCGGCGAAATTCGCCACTAGTTGTGGGGCGCGGCGTTGACGAAAATTTCTTGGCTTCCGATGTGGCCGCTTTTATTGCTCACACGCGCAATGCAATTGAACTTGGCCAAGATCAGATTGTTGAACTTTCAGCCACAGACGTGGTTATTACTGATTTTGCTGGCAACCCAGTGGCAGTGAATGAATACGAAGTCACCTGGGATGCTTCGGCAGCCGAAAAGAACGGCTACGACTTATTCATGCTCAAGGAAATAGCCGAACAGCCAAAAGCGGTGGATGACACTCTGATTGGGCGAATTGATTCTGAGGGCATCGTGAAGCTTGATGGATTAAATCTTTCGGATGAATACTTGCGTGACATCGACAAAATTATCATCTCGGCCTGCGGTACTGCCTACCATTCCGGCTTGATTGCCAAATATGCCATTGAGCACTGGACCCGAGTTCCTTGTGAGGTAGAGCTAGCAAGCGAGTTTAGATATCGTGATCCAATTCTTAACGCAAAGACATTGGTTATCGCAATCTCGCAATCTGGTGAGACCATGGATACCCTGATGGCAATGCGCTATGCTCGGGAACAAGGAGCAAAAGTATTAGCAATCTGCAATAGCAATGGCTCAACTATTCCACGTGAAAGCGATGCAGTCATCTACACGATTGCTGGTCCAGAGGTCGCTGTTGCTTCTACCAAAGCATTCCTAACCCAAATCGTTGCCTGCTATCTATTTGCCATGTATCTAGCGCAAGTGCGTGATACCCACTACGGCCCATCAAACGCTCAGTTGGCCCTGGAGTTGGGCCGAATGTCAGCCAAAGTTGATTTGGTGCTTGACACTACTGAAGGTGTTCGGGCGCTTGCCAGAGAATTTGTTGAAGCCCAGAGCGTCTTGTTTATTGGGCGAAGCGTCGGGTTCCCTGTCGCCCTTGAAGGTGCACTGAAACTCAAGGAACTTGCCTACATGCATGCCGAAGGATTTGCTGCCGGCGAATTAAAACATGGTCCGATTGCCCTACTTGAAGATGGACTACCCGTCTTCGTTGTTGTGCCCCCGAAAGAGGATGAGCTACACGACAAGATTGTTTCGAATATTCAGGAGGTGCGGGCGCGTGGCGCACGAACCATTGTGCTTGCTGAAGAAGATGATGAATCCATTAACGAGTTTGCCAATCACATCATTCGTTTACCTAAGTGCCCAGCCCTGCTTCAACCGCTAGTTGCGACTGTTCCACTTCAAATCTTTGCCTGTGAGATGGCAACTGTTAAAGGTTTTGATGTTGATCAACCCCGAAATCTAGCGAAGAGTGTCACGGTTGAGTAATAGGTGATTGTGGCGCGCTCACGCGACCGATTCCCCCGAAATTGTTGTTGTGCCATGGCGTGCTGATAGGACTAATCACAACTCCACGCTCTGGATTGGCTGCTTCAACGATTAAGCCAAATCCAATGTACATAGCCACATGCTGTACTCCATTTTGTCCATAGAAAACTAGATCACCAGGCAGTGCATCTGATATGTCGATGTGAATTGTGGAATTGAATTGTTGCCCGCTTGTTCTTGGCAACGAAATACCTGCTGCTTGCCAAGCTCGCTGCACTAATCCTGAGCAGTCAAAACTTTTTGGTCCGGTTGCCCCACGAACGTATGGTTTGCCAACCTGTAGTAGCGCATAAGCAATTGCTTTGTCCACTTGCAAACTTCTTGGCGGCGGGTCGAGTACCGGTTTTGGCAGAATTATTCGTTTTGGTGTCGGTTTCGCTGTTGCTACTGGAGATTTGCTGGAAGTTGGAGAGGCACTTGGCGAACCCGAAAATTTGGGACTCGGTGAGGTGGAAGGCTTCGCACTTTGACTCGGGTTCGCTTTAGGGCTTTTGCTCGGAGTAACCGAAGCCTTGGGAGTAGCTGAAACCTTCGGTTTTGTGGAGGCAGACGGCTTGGCGCTAGCCGAAGGAGAAGTTGTTGGTTTGGCTGAGATTAACCCAGAAGCTGTAGCCGGGCCAATTTGCATGAACGCAAGAATTGCAATTCCGATTGCGGAATTCACCAATGTGCGCTTCATGTGACTACTTTCAGTTGGGGGAAGGCAAGTGCCAGTAGACATCTCCACTTTATCGGGCAAAAACCGTTATTTTGTGAGCATTTTGCTGGAGTCGACTCATGTTTTGCGGACAAATTGGAAAAACCTAGCAAACAGGGCAAAGTTAACTTATGGCAATTGTGGGCATCGGTGTTGATGTGGTCGATTTGGACCGTTTTGAGCAGGTCTTGGAGCGCACCCCAAATATTATTGATCGATTGTTCACAAAGGTCGAACAAACTAGTGCGCAAGGTCATCAGTTGCCAGTGATGTCACTAGCTGGCCGATTTGCCGTAAAAGAGGCAGTAGCCAAAGCAATTGGTGCCCCGGCTGGTATGGAATTTCATGATTGCGAAGTCAGTAACGGTGGAGCGCCAACTGTGCGCATCACTGGAACAGTTAAAGCTGTGGCTGACGGTCTCGGAGTTACCCACTGGCATGTTTCACTGAGCCACGATGGTCCGGTTGCCGTAGCCTATGTGATTGCAGAAAGTCGCCCATAACCAGCACGGGCTAGTTGAGTAGGCGAGAATAGATTTATGACTACACCACATGCTCGGGCTGTGATTGATTTAGGTGCCTTGGCGGGCAATGTTGATTTTTTAACCAAGAAGTCTGGTGATGCAGCCGTAATGGCTGTAGTGAAAGCTGATGCATACGGTCATGGGCTAATCCCTAGTGCGCGAGCCGCGCTAGCAGGCGGCGCTACTTGGCTCGGCACAGCTCTCTATCAGGAGGCGCTCACTCTGCGAGCAGCTGGTATTTCAGCGCGTGTCCTTACTTGGCTTGGCACGGTAGATGATCAGTTCGCTGAATGCATTGCTGCTGATATTGATTTGGGTGTTAGCAGTAAACACACCTTGTTAGCCGTCGTTCAAGAAGCTCGCAAGCAAGGCAAAAGAGCACGGATACATTTCAAAATTGACACAGGACTAGGACGTAATGGTGCAACTGCCTCAGAATTAGAGCAGTTGATTGCGATAGCTGGCAGTGAGGCAGACGCAGTAAATTTGGTTGGCGCGATGTCGCATTTTGCCTATGCCGATGAACCAAATCACCCAACAATTGCTTCTCAGATTGCAAATTTTGAGCAGGCAGTCTCTTGGATATCAGCAGCTGGATTTGATCTTGAAGTAAAGCATTTGGCAAATTCAGCTGCAACGCTAACTCTGCCTGAAGCACATTTCAATTTAGTGCGACCTGGTATTGCAATCTATGGAATCACACCGGGTCTATCACTTGGCACGGCCAGTGAACTGGGGTTAAAGCCTGTGCTGTCATTACATGCATCAGTTGCCCTAGTTAAAAATGTTCCAGCGGGTAGTGGCGTCTCTTATGGACATACCTATCACACAAAGGCCCAGACTAATCTGGCCCTAATTTCTGCTGGTTATTCAGATGGCGTTCCTCGCGCGGCAAGCAACAAAGCCCCAGTTTTATTGCGCGGCGAGACTTTTAAGGTCGCAGGGCGGGTATGTATGGATCAGTTCGTCCTTGATGTTGGCGACTTACAAGTAAGTATCGGAGATGAAGCCCTGCTTTTTGGCGATCCACGGCGCGGTGAGCCGAGTGTAGAAGATTGGGCGATGGCGACTGACACTATTGGCTATGAAATCGTTACTCGACTCGGACCACGTGTTGAACGTCAGTACATCAACGTTCCGGATTGATGATGCTAGAAGTTTCCATAAATACTGCTGACGAAATGCGAGAACTAGGCAAGCAACTCGCCTCACAATTGAAAGACGGAGATGTCGTTGTGTTATCGGGATCACTCGGTGCTGGAAAAACCACATTCTCGCAAGGCGTTGGCGCAGGGTTGGGAATTTCGGATGCCATCACAAGTCCCACATACGTCGTTTGTCGCACTCATCGCCCTGGAAGTAAAAACCTTGCATTAGTGCATGTTGATGCCTATCGACTAAGCGTTACCGACGATTTATTGGACTTAGACATAGATTCAATTAATCCGCATGTGACTTTAATTGAGTGGGGCTTGGACTTCGTTCAAAAAGTCTCGCAAAGCTGGCTCTTGGTGGATATTCAACGTGACAACGAGAGTCCCGATGACCTCCCAGAATCTGGCCCCAGGACGGTCAAAGTTACCGCACACGGCCTCGAATGGCTTAATCGCAAGCTCGAGGTAAGGTTATGATCCTAGCAATTGATACCTCCGTAGGAATTTCGGTAGCAATCCATGACGGCACCGAGACAGTCAGTGAATTTTCAACAGGCCAACATGGCTCACAAGGAGAGCTGACTGCCAAGTACATCCAGTCGCTACTAGATGATGCAGACTGTTTTGCCAAAGATATTCGCACAGTGCTGGTGGGAGTTGGCCCTGGTCCTTTCACGGGGCTCAGAGTTGGCATTACAACAGCTCTGACATTTGCTCATGCCTTGCAAATTCCGGTACATGGTATCTGTTCTCTCGATGCAGTTGGATTTACCCAAAGTAAAGAATGCATTGTAGTTTCCGATGCAAGGCGCAAAGAGTTGTATTGGGCTCGTTATCAGGATCGAATTCGGGTGAGCGAACCGGCTGTCGATAAGCCGAATCAAATCTCGAATCTGTTGAATAACTTATCGGTCATTGGTCCTGCAGCTCAGATGTATCCTGAATTTTTTACTGGAGAACTTGTGGAATTGCGGGCAGGATTTCTTGCAGATCTATATGTGAGCGAACTTGCTGAGATTAAGCCAGTCCTACCCTTGTATTTGCGCAAACCAGACGCTGTTGAGCCAGTTGGAGTTAAGCAGGTTCTGCGATGAGCCTGGAACTTATGCCCATGAAGAGTTCAGATGTAAAAGAAGTCAAGGAACTCGAGGATGCACTCTTTCCAGTTGATGCTTGGACCGAGGAACTGTTCCACAATGAGTTAGCAGAAGTTGGCGTTTCCCGAGAGGTAATGGTTGCGCGTCTCAATGGCAAGATTGTTGGCTATGTTTCCCTTCGTTTCGTAGGAACTGATGGCGATGTAGTCACTATTGCCGTTGACACATCAGTACAACATCAGGGCGTGGGAACTGCCATGATGAATTGGCTTGAGTCAACTGCGTTTCAAAAAGGTGTTCGAGAACTTTTTCTTGAAGTGCGAAGTGACAACATTCCTGCCATTGCCATGTATCTAGCTCGGGATTTTGAGCGCATTGATCTGCGCCGGAATTACTACGCCACCGGTGTAGATGCTTATGTAATGCGCAAGAGGTTGCGACATGGCTGAACCATTAGTGCTCGGCATAGAAACTTCATGCGACGAAACTGGAATTGGAATTGTGCGTGGCACAAAGTTATTGGCCGATGAGATTGCCTCTAGTGTTAATGAGCATGCCAGATTTGGCGGTGTAGTCCCTGAGGTAGCAAGTCGCGCGCATCTTGAGGCAATGGTTCCAGCTCTAGAGCGAGCATGTGCCACTGCTGAGGTCAAGCTTGACGAAATTGATGCAATTGCCGTTACTGCAGGACCGGGTTTGGCTGGCGCACTCCTAGTTGGAGTAGCCGCTGCAAAATCTCTAGCAGTAGCACTGGGTAAACCCATCTATGGCGTTAACCATTTAGCAGCTCATGTATGTGTAGACCAACTAGAACATGGTCCATTGGTAAAGCCCAGCATCGCACTGCTGGTCTCTGGTGGTCATTCATCGTTACTCTTGGTTCCAGATATAACAGCGGAAATTGTTCCACTAGGGCAAACAATCGATGATGCCGCTGGTGAAGCATTTGACAAGGTGGCCAGAGTGCTCGGCCTGCCCTTCCCTGGCGGTCCTTACATTGACCAAGCAGCGCTAACTGGAAATCCAGAGGCGATTGATTTTCCCCGTGGCTTAACTAGCCCTAAAGATCTAGCCAAACACCGTTTTGATGTTTCATTTTCTGGCCTAAAGACCGCCGTGGCGCGCTGGGTTGAGCGCGAGAAATCAGCAGGAAATGCCGTATTGGTGAACGATGTTGCTGCTTCATTTCAAGAAGCAGTTGTTGATGTGCTACTGCGCAAAGCAATAGATGCCTGTCTAACCAATGAAGTTGATACTCTCATTATTGGTGGCGGAGTCGCAGCGAATAGTCGATTGCGTAAAGTTGCGGAACAAAGATGCGCTGAAAATAAAATATCTTTGCGCATTCCAAGCGCAAAATTATGCACAGACAATGGAGCTATGGTGGCTGCTCTCGGTAGCGAGTTAGTGGCTCGTGGCCGTCGGCCGTCAAATTTGATTTTCCCAGCGGATTCGGCGATGCCAGTTGCCTCTCCTGTGGCCCTTTAAGCCAGCAACTCATTAATTCGGCGACAGATTAGCGCCTGGTTTCCCGAGTCCTCGCGAAAAAGTGCAATCACTAGCTCAGGCGCTTTCGCATTCAACTTCGGTGCAATTTGTTTTCGCAGTTTTGGCACTTCAACCTGAACCCCGCGCGTCATGATTGTTATCGCACTTGCATCCATGCCTGAAATCGCTCGTGCGATAACTTTTGTATCTGCTTTCACTCGATCAATTACATGGAATGTCTCGGCCAACTTTATGGTCGCTAGTCGCAGATGATTAATTGCATTTCTGTCGTTTGTCAAGATCCAGCCGATGTGTTCATTTATCAGTCCGCCATTTACTTTTGTGCAAAGAGCTGAAAGTTCCCCAGCTCGAGTAAGTGCTCCATTTGGTACAACTAGAAATTGGCCACTACCAGCCACTGGGGGAATGCCGCCTTCGCTGAAAATTTCAAAATGCGAGCCAGAAATCAGAACAGCAGATCGTTTCCCAGTCCCAGCACTAAGTGCCATTGCCTCAACTACATCGCCAGCATCGCTGATCCAGAAAGTATCCCAATCCACAATGTACTGATCCGCGATTCCAGGTGCTATTTTGCAAAGTACTTTTCCTTGCTTTGCGAACTGGTTAATTTCTGACCATGATGGCGACCAATCATCGGGTTTGAGGATGCGCTTAGTATTTCCATTAAGTTCGCGCGCTGAATTTGGATCTCTACGCATCGGATCTATGAAGAATAAGTCAAATTCCTCTAGATCCACATCGTTTGCATCAGCTACTAAAACATCAACCTCAACATTTTCTAGGTTATGCCGTGCGCAAGCAGCCGTAAACTGATCGCGCTCGATAGCGCACACCTTTAGTCCCGCTTGTGCCATGGCGAGAGAATCAAACCCGAGTCCGCAGGTTAAGTCAATGACTTTCACAGCGGGACCGAATTTCTGCACGATCCAATTGGCTCGCCAAGTTGCAACTGTTGGCCGAGTTGCTTGCTCAATACCATCGGCTGTCAGCAGCCAACCGTCGGTTTCCATACTCCATCTGGAGCGCAGACTCTTCTGTAATGAAGCTTGGTTAATCGCCTGAGAAACCAAATCTGCAGGCACTTCGGCAAACAGCTTTCTTAACTTAGTTGCTGCTTCAAGTGGATCATCAATTTGTCGCGCCCGGGCAGTTATATCTCGCCCAGTTTCGCCAAGTAACCAGTCAATGTTCATATTCACCGCTTTGGATTGGGTCGTGTGCGATAGGTGAAGCGAAGTCCAATTTCGCCAGTAACCCCAGAGGGATAATCCCACTGCCTGACCAAGGCTGTTCAAGCGCAATTCTCACATAACCATCATGCCCGACTGATGGGTAGGCTTAAGGGGTGCCATCACTAGTCCTTGCTGCCTCATTAAGTCCACAAGTGACACACTGGCTAAGCAAGTATGGTGCTATCGGTTTTTATGTGTTGGTTTTCTTCCTAGTTTTTGCCGGCACCGGGCTCTTTATTGGAGCTTTCATTCCGTTTATAACTGGTGATTCTCTGTTATTCGCAGTGGGCCTACTCGCGCAGTCCACTGGCAAAGTCAACATCTGGGCATTGGTGATTGGGATAGGACTAGCTGCATTTGTCGGAGATCAGCTTGGCTTTGTCTTAGGACGACACTACGGCCGACCTTATTTAGATAAGCGCAGAGGTAATTGGATCCACAACGCGATAGCAAAAAGTGAGAAGTTTTATCAAAATCTCGGCTGGTGGGCCGTTGTAGTTGCTCGGTTTATTCCATGGGCGCGGGTATTTGTACCAGCAATTGCTGGAATCTCGCGGATGAATTACTACAAATTCTTAAGCGGCAACTTAGTTGGCGCACTGGCTTGGGGCGTTGGCCTGACATTGACTGGGTATTACTCAGCGACGATTCCTGCAGTAAATAAGGCCGCTTATGCGATAGCTACCTTCTTTATCGCCGGGTCAATTCTTGCTGGTTTGCGTAGTTGGTGGCGCAATCGAAGCGCCCACTAAGAAATTTCGGTACTTATCCACAACACCTGTAAATCTAATGCAGTATCGGACTAGTTCTGCCTAATTTAGGTAAGCCGTTGTCCCATCCTTGGGCCGTGGCGCTGGGGGAACTATGTCAGGTGTTGTCACATCAATTGACCAAGCCGAGCCTGAGAAAAGCGGCGATGGGGGAGTCGTTCATTTGCCGGCCGGTCAATCAGATGTATCACCCGTTATCGCACACACTAAATTGCCTGCAGATCAGACAACACCTGATGTAGTTGATCCGTTGTCGAACCAGGGTGATTATGGAGCGCTCACGCAATTTCTGTCAGATCCAGAGATAGAAGAGATCTGGATCAATAGTCCAAGCAGGATTTTTGTAGCAAGACTTGGCGTGCCAGAACTAACTAATCTCTTTCTTACACATGATGCTGTCAAGACTCTGGTCGAAAGAATGCTCGCTACCACTGGACGTAGAGTTGATCTTTCGCAACCATTCGTTGATGCCATGTTGCCTGATGGATCGCGGCTCCATGTTGTAATTCCGGATATCACTCGCGAGTTTTGGACAGTGAACATTCGTAAATTCGTTACCAGGTCACATTCCTTACTTGACCTGATCCGTACCGGGAGTTTGTCGCAAGAGTCAGCAAACTTTCTACAGCTTTGTCTGGATTTAGGACTAAACATTATCGTCAGTGGCACAACAGGCGCGGGCAAAACCACGATGATTAATGCACTGTTGAATAGCAGTTGCGCAACAGATCGCATCATCACCTGCGAAGAAGTTTTTGAATTGCAGCTAATAAGTCCTGATTGGGTTGCTCTGCAAACTCGCCAATCGAGTCTTGAAGGTACTGGTGAAATTACCTTGCGCCGAATCATCAAGGAAGCCCTAAGAATGCGCCCAAGTCGCCTGGTCATCGGTGAGGTGAGACAGGCTGAATGCCTCGATTTGTTGGTGGCTATGAACTCAGGAATGCCGAGTATGTGTTCGATCCATGCAAACAGCGCCCGAGCAGCAATCAGCAAACTTTGTCTGCTTCCGATGTTGGCCGGAAGTAATGTGTCAGCCGAATTTGTCACCCCCGCAGTTGCCGCATCGGTTGATGTAGTCGTGCATCTGGGATTACTCGACGATGGCAGACGAGTGGTCCATGAAATTGCTACCTTAAGCGGTCGAATGGAATCTGGCTCGATCGAAATTTCAACTGTATTTAGTCGGCAAGCAGGAAAATTGATTACAACGGAGTTGAAGCAGCTAAATGAAAATCTGCTACGACTACACGGCAATTTAAAGAGTCAGCAAGTGGGTAAAGCTTCATGAACCTCATTCTTACCCTGCTTGGCATCCTGGGAATCTTTCTGATTTGGCAGGCAGTTACCGCTAAGGCGGTGCCACAATTGCCGAAAATTCAGCGACAGCGTGAACTCCAGATTGACTGGCCGGAGTTAGTGGATGATATTCATTCGGCCATCCGGGCCGGACTCTCACTGCCACAAGCATTTGTCCAATTACAGACAGTGGCACCAAAGGTGTTAGATCCAGCGTTCACCAAGGCGTTTGCCCGTTATCGGACTACCGGGGATTTTAGAGCAGCCCTGCAAGTTTTTGCTGACGAATTAGCAAATCCAATTTCTGATAATTTTGCCGCAGCTTTAATCCTCGCTAGTGATTTAGGCGGCTCTGACTTAGGGCTCGTACTTCGGGCCCTTTCCGGAACTTTGCGTGCACAACTAGCTCTAACTGATGAAATCAAAGCAAGGCAGAGTTGGACGGTAAACGGGGCAAAACTTGCCGTTGCAGCGCCTTGGATTACCGTTGCCCTGCTTAGCACCAGGGCGGAAGCCAGAGCGATCTATTTTTCCAGCGATGGAATTCGACTGTTAGAAATCTGTCTCATTACTTCAGCACTCGCTTACTTTCTAATGATCAAGATCGGTAAATTGCCCAAGCAAGAGAGATTGTTGGTGAGCAGGTGATTGCAGTATTTCTCAGTTGTTGCCTGGTCGGTAGTTTCCACCTGATTTGGCTAGGTAATCGACAGCGCAGATATTCAAGAATCCAATTATTAGAGCGCCAACTTGGATTAACTACCAGTTCCACCGAAGGTGGCTTCCTCAAAATCTTCAACAAACTGCGTTTCCTGCTATCTGGAGATTTTTTAAATCCCTGGGGGACCGATGAATTGGTAACTGAGAGTCTGGTTTACGCCCGCGACTGTCGAAATCTGGCGCAGTTTCGGCGAACCCAAGTGCTATCAATGCTTTTTACTCTAATTGGACTGCTTCTTTGGCTGCTGTCGTATCGCTCGGTAAATGGAAATTGGAATTCATTGTTGGCTGTTGGCCTGTTGCTGCTGGCCATTCCACTTAGTGGCTGGTCTGTATATCGCTTATTAAAGGACAGGGTCGCTAAGAGAAACAAAGTTATTGATAGTCAGCTGGCAAGCATTCTCGATTTACTCGCATTTTCTGTCTCAGCAGGTGAACCAATTGTTTTAGCCATAAGTCGCGTAGGCAAATTGTGCAGTGGACCCGTTGCTGAGATGTTAAAGGAGATTTCTATAGAACTCGAAGCTGGGTTGAGCGTTAAGCAATGTTTGCAGAAATTGCAGCAGCAGTCCTCTAGTCCTGCTTTCACTCGGACTATTCGAGCGATTAACACCTCAATGGAACGCGGAACCCCTATCGCTCAAGTACTAAGGGCGCAAGCCAATGATGCCCGCAGCAATTCTGCACAGCAGTTAATCCGACAAGCGGGAAAGAAAGAATCGACCATGATGATTCCGGTGGTATTCCTCATCCTGCCAATGATCGTATTCATCGCCCTTTACCCAGGACTTTCGGCACTGCAAATAGCGTGACGAACTAACAACAGGAGGAAGTAATGAGCCAAATTCAATTAAAGGTGATCAGAAGCTATTTGAGCATTGTTTTCACTTTGAAAAACCGCCTGCGCTCGGTTCTTAATGATGAGCGCGGTGATGTTCCTGGCTGGGTGCTAATAACAGTTATGACTGCTGGGCTAGTTGTAGGCATCTGGGCAATCGCTGGGCCACAACTCAAGACGGTGTTGAACAATGCTTTGCATTCGGTTACCGCACCTTAAAGCCAGACTTAAGTGCGAGCAAGGTTCTCAGGTGGTTGGGTTTGCACTTGTCGTCCCAGTGCTTGTTTCAGTTGCTCTTTTATTGGTAGAGATAATCAGTGTGGTAATTTGCCAAGTCTCATTATCAACAGCAACGAAAGCGGCAGCGCATTTAGCTGCTCTAAAGGGAAGTACTGGTTCGCAGGTAAGCAGCGCAGCGACAAGTTATTGGACGCCAATCGGTTTTACGTCTTGCGGGAACAGCGCAGTTACAAAGCACACTCGATTTTCAGGCACATCATTTGTAGAAGTTCGGGTGCAGCAGTGCTTTGAAATTCCGCTATTAGGAAAGCGAGTTCAATTTGATTCTGCGGCCAGGGAAGTTGATGAAGGCGAACTATGATGCGAAGAGATGCACGGGGCAATGTGAGCATTGAGTTCATTGCGATAACCATGTTCCTATTGGTTCCTATTTGTTACATTGCAATCTCAACTTTGACCGTAACCCAGGCTTATTTAACCGTTACATCAGCAGTAAGGACAGGGGCTAGAACATTTTCAATACAAGAAAATGATGCCGTAGCCAGGCAACGTGCTACAAATGTCATAAATTCCCAATTGAGACTCGGTAATCTCCAGCCAAAAAATTTTTCCACGCACTTTTTGTGTACCGAAAATCCTTGCCTTAAACCTAATGGATTTGTAACAGCAACTATTCGAGGCAGCCAAATAGTGCATTTCCCTCTGCTAAAGCCTGTACGAATTTCAATCAATAGCAGTCAAACTATTGAAGTGGATGCGATTAGATGAAAACACTTTCCGCGCTCAAAAGTGATCGCGGTTCCGTACTGACTTTTGGAATTGGGTTGGCTGTTTTGCTGCTAATGCTCGTTACCGTTTCTGTTAATCTTGCATCGCTGTGGAGCACTAAAGTTACTTTGCGGACAATTGCAGATGGCGCGGCCTTGTCTGGTGCTCAGGGGATTGATGTAACTGCTATCTATAAGGGTGGAGTGCAAAATTCTGTTCGGCTTAGTCCAAAAAACGCTCGTACCCGAATAGATAGGTATCTTGATCAACCTTTGGTGCGCAGACGAGTGCACGGACTTCAGGTTGTATCTGTCATTGTTGTAGGCAATCGTGTACGACTAGTTTTATCTTGCGAGCCACATTTGCCCTTCGGCTATCTGCTACCTGCTCGTGTCTCTAAAATCCAGGCTGTAGCCACTGCACAACAACTTACCTACTAGCTGTATTTTGGTTATACGTTCGCCGTCTCTTGGTATTGTTGGCTCGTGCGTGATATGAGCGAAGCATTAACCCAAAAATCCTCAAGCAATGTCAGAGAAGATATTCAAGGGTTGCGCGCCTTGGCTGTATTACTTGTTATCTTTTTCCATCTCGGCATTCCGGTTCCTGGCGGATTCATAGGGGTCGATGTCTTTTTTGTGATTTCTGGTTTCGTTATTACGGCGATGCTGGAACGCGAATGGCTCAAACATAATCGCATCAGCATTAGGAGGTTTTTCGTTCGCCGTTTTTGGCGACTGACACCATCGTTAGCGACAGTCGTTGCAGTCACGACGGTTGTAGGTGCATCAATTTTGAGCGCGTATGGGCCACAGAGATTGATGGTCCTCACTGGCATTGGTGCAATGTTTTTATCCGCAAACGCTGTCATTGCAAAATTCACTGGCGGATATTTTGATCTTGCAGCGGACTCTAACCCGCTCCTGAATACCTGGTCCCTATCCGTTGAGGAACAGTTCTACATCGGATTTCTGATTGTCCTAGTATTTGGCTGGTCACTGGGAAAAATAGTAAAGCGGCCCTATGTCCCAGTGCGAGTTGTTGTAGCGAGTATTTTTATCGTTTCGTTTGCATTAGCCATGCTGGCTCAACCCGGAAACTCTTTAGAAAAATCAAATTGGTTTTTCCATTTTTATAGTCCGCTAAATCGCGCATGGGAGTTTGCGGCTGGCTCACTTCTTGCGCTGTTCAGTAATCAAATAGAGCGTGTTCCAAATGTACTTAAGAAGTTAAGTGGAATATTTGGCTTACTAGTCGTGCTATTTTCTGCATTCTATATTTCGCAGGCGCAAGCTTGGCCCAGTACTTTTACTGTTTTGCCTGTGTTTGGCTCAGTTCTGCTTATAGCTAGTTCGCCAGCTCCTGGATCTACGATCTATAAGATACTTGCTAATAAATGGGCCATCTACATCGGAGATAGGTCCTACTCTCTGTACCTTTGGCATTGGCCAGTAATAGTTATTCTGGGCTACTTTGCACTTAATGACTATTTGAGCACTGCCCTTGCACTCGTAATTTCTGCTGTATTAACAGTTGTCACATATCGTTGGATTGAAACTCCGCTTCGCCATCGCCGCCCAAACAAAAAAGTGGTCGCTAGCATTTTGGCTCTTGGGATATTTGCTACACCTGTAGTCCTTTCCTTAACGGTTCATGTTGCTAACAAAAAATATTTTTGGAACGATTCATTGAAGCGCCAAAAAATTGCTGTTGGTGCAAAGCACATCGCTGATCAAGATGGATGTAATAAGCTCATCTCTTTTTTGCACCGCTCCTTTGAAAATTGCTCTTGGAATACGAATTTGGATGGACAGCCCATTTACCTAGTGGGAGATTCCAATGCGTCTCAATACAGCGACGGATTTATCGCCGCGGCTAAGATAACTGGTCACCCACTGATAGCAGTTATTGGCCCAGGTTGTCCTTTCCTACTAGAGCCATTCAAACAACCTGATAGAAATGTTTTTCACGATGGCAATTACAGTGAGTGTTCAAAATTTGCTCAAGAGAATTACTCTTGGTTAAAGTCGCAGCCTCGCGGGCTAGTCGTGATCTCAAATACAGATTTGTATGCAAAAGTTTCAGGGCTGCGAGTTGCTGGAGTCGATGATAGTAACACGAATTCCGTCAATAAATATTTCGAGTTTTTGGAGACATCCGCTACCAAGCTAATAGGCGATGGGTTCAAAGTTGCCATTATTTCCGGACCGATTCATTTCGATCCGCGCATGGAAAATTTCCCGACCCAGTATGCTTGGGAGCCTTCCCTATGCACACTCCATTCTGAGCTGACAAGTAGATGCAGCGTTTCCATGCCAATTGATGAGGTAAAGGCATTTCAAGGGACCTACTGGCGTTCGCTAAAGGAAGTTGCAGTGTCATCCGGCGCTTCACTAGTAGATCTGGGGCTAGTATTTTGTGATTCTACAAGCTGTCCGACCCAAGCCAATGGTTTACAGATTTATCAGGATGGGCGACACACAACAGTAGATGCTGGTCTGACTCTTGTGCCTCGTTTCGTAACCGAGATAAACAAAATTTTTAAAGAAAATTAGCCCTGGTGTCCGAAAAGTCATTACCTCTGTAGCCTTGAACATTATGACTACTAGTGATTTTGCTGCTGACTTATCTGCCCTTAACTCCACGCTAAGCAGTATTGAGAAAGTACTGGATTTGCCCGGCCTACAAGAATTGGTTGTGGAACTTGAAGCGCAGGCATCTGTGCCAAATCTTTGGGATGACCAGGCAAAAGCTCAGCAAATAACGAGTAAGCTTTCGCAAACTCAGGCCGAAGTCTCAAGACTAAAGAATCTTCGTAGTCGTCTTGATGATCTGGATGTATTGCATCAGCTCGCAGTAGCCGAAAATGACGCACAAATTATTTCCGAGGCAAATACCGAGTTAGCAAATCTAGAGAAATCTATCAGCGAACTAGAAGTTCGCACTTTGCTTTCTGGGGAATATGACCATCGCGAAGCATTGATGTCGATTCGCTCGGCAGCAGGTGGCGATGAGGCCGCTGACTGGGCCGAGATGTTGTTGCGAATGTATTTGCGATATTGCGAGCGTCATAACTGGCCAACGGAAATTTATGAAACATCTTACGGTGAATTGGCTGGGATTAAATCTGTAACTTTTGCAATCAAAGCACCGTATGCCTACGGCACGTTAGCAGTAGAGCAGGGGACACACAGACTCGTTCGAATCTCGCCTTTTGATAGCCAGAGTAGACGACACACTTCCTTTGCCGAAGTCGAAGTAATTCCAGTGGTTGAACAAACTGACTCAATTGAAATGCCCGAAGACGAACTTCGTATTGATGTTTATCGGTCTTCTGGCCCTGGCGGCCAGGGGGTTAACACCACTGACTCAGCTGTGCGGATTACGCACCTTCCAACTGGAATTGTTGTTTCTTGTCAGAACGAACGTTCGCAGTTACAAAATCGAGCGACAGCCATGGCAGTTTTGCAGGCGAAGTTATTAGAGCGCCAGCGACAGGCAGAACAGGCAAAAATTAACGCGCTAAAAGGCGATTCAGCTGGCTCATGGGGAAATCAAATGCGCAGCTATGTCTTGCACCCCTATCAGATGGTAAAGGATCTGCGTACTGACGTAGAAACTGGAAATACTTCTGCAGTCCTGGATGGCGAAATCGATGATTTTATTGCGGCGGGAATTCGTTGGCGGCGTGAACAGGGATCTCTCTAGAGAATGAGAGAACTGAACGCGAGGCTGCCAACGGGAGGCCAGCGGGTCTTTGGGAACCTAAATCTTTGTGACTTTTGTAAATTCGGCGAGCCACTTGCGCAAATTCATGCTGATTTCAATAGGGTTGAAGAACAAATCTTCTTTCTCTAAAGCTGGAGTGCGCTTGTGGATTCCCCTATGCCGATGATTAGTTTTGACCACGTGTCGAAACAGTACAAGCATGGAAATCGACCTGCATTAGAGGAAGTAAGTTTTGAAATTGCCCCAGGGGAATTTGTGTTTTTGGTTGGATCTTCCGGTTCGGGAAAATCCACGCTACTTCGCCTTTTACTTCATGAGGAAGTTGCGAGTGCTGGCGTAGTTCAACTAGATGGAATTAATGTCGGCAAGTTACGCAATCGCAAACTCCCAGCATTTCGTCGCAAACTAGGAATCGTATTTCAAGATTTTCGCCTACTTCCAACCAAAACCGTCTTTGACAACATCGCATTTGGTATGCAAGTCGTTGGCAAATCTCGCAAAGAGATTCGCGCCCGGGTACCTGAAGTAATTGAATTGGTGGGTCTTGAGGGGAAAGAATCTAGGCTGCCTACCCAGTTGTCCGGCGGTGAGCAACAGCGCGTGGCAATCGCCAGAGCAATCGTGAATGGCCCGAAGTTGCTCCTAGCAGACGAGCCGACTGGAAATCTTGATCCTTCTACCAGTGTTGGCATCATGAAGATTCTCGATCGGATTAATCGAACTGGAACCACTATTTTGATGGCCACGCACGATGTGGCGATAGTTGATCAAATGCGCAAGCGCATCATCCAAGTTGATTCTGGTCGAATTGTTCGTGATCAGGAACGTGGAATTTACGGACATACGGGGCACTGATGCGGGTTTCATTTATTGCACGCGAGCTACGTACTGGATTGCGCCGAAACTTCACGATGACGTTGGCACTTGTGATTTCAGTAGCTGTTTCGTTGGCACTGTTTGGTTCGGCGCTACTGATGAAGTCACAAGTTGAACGCATGAAAGGGTACTGGTACGACAAAGTGCAAGTATCAATTTATCTCTGTGGTGAAAATTCCACTGCCGTAACTTGCCAGGGCCCGGTCACTGAGGAACAACGCACTGAAGTTCAAGCAACACTAGAGTCTCTTCAGCCAATAGTTCAGTCCTTGTATTACGAATCTTCAGCAGAAGCCTTTGCCAGATTCAAAATTCAATTTAAGGGTTCACCTATTGTCTCGAGTGTGAGTGAAGATGCGCTGCCCGAGTCATTTAGAGTGAAATTGGATGATCCGGCTAACTTCGACACAGTATCAATAGCACTTGCCGGAAAGCTTGGCGTTGAATCAATAGTTGATCAGCGAAAGCTACTTCAAAAGTTTTTCCAGATACTTCGTGGCCTACAAAGTTTCGCGCTAATAGTGGCAATCGCGATGCTCTTAGTCACTGTGCTCTTGGTGATGAATACGGTACGAATTGCTGCTTTTGCTAGACGCCGAGAAACAACAATTATGCGATCAGTAGGCGCTAGCAATATGTCCATTAGATTGCCATTCATTGCTGAGGCAATATTCGCAGCAATTGTGGGCGCAACTTTGGCTGCCGGACTACTCTTGGCGGTTAAAAAATATGTTATTGACGACCGGTTAGCTCCAAATATTTCCTACGTCCCCTTTGTAACTTGGCAAGAAGTGTTAGGAATCCTCCCTTGGCTTTTCGGAGCTGGAATAGGGATAACCGTGCTCGCTTCCACGGTTACGCTGCGACGCTACCTGCGTGGTTAGTTCGGACGTCGTACTTGTGCGACAAAACTGAACAAAATAAGGCTTTTTTGCACCGACACGAACCGAATCACACAGGTAACTCCAGCAACTTCCATTACGCTTAAAGGATTACTTCCCCAGTGATTGGAGTTCGTCATGCGCGCATTTTTGCAGCGTAGCGGTCGAGGCTTGCTCCTAATCTCCTTACTTTTTTCTTCCGTTGCCATCCCATCAATAGCTGACAATCTCAATCAGCAAGTGGCTGCCGCAGAAGATGATTTAACAGAAGCAACACAAGAAGTAATTGACGCACAAAAATCATTGGCGCAAGCCCAACAAAAACTACCTGCTGCGCGCTCCGCGCTGGAAGCGGCTAATGCGGTCGAATCTGCTGCGCGAGCAAAATATGACGCCGCAGCTGCCAGGCTCGCTGATGCCCAGGCACAGTTAAAACAAGCGAACGAGGCAGTGGCCGCGATACAAACGAAGATTAATGAACTGCAGGATAAAGTCGATCAGTTTGCTCGCTCCGTGTACCAGCAAGGCCAAGCGTCGCAATGGGAAATCGTGTTGCAGGCTGAATCTCCCTCAGATTTATCCTCTCGACTAGAGGCAATCAAGTCTGTCTCACAAGCAACTTCAAAGAGTCTGCGAGAGCTCAATGATGCCAAGGATGAATTGAAAGTCCAAGTGGACCGAGCAAAAGCTTTAACCGAAAAGATGTCAGGACTGGCTCAAGATGCCGCTGACACCTTGAACACGGCACAGGATGCAGCAGATAAAGCTGCTGCAGCGAAGTCACAGGTTGATGCACTGATTGCTCAAGAAGCGCAGGCATTAGCAGTAGCCAAGGCATTCAAGGCTAAGACCAAGCGCAGATACGAAGTCCTTCGTGCTGAACAAATCCGTATTCAGAATCTGGCTAACGGTGGCTCACAAGGTAACGGCGATCCACAAGCAACTGGCCCACTGATCTGGCCACTGCCGGGTTACGATCCTGGCGGTGGAGTAGGTCCGCGCACAAACCCATACACCGGCCAAAAGGGCTGTCACACAGGACAAGACATAGGTGCGCCAGCAGGCACACCTATTCGGGCCGCCGCATCAGGGGTGGTGTTCTTTGCTGGTTGGAGCACCGCCTATGGCAATGTGACACTAATCGACCATGGCGACGGCCTTATGACGATGTATGCCCATCAGTCTCGCTTTGCACTGCGAAAGGGACAGGGCGTAGTTGTGGGCGACACAATTGGCTACGTCGGCTCAACAGGATTTTCCACCGGACCACACCTACATTTTGAGGTTCACGTGAATGGCAAAAATTACAACCCAATGGGCTGGTTCGGCGGGAGCCGCACTGTAGTTTCCTGCGCTCCAACCCGAGGAATTTAAAGTGCCGAAGGAGCAAGGCAAAAAACTCATCGCACAAAATCGTAAAGCAAGGCACGATTTTACAATCGAAGACACATTTGAAGCGGGCCTAGTTTTGACTGGGACTGAAGTAAAGTCACTTCGTGCTGGCCGAGCAAGTTTGGTTGATGGATTCGGCTACATTGAAGAAGGCGAGGCCTGGTTGCGTAATGTCCACATTCCTGAATACAACGAAGGCTCTTGGACGAATCATGAACCAAAGCGAGTCCGAAAGATGCTCCTAAATCGAGCGGAAATTAATAAGATTTCTGGAAAATTGAAGGAAAGCGGTTTAACTCTGATCCCGCTCAGCCTGTATTTTCTCGATGGAAAAGCCAAAGTTGAGTTGGGCTTAGCCAGAGGCCGGAAGAATTACGATAAGCGCCAGGCAATTGCCCAGAAAGACGCCAAACGCGAAGCAGCCCGAGCCACAGGTCGGCTGAGTAAGGGAATGGCTGACTAAACCGTCCATTTCGTAAGCGATTTCAGGAATATTTCAGGAAGCCCTTTCAGCCTTGCAAATAATCAGGAAATTCTGGTTTGAGGTCAAAGTACTTGGGGATAATAAGCCTCGTGACTTTTCATGCCTGCCAAACTGCCAAGGCAAATGGCTTTATCAAAAAGCTTGAGGACTGGACGTTTTCACCAGAGCCTGCTGCTGTACATGAGGCATGGAATATGGTGTCTGCGCTACTTGTAGAATCCGGTATCCCTGCTACTCATGAGACTCGAGTGGTCGTAGATGAATTGGCAGCGAATGCTATCGTGCACGCCAAGACGGAGTTCAAGTTAGTGCTTGAAATTTGGCAGGATGGCTTGCGAGTGATTGTTCAGGACCGCTCAAAATTGAAGCCAAGGCTTAGTTACCCCGATCCGCTTGCCGAAAGTGGTCGGGGCTTATTTTTGCTTAATGACGTTGCCCAAGATTGGGGATATCACCTCACCGAGGATGGAAAGTGCATCTGGGCGAATGTAGCCCTCGCTAGTTAATTTTTGTTAGCAACTAGGCAAATGTGGTGGAATCCTCCTGCGCCAAGGGAATGCAAACCCCAAGACTTAGGTTGGAAGTGTCACAGTTGTGCTTTACACTAAAACCATCTAGCTGGAAATTTGCCCAGGCGAAATACCTAAAACTGAATAGGGGAGTAATCCCTCCAAAATCTGGGGGTGAACGGTTTCGACTTTGGTAGTTGAAACGGGAGAAGCGAGCCGAGAATGTTGGTCATCTCGTAAACGATCCAGCAAAAACTATAAGTGCCAAATCTAACAGCACTGACTTCGCCCTCGCTGCCTAAGTAGCGAGCCCGAGTCCGTCAGCCTAGGGGCGTCTCCGCCCTAGTCACTGGCGTAATTTAGGGGACTTACCAAGAGGTTGGGTTACGCGACCTTGAGGAAAATCAAACAGTAACTGTGCTTGTCGACATCTTGTTTGCGTGAGTGTCGGAGCAGAGAAAAGCGACAGCAAACTGCGCTCGGAGAAGTACCAGATCTTCACCTAAGGACCCGGGTTCGATTCCCGGCACCTCCACTGAAAAACGCTATGCCCTTGTTCGGGCATAGCGTTTT